>Ga0164243_10009835_pt1 | contig 13836 bp, 15 predicted proteins | sample OricompcompostOP_FD_108781 | JGI IMG/M metagenome (GOLD analysis project Ga0164243, IMG submission 108781) | Organic Plus compost microbial communities from Emeryville, California, USA - Original compost - Organic plus compost (OP) | ecosystem: Engineered > Solid waste > Mixed feedstock >... | reverse complement strand
GAGCGCGTGTGCCGCAAGTGCAAGTCGACGTCCACCTGGCGCAGCAGCGGCATGGAGTGATGCCGGCTCTCGATCGGTAGGGTGCTGTGGGGGCGGCTAGGTGCCGCCCTTTTGCTTTTTGGCGTCCAGAGTGCCGGCTGGCATGTTCGCACAGCCGAACGGGGCCCCCAGATCAGGGGCTTGGTGCTGTGGACTGCGTGGGCGCGGGGTCCGGCGTGCTCATCTGCGTAGAGCCGCCATAGAAAACCGCGTACAGCGCGACCGCGGCAACGACAGCGATCAGCAGTGATGTCACGAGGACGCGGAGATTGAGCCTCCTGGGAGAGGATTGGCGCGCCTCAGTCGGCGTCAGGACTTCTTGGGTCCGCTGCATGGCTTTCTCCAATTTTTGAGTTGGCGTGAGTAAGCCCGCGGGGGGATGACCCCGCGGACTTGTCCGAGTGCCTTCAGTCCGCGTTAGGAGCGGTTTTCCGGCTTCACGTACTGGGGCGCGGATTCCAGAGCCGCCTTGGTCATGCCGGTGCTGACAGTGAGCTTGCCGTCAGAAGCCTTGGCGAACCGCAGCTGGTCGAACGGCAGGGCGACGTCCTTTTCGCCTAGACCAAGAAAGCCGCCGACCCCGACGATGACCGCGGCGACCTTGCCGTCGGTGCTGATCAGCACGTCGTTGATGTCGCCAATGGACTCGTTGGCGGCGTTCTTCACGCTTTCGTTAATGAGCTTATTTGCCGAAATGTCCCCGGCGGCCGGCGAGGCCATTTTTTCGGCAATTGTTTCCGCAGCCGCATTATTGGGCTCCTGCACTGCGGGCGACGTAGCGGTCTGGGCCAGCGCGGGCGCCGAAAGGGCGGCAATCAGGGCTGCGGTGGCAATAAACTTCTGCATTGGACTTCCTCCTCACTATTGGTCTGCGCGCAGCCACCGCGACAATGTGCACGCGGTGACTGCACCTGTAGGAAGAACGAAGTCGCTGCTGCCAGGGTTCCTCGAATTGACGCGTCGGTAGTACGCAAAATTCACCATGTCATTATAAGAAACATTCTAATGCCACTTTGCGAAGAATATCGATGGCGCCGAATACGCCAGGGCAAGAATGAGCTTGTTCCTTATGGAACAGCGATCGGAGAGTTTCGTTTTAGGAATAGCTGAGACGCGTAGGCGATTGGGCGCGCTTGGATTTCGACTTGATTATGGCAACCGCGCTGCCCATGTCGTGAGCTTGATCGAGTGAGTTGTACAATGCTTGCTGTGACGCCTATCTCCGAGACTTGTGTTGGCGGTACCTGTGGGACCGGCCAACTTGCACATCCGCGGCTGCGCCCAACCCAGGTTCGGCGGCTCGCGCGTGGTGAGGCACTGTTTTCGCGTGGAGATCAGCGCACACAACTCTACCGAGTAGAGCGCGGCGCGCTGTGCCACTACCTGCGTTGGGACGATGGCCGGCGCGAGATCATTGAGTTCGCGTTTCCTGGTGACATCATTGGGTTCGGTCACCTCGGCGAGCACATCACCACCGCACAGGCTGTTGCCAAGACGATCGTGAGCCCGGTGAGCGAAGAGGCTTTCGAGCAGCTGCTCGAAACCGATGCGCAGCTGGCCGCACGCTATGCTGTCGCCGCTGATCGCGAGTTCGATTACGTGCGCGCTCGGGCTGTCGCGGCCGGTCGCGGAAAGCCGGTGAAGCGCGTCGCGTCGTATCTTGCAGCCCTTGCCCGCATCAGCGCCAACGAAGGCCGTACGGGCGAGCTCATCTCGGACGGCTACTCATCGGGTGCAGTGGCAGATCAGCTCGACATCAGCCTCGATGCGCTCGCCGATGCGCTGCGCGATCTGGAGCAACGCGGTATTGTCGCGCCAGACGATGACGGTTTGCGCATTGCCGATCTCGACGCGCTGGAGCAGTTCGCCGACGCGGCATAACGCGTCGCCGCCTACGTTCGCGGCGTTTTAATGCGCATCGTTGTTTCGAGAACAGCATCTTTCTTGGACCAGACGTGCTCTCCTCCGCATGCGGGACAGCGCACCGGTGCAGCCATGATGTTTGGAAGTGCCTGGAAGCTGTCTTGGTCAGTGTCGATACCGACGTGAATCAACTCGTCGGTAACAGGACAGCGAATCATGATCGCGCCCATGAAAGTCCCCCACGACGCGTCACGCCCCCGTCTGCGCGATGCTTCGCCAACCGACGCAAATCGCGCCCCAATACGTAGTTAGATTGTCGTCAAACTCGGCCAAATGATGTTCGCAAACCGAACGGCGCCGAGTTCGTGATGGGAGGGTGATCGTTGGGCGACAAAAAGCCGGCGTGTCTTGGACGTCTTTAGGCGAAACGGGAATGCCAAGAGACGGGCGACTTCAGCCGGCATCGATCTTGGATGACGTGGCGACGTTGTTTGAAAACATCCCAGTGCCGGTGTCGTTATGAGCGGCCGCCGCCTCGGAAGGGGGAGCAGGCCCCTCCTCCATTCTTCTCAGCGCCTCCAAGCTCCTTCTGATCGCTGCTGAGGCGTCCACCGGACCTTCTTCATCGGCGCCCAGCATCTCCTTCAGTCGACGACCGATGAGTTTAGTCAGCTCTTCGCTCTTGCCCGTTCTCACCCGCGGTGCCTTTGGAGTTGATTTTCCTCTGGGCAGCTAACCCTATAAAGGCCGCTAAGTTCCCCTTCCTGGCCAGGATCAGCGGGTAGCGAACCACCAGAAACGCTGTGACGAAAAAACCTCGGAACCCTTACGCGCCCATACGCGTTGTTGAGGCTTCGGGGTTGGATGTTATGGTCCGCGACCAGATAAGGCGCGCAAGTAGCCAAAAACGGTCGAGGGGAGGCGGAGGCCGCTGATGTCAGAAAAGAAAGAGGCGTTCGCCAGAGCAGCCACCGAGAGCGGGCAAGATGTGGCGGGCGCTGGCGCACGAGGAACGGGGGGCAGCAATACTCCGCGCGACGAGAAGGTCACCGAAAGCCAGCCGGGGGTGCAAAAGGCACCCGACCAGGCAGTGATCCCAGGAATTCTCGGTAAACAACTGCGGGCGGCCTACGGCGAATTGCTGAGCTCGCCAGTGCCTGACCGCTTCAACGATCTCATCAAGAAGCTCCAACACAAAGAAAATGAAAGCGCGGCGACGGCGGTCGGCGACGAGGAGGAGAGCGCTTGAGCGGTAGCGGACACGACAGCACTCTGCACGATGACCTCGTGGCCGCGATCCCGAACATGCGTGCGTTCGCGATCTCGCTCTGCGGCAACCGCGACCACGCGGACGATCTGGTGCAGGAAGCGCTCGTCAAGGCATGGAACCATCTCGACTCGTTCGAGCAGGGGACCAACCTCAAGGCGTGGCTCTTCACCATCCTGCGCAACGCGTACTTCTCGGAACTGCGCAAGACGAAGCGTGAGGTGGCCGACAGCGACGGACAGCTGGCGAGCCGGCTCTCGGTGCCAGCCGAGCAGCAAGGCCATCTCGATCTGGTCGACCTGAACAATGCACTCGGCAAGTTGCCGGTGGACCAGCGCGAAGCGCTGATCCTGGTGGGCGCGGAAGGGTTCTCCTACGAGGACGCAGCTGCGATTTCAGGATGTGCCGTGGGCACCGTGAAGAGCCGGGTCAACCGTGCGCGCACGCGTCTCAACGAGCTGATGACGACACTGCCGACAGACGAACCAAAGTCGAGCGACGACAAGGCCGCTGACCGTGCGGCACAGCCGGGCCGCAGGCGGGCAGCGGGCGCCATTTGAAGCGCTGCTGCCCAGCGATGATCTCTTCGTTGATCCCATTGTGAAAACGGACGTGTTGCCGGCGCCGGGAAGGGCGAGGTCAACCGTGCGCGCGCGCCGCCAACGAGCTGATGACGACGCTGCCGGCGCGCGAGCCGAAGTTCAGGATCGCCGGCGGGAAGCAGCGCCATTTGAAGCGCTGCCGCCCATCGACGATCTTTCGTTGATCTGATTAGGAGGAAGAGGGTGTGCGGCGGCGCCGGGGGGCCGAGTTGCCCCCCGTCCGGACGATCAGGCCGAGGCGGCCTTTGCGTCCGGCAGACGTGCCTTGTAGTCAAAGAACAGCGCTTGGCTAATCACAGCCTGCACCGTTTCTGTGCGGAAGGGCTTGTTGATCAGGAATGTGGGCTCTGGGCGACTTCCGGTGAGCAAGCGCTCCGGATAGGCGGTGATGAAGATCACCGGCACGTCGAAAGTTTCCAGGATCTCGTTGACGGCTTCCAATCCAGAACTGCCGTCGGCAAGCTGAATATCCGCCAGAACGAGTCCGGGCTGGTGCTTCTTGAAGGCGGCAACAGCCTCGGTGTGAGTGCGAGCCGTGTCGGAGACTGCGTGACCGAGGCCGGAAACGAGGTCTGCGAGGTCGAGGGCGATCATCGGCTCGTCCTCGATGATCAGCACGTTGGTTGCGACCTGCTCGGCGATCTCAGACGCTGCCTGATCGACGAGAGCCTTCACCTCGGCTTCGTCGGTTTTCAGGACTTTCGCCGCGTCGGAGGTTGAGAACTCCTCCACGGCCATCAGCAGAAACGCTTGGCGCGCACGCGGCGTTATCGCTTCGAGCTTGCGGTCGGCCGCGGCGAGCCGCTCCGATGTCGGCTGTTCGGCCCTCGCGTGATTGAGCCTCACCGAATTCCAAACGTCGAGGAAGCACTGGTATGTGGCCACGCGTGGCTCAAGGTCGACAGGAAACATCGACGGCTCGGCCGCGATGGCTTCGAGCATGGCAACGACGTAGGCGTCGCCGCTCTCCTGACTGCCGGATAGAACACGTGCAAACCGCCTCAGATAAGGCAGTTGCGGTGCGACGCTTTCCGAAATGGACATGATCCTCCCCTTTACAGGCCGCCCATAAAACTCATGAGCGCATAAACGCTCAAGTGTGTGAAAAGTTCCTAGCCGCGCCCAGCTTGTGCCAGGCGCGGCTCGCAAAATCGGGCAAACTGCTGATTATGCTCGGAATTAACAAGAGCGGTTAGCCTCTGCGGAGCAGACCGCCGACGACCGATATGACCAAAAGAATTATCGCGACCCAGAAAAGGATGCGTGCACCCTCAGTCGCCACGCCAGCGACGCCTCCGAAGCCGAGGAACGCGGCGACGAGCGCGATGACGAGAAAGACGATGGCCCAGTAGAGAAGATTGCCCATGGTAGCCTCTTAGCGGAAAGCCGGTTAGGAACGATGGTGCTAAAACTGCAACGGCGGCTGCATGGTTCCGTGCGTCGCCATGGAACTCTTTGCAGCACCGACCATTCTTCATGCGCACGAGCCCAATGCCTCCACGAGCAGCCAGTCATGAAATGAAGAAACGTATCCAGGAATTTGACTGGAGCCGGACCGCTATCGGCGCCGTCGAGGATTGGCCTACCTGCCTCAAATGCGCCGTCGATCTCATTGCGGCTTCGCCCGTCCCCATGGTCCTGCTGTGGGGCCCTACCGGGATCATGATTTACAACGACAGCTACGCGTCGTTCGCAGGGGTGCGCCATCCGGAGCTGCTCGGCATGCCGGTGGTCGAGGGGTGGCCAGAGGCGAGCGAGTTCAACACCCGCGTCATAGAAACCGCCTTCGCAGGCGAGTCGCTGTCGTTCCGCGACAAGCACTTCAATCTCAACCGGCGTGGCGTTCCCGAGGACGTGTGGGTCAACCTCGACTACAGCCCGATCCGCAACGACGACGGCAAGGTGCTCGGTGTGCTCGCCATCGTGGTCGATACGACGCCATGGGTGTTTGCGGAACGTGCGCAGCGCGAAAGTGAATCCCGCTTTCGCACGCTGGCCGACAATATCGCTGCGTTTGCCTGGATGGCCGACGATAACGGCAATATCTTTTGGTATAACAAGCGGTGGTTCGACTACACGGGGCTGCCATTCGAGGAGGCGCGCGAGTGGGGCTGGCCGCTGCGTCAGCACCCCGACCATGTCGAGCGCACGATGGAGAAGATCAACCGCTGCCTCGCCAGCGGCGAGGTGTGGGAGGACACGTTCCCGCTGAAGGGGCGCGACGGGGTATATCGCTGGTTTCTCTCCCGTGCGATGCCAATCCGCGACGACGCGGGTAACGTTATCCGCTGGTTCGGAACGAATACCGACATCACCGAGCACCTCGAGGAGGCCGAGAGAAACGCTCAACTGGCAACGATCGTCGCGACTTCAGCCGACGCGATCATCTCGATGTCGAGCGAAGGCCTCATTCAATCGTGGAACCCTGGCGCGGAAATCATGTTCGGCTACACGGCCGATGAGGTGATCGGCCAATCGGAACAGATACTTTTCCCGGAAGGCTCGGCGGCGGAATTCGAGGATAAGTATCGTCATCTGCGACTGGGCGAGCATGTGCTGCGCGATACAGTGAGGCGCCGGAAGGACGGAAGCCTTCTCGACGTCGCCATAAACGTCGCGCCAATGCGCCGACCAGACGGGCGCATTTTCGGCTTCTCCGCAGTGTTTCGCGACATCACCGAACGCAAGCGGGTGGAGAAGCATCTGCGCACGGTGATGCGCGAGCTTTCGCACCGCACGAAGAACCTGCTTGCCGTCATCGTCGCCATGGTGCGGCAGACAGCCCGCACGAGCAGCGATGTCGCCGTGTTGCAGTCACAGCTCATTCAGCGACTGCAGAGCCTGTCTGCGTCGCACGACCTGCTGGTCGCCGAAGATTGGACGGGCGCTTCGCTTGAAGAATTGATCCACGCGGTGCTGCAGCCGTTCACTGGATCGTCCGAAGTGTCGCTGGAGTGCAAGGGGCCGCACGTTTTCGTCAACGCGACGGCCGCGCAGAACCTCGGGCTGGCGTTGCATGAACTTGCCACCAATGCGGCAAAGTACGGGGCGCTGTCGACGTCGAACGGGCGCGTGCATGTCCGATGGGATATCGAGCCGCGCGAGGATGGTTCGCGCTGGTTGGTGCTGCACTGGAACGAACGTGGCGGGCCGCCGGTCTCGCCGCCGACGGTGAAGGGATTTGGCCACGTGGTCATCGAGCGGGTTGTCGGCCAGGCGCTGAGTGCCAAGGTGGACTACAAGTTCGCCCCCGGTGGCGTCGAATGGTCGATCACCATGCCGGTGGAGTTCATCGTGCGCTGGCGGACCGAGCAAGGCGCCGTGCCTAAGGTCAGCTAACTTGCTCGGGGATTCACACGTCAGGTTGCGTTGGTAGCTTCGCGGCGGCGGAGCGCTGCCAAAATCCGCGGCCACATCAGATTGATGAAGAGCCCGAGAAGAACCAGCGCCATCGCTTCGAGCTTCCAGGCCTGCATTGGCTCGCCGAGAAACGCGGCAGAGGCTGCGATCCCGAACAGCGGGACGAGAAGCGACATCGGTGCGACGCTCGCGACCGGATAGCGAGACAACAGCCATCCCCACACGGCATAGCCGAAGAGCGTGTTGCCCACGGCCTGCCACAGCACAGCGGCCCAGGTGGCGGGGGTGGCATTGGCGATACCTGCGGCCATGGCTGCCGGACCTTCAAGCATCAGAGCTGCCGCGATCACTGGCGCCACGGAAAATGGGCTCGCCCAGACGACGTAGCTCAACATATCGGCCTTGGGCGATGAACGGACGACGATGTTGCCGCCGGCCCAGCAAAGGGCTGCGGCGAGCACGAGCGCCAGCCCGGCCGGTGTCGTCATCGCGTCCGTGTTGAGAATGATGAGCGCGATGCCCGACACTGCGATGGCAAGTGCCACGAACTGAAAGGGGCGCACACGCTCGCCGCTCAGCACGGCTGCAAGCCCGATGGTGAAGAACACCTGCATCTGCACGACCAGCGAGGCGAGCGCGGGCGTGATGTGGCCGTTCATTGCGATGAAAAGCAGACCGAATTGGCCGCCACCGATCAGCACCCCATAGCCGGCGAGGTTACGCCAGGACACATTTGGGCGCGAAACCAGAAGCATGGCCGGAAAGAATGCCAGCGCGAAGCGCAAAGCAGCAAACGTGAGCGGCGGCAGGTGGTCCAATCCGACACGGATGACGACGAAGTTCGAACCCCACACCGCCATGACCACGACGGCCAGCAGCGCGTGGCGTAAGGGCAAGCTGACCGGAGCGGGTGTCATCGCGGCGATCGATCAGGCAACGCGTTGAAGGTTCGTCGTGCTGTCGCGTGACCGCCGCGCGCCGAACCCGTGCATGCGCAGCGCCCACTGCAACGCGACGATCGTGCCCTTCACAGGTTGGAGCAGACCGAGGCTCAGGCCGAGCGTGAGGGGCACCCACAGCGCGATGTGGATCCAGATCGAAGGGGCGAATGACGTCTCGACCCACAACAGGAGTCCGATGACGATGTGGCCGACGATGGACATGACAATGTAGGCCGGCATGTCGTCGGCGCGGTGATGGTGGAGATCCTCTCCGCAAGCGTCGCAGCGATCCTTGACCTTGAGGAACTTGCGAAACAACGGGCCCTCGCCACACGCCGGGCAGCGGCAGGTCGCACCTCTCAGCAGGGCCGTTGCAGTGGTTGGCTCGCAGGTATTCTCCATCCCTAGTCCCCTTCTCTGTGGCCGGGTTATCCGCTGGTTTGGCGGCAGCTTGAAGGTAGGCTACATTGTATGGATCGACAACGCGCTATGTGACCACGCTTGTATGGATTGGATGCCTACAATTTCGGACCGGGGCGGGCCGGTCTACCTGCGCATCGTGGCGGCACTTGCCGACGATATCGCCTCCGGGCGCCTGCATCAGGGGCAGGCACTGCCAACGCACCGGATGCTCGCCGCGGCACTCGGCATCGACCTGACGACGGCGACGCGCGCCTACTCGGAAGCGCGGCGGCAAGGTTTGACAGAAGCGCGCGTCGGACGGGGGACGTTCGTCAAAGCCGGCGATCCGCCCGCGGCGCGCCAGGTGGTGGCTCCGGGCATCGACCTGTCGATGAACATCCCGCCGCAGCCTGCAGAGGCCGATTTGGCGGCGCAGCTGGCAAAAACGTTCGGCGAGCTGCGCTCGGGCGGGCGCATACAAACGTACCTCAACTACCAGCAGCCCGGTGGCACGCGAGGCGAGCGCGTGATTGCAACCGATTGGCTGCGCTCTCTCGTTCCGAATGTTTCGGCTGATCGGCTCGTGCTCGCGCCCGGCACGCAGTCGGCGCTGTTCTCGCTTCTGCTGATGCACGCGGCGCGTGGCGAAAGCATTTTCACCGAAGCGCTGACGTATCCTGGCTTGAAGTCGGCAGCCGCTGCGTTGGGGATAAACCTCATCGGCGTCGACATGGATCGCGACGGTATCAAGCCTGACTCGCTCGAGCGCGCCTGCCGGAAGCACAGCAAAGTGCGGCTCATCTATCTGATGCCGACGATGCACAATCCAACGACGGCAACGATTCCCGTGAAACGCCGCGAGGAGCTGGCGCGCATCATCGCAGCGCGGGGGCTGACGCTGATCGAGGACGATCCTTACGCCTTCCTGACGTCCGGCATTACACCGTTTGCCACCCTGATCCCCGAGCGCACTTATCTTGCCGCCAGCTTGTCGAAGAGCGTGACGCCGGGTTTGCGCGTTTCGCTGGTGGTGTCGCCGAACCAGGAGGAAGCGGCGCGACTGACGAATTGCCTGCGTGCCAGCTTACAGATGTCGGTGCCGCTGACACTCGCGGTTGCCGCCAGATGGATGAGCGACGGCACAGCGGCCTCGATCATTGCAGCGGTGGCAAACGAGGCGGCTGCGCGCCAGCGGCTTGCAAGCAAGGCGCTGCAGGGGCATGCGTTTGCCGCACATCCATCCGGGCATCATCTGTGGCTGACGCTGCCTTCACCGTGGTCGAGCGCCGAGTTCGCAGCTCATCTGCAGAGGCGCGGCCTCGGCGTCGTGGCAGCGGCCTCGTTTTCCATCTCTGACAATCCGCCGGACTGCATTAGAGTTGCGCTCGGCGCGGCTCCCAGTCGCTCGACGTTAGTAAAGGCCCTGGAAATTCTGGCGCAGTCGCTGGGCACGGATCTCGACACCGAGCACTTAGTGTAACGGCTTCGGAGCACTATCGGCACACTACACTTGATCATCGCCGACCAATGACATTCAATCGGCGCAGCTTGGACCTTGCGGCACCCCTCATGCCTCTCACAGACCCGTCGGCCAGCGACACCCAGAAAGAGCTGCTACTCGCCGAGTCGCAGATTTCGACCATCCTTGCCATTGCGGCAGATGCGATCATCTCGCTCAACGAGAATATGCGCATCATGTTGTTCAACGATGGTGCGGCCTCGATGTTCGGCTACAGCAAGGAAGAGATCATCGGGCAGCGGCTGGACGTGCTGATTCCTGAGCGCTTTCGTGGGACGCATCACGCTCATGTTGCGGAATTTTCGCGATCGCCGGTCGCGGCGCGGCGCATGGGTGAGCGGCAGGAGATCTTCGCGCGACGCAAGGACGGGACCGAGTTTCCCGCAGAAGCCTCCATCGCAAAGCAGGAAATAGACGGGCGCCCCATCTTCATGGTGGTGGTGCGAGATGTGACCGAAAGGAAGCGCGCGCAAGCAGAGCTGGCGAAAGCCAATTCGGAGCTAGAGCAACGCGTGGCGGAGCGCACGCGCGAACTCGAAGCGGAAATCGGCCGGCGCGAGGCGACGCAGGCAGCGCTGATCCAGGCACAACGCATGGAGGCCTTCGGCCAGCTGACGGGCGGCGTCGCGCACGACTTCAACAACCTGCTGACCATCATAACCGGCAACCTGGAGCTGGTGGGTGATGCCACGGACCAGCCAGCATCGCGTACGCTGCTGAAGCGTGCGGCCGATGCTGCCGACATGGGCGCTGCGCTGACGAAGCGGCTGCTGACGTTCGCCCGGCGCAGGCGCCTCTCGCCGCAAGTGCTCGATCTTAACGAGCTGGTGCTGGGGCTGATGGAAATCCTGAAGCGCTCGATCGGCGAGCCGATCACGCTCACCACCATGCTCGCCGGCAACCTGTGGAAGACGAAGGCCGATCCAAGCGAGGTGGAGAACGCGATCCTCAACCTCGCCATCAATGCTCGCGATGCGATGCCTCACGGCGGTGCGCTGATGGTCGAAACGCGCAACGTTGCAGCGAGCGCCCTGCCCTTCGACGGCGCGGGCGGCGAGTATGTGCTGCTATCGGTTTCGGATACCGGTGAAGGCATGCCGCCCGAAGTCATAGAGCGCGCTTTCGAGCCGTTCTTCTCAACCAAGGAGCCCGGCCGCGGTACCGGGCTCGGCCTCAGCACCGTCTATGGCTTTGCGGAACAGTCTGGTGGCCACGCGACAATCCAAAGTGCAGTTGGACGCGGCACGACCGTGACGCTCTATCTGCCGCGCGCCGATGGCGAACTCGACAGGGTTGCATCGACTTCCGAGGCGGTGCCGCTTTCTGAAGCGAACGAGGTCGTGCTGGTCGTCGAAGACAATGCCGAGGTACGCGAGCTGACACTGCAGCGCGTCGAAGGTCTGGGCTACGTGGTGCTCGAGGCAGAAAGTGGCCCGGCGGCGGTTCGCATCCTGCAGAGCGGCGAGCATGTCGATCTCGTGCTGAGTGACATTGTCATGGCTGGTGGCATGTCTGGCTATGAGTTGGCCCGCTGGATTGGCGAGCACGTGCCTGGGACGAGGGTCGTGCTGACGACCGGATATGCCGCGGAAGAGACGCGTCACGATCCGGCTGCTTACGGCGGCAACCCCATACTGCGCAAACCTTATAAGCGCGCGGAGCTGGCGGTGTCGCTGCACGATGCTTTGCATCGCGACTAGGGCGCCTTCGACCCGTGTGTCGCGCTCATCGCCAGAGCGTCAGAGCTTCTTGGCGGATCCGGCAAACACGTAGCCGACGCCGCGCACGGTTTTCACCAGCGTGGGGCGTTCGCTGTCGGGCTCCAGCTTCTTGCGCAGGCGTGCAACGAGCGCGTCGATGGAGCGATCCATCGGCGTCCAGTCGTGACCTTTCAAGAGGTCCATGATCTCGTCGCGCGAGAGGACACGGCCGGCTCTCTGCACGAGCAGCGCCAGCAGATTGAACTCGGCGGTTGTGAGGTCGCGCAGCTCGGCGGAGGGATCGCGCACTTCGCGGCGCAGTAAATCCACCTTCCAGCCATCAAACCCGTAACATTCCTCATCCTCAGAGGTAGCGCCACTTGCCGGCGCGTTGCCGGCCTCGTAGCGCCGCAGCACCGCACGCACGCGAGCGATCACCTCACGCATGAGAAATGGCTTGGGGATGTAGTCGTCGGCGCCGAGCTCGAGACCCACCACGCGGTCGATGGCGTCGCTCTTGCCGGTGATCATGATAATCGGGACGTTCTTGACCACGCGCAACTCACGCGCGACCTTCAGGCCGTCCTCACCGCCGAGCTTCAAATCCAGCGTCACGAGGCTGATCGGGACCCGCTCTATGAGGGTCAGGGCCTGGCTTCCATCGGAGGCCTCAAGCACCGAAAACCCCTCGCCTTCCAGACCAGTGCGCAGAAGGGTGCGCACCTCGGGCTCGTCGTCGACGATGAGAATGGTCTGCCGTTCTGCTGCGGACATGGGGCGGGGGGCCGGCTGATTTGGTTCATTCCTGTTACATGCTGTCACACAAGCGCACAATCAGGTCAAACCCCGGCGACGCCTTGCCGCTAGGGTGTGGGTTAATTTCGTCCATCACGCGAGTGGTGCCCGGTGAGCGAAGATCACATCGATGGTAATCCCAGCGCCTGCTGTGGCGGCTGCCAGAATGGCGCCAATCCGCGGCCCCGGCTGGTTATCGGCGTCTTCAACGATGCGGACAGCGCCAGCGGCGTAGCCAGGAAGCTACGCGGCACCGCGCATGCGGTCTGCGTGCTTTCCAACGATGAGCCGCTGCTGGCACAGGACTTCGATGGCCTGCCTCCCCTGTCCCTGATGGGCTGCGGTCGCCTCTATCAGCAGGTTGCAGCCCAGCTCGAGCTCGGAGCGTCGATCGTTGTTGTCGACGCGCTAAGCCCCGAGCAGCAACTGGGCTTTTCGCGGGTGTTTCTCGAGTCGAAGTGCGACTTGTTGCTGACGCATGACGGCAGTGGCGCCAAGCACGCCGACTGAACCCCTCTCGCGGCCTATGCGGCACACGTTACTGTGGGCGGGGCTTTTCTGCGTTTTCAGCCGGGCTCGATGCGTCGCCGGGCTCTTCGTCCTGAATCGCGCGCCATCCGGCCCCTTCCAGATCCTCGAACTGGCCTGAGCGCAGGGCCCACAAGAATGCCAGGAGCCCGAGCAGGCCGAGCGCGAGTGCACAGGGGATCAACCAGACGAGCGATGTCATCGTGCTGATCCTTTGCCAAGAGTGAGCCTTCTGCCGCGCAGCCGCAGGGCGTTGCCCGTCACGGCTATCGACGATAGCGACATGGCGAGCGCTGCAATGAGCGGCGTGACGAAGCCGGCCATGGCCAGAGGGACTGAAACGCAGTTGTAGGCGATGGCGATGGCGAAGTTCTCGATCGCCATGCGCTGAGACGCACGAGCGACGCTGAGCAGTTCGATGACGGGCGCGAGCGGTTCGCCCTGGAAGACGGCATCCGAAGCGGTTTGACTAACGTCGGCGGCAGTCGAGGGGGAAATGGACGCGTGAGCAGCGGCGAGCGCCGGCGCATCGTTGAGGCCATCGCCGATCATGAGCACGCGGCGGCCTTCCGACTTCAGTGCCTCAAGGCGCGCGATCTTCCCGTCGGGCCGCACTTCAGCGAACCAATCATCAATACCAGACCCTTCGGCAGCGGCGCGCACCGGGTCGATGCGGTCTCCGGAAAGCAGGACGATGCGGAATCCGGCTTGCTTCAACGCGGCGATGACGGCAGGAGCGTCGGAGCGGAGGCTATCTTCAAAGTGCAGCGCAATCGGTGCGTTGCCGCCATCTCGGAACCAAAGGGAAGCGACATGGGCG
>Ga0164243_10009834_pt1 | contig 13837 bp, 16 predicted proteins | sample OricompcompostOP_FD_108781 | JGI IMG/M metagenome (GOLD analysis project Ga0164243, IMG submission 108781) | Organic Plus compost microbial communities from Emeryville, California, USA - Original compost - Organic plus compost (OP) | ecosystem: Engineered > Solid waste > Mixed feedstock >... | reverse complement strand
GTTTAGTAGCAGCGGCCTCGGCGTTTTGGTCGGCGGATTCAGAACGCCGAGCCTGCGCTGACCCAGACGCGGAACGAGACGCCAACCCATCCGCACCCACCACGCCACGGCCACCAGCACGGTCAGCACCGTCCACCATGATCACCACCACCTTCCGGCCGGAGCAGCCGAGAGATCCCCGGCACCCCTGAACTCCGAATTTCGGCCCCAAAATCCTGGCCCGTGACCCAAACGTGACCGAAAACCGGTGGATTGTGACCGTGGAGTGATCTCGCCGTGACCGGCGCGTTGTGATCGGTGATCTCGCCGCCTTCGGCGGGTGGTGACCATGATCGACCGTCCCTTCCAGTGTGCCGGAAACCCCTGCACTAATAAAGGCCGATTTTTCGCCCGATTTTGGACACCAACGCACCCGACTGAGACCAGGCTGTTACCCACAGCCCACCCGTCGCCCGCACGAGCTGCACCGGGTATCGGCACCGCCGTGCGCGGCCATCGCGCTCCTGGTCTCGACGGTCGGATCTACAGGTGTCGGGTGAGGCGCTTGACTGGTCCGTAGGGCTATTGATCTGCGGAAACAGCGAACCACACTGAGTCAGTCAGCGGGCCAGTCATAGGTGGCCCGCTCACTGGCCGGTCGGTGGCCTGCTGTTGACATGCTGAGTGGCCCACCGGCTGCCCGTGCTTGCGGACTCAGGCGAGCAGGACCTTGCGATTGCTCCAGGCAAGGTGCAACGCCGCCGCTGCCCCCGGAGAGAGTCGCTTGGACTCGCGGAGCCACGTCAGTGTGTTTTCCTCGAACGGAAAGGCTCGCGCGGGCATGGTGCCTTCCGAGTTGGTTTCGACGGCGTTGGCGAACAGTTCGTCGTAGGTGTCCGGTGCGATGACTGCGGCGGTGAGGATGTCGCCGGCAAGCGTGAGCGCGTCCAGCGTGACACCGAGGCAGAACACGCGGATGTGACCGTCGCGTAGCGCCTTGTCCATCGTGGTGAACGGTTCCAGCTTGTCGTATCGGATCGGCTTGCCGGAGCCGTCGTACTCGTCATGGCCGAGCAGTTCCTCGGCGTACTCGCGCTGGATGTTGCGCCAGATCGAGAAGTCGGCGGCGACGGCGGCCGGGATGACGGAGGAGGGTTGGAAGATGCCCGCGGGCAGCAGGTGCGCCATACCGCCGCCGCCTGCGACGCTGGCGGAGTCGCGCTGGTGAAGGACAACGCTGGGGCTGTCGCCGCCCCTGATGGTCAGGGTGCCGATCGCACCCATGAGCGGTCGGCGGCCGAGGTTGAACGGGTCTGAGATCAGCTTGCGGAAGGTCAGCCGTCGCATGGAGGCGCGCGGCATGACGGTTTCCCGGTCGTTGTCGATGGCGAGGTGGTGGGCGGCGAATTCGTGGGCGAGCGCCTCGTTGGTGTCGACCGCGTCGAAGAAACCCATCTGCCCGAAGTGCAGGCTCGGCTGGGTCCAGTCGAGTCCGAGCAGGCGGAAGCACAACCGGTTCTCGAACAGGCGTGGCGCGGCGAGGTCTCGGATGGCGTCGTGGTAGCGGCGGTATCGGGCGTCGATGGTGGCCAGCGGGCGAACCGGGGCGCTTTCGGGTTCTTCTCCGGTGACGGTGGGCTCGGCGACTACGGAGTCCAGTGTCAGTGTGATCTCGTCCAGTGGGACGGGCTCGGCAGGAATCCAGTTGGGCGCGCTGATGACACCTGTGTTCTTCAGTCCCGGCACGCGATGGTCGCGGTACAGCGACTCGGCGAGCACAGCGAGGTCGCGGCGATGCTTGCCCAAGGCCGAACGGACCTGGCGCCACTCGTCCTGGTCGCGTTCGAGATGCGGGTCGGCAGTTGTGGGCACGGTGGCGAACGTGAGCGGCGCAGGAAGGGGCTCGGTCTGGTCCTGCTCGGGTCGGACCGTGCGCGGCCTGCGGAAACCGAGTTCGTCGCCCGCGCAACCGAAGAACTCGGCGAGCAGTCGGCGATAGAAGGGCTGTGGCCACACGACTTCGCCGCGCTCCCATCGGCCGATGGTCTTGCGCGTGATTTGGGGGTGCTTGCCGTACCGGGTGGCGAGGTTGGTCAGTTCGTCGGCCAGATCCTGCTGGGACAGCCCGCCCCGCTCGCGCAGAGCGATCAGTACGGTGTTCGGTATGCGGGGCTCGTCGGGTGACACAGGATCAACGGTAGGGCGTGCTGCACCCGCAGATCAGGAATGTCCCCCCAATGTCCCCGATCTGGCCCAACTGTGGGTACTTGCTGTGGTCGTGTTCGTCCCTGCTGCCTGGTGAACTCGTAGACGCCGTTACACCAGGTCAACCGAGGGGTGAACACCGATGAACGACCGCGCTGGCGCCGCTCACGGAACGCAGATCGCGCCGCTCGTGCCGGGGATTCCGGGACTTGCCTGGGCCGAAACGCGCGCCGCCGCCGTCGACCTGGCGAGGCACGGCTGGCCCGTGCTGCCGGGAACCTACCAGCTTGCCGAGCACGGGGCCTGGCTGGGCAGGTCCGGCGCGGCCGGGCTGGAACCGGTCGCCGCGCTGTGGCAAATGGCCACGACGACCAACCCGGACGTGGCGATGGAGTGGTGGACACGGCGGCCGTACTCGGTGCTCCTGGCGTGCGGAGCCGGGGTCGACGGGGTTGAGGTACCCGCCGTCCACGGGCAACGCGCGCTGGGACAGGTCTCGCCGGCCTGGCGTGGTCCGGTCGCCGTCACACCCTTCGGTTCGTGGTTGTTCTTCGTGCGCAGCGACGATGAACCGCTGCGCCCTGAGCTGGCCGCGAACGCACATGCGCAGTTGCACGCGAGCGGGGCGTGGTTGCCCATCCCTCCAACGGTGCGTGATGGCCTGCCGTATCGCTGGCGGGTGCCCCCGCACATCGTCGGCTGGGCGCTGCCCGCTTCGGCCGAGGTTCAACGAGTGCTGGTCGCGTCGCTGAGCCGTCAAGCCGGCGGTGCGCGACCCAGCCTCACCTGAGTAAGCCGCGCCTGCGCCGAGGATGCCCCGACCGCCCTCGGCGCAGGCGCACCCACGCCCACATCGACCCAAGGGGAGGTGCCGATCATGGCTGATAGCGGTGAACAGGCCACACAGTACGTGACGCGAGTGCGAGAAATCCTGCCACGATCCGCGTCGATCATCGAGGCGTTCCGCGACACCACCAGCAGAGACCATCCCGGCCAGCTCGTCCTCGACACGGCGAACGAGCTGGCGGCCCAACACGAGCAGCAGTGGCAGGCCGAGGATGTCAGCCGCGCTTCCGGCGCGTCCGCCGAGGCCATCGCCGAGAGCAAGCGGCTCATCGACGACCTCAACGCCCGACGTGTCGCCCTGGTGGAGCGGATCGACGAGTGGGTTTCGGCCCAGGTCCACAGCCGCGCGGACGCCTCCCTGCACACCGAGACCCTCGGCTCGGTGGTCGACCGCCTGGCGATCGCGTGGGTCCGTGCGAACAGCCTGATCAACACCAACGATGCCCGCGATCGAGCCCGCTTGGCTCTGCGGCAGCTCGCCGAGCTGGCCGACGCCTACGACGACCTGATCCGCGACGTCGCCACCGGCCACCGACGGCTCCCGGCGTGGCGCCTCCTGAAGACCTACCGGAGCGCACCGTGACCGCAGAGGCACATCAACACCTGTCGGTGTCGCTCAACGGCGTCGACAACGTCGGGAAGACCACGCAACTCGCCTGGCTGCACCGTGGGATGCCCGACGCCCACCTTGTGGGTACTGTGGATGCCTGGGATTCCCGATGGCGCGAGGTCGCTGCCGAAGACTTCGCCCACTGGTGGTTTGTCGGCTCCTCCACGGCCGAGCACGTCGGACTGATGCTGGGCAGCCACGTCGCCCGCCGCGACGCGAGCGGACCGCTGGCCCTGGAAGACCGCGGCTTACCCATGCTCCGAGCGACCTGCGCCGCCACCGCCGCGCTCAAGGACGGACTGTCCCCGACAAAGGCACTCCGGCTGGTGGACCGCCTCGCGGCCGATCTCCCGGTCGCCGCACCTCGGCGCGAAGTCCACGTGCTGTTACGCCGGTCCGGTGACCCCACACGGGAAGCGGCCGAGGCGTTGCGGCGCGAGCCGAAGCCAGCCAACGAACGGTACGCCGCCTACCAGCGCACGCTCGCGGAGGTTTTGACCATCCAGGTTGAACGCGGGGACTACCACGCCGTGCTCGATCTCGGCGACGCCCCGATCCTGGATGTCCAGCGAACGCTCCGGAGCCACCTGGCTGACGCGGGCGTCAACGTGGAACCGCTGCCGAACGACGTGTTGGAACGGCTGTGGGTGCTGGGCGGCATGTCCGAGAGCGGCAAGAGCACAGTCGGCGAACTGTTGCGCGACGAGCACGGCGTGACCAGGTTGAAGATCGGCTACCTGGTGGAAGTCGCCGCCATGCGGGCTGGAGTCGTCGACCCGTACGAGCACTGGTCGGAGCGGGAGCAGGCGGAGCGGCTCACCGACGAAATCCTGCGATTCGCCGAGACGACCAAGGCGCGCACGATCAGCCTGGAAAGTGCCCACCGCTTCGAGGCGACCGCGCACCTCAAACGGGTCTGGGGTGACCGTTGCCAGGTCGTCTACGTCGATGCGGATATGTCCGTCCGGGCGAGCCGCGCGGCGGAGAGCGAGTCCCGGTTGCGTGGCCGCGACGCGACCAAGCGCGAACGCGGAGCGGACCGGATCGCCGAGATCGCCGATCACCTCATCGACAACTCCGGGCCGCTGAGCGCACTCAAGCTCGCCGTGAGCCGAATCGCGTCGACCGTGGACCTGCCCAGGGTGACGTTCCACGCGAGTGGGCCGGTGACCCAGAGCGGGTGGTTGGGGCAGGCCGTCGACCACGTGTGTGACGAGCAGGTCGCGCTCGTGCTCGCGACCGGCAGCACGGGGACCACGAGCTGGCGGGACGGGTGGAGCGATCTTGATCTGCTCGTGGTTCGTGACACCGCGCCCGCCGCGTGGCTGCGGGACGTTGCGGGCACCCTTCCCGCACCCGACGCGATCAAGGTCGGCCTCAGCGTCTTCACTACCGCCGACATCGACGCGCTGCGGGTGCCACCGCGCGTCGTGCAGTCGCTGCGCCGCGCCGCCCAAGGGGTCGGCGTGCTCTACCGGCGAGCGGACCATCTGCTGCCGGTGCCGGCCGCCGCACACGGCGATCGCACCAGCCGGGGCGAGTTGGGACTCGTGCTGATGACCACCCGCCGCCTCCTCGCCGCCGATCAGCCGGACGTGCGCGCCGTGCACAAGCACCTGGTGCTACTCGCCAAGATCCTCCTGCGCGCAGACGGACACGACCTCCACGACGCCGATGAGGTGCTCACCGCGTTCCGCGAGCTTCACCCCGCCGCCGAATGCGCACCGCCTGAACTGTCCGACCTCATCCGCCGCCCCGGCGACCCGGTCCTGCGCGGACAACTCGTCGACGCGACGGACCGACTGTTGACCTACCTCGACCGACTCGACCACACCACCGTGAGGACCAGCGAATGACTACTGTTCCCGAAGACCTCGCCTACCAGGCCCGGCGCGTCCGCCGTCTCGGCGTGCCCCCGCAGACTCGGGATGTCCGGATCGTTCACGAGCTGGACGGCATCCTCGACCAGGTCCACCCCGCGACGTTGCTACGGACCGGTGGCGCGCTGTGGGACGCATGGTCGCGCCACCCGGAGTCCACGGCCCCGGACCTCCTGCTCGGACTGGACGCGGGCGGCATCCTGCCCACCGTCGCCGTCGCACTTGCCAGCGACCTGCCGTACCGACTGGCCTGGAAGCTCGACCTCGACCTGCCCGACAAGCGGCGCTTCACCGAACCCCATGCCCGCCGCACCGAGGTATTCACCTACGGCGACCTCGCGGGAACCCGCGTGCTCATCGTCGATGACGAGATCACCACCGGCAACACGCTGGCCAACCTGGTCACGGTGCTCCGCGAGTCAGCCGTGGAGGTGACCGGCATCGCGTGCCTGATCGAGGACACCACCGGCAACGCCCGTCCGCTGCTGGAATCGCTCGGAGTACCGCTGTGCACCCTCACGCGACTGTGAGCCCGTGGACGATCGAGCCGGTGACGCTGCAACGCGGCGGGCCAGTCATCGTCCCCCGCCACCACGCACCCCTGGCCCGCGCGCTGCCGTTTCGGCGCGCGGCCGGGGAACTCCCCTCCTACACCAGCGGCGCGGACGTGATCGGCGAACGCGGCTGGTCAGTGGTCCTCGGTGACCGCGGCTTCGGTGATGTGCTGCTCGCGCTCGGACTTGTTCAGGCCCTCGCCGATGGGACCGGACGCGACGCCGAACTCCACTACGAGGGACCACGTCCACGCCTGATGCAACGATGCCGGCTGCCGTTGAGCACAAGCCTCACCGAAGGCCCGCACACCGTCTACACCAGGCACGGCAATGGATTCACCTTCCACGCGATCCCCGAACGACCCCAGGCGTGGCTGGACATCCTGGACGACGAACTCGTTGAGGTCCACGCCGCTCTGCCGATGCGGTACTACCTCGCCGCCGAACAAGCCCTCGGCGTCCGGCTCCCCGCCGACCGCGCTCCGCTTCCAACCTTCAGATCGAGCGAGCAGGCACGACCGTTCCACGTCGTGTTCGTCTCGGCGACCAGTTTGCCAAGCCGCAAGGACTACGGCGCAAGCGGTTTCGCCCGCATCTCGGCTGTCCTCGTCCAGCGGTTCCCCGCGCCGTGGACGTTCACCTTGATCACCAGTAGCGATGCCGAGCCTATGACCTTCGAGGGCATCGAGGTTCTGGTCGGGCTGGACGCGGTGGACTGCCTGGACGTCTTCGCGTCAGCCGAAGTCGTGATCGGCAACGACACGGGCCTGACCCATCTCGCCGCACTCACCGAACGCCCGGACGGAACCGGCCCGCACGTGATCGGGCTCTACGGTCGCCACGCCCACACCAAGTGGACCACCGGGACCGCACGTCACCACGCCATCGCCACCACGTTCTCCCAGATGCTGGCCCTCGCCGACCGCTGCCCGGTGCGCGACCACCTGGACGACGCGCTGTGGTCGCGATCGGCGAGCCTCGCCGACCTCCCGGCGGAGATCATCGCTGAGTTCGCGAGCGACCTCGCCGGTTGGTGGTGACTGCTCATGCTGAGGATCACCAACCACCGACGCTTCACGGCCAACCACACCTGGCACGTCGACTGGGCCGGGCACGCGCTGTTCGTCAAGGCCAACCCGAACCACGACGAGGCCCGCGCCGAATGCGCAGGACACGCGCGCATCCGCGAGTTCTACCCGATACCGGGGCTGCGTGGCGCGCGACGAGCCGCCCGCTGGACCGTGCTCGTCTACGACCGGTGGCCGTACCTCGGCCACGATCACGGCCTGCTGCTCGACGAGATCACCCACGCCGACCTCACGGGCGACCTGGCGCGGCTCGACACCTGCCTGACCGCCGTGTTCCACCACTACCGCCACGTCATCGGCAACACCCTTCGCCCCACGACCAACGGGGAGACGATCAGCAAGCTCTACGGCGACCGCGCCGCTCCCGATGGCCGCCTCGACCAGTACTACAGATCCAACGCACCGTGGCCGATCACCAACGGAACGCGGAGAGTCCGCCCACAGGATCTGGCAGACGTGCGACTGGTCGTCAACGGCCGCGAGCACGCCGTCGACTTCGCCGAACTGATGACCAGGCTACGGGTCCACTTCGCCCGCCACAGCCCGGTCTGGGCCGCCATCACCCAGGGCGATCCCACCGACATCAACATCGGCTGGTCGCCCGCAGGCGGACCGGTGTGGTTCGACTACGACACCGGAGGACTCAACGCGCTACCCGGCGAATTCGCGTGTTTCCTGCTCTACCAACGCCTCCACGGCGCATGGCTCACCCCGCACTACAACCCGGCCGCGTTCGACGACCACCCCTCATCGCTCGCCCCGGCGAGCCTCGCCGAGCCCGTCGTCCAGGTCGAACACACCCGCTCATCGCTGGTGATCGACTATCGGCACACGCCCAGCCGAGCCCGCGGACATGTCCTGCGCCGCTACCTCGACGAGATCATCCGGCCCATCGCGTGCCATCTCGGCATCGACGACCTGATGGCGTGGATGCGCCCGTACCTGGTGATGCGGCTGCTCGCCGTCTACCACCTCGCCGGCCTCGAACGCCGCGACACTGCGCTGTCGCTGGCCCTACTCGCCCAAGCACTGGACCCCGACACCACACTGCCGGACTTCCTCGCCCTCACACCATCAGATGCGGAGGTCAACTGACCGTGGCCCGTCCCGTCGCCATCGTCACCGGAGCCGGTTCCGGCATCGGCGCGGCGATCGCCGTGCGCCTCGCCGACCGCTACGACCTCATCCTCACGCACCTCCACGACGACCCCGATCTGCACAACGTGCTCGCCACCGTCGAACAACGCGGCGCTGCCACAGTCGCGATCACGGGCGATCTCACCGACCCAATGACGATGGACACGCTCGCACACGAAGTCGAGCACGCCGCCGAACGGCTGAAAGTCCTCGTGTCCAACGCCGGCGCCTATCCGCGCATCCCCTGGACCAGCCTCGACCTGGACACCTTCCGCGAGCAGATCGAGGTCAATCTGGTCACGCACGCGGCGTGTGCCCAGCTCGTCACCCCGTCCCTCACAACGCGCGGCCACGGCCGCATCATCACCGTGTCCTCGGTGCTTACCCAGCTCGGCCGTGTCGACCTCGCCGCTTACATCGCGGCCAAGAGCGGTCTGGAAGGACTCGTGCGCGCCCTGGCCCGAGAACTCGGACCACACGGCATCACCGTCAACTGCGTCCGCGCAGGCTCCATCGAAGTACCCGCCGAACACGCCGTCGTCCCAGACCACGACGCGATGATCACCCGACAGCTCGACCGCCAGTGCGTCAAACGCCGTGGACACCCCGACGACATCGCCGCCGCCGTTGACTTCCTCGCCTCCCGCGACGCGGGGTTCATCACCGGCCAGTGCCTCACCATCGACGGGGGTTGGTGCATGACATGACCCCCGCCGCGCTCTGGATGCGCCACGGCACCTGCGACGATGGGCTCTGCCGCCCCGGCGCTCACGCCCGTCCCGGCAGTCCACTGACCATCGCAGGCACCGTCGAAGCCGAACTGACCGCCCGCGAGCTGCACAAACATCGCTGGCAACCGGCACTCATCGCATCCAGCCCACTGCGCCGCGCTCGCCAGACTGCCGCCCTCGTCGCCCGCGCGTCGGACAGCCGACTTGCCGAACCGATCAGCGCGTTCGCCGAATGGCGAGCCCCGTACTGCGTGCTGGGCCTCGCCTCGAACCAGTACCCGCCCGACTACATCGCTTGGCGGCAGCAGCGCGCCGACAACCCGGACAGCGCCCTGCCCGGAGGCGAAAGCCTCCGGGCGTTCGCCGAACGCGCACTCGAAGCCGCAACCATCGCCGGTGACCTCGCCACCGAGCACGGCCCGGTGCTGATTGTGTCGCACCGGCTGCTCATCGGCGCCGTCGCCGCCCTGCACCTCGGCTACCGCCACCCCGCCGACATCTTCGGCTACGCCAGCGACTTCCGCCTTGCCCCCGCCCAGTTGTGGGCACCACCGAGGGAGACCACGTGATCAATGATCAAGCCGACGACCGGATCTTGCCGCACGAATCGGACCACGAGCGAACCGTCCGCCACCGCCTCGCCAGCCTCCTGGCCGACAGCCCCATCCCACCCATGGAACTGATCGACAACCTGGCCCTCTACCTGCGCAGGCAGCCGCTGACCGACCTGCTCTCCCTGGACGCGCTCTACCGAATGATCCTCAACGTGCCGGGCGTGATCATGGAGTTCGGCGTGCACCGCGGACGTCACCTCGCCGCCCTCACCGCGTTGCGCGGCGTGTACGAGCCGTACAACCCGCACCGCCGGATCATCGGCTTCGACACCTTCACCGGCTTCCCCGACGTGACCGACATCGACACGACCGGCCCCAGCGCCGTCGCCGGCCGGTTCGCGCTCACCGACGGCTACCCACACCACCTGCGCGACGTGCTCGACGCCCATGAGCAGGGCGAACACCTCGGCCACATCCGGCGCACCCTGATCGTCCAAGGCGACGTGCGCGAAACCCTCCCGCGCTACCTGACGGACAACCCGCACACCGTCATCGCCCTGGCCTACTTCGACCTCGACCTCTACGAACCCACCCGCGACGCCATCGACGCCGTCCGGCCGTACCTCACCAAGGGCAGCGTGCTCGCCTTCGACGAACTCGCCCACGCCAAGTGGCCCGGAGAGACCACAGCACTGCGCGACACCCTCGGCACCGACCACGGCACGCTGCGTACGCTGCACGGCCGCGCCACCCCGACGTACCTGCGGTGGGGCACGTAGTCGCAGCTCAGGCGGCTGCCCCCGCCTCGACCAGCAGAGCCTCCCGGTTGGACAGGATGAACTCCTTCAACGCGGTCGGCTTCAAGTCGATCGACGCGAGATCGTCTCCTCGAAGGTCAACCCGGTCCAGGTCATACCCGCCGCGCGACGGGTCGTTGAACTCCGGGCCGCTCCGGGCCGACTCGTCCAGGCTGGCCAGCCGCGCCACGAAGAAGTGCTGCACAGCGACCCCACCCTCCGACGGCGAGCTGAACAGGAAGACCTGCGAGGCATCCGTGGCCTTCGCGCCTAGTTCCTCCGCCAGCTCCCGGTAGAGAGCCGCCTCCACCGAGGCGTCAGTGTCCTCGACACCGCCACCGGGCGCGGTCCAGTACGGCGCCTGCCCCGGCTTCGTCCGCTTAATCAACACCAACCGACCGAGATCGTCGATCAAGATCGCCCGTGCTGCACGCCGTCCCACTGCCACCGTCAACTGATCCGTCACATGCCAAGCTTACGGCCCGCCGATTCGGCACAACCACGGCAGTCGCTTGATCGACGACGGTCCGTCACAGCCGGAAGAAACGGCGGTTCCCGGCTACCTGCTGCGGTACGGCCTGTAGGGCAGCACGCGCGGTTCGCGGGGCGGCGTGACGAGGTTGTCGCCGGGCCAGAAGGGGCCTTCCGCGGCGAACCGCCGCACATGGCCGGTCAGCTCGTCCAGGTGCTGTTGCCGCTCGACCGGGCCGGCCTGGGAGCGGGAGCCGTCCGGGTGGTGCAGCTCGTGCACGGTGGTCGGGCCACCGCCCACCAGGACGGCGGTGAGTTGCGGCAGGCCCATCGGCATCGCGTCGCAGCCCTGGTGGCGGGCGATGTGCACCACCGCGTCAACGACCTGTTCCCAGTCGGCGACCTGCGGCCATAGCTGTCCGCCGTCCAGCTCGAAGGTCAACGTGGACAGCGGCACCACCCCGCCCGGTGTGCGGCCGGGGAACTCGGTGAGGCACCGGTACATCCGGCCGCCGTCTGGCTGCGGCACGGCCGGGTGCAGCAAGGTCAGGGCGTGCACGATCGTGGCGTTGATCGGCACCGGGTGCTGCGGGGACTGGTACGGCTCGTGTAGGGCGAGCAGGTACACGTCCTGGACCGTCACATGATCCCTTTCCATCGCGGCTGAGGTTGGGTGGGCCATCAGGCGTAGGGCTCTACGGAGATGTTGTAGACATGCCCGCGCCAGGACCGATCCACGGGCAAGGCGCGGACGGCGTACTGGTAGGTGGGCAGGCCCAGCTCGTTGGCACGGGCGATCAGCGCGCGGACATCGCCCAAGGTCAGCACGCGAGCGGAGAGCCGACGACCCCAACGGCGCCATTCCACCTCGGGGCCGGTGGGCTTCTGCGTGACGCTCGTGCGTTTTTCCGAGTCGCTGGGGCTGGCCTCGCCCGAGTTCGCGGGCGGGGAGGCGGGCGAATCGTCGCTGTCGGTGTCGCGGGCGTCTTCGACCACGGTCTCTAGGCGTTTCACCTTGCCGTCCCAGCCGGCAAAGCAACGGACGGGCGTGGTGTCGGGGAAGTGCAACGCCGTGGCGCTGTCTACGAACTCGCTCAGTTCGTGGAAGTGGAAGATGGTCCGGTCGGGCCGCCTGGCCTGCGTCACGTTGTGCGTCACGACCACCACGATAGGCATTCGCCCGGACACGGCACGTGGCCCCTGTGTGGATCACCCGACTGGCCGAGCCGGGGTGCGGTCGGCCGCGTCACGACGCTGACATGATCGGCCCACGGGAGCTTGGCGACGAGTGAAAGGGTGTGGGGGTGTGGCCTTGTCCATGCTTGACCGGATGCGGGCAACCGTGCGCAGCATCGGGCGTGATCCCGACCTGGTAGCCCGGCACATCGAGTCCGAGGGCTGGCCGGACGAGGTGCGCGGTCACCTGGAAATCGCGGGCCTGCTCAGCCTGCTCTACCGGGAAACCGGGCGGCTGCTGGCCTTGGCCACCGACATCCCGGAGACCCCCGACTGCGGGTACATCGCGATGCCCGGCACGATCGAACTCCCTGGCGAGGACGCCCGCGCGGCGGCGCGGTGGGAACTGCGCTGGGCTGAAGACCGGCTGTCGGACGTTGCCTTCGACGGCGCCAACGACCAGTGGTTGACCGGGTTCGCCGCCGCCGAACAGGCCGTCGTCGCGGCGAACCAGATCCTCAAGCTGATCAGCGGCGACACAATCCCGGCGCACGCCGATCCCCGCTCACCCGCATGGGACGACGCCGCCCGCGCATTCAAACTCGCCCAACAGATGCTCAACGAGGCGCGAGCGGGCCGAACTCACACCACCACCCCCTCCGACGAGGAGTAGGCCGGTTCCAGCCGCGCCGGTCGTTCGCCACGGCCGCGTGGGTCGCCGAGGGCGGGTGGCAGGTGCCCAACCTGCCGCCAGCGCCGCAGCACCTTGCGGCCGTAGTTGTTCGTGCCCGCGATCCGGTCCAGTTCCGCGCCGGTCGGCGTGCGGCCCTTGGCCCGCTCGGTCACGTAGTAGGCCCACATCCGCTGCTCGGCGGTCGGCTCGGCCGGCCGAGCCTCGTCCGGGACCACCGCGAGACGCACCACCGCCCCGGTCTCGTCGCCGATCTCGCCCGTCTCGGCGGTCTCGGTGCTGGTCTCGTTCGTGGTCTCGGCGCGGTGCCGCTTGAGCGCGCGATTAAGCAACTCGACCGCCAGCAGCAGTCCTAGCGGCGGGCACGCCGCCACCGCCACGGCGAACACGCTCAACTCCGGAGCCGCCGCCACGTTCGCGCACAGCGAAAGGCAGATCCCGAACACGAAGGACACCCAGGCCGCCCACCGGCCACCGGCGCGGCGGCCGTGGCCGGTGGTCTTCCACAGCTCGACTGTGGCCGTGGTCAGGATGCCGTCCACGATCAACGGCCAGATCGCCGCCGTGGCCTCGTCGGCACCAAACCGCAAGGCGAACTCGCGGCCGTGCCGGTAGGAGGCATACGCCGCGCCAAGCGCCACCAGTGCGGTACAAGCGCACTGCACCCACAGCGCGCGGTCCTTCCGAGCGGTTGCCGTGGCGCTCACCGCAGCACACCTCCCGCCGCGCGTCGTACGTCGTCCGGGCAGCAGCCGAGGCAGGCGAACACCTGCGAACCGGTCACCGACCGGCCCACCGGCACATGCGGAACCCGGACGCGGAGGTAGTCAGCTCCGCACCTCACGCAGGCCAGCCCGTCGGCTTGCGGCGCGGTCAGCCCGATGATGATTGCTTCGCCGCTCATCGGGAACCACCCGCTGTAAGACGTCGGGTGCCCACCGGGCGGATCGTGATCTCAGGGCCTTCGACCAAGATCGTTTGGTTCGTATGCTGAAGCGTTAGGCCCACCGGTTCTGACCAGCGGAAACAACTTCAGACGATCAACCAAAGTTGATCATTGGGTGCGGCCCTGGGTGCGAGTATCCTAGGGTGATGGCTCGAACACGCCCTGAAGCCCG
>Ga0164243_10009833_pt1 | contig 13837 bp, 15 predicted proteins | sample OricompcompostOP_FD_108781 | JGI IMG/M metagenome (GOLD analysis project Ga0164243, IMG submission 108781) | Organic Plus compost microbial communities from Emeryville, California, USA - Original compost - Organic plus compost (OP) | ecosystem: Engineered > Solid waste > Mixed feedstock >... | reverse complement strand
TCCGGTTTGTTGCTGAGTAGCTCGGCCATGGATTGAGATTTTAGTGTTGCCATTTTCTTTGAATTTAGGCAAAACTAAAGCGCTGGAAATCCAACAACAACACGTGGTTGGTAGAATGCTTACATATAAATAAACTAGATAATTTCACTACTGCTAGTCGAGATGGTATAAAGGTAGGAGAAGGAGTTAATTTCACCGAAAAAGCACTTGATGTGGCTGTTCGGCCGGGGAAAGCAACGATGAGCCAGTGGGAACAGATTAGCAATGCTATCAAGTACGCCCAGGATAATGATATACCATTTAATCTTCATTTCATAAAATAAGATTTTCACGCCTTCAGCAACGATCTATAGAATAAAGAAAAAAGGTTATTTGCTTTTCGGTTTAGTTAAAACAAAAAGCGGGTTTAGTGTTGCCACAGATCCATTTATTCGAATATCAGAAGATAACTCCGAGGTTAGTATTATTGCCCATTCCATAAAGGCGTCTCTTAATACGAGCGATGCAGATCGGGTGGCTGATCCAACGAATTGGAAAGAGTTTGGCAAAGAATTCCTGCAAAAGACAGGGCTTAAATCATCAAAAGAACTTAATAAATCGACGACATTTTGTTGCGGAATTAGTAAGGAAAAAGATTTTATTTTTTTTGAACCAATGAAACATGCGGAAAAACCTGAGGAAGGATTTATAAATATAAGTAAAGAGGAGCTTAGGATAAGAGTCTTAGTGGAAGCTACGGATGAAAAAATTGTTGAAGCTCTGGAAATGGCCTTCAGTATATGCGAATGAAATCTCTTCTTAGTGGAAATATATACGTTGAGCGACATCTATTCCGAAAAATTTCATCTTTAGCATCTCTGCGTTAAACTGCCTACCAGATAATATAAAATCATCGTAGCTCTTTATAATCTTTTCCCAGACTCTATCTAAATAAAGTTAGAGGTCGCGGGCAGTAGGAGATATAGGTGCATTACGACCATTTGCCAGTTTCCAGACATTAGACATAACATTTTTTTTAAGGGAGAATTCTACAGGCTCCCCATAACATTTAATTCTGCAATAAAGCATTTTGCTTTGACCACTATATTCAGTGCCTTTCTGATTTTTACTAGCCTTCAAAAAGAAACTTACACTGAAAAAATTTTGACTGTTTTCCATTACAAACTGAATTTAGAAAATAAAAAATGGGGCTTTAAAATTAGACACTATACACTATAAAAGACGCTACTGAATAACACTCCAAATGGCTTCAAATCAACATTTTTAAGCCTATTTTAGATCATCCATAATCACTGTAAGGAATTAATAATACAATATCTTACAAGGATTCCATGCGCCCAAATATAGGCGCATTCCAGGACGCTACAGTTCACGCATCCACCAAATAGGTTATAATGGTTTATTTTAGTGTAAGAAAAAAATGCCTACAAATCCATTGATTTATAGGCATTTGGTTCAGATTGAATTAAGTATCAGTCGGGATGACTGCACGCTGAATAAATTTATAATCAATTGATTTACAACAAAAATCTCCTATACACTAAAATGGGACGCCACGAAAAACGCATATTCGTTAATGACTCCAATTATAAAGAACTTTAAGACTACAAATTTACATAAGTTTCTCGAATCTTTACAGGCCAGCTATAAAAACCCAACCAGAGAACTCATTTGAATAAAATACGCCCATTTTATTCGTTTTCATCTTTTTCGACACCTATCTTTTTTGCAAAAGTCATTAATTCTTCATTTTCTTTCTTTTGTAATTTTGCTTTAATGTGGGTTTTGAATGTATTGGCTTGTTCACCTGCTGAGTTAATGATTTCAGCATAAAAGTCTGGATTTTGAAATAACAAGTTAAGGCAAGTATCATTATTTGATATTGGTGTTAAGATATATTGAGTGACATCACCAGCACGAGATATTAAACTGCCTTGCTGTTCTAATAATTCACGTAAAAAAGCGAATTTGTTAGAATCAATGTTATATCCTTGTGAATTGTTACAAATCTGATTTCTAATATTTGCTACTGTCTCTTTGGTTTTCTTTCTATCTAATTGACTGATTACTTTGTAAAAAAGGTCACTTTCATCTGGGACAGGCAGGCGTGAGGCTGCAATGTCATCAAGACAACGGTTTCCTAGTTCCACCAAATTGTCAGGAAAGGTTTTGAGATATTCTGTAGCAACAAAATTATTTAATACTATTATCCAGTAGTTGTTAGGCTGTTGTTTTATAAATTGGTATAATTGATTGGCTTGAACATCAGATAGTGCTTCAATTACAGTTTTGTTTAGATAGTCTGTTAGTTTGTTTTTGGTCTCCTTTGAAAATTGGAAAAATTGTGGTTGAGGAATAACTTCATGAACATTACTTGAATTAATTGACTCTTTAAGCTCTTCCCAATCGTTAAATTGTTCGAGGAGTATTGTCTCTGTAATACCAAGTCTATTTTTGATGTCAAAAAACTTTGGTAAAACATTTTCTAATCTTAGACGATATCCTAATTTATTTTCAGTCATAAATTTTAGAATTTTCGTTAAAAGTGGGATGTTCCAAGAAAGATTATTTATTAGTAACTCTCCGTAATTGCCATAATAATCAATATTCCCTGATACATATTCTATTTGGTCATTATTTAGTTGAACATTTATGTTTGTACCACCTGCAATCTGTATAGTTACAATTTCTAAAAATCCCGGTGCTTCTTTATTTGGTAAAAATGAATTCCAAAGGCTTTGACGTTGTGTTGGATTAAGCTGAACATCTAAAGGTTTTTTACTGCATAAAATTTTGTAGGCTTTGATAAGGTCATTAAAGTTGTCAACTGTCAGTGTTGACTGATTAGATACAATTTCCTTTATTTTTTGACTAACTTCATCAAAATGGTAAGAATCATCATCTGCTATGTATTCCAATGAGTTTAATTCGGAGTGTTTTTCTGAAATACAATTTATTAGATACTTGCTTAAATCATCTGATTTGGTAGTTAATTTATAAGTCAAATATTTTTCTTTGGCACATAGCACATAATCCACAAATACTTCAGGGGTTTTAACAATCTCATTCAGATAGTCCGTAATTACAACTTTAATATTATTTTCTTGCAAAAAAGCATCTAATTGGCTTAAAGAATTGAAATAGTTTTCACTATTAAATTCTTCAAAAGATTGTACTTGATGGCATAAGTACTCAACTATTTTTTGTTTATAGCTCTCATCGGATTTTTTTAATAATATTTTATATGAATTCGTCAATCTCTGTTCTGAAATATTTGCCTTGGTCTTTGTTCTTGCTAGCCAATTCCAAAAATCTAAAATTGTCGGTTGATTGTCTTCTGCAAAATTTGACGTATCCAGTTTTGATAGGCTGGTTATGATATTATCAATTTGAGCTTTGTCAGAGGTGTATATTTTCTCTCTTAAAATTGAAATGAAATGTAATGAAGATGAATATTTATTTAAATCGGAGCTACTTTCAAGATTAAAACAATTATCAATATATTTAGACATTGGTATCTGTTCTGCATCCTTAAGTGACACCCCATAAGTTAAGGCCGAAATATTATTTTGTAGTGTTTCGTCATTTAAAACAATTTTAGATATATAGCTTCCAAGGTATTCTCCTGACAGTATTTGTTGGATAGGATTTTTAAAAATTTCGTCTTTTTTAATACTAAAAACAGCGATATATTTTAGTCCAATTTCGCTCATCCAAATGTTTTTCAATGATACTAACTGATTAATGAATTCAATTATCTCCCGAATAGATGCGTTTGGCTTTTCTAATCTAAATATGCGACTAATATCACTCTGACTTTCAGTTTCTGTTGTTCCAAAAGCTTCTTGAAACAAGACGTCAAATATTTTTTTAAAATCGGTGATTACGGGTGGCTTCACGCTGTAAACGACAGGAAAAGTTTTACTGATAAAATACTTGGCTAGCTTCCCATTTTCTTTTGTTTCTCCGAAAGCACAAGCTAAATGTTGTTTATCAAATGGAATTATTGCCCAAATATTTTTGAAGCCATCTTCAGAGAAAAAAGTATGGATAGATGACCAAAGTTCTTTAACCTTTTCAGGTGGAAGTCTATCCATATTATCATATACGATGATTAGCTTCTTGCTTTCTAAATGGTCGGAAACATCTTGCATCCAATTCTTAAACTCGGTAACTGTGGGTTCATCCTCACTTATTGTTTCAAAACTTACCTCATTTTCGATCTTACCATTGTAGACGGAAAATATTTCACTAAAAATGTTAGCCCATCCCAGCTTGCGGTTTTTTAGAATAATGCCGAGAATTATAACGCCAAGTAAAATTGGAATTACAGGCAAAATAATTGACAGTGTTAAGTTGCTGTCCTTAATGGTAGAGGATATTGAAATTGAAATTGAGGTGAATATCGTAACAAGAATAAACGTTATAATTCCAGGACTTAATTTTGGGCGCTTTTCCATTGAAATCTCTGTTTTTCTGGCAAGTAAAAACCTTAATTTTTCTTTCCAAGTTACCTTTCTTATCCCCCCACCTTTTATATCTATCTCCGTTTTACCTGTTAGAATATCATTCTCGATTAATTCAGCCGTAAGCGTTTCAAGAAATGAACGTCTTTGTAAATCTTCTTGATGTCCCCAAGCATCATATTCAAAAAGGAAATAGTTGTCCTTAATTGTTTCAAGGATTTTCAGTTGTTTGATAACATTGGACTTCCCTATTCCCCAACCACCTTCCAATCCGATAATATGTGATAAAAATTGAGAGCTATTTTTTGCATCTATGTTAATAATATGGTTTGCAATCGCGTTAGTAAGCCTTTCTTGGGATTTCCCCTCGAACTTATCTACTCCACAAGGTTTGTTCGGTAAAAATTTTGGAAAATCAGTAATATAATTATCTGCCATAGTTTTCTAAATATTCTTCAGTTCGTGGTTCTACTCGATTGAAGCACAATGGCTCAAGTATTTGCGACGTGGGGTTAAAAAATAAATATATCGTTTGTTGTATGCATAAAGATGAGTTATGGTTTTAAAATATTGTCGATTATTTACTTTTATAATGACACGAGAGCAGTCCACAGAAAAGCCCCAATTTAGTAAATACGATGTTGTGGTGTCGTTTTTATATTTCTCTTTGGATTCTGTATTCTATTCTCACGAACGCTTTGGTCATTTCATTTAAAATTATCGCTTGTTCTTTAGTGATTTCAGGTATTGTTAGATTTCCGTGTCCAGCTAAAGATGTGGTATTTCGATTATTATAAATTTCCAAAATATAGTCAAGAATTTCAGGTGGTAATTTAGAATCATTTTTATATCTGTCAAAAAAACTTTTTAAAGTCTGGTCTTGTATAGATTCTATTCCAATAATGTCTTTTGCCATTACCTCAAAAACACTTGCACTTGCGTGTAAAACGTTAGCAAAATCTTCATTCTCAAATGCAGAATCCATTCTTGCAACTAAGGTTCTAATGTTCAAGTGTTCCTTGTTAAGATTTTCTTTCTCTATTTTTTCAATTGAATATATTTCAATGGCCAAATTTCCAGAAGCACTATAAATATAAAATGAGGCGCCTTCTTTTTTTAGTAAGTCATTTATAAAGTCAGTTTTGAAGTATTCGTAATTTATTAAATCACAAATAAATTCAATAAACTCAATAGTATTCAATTCTCGGAATATTAATAAGAAATTACTATCGTGCCAAGCAAACTCTATTGATTCAAGGTCATCAGTTAAAGTATAGATTTTGCCCCCCGAAATTGTCCGAGATAAATTAATCAAACGGTTTTTTCTCATTATCTTGGTTAAACCATCTTGGATTTTTTCACACCAATCATTTAAGTGTCTTGTCAAAAAAATATAGAAATCCTGTGAAAGCACTTCATATTTCAGTTGATTTATTTGTTCGTCAGTTATATATTTTGGGAATTTCATTTACTTGTTCGTTAGTTTGTCAAATGCACCACAACAGTTTTGGCTATTGGTAGTGACGGACTGCGTAAGCCTTTCCAGTCAAAAAAGAAAACACTCGGTCGGGGGGGGGGTACAAAATGCCGAGTTAAGCAACCACCTGTCACTATCTATGAGCCGGTGTTAGTGGTATGTGTTTTTTATTTTAATTTGTTTATATCAATATTTTCATTGCCTAAAATTATTCCAACAAATCCAGTATTTCCTGGATTTCCATAATTTCCATATGAACCAAAACACGTATTTTGATAACCATTATTCTATTTTTTCATTAATCTGTTTCCACAAATGATTTCGCCAAGATAATAACCTTGCATATCAATGGAAAATCCATAATTAGAAAGATAATGTCCAATATTACTTCCTGTAGTTGAATGGAGCTGTCCATTGACTTCGTTTGCGATATGCTTTCCAGTGCTATCAAATAAAAATTTCATAGTTAAAAATATTAATTACTATAAATCCAATCAAAATCAATAAGATGAGCTAAATTATCCGTGCTTATGTCATTAGGATTTGACCTTAAATATTTCCCATTATAGCCATTTACTACTTCCACGTCTTCTCCAATCTTCCATTTGGATTCTCTATAATTCCATACCCAAGTTTTTGCTGAATTACCTCCTATTTCTAACAATCTAATTGCCTCAGTTTTTGGTACTTTTTTTGCCCTTGAGACAGAAGACGCATTAACTGTATGAATTGCATAATGTGTAATCACGTCATCACTATTTTTCCAAACTCCTGAAATTCGATATGTTGCCATAGTATTTATAATTTTATGATTATCTGAAGCTACGTTGCATTACCGCCGATTGTTTGGCTGTGCGTAGTCACATTCAGAAAAAAATATAGGCTTCTTGCTTACAGTTACCCCTTTGTTTCTGGTACGAATATAATACTTTTTTCTAATAAATTAATATCTGGCTACTTGATTTTATAGACTTCCTCTTTTATTTCGTGCTGTAGACCTTGCTGGATTATTACCATTTGACCATCGGCTTTTTACCGCTTGTTGGAGCGATATCTACTCTTGTTAATTCAGTAGTATATATCTGCTTGTGGGATTAACCTCAACCGTAGAGATAGCTTTGCTATTGAAATAATAAAAAAAGCAATGAATCAAGTTAGAGGTAATTATTCGGAAGGCAAAAGGGGTTTAGGAAGGAATCAATTAGTCACCTTGGAGGATTTAGCTGATTTCAAAGAGGAATTATTGAGGGATCTAAAATTAATAGTCAAAGAAGTGAACGGGAAGCCGTCAAAACAATGGCTGAAAAGTTATGAAGTAAGAAAGATCCTTGGAATTTCTCCCGGTAAGCTACAGGCACTCCGGGATAATGGAACCATTCCCTTTACGAGAATAGGGAATGTTATCTTTTACAGTACAGAAGATATAAGTGCCATGATGGACAATTTTAGACAAAATCAAATTTAAATCGACACAATTATGGCTATTCGCCCAGTAAGCGATTCTATTTCTCCTGACATCACCGCCCCGGATTTCAGAACAGTTTGGATCTACTTTTCTCAAAAAGGGAAAACGGAAGCAGATGCAAAAGCCTTTTTTGCATACTATGGAAAAACTAAATGGAAGATGAAGCGAGGCGTATCAGTCAGAAACTGGAAGACGGCAGCAAATAACTGGATTTGGGAACACCGTGAGAAGCGTCCTTTTACAATTTCAGAAAAACTTCGCTCCAAAGAGCGTACAGAATAACGGTATGAACAGTAAAATCAATTCCAGAATCCAATCCTTAATATTGAATTTTAAAAAATGACGAGCAAAAATAAAAATCAACCCGAAGACCTAAATCGAGCGGCAAGACGATATCCGATCGTCAAATTTGGAAACGACGAATACTTTTGTGACACCCGAAACCAGGAGTTTAACAGAAAAGGATTTCCTTATAACTCAATAAAATTTGAGACTCTAATAGAGATTAATGATCGTTCCTCTTTTTTATTTTATAACCTCAAAAAACATGATGCAATTCAGACCCGCAACCTCTTTATGGAACTTCCAAAGGATGTGTTGTTAATCAGATTGCCTCCAATAAAGCTACTTGATCCGGTAGGATTTGCTATATGGAATGGGTCAGAAAAAGACACCATCCTTACCAAAAGAAGAGGCTACTTCAATAACTCTGAAAAATATATTCAAGAGCTATATCAACTCAATACCCCGATAACCCGTGTTATACCCAAATTCGGATATGTAGATAAAAGGCTTAAAGAAAATAAATTAAAATCCTTAAAAAAATAGCTATGAATAGTAACCTAACATTCAAGGAAGTCAATTTTCAAATCGATCTAAGAAGTTATTTGGCAAGTCTCGGATTTCATCCGACTAGCCAGAGAGGAGCCGATGTCTGGTACAAATCCCCATTCCACGATGAGAAAACACCGTCATTTAAGATAAACGAGAAACACCAGATTTGGTATGACCATTCGCTTGGAATAGGAGGCGATCTGATTGATTTCGGAAAAAAATATCATAATTGCGGCTACACAGAAGTGTTGGATTTATTTAAAAACTATCTTTCTTTTCAACCGGTTCATAACAATATGGCAGCAAAAATGGCCAGTAGCTTCGAATCTGAGGATCATTTGACAGGCCAAAGAGGTATTAAAATAGTCCAGGTCAAGCCAATTTTTAGATTTTATTTGATATCATATTTAAAGGATCGGTGTATTCCGTTAGACCTGGCGAATCAGTTTTTAAAGGAAGTCGATTATACAAACTCTAACGGCACGAGTGCACCCAGTAAGCTGTATACGGCATTGGGATTTAAAAACGATTTGGGCGGCTATGAACTACGGTCTAAGTATTTTAAAGGCAGCAGTGCACCCAAATCAACAACCTTTATATCTAATCTGTCCCCGGCCGAAGCACAGAAAAAACCATTAAATGAACAGTCAATTGCCGTAATAGAAGGATGTTTTAGCTTCCTCTCTTTTCAAAATCTATGGTTTCATAATCAATTGCAGGTCCCTCAACCAGATAATTTTTTTGTCTTAAACTCTCTATCATTTTTCAGGAAAAACTTTGAGTTTATGGAAACGTTTAGGACCAAAATGCTTTTTCTGGACAATGACAAAAGTGGACAGGCTGCGACTGAAGAAGCGATGGGAAGAGATAAGAACTACGTCGATTACAGGGATTCATTCGGACAGGAGAAAGATTTAAATGCTTTCTTGATTAGAAACAGGCAGTCTAAAACCGAATATATTAATGAGCGGAGAAGAGGGTTATAAACTCCGAGCTGGTTATTATAATATTATTTGTTTACTATATATGATTGAATCTTTAACTCCTACCTGGAAGGACTATGGTAGCACCTTTAAGAAATCGGAAGGGGAGGAGCAATGACCACACCCGGGTGCGGAGCAAGATGTACAATTGTTACACAATTGATCTTGCAGCAGCCTCCAAAGTCGGCTGCTTTAGTATAAAGGCTGCGGAACTTGCCTTTATAATAGATAATTAGTGAGTTTAAATACTTGTTTGAAAATGAAGGAGGAAATTAAAAAAAATAACAAAAACCGCTGGCTAAATATAAGATTGTCTGAGGTAGAGTATCAAAAGATGATGAAAGGATTTTCGAATACTGCAGATCAAAAATTAAGTAATTATGCTCGGAAGTTGTTGTTGGCTAAACCTGTTAAAGTACTGTATAGAAATGCGACCCTTGACGATTTTATGGATGAGATGATTCTTTTACGTAGGGAACTTTCGGCCATAGGGAATAACTTCAATCAACTTGTAAAGAGAATAAATAGCGTTAAAGAGTCCCCAGAGATATATCTGTTAAGTAAATATTCTAGGCAAATGCAGGCTGAAATCCTTCAGGTCTCAACTCAAATTAAACTGAAAATTGAAAAAATCACAGATCAATGGTATCAAAACTAGAAATTGGATCACGTTTAAGGGGTGCATTAAATTATAATGAAAACAAAGTTAGGAATGGGAAGGCAAGCCTACTTTATGCGGGTAATTATTTAAAAGATGCCAATGCGCTTAGTTTTAATAATAAACTGAATCGTTTAGTGTATTTGGCGGACAGAAATGAACGGACCAGGAAAAATTGCATCCATATCTCATTAAACTTTGACCCTTCTGAAGTTATTTCTAATGATAGAATGACAGCTATTGCGAACGCATATATGACAAAAATTGGTTTTGGAGATCAACCATATCTTGTTTACCGACATGACGATAGTGCCCACCCACATATGCATATTGTCACAACAAATATAAAATCAGATGGAAAAAGAATACCTCTTCATAATATTGGCAGGAATCAATCTGAACAGGCAAGGAAGGAGTTAGAAGTTGAGTTCGGATTGGTTAAAGCAGAAGAAAAGACCGTTCGACAGGAAATTGCGCTCCCTAGTTCTTGGGATAAACCGTTTTATGGAAAAATCGAAACAAAAGCAGTAATTTCTAACATTGTTAGAATGGTAGTGGGGGAATATAAGTATTCCTCATTTCCAGAACTGAATGCCATACTTTCAAAGTTTAATATTACCGCTTATAAAGGAGAACCAGGATCAAAGATGTATGCCAACCGTGGGTTGACTTATTCCTTCTTGGATAAAGGTGGAAATAGGACAGGAATACCCATTAAAGCCAGTTCAATTTATACTGGGCCAACCTTAAATAAGATTGAAAGAAATTTCGAGGAGAATGAAAAATACAAATTAAGTTTTAAGGAATCAATCAAAAAATCTATAGATAATGTCTGTTCTTCCTCAGATGTTGTCGATATGCAGTCTTTTAAAGATGCGCTCTCTGAAGAAGGGATTGATGTAATCTTTCATGAAAATAACCAATTAATTTATGGAATAACCTATGTGGATCATAAAAACAAACTTGTCTATAAAGGCAGCGATCTTGGAAAGGAATTCGGTGCCGGAAAATTGTTGGAACGTGTTGGCCGAAAGAAAATATCTGACCAATTAAGGATTAGTGAGAATCAAAAGTTTGCACAAAAAATTATAAAAGAAGCCGATTATAATAAAGGTATTTATCCTTCAATTGCTAATTGGTATGCAAAAGGGTTAAGGATTGAGCCAGTAGTAACTCCAATTGGATATACCGAATTTTATACTGGAATAGCAAATAATCCTTCTTATTTGTACTCAAAGCTTGATGGAAAATATGAAAAATGGCTGAGGCTAAATGGGGTCAATCCGTCTTTATTCAAAGTCTTAAACTCGAAGTGCGAAAGGACTCAAACTAGCACTACTAATCAAATTAAGTCAAACTTAGACTTTCTGAATATTATTCAGGGTATTATAAGTGAACTCCCTGAATACACTGCACCATCAGTTAAATCTGCCCAAAAAAGGAAGAAAAAAAGAAAAACAAATTGGTAAACCCTTAAATATAATATATATGAGTACCGGTGAAAATGACAACGGGTTAAGAGCAATAAGAGACCTGACACGGCTAATAAGCATAGCTTTATTATTAATTCATTTTTATTCAATATGTCACATCATATTTGATTATTGGCACCTAACCGCTCCAGTAGTCGATAGTATAATATTAAACTTTATGAGCTTTGGCATCTTCAAAGATGTCTGGAATCTTAAATTGTCTGTACTAATATTGTTGATCGTGTTTCTGATGGGAATGCAGGGCAAAAAAGATGAAAAAATAAACCTGAAGGCTGCCATAGCATATTCTATTACCGGTCTACTCTTGTTTTTTGCCTCCAATCTTTTAATATTTGCAAACGGAAACCTGTTGATGCTGGGTATGTGCTATATGGCCTTTACGTTAATTGGTTATCTGTTGCTCATTGCAGGTGGAGCATACTTATCCAGGATTTTAAAAATTCATTTGGCTAAAGATATATTTAATGATGAAAATGAAACCTTTCCGCAAGAAGAAAGGTTATTGGAAAATGAATTCAGTGTAAATCTTCCAACCAAATACAAACTTAAGGGAAAAGTTCGCAATGGATGGCTCAATATTATAAATGCCGCTCGGTTATGTACAATAATAGGTAGTCCAGGTGCTGGAAAAACCTTTTTTTTGATCCGGGAAATCATAAAGCAAGCCATTGAAAAAAAGCAGTTCAGTGCACTTATATATGATTTTAAGTATGACGATTTGGCAAAAATTGCCTATAATTCATGGCTGAAAGCCAAACACCGTTATACCAACCAGCCCGGGTTTTATATTATTAACTTTGATGAACCTATTAATAGATGCAATCCTCTTGAACCAAGTTCAATGCATGACATTACCGATGCATCGGAAAGTTCCAGGACAATCCTTTTGGGATTGAATATGGATTGGATTAAGAAAACGGGTGACTTTTTTGTTGAATCTCCCATTAATTTTCTTACAGCAATAATCTGGTATTTGAAAAAGTACCAAGGGGGTCGATTTTGTACGCTTCCTCACGCCATCGAGTTAATGCAAATTAATTATATGGAACTATTTCCCGTTTTGGCAAGTGAACCTGAAATAGAAGTGTTAATAGGGGAGCGCCCGCTCAGTAGTGAGTGGGCGCTCCCCTCCAAATAAACCCATTTATTACGGCGTTCCAAAATAGAGCGCTTGAGCAGTTAGAAGGCCAGGTCGGTTCTGCAAAGATTGCATTAGCAAGATTGTCATCCCCATTATTATATTTTGTCCTTAGTGGAAATGATTTTTCGCTTGACATCAATAATCCGGATGAACCCAAAATTGTTATCCTAGCTAATAATCCTGAAAAAACACAGATTTATGGAGCGGTAATTTCACTATATCTTAACCGGGTCTTCAGAATTTTACCCAAAAAAAACCGCCTTAAATGCGCCATAATTGCGGATGAATTTTCATCCATATTTGCCAATGGTATTGAGAATTTTCTGGCGATTGCCAGAGGTTATAAAATCAATACCTATTTGGCGGTACAGAACCTGGCTCAACTTAGAAAGTCCTATGGAAAAGAGCACGCGGATGTATTATTTAGCCTTGCGGGAAATGTTATTAGCGGGCAGGCTACCGGTGAAACAGCTAAAGAAGTAAGTGAAATTATAGGAAAAATTGTCCAGACAAGAGAAAGCATTTCTATCAATCGGCAAGATACGTCCTTAAGCAAGTCTACCCAGTTGGAAATGGCCGTTCCACCTGCCAGAATAGCAAAATTAAGTTCTGGGGAGTTTGTGGGCGTATTGGCCGATAATCCGGATCAAAAACTTTCTCAGAAAGCATTTTATTGTACAATTCAAAATGACCCGGCAAGTATTAACCTAGAGGAAGCTAATTATCATCCTCTACCACAAAGAAAAGTCTCACAAGTGGCTATTCAAAATAATTTTATACAGGTAAAGAACGATGTAACTATACTGATAAATAGTGAATTAAATAGAATTAAAGAAGATCCTGAGTTAGCATATTTATTATTGGAAAAAGAGAATAAGAAAAAGTAGATATTGTAAATTGATTTTAACACATTAATTACATTTCTTTAACAACTCAATTATTGGTGATATTGTAACAATAGACGGCAAATTTAAATTTTTGTGGGGAAAAATCACATAAACATTGAGCTGACTAGGTTTACTTTTGGTGTCAGGCTGTAGAAGACGGTTATAACCGGACAAATCCAGCGGAAGATAATTGCCGGATTTAATCCAAGTAGACACCCAAAGAATTCTCGTTATTATCGAAATGCTCAACGTTGATCCATCCAACATTGAGGCAGCTGATGACGGAAGCCTATTACCTAGATAGTCAATTAGACACTGTCTCAAAAAGTGTGTAAATCGAAAAAATCGAGGTCAATTGGTCTCGATTTTTTACTTTTAAACACTATATAAAATGGAAATGAAGGCAGAAGATTTTTTAACAGACGATTTTTTA
>Ga0164243_10009832_pt1 | contig 13839 bp, 12 predicted proteins | sample OricompcompostOP_FD_108781 | JGI IMG/M metagenome (GOLD analysis project Ga0164243, IMG submission 108781) | Organic Plus compost microbial communities from Emeryville, California, USA - Original compost - Organic plus compost (OP) | ecosystem: Engineered > Solid waste > Mixed feedstock >... | reverse complement strand
GGCTACCCCACCGGATGTCCGTTACGTCCCGATGTCTTTATGATCTGCAATACACGCCGGCGCACATCGTCCTGCAATCCCTGTATTTCGCGTTCAAAGATGCTGACCAGTTCCTGGAGTTCTTCCGAACTGGCGCCTTTCAGGTTACGGAGCCTTCTCTTCACGGTGCCTGCAGCATCGGTGATCATTTGCCGTGTTTCACTGCCGGGCGCCGGGGCCAGTAAAATGCCGATCAGCACACCGGCAACCAGTCCTGTCATGGTTCCGAGCATTACATTTTGCGCACTCATGGTGTAAGTTTTAGTTTAATAAAAACAGGTCAATGCTTACCTTTAACTACTATGCGCTACAGAAAGGCCTGAAAGGAATGAAACTGTGAAGGGTATACGAAAGAGGTGTTGAAAGGTCGGAATGGCAACCCTGTACCCATTCACACAATTACAAATCTACAGCAATTGGACATGGAAGCGAAGAATAATGTTTACACGAATGGCAATGGCAGTGATACTGCAGCAGTTTTCTGGCAATGGTTTGCCAGGGAAGAACACCGGTTCCGGGAATTGCACGCCAATGATTCAGACCAGGCGCTGGCATTCCTGGACGAACTGATTCAGCAAATGCGTCCCTTCAATTCCTGGCTGAAAGCGCTGGCAGGTCCGTATGGCGATAACCGGTACGAACTGATCATAACCGCCGACGGAGAAGTAGCTCTTTTCTCCAAGGTGGAAGAACTGGTGGCAAAAGCGCCGGCACTGGAACATTGGAAAATCACCGCACATAAGCCTGCATTGGGTTTTGAAGGGATCAGCATTGATATGTACGAAAAAAGATTCAGCACCGAAACTACCTGCTTTTATCCCATTGTGCGCGAACATTACCCGGATGAAGTCAGCATTGTATTGACGCATGTGGATTATAACAAAGCTGACGACGAACAATTCCAGGCTGGTGGTATGATCTACCTCGAGAACGGGTTGGGCGAACTGAATACCGCCACCAAGATCGATCATTATGAAACCGGGCCATTGCCGCCACCGGATGCAGGTATTGAAGTGATCCCCATCTCCAAACTGGCCGACTACCTCAACTGGCGCGAGAAAGAATTCGTGGAAAAATATGAGCTTGTCAATGCAGAAAGACCTGAAGAATTGTTCAACGGGCTCGAAGCAGAAGACGCTTCCGGCAAACTGATGCTGGCCGTGGTGGACGTAAGCTTTAAAGACTGGCCCCTGCGACCGGCCTTTCCCTGGCTGTTCCAGGTAGATATCACCTACCAGGGCGATGAACATGGGTTACCGGATGCTGCGCAACTGGATGAATTGCAGGAAACAGAAGACGCGATCATCCAGCTATTGCAGGGCAACAACACAGCATTGTACATTGGACATCGTACCTACGATCATGTACGCAGTATTTACTTCTATGCCAGTGAATACCGCACCAACTCCCGCCTACTGCACCGGTTCATAGAAACGGTGCAATTCAATTTCCGGCTGGCGTTCTTTGTGCAGAAGGACAAGTACTGGCACAATATGGAAGCCTACTATAATGCAACGGAAGATTGATCAGGTTGTTCATCGGTACATCCATTCGTCTCCATGAAAGCTTACAATAGTGCAGCGGCTTCACACCTTTTTACCGCCGGAAAAGACTGCAAACCGCGGAAGCCTGGTAGGCAATGGAAGCCTTAACACCCATTGCTACCGGAAGAGACCAAAAACCATAGAAGCCGGCTATAATGCAACGGAAGCCTTCACACCTTTTTATCGCCGGGAGAAACCCTAAACCATGAAAGCCTGCCATCATGCAACGCCAGTAGTCAGCAGTGATTATCCTGTAGTACTTTTCCCCCACCGCATCTTGCTATTGTAAGAATATAGCCGTATTTTGTCCTGCTGCGGAAATAATTTCTGCTGCGCAACGTTTCAATACCATCACAAACCCTACGAATTTCCGCCAATTATGCAGTATTCCCGGAAGGAGGCCATGCGTTATTTGGGTTTTGTACGAACCATCGGCATCACGGCCGATATGGAAGAGTATGAAAAACGGAAGCTACGGATATTCAACGAATTGAATATTATAGGCGTTGTAAGTGGTATTGTCATTCCCATACTCGGATTGCTGTTTACCGATCACCTGCCACCGCTGGCATGGTTTGCTGCGGCTTCTCCCGCCGCCATCAGCATTATAGTGCTCTGGTTGAATTATGAACAGTATTACGAACCTTCCCGGCTGGTATACTTCAGCCTGTATCCCATTGCCACCTGCCTCGTTTACCTGGGAAAAGTAGAAGTAGGCATTGAGTTGTTCTTCATATTGTATTGCGTGATGTCGGTTTTCTTTTTCCAGCGTGTAAGCAGCATCGTGTTTGCATTCTCCTGGTCTATCCTGTGTTACTTTCTTGCGGTAAAGGTGATGCGCGAATATTATTTCCGGCTCTCGGTGCTCAACTATGGATTTTATGTGCTCAATTACCTTACCAGCGCCTGCACTGTGTTGTACGCCATATATCTGATCAAGAAGGAGAACATGAGTTACCAGTTCACCCTGCTGTACAAAAGCAGGGAGGTGCACCGTCGGAATATCGAGATTGAAAGACAAAAGCAGGAGATTGCGCAGAAGGCGCAGTTGCTGGAAGAACAAACACGCAAGCTGAGTGAACTGAACCAACTGAAGAATAAATTATTTTCCGTGATTGCGCACGACCTCAAAACGCCGATGTACGCGTTGCGCAATCTGTTCGACAATATGCAGCACCATCGCATGACGGCCCGCGAAATAAAAGAGATGGTGCCGGCCATTGCCACCGAAATGAATTATACCACCAGCCTGATGGAGAACCTGCTGCAATGGGCAAAATCACAAATGAGCAATGCACCTGCAGAACCGGAGGTGCTGGATGTGGAAACGATGATCAGCGATGTGCTGCAATTACTGCAACTGCAGGCCAGCAATAAACAGATCTATCTCGAATCGAAAGTGGAACCGCCATTGTATTGTTATGCGGATCGCGAAATGGTGAACCTGGTGTTGCGCAACCTGTTGTCCAATGCGATTAAATTCACGCCGGAAAATGGCAAGGTAATCGTGGGCGCACGACAGCAGCATGCTACGGTTGAAATCTTTGTAAAAGATAACGGTGTAGGCATCAGTCCGGAAAATATGAAGCGCCTGTTCGGCAACGGCTACTTCACTACCCGCGGTACCGGCAATGAAACAGGCACCGGGCTGGGGTTGAAATTATGTCGTGAATTCCTCGAAAAGAATGGCGGACAGATTACGGTCAAAAGCAGTCCGGGTAAAGGTAGCACCTTTACTGTTACTCTTCCGCGGCCGGAAGCATCGGCTATCAGTCAGTATGCATAAAAAGAAAGGAAGAAAGCAGAAGAGCTGCTGATTGCTTCCTCCCTTCCCCTTCTTTCTCTATTGAAATATCGTGTTCAGAAATGCCTGCATATCTTTCCAGCTTGCGCTATCCGCTGCGGCGTTGTACGCAATAGGAATGTTGAATTGCTTACCTTTTTCTGTGGCTTCAGGATTGGTAAACGCATGCATGGCGTCGGGATATGCTTTAAACGTGTAATCGGCGCCGATTGAATCCATTTGTTTTTTAAAGGTCCCGGCTTCCTGCTCAGGCACAAAGGGATCGCTGCTGCCATGGCATACAAGTATTTTCGCGTGCAATAATTCCTTCTTCACCGGTACATCGCTCACGAGATTGCCGTGAAAGCTTACCACACCATCAAGATCGGCGCCGAGTTTGGCTACGTTGAGCAGTATGCCGCCCCCAAAGCAATACCCGATAGCGGCAATCCTGGAAGTGTCCGCCACAGCTGACTGGCGAATGGTTGCCAGTGCCGCTTCCACACGGCGTTTGGCCAGTGCCGGGTCGCCGTAGATGGGACCGGCCAGCGCTTCCGCATCTTTGGGATTGTCTGCCGTTTTGCCATCGCCATACATATCTACGGCCATGGCAACATAACCGAGTGCTGCCAGGTCGCGGGCCCTTTTCCGGGGATATGCTGTTTGTCCCCACCATTCGTGCACTACCAGCACTGCCGGCCGCTTTTCTTTTACAGACTCATCATACACGATATAGCCGTTGAGCGTAACATCTCCATCGGAATAAGTAACTTTTTCTTCTTTCAATTGCGGTTGCTGTTGTTGTTCGCCGGTAGCGGATGATTGCTGCTGATCGTTGCAGGCAATTCCAAAGATGGTGAGGGCAATCACGAAGCAGCAACGGAAGAATGTACGATTCATGTTACAATGATTTTTTTAAGTGAATGGACCAATGAATTGTCATGACGGTATACGTTTCACACAAATTCCGCTCTCCAATACGATCTTTCCTTCCTGCAGGTTTCGCAGCAGGTTGGTTAATTTTTCCAGGGCATTATTGCCCATGAGTAGATGCAGACCAACGGGCGGCAATCCCTGTCGGCGGAAACGCGTCAGCACCTTTTCAAGAAAAGCGATGCCTGCTGCCGTTTGATCAGCAGTGCCGGTTTGTTCCAAACCTGCATGTTTCAGCAGCGAAGATAATTTGTGCGTGGTGATGAGGTGACTGATAGCTGCATCATCGGCCCACGGCACGGGAAAATACAGGGAAGAAGGGCCGGCTGAAAAGATATCGTAATAAACAAATCTGCCGCCGGGTTGCAGTACCCGTGCAATGCCTGTATAGAATTGTTCTTTTTCAGCAATATTCATCTGCACATGTTGCGTCCATACCACCTCGAAGCTGCCGGGAGGAAAAGGTAATTGCAGGGCATTGCCATGTATGAACTTTGTTCGGTTGTTCAATCCGGTTAGTTCTGAAAGTCTGGCTGCTGTTTCAACATAGGCTGCTGTCAGATCAATACCGGTAACCATGCAGCCATACTCGTCTGCCAGCATGCGGGAAGGGCCACCCAGGCCGCAACCTACATCCAACACCCGGGTGCCGGGTTGCAACATGAGTGCAGCCGCCAGTTCGCGCGATACTTCCTGGCCGCGCACATGAAATTCATCCACCCCGGCCAGCTCTTTGCGGGTAACCTGTTCCGGGTTGATACCCGCATTCTTCAATGCGGTCAGTATCCGCTGAAACAGCTGTCCCTGTGTGTAATGTGATTCAACGGGCGATTGCATGTTCAGATAATAACATTAAAGTTACAGGAGCATAACTGTTTTTTTACTGTAGTACACGCGGATTTTTTTGCACATGCTACTGCATCATAAATATTCAATCCTGCAAAGCATCTGATCATGATGCCTGGTGCGCTTTTATATCTGTTGCCTTTATGGTGAAACAAAAAAATTTTTTCTTGCTTTCATAAAATTGTTAACTTGTTAGTGATCTTTTCCCGTTCAACGTAAACCATTCTTATCTCTTCCTGAAAACGGGTTGACGGGTATATTGGTGAAAGGCATAGCATTGGTAAAGTGGTAACTGCAGATACGGATCCCTACAGATCGGTTATACAGAAACGTTTTATTGTTCATCCTGGTAAAATTGCATACCATGAAAGAAGGAACGCTTTTCCAGTTTGTAGGATTTGAGACCTCGGTAAACCTCGACAACTTCACCGAACAATGGGAAAATTTTGCACGAAAATTTTTCCGGCAGGATATTCATACCATCATCCTGCAGCAACAGGTAAAAACCCGCAACCGCTTTAAGTATGTAAGCATGAATGAATGGCCACAGGATTATTTCTGCTTCAGTTTTATGGAGGGAAGGGGTTCCGATTATTTTCCCGATCACCGCGTAAAGGTGGTGCAGGCCGGAGGATATGCGCCGGTGCAGGTGGAACTCACAACGCCTTCCGCGCAGGATGTGAAAGTGATGGTGTTTCTGCATGAAGAAGAAAACAGCAAACCTACCTACCATAAGTGGCCTTATAATCATCTCAACGTGTACCAGGCCTATTACCAGAGTTGTTTGTATTCATCCATCCTTGAATTTTATACCGGGGAAGAACAGGCGCCGGAATTGTATACGCTGCTCAAAAAGCGTTTCCATCTGTCCGATATCGGTATTTACCGGGAATGCCTGGTGCTGCAGGGATGAGGGAAGCATTGCAATTTGTGCTTTTCTCTTCTTATCTTTGCGCGCTATGACACAGGAAAAATTAAACGATATGAGGTCCCGGGTGGCGGGGCTGAGGAGGTTTCTTTGACGTCGCTAACCGTCAATACAAGATCAATGAGGATAAGCAATTGTCCCTTTCCCCTGGTTTCTGGGACGATCAGAAGCGTGCTACTGAAATTCTGAAAAATATCAAGCTGAACGAGTACTGGGTAAAACTGTACGAGCAGGTAGAGACTGCCGTGAACGATTTTGCCGTGCTCTTCGAATTCTGGAAAGCCGGCGAAGCAACGGAAGAAGAAACGAAAGAGGCCTACGACAAAGCAATGGCCGCCATTGAGGAGGCTGAATTCAAGAGTACGTTGAATCAACCCGAAGATGAACTGCCTGCCGTATTGCAGATCAACAGTGGCGCCGGCGGTACCGAAAGCCAGGACTGGGCAGAAATGCTTGCGCGCATGTACCGCATGTACGGCGAAAAGCAGGGCTGGAAAGTGACCGAACTCGACTGGCAGGAGGGAGACGGCGCCGGCATCAAGAGCGCTACGCTCCAGTTTGACGGGCCCTTTGCCTATGGTTTTCTCAAGGCCGAAAGCGGCGTGCATCGCCTGGTGCGCATTTCACCATTCGACAGCAATGCCCGCCGGCATACATCGTTTGCATCGGTGTTTGTGTACCCGCTGGTAGATGATAGTATTGAGGTGGAGGTGAATCCCGCAGACCTGGAGTGGGAATTCTATCGCAGTGGTGGTAAAGGTGGTCAGAACGTAAACAAGGTGGAGACTGCGGTGCGGTTGAAACATATTCCCAGTGGTATCATTGTGGAATGCCAGAAGGCGCGTACGCAGGGCGAGAACCGCGAAATGGCGCTGCAGATGCTGCGCAGTCGTTTGTATGAAGAAGAGTTGCGCCGGCGGGAGGAATTGAAAAACGCCACCAACGCCAGCAAGAAAAAAATTGAATGGGGCAGCCAGATACGGAGTTATGTGTTCCATCCGTATAAAATGATCAAAGATCACCGCACGGATTATGAAGTAGGGAATGTGCAGCCGGTGATGGACGGAGAGCTGGATGGATTTATTAAGGCGTACCTGATGAAGTTGGCGAATTAGATCATGGCGCTGATTCGCTGACTCCCTGCGCATACAAAGACCCGGGCAACACATTCCATATCAGCGACACCATTCTCCTTCTCTTATCCTGCGGCTTGTAATCTTTTATCTTGTCAGGATAGGGCAGTTCTTCTCCTTTTCCCAGCCACTTAATATCATAGTTGATCAGTTTGGGATCAGGCACCAATCCTTCATTTACTTTAATCAGATCCACCAGCAACGTAGCAATCGTTTTCGACCGCAACTCCGATAACTTCGCATTCAGTTCCTGCCGCGTGGGATCAGTCGTATTCATTTTACTGATCAGCTTCGGATACAGCGGAGATTCTTTCGATACCGGCGTTTCATCGCTGAATCCATAACATACTACCACGGCTACAAAGCGTTGCTTCGGATGCTCACCAAAAAATTTGATGATGCGCTTCACGATCGGCTCAATAGATTTTTTTGCCGCTTCCATTTTATCGGCAGGAATGGTATAATCACCGGTAGGAAAGAAGGTGGCGGTTTCAAACTGGGTAAAGGTGGATATATCATACAAATCATTCAGCGAACGCAGATCAGTGAGCGCGCTCTGAATGATGACATTTGTTTTTTCTGCAAAGCGCAATATTTCTTCCCGGTTGCCGCGCTGTTCAATCTGGTTCGCCTCCGCTATCTGCTCATCCACCTGTTTTTCCGCGGTTTTCAGGTTGGCCACAATCTCTCTGCCAATGTCGGGGTCCACTTCATACGATTGCACTTTCTGCATGGTGAGCTCAATGGCCCGTTGCGCCTCTTTTTTTACCAGCTCCAGGGTTTCCTGGGTGGTTTTGGCCAGACTTTGTACCCTGCTGCCGGCGCAGGAAGCCAGCGCCGTGCAACCGATGATGAAACCAATAAAGCGTAAAGAACGTACCATATGCATTGATTTTAGTAAACAGGTCCGAAGGTGACCTCTTCATCCTGTATAAGCGTTTGCTTTGGGACGGATGGCTTTTTCTTCTTTTTTTTCATGGCATTGGATGCAGCGGGGTGGTCGTCAGCAATAGCCAGGGTGGCAGGGACTTTTTTTTTAGCAGCCTGCCAGGCACTGTCGGCAGCGGCAATCACAGGATCGGTTTCAGTCACTGCTGTCCATTGTACTGTCTGCTTGTTGTTGGTGAGCCGAACCTGCAACAGTTTTTCTATGGATTCATTTACCTCGTTGATGTTGTCGTCTTTTACAAAGGAATAGGAAGTGATGCCCATTTCTTTCAGCCATTTGCTCCAGATGTCAGTGAGCAGGGTGTATTCGCCCGGCCAGTCTTCCTTCGGTTTTAATTCCAGCAGCACCACTTTCAGTCCGGGGAATTGCTTCTTTACCGGCAGCAGGCCAAAATCTTCTTTTTCAAAACGGCTATGCCAGTCGGACTGTTTCTTAAGATGCTGGATGATCTGTGAGATGGAAGTATAGCGGTTGTTCTGCGACGGACGCATTTCGGTATTTTCAAAATCCATATATCCGTCGGTGATGATGAACAATGTATTGGTGGCATCCGGTTCCAGGTCGCCTTCGAGGTCTTCATTGAAATAACGCCAGATATCGGCGCCTGCATAATCTTTGCTGTTGTTGCTGATCACGGCCTTCTTGTACAATTCCGGCAGCAGCGTGCTGAATTTCTTTTCTGTTTCCGTGATCAGGTGGGCTTTCTGTTCGGGCTGCGCCGAGGCCAGTGTGATGCGCAGTTCGCCGGCAATATTGTATACGTCCGGCAACGTATTCCGCTGCGGCGCCACCAGCACTTTCAGTTTGTCGTTAACAGTATAAAACAACCGGGTAGGATCTTTGGCTTCCAGTCTTTCTTTAAAAGCTTTGAAGATGGACTGCACCACAAAAATATCCTTGGGCACCTGTTGCTGGTTATTATTCAGAATGCGGTCGCTCAGGTCAAGCAGAATGATGTAATTGTCTTTGGGCGGGGGCGGGATTTCTTTTTTGGCATCTTTTACCGCCTGCTCAAACTCGCTGCAGCCCGAAATAATCAGCACCAGTAAAAGCAGATAGTAGCGTACCATGTTTGTTGAACAGGGAATTGAGTTTATTTAAAATAAGATTCCTGGAATTCTTTCAGCTCGCGGATATAGGCTTCGGTATTTTCATTCACCAGTTTAATCTGTTCTTCGCCTTTTTCACGTCCGTATAACGTTGACAGGTAACCGTTCCATCCGTCGCGGAAGTAGTTGATATTTTTTTCAATGGTGTCTACAGGCAATACCATACGGTCTTTTTCCTTGCTGAGATTTTCTACGCGTTTGGATATCTGCTGTAATTCCGTTTCGTACAGCATCCGTTTCTCTTCCAGCTGCAGTATTTCATCCTGCAGCCTTGCAATGCGTTTATAGCGCATGCGCAGCTGGTTCCTTTTGGCCCATTCCATTTGCAGCAGGTAATACACCGCACTCCAGATAGCAAACACACCAAAACCGAGGAACAGCACCAGGTAAAAGCGCGAATCGGCATACACCGGCATGATGAGCGATTTGAATTCTTCGCGGTTGGCTTTTACCAGTATTTCATTCACGGCAGTATGCACCTGGAAGGCCAGCAGTATATCACCGATCAGCACCAGTCCGATGAGTCCCCATACCACGTTCTTATACTTCAATCCTTTTTCGGAGAATAAATGAATACACGTGCCCAGTGCAAAGAAGATGGTAGGGAATACAATCAGCGGCGGATAGTTGATGATAAGATAAATGAGCCGCCTCAGGTTCGGCAACAGTTGAATATTAAGGCGGCCTTCCTGGAACAGCGTCATGGCGTCAATTCCATTGAGCGCAAAATCGGCCACGCTCATATAAAAATACAAGAGGTAAAAAGATAACGCCACCAGCAGAAACGCCAGAAAGCTGAAGGTGCCCCAGCTGAACATATTGAAATGCTGTTGCCGTGCGGCAGGGTAGGTAGCAATTTCATCTGCCTGGTTCTTCAGCATATTGATCTCGGCCTGGCGTGCAGGCACCAGGCCTTTGGTGATATCGCGACTGTTGTGGATTTCATCGGCTTTGCTTTTGATTTCGTAATACTTTTCCAGCAAAGCGTCAATCTGCTTCTGAATGCGTTTTTTGGTCTCTTCCGTTTTGGGCACTAAACGTACGGCATCCTGTTCGGTGAGGATGGAACCGCTGCGGATCTTGTTCAGCATGCCCTTATAGGCTTCTATGCCTCCCTTGTAGGTACCCGCCTGTTCAACGCCATAGGCGCGCAGGTCTTTTACAATAATGTTGGAAAGATCCGGCAGATGATACCGGGAAGTATCAGCAGGCCTTGATTTACCGCCAATGATCACTATGGTACGTTTTAAGGGTGAATGGTGATCAAATTTAGACAATGAGGGGTAAAGGAAAGGCGCAAAAGGAGGATACGTGCAAAGAGTGTTAATAAGTGCGTGCAGACAGCAATTGATATATCATTGAACGGTTATATGGCCTGCAACACGGCAACCTGCGAACTTGATTTTCGCTTACCTTCGCAACTCGATAAAACAACAGATTATGAATTACGGCTATTTCAACTACCCGATGCCGGCCAATGAACCCGTACTGATTTATGCACCGGGTTCGCCCGAAAGAAAAGCATTAAAGGAAGTATTGCAAACACTAAAAAAATCCGAGCTTGATATACCGATGTATATCGGGAAAGAAGAGGTGCGTACCGGCAACAAAGTAGCCATTCATCCTCCGCACGAACGGAAGCATACGTTGGGATATTTTCACGCCGGTGAAGAAAAACATGTGCAGCAGGCCATTGATGCTGCGCTCGGCGCGCGTGAACAGTGGGCCTCGCTGAGCTGGGAAAACCGCGCGAATATTTTTCTTAAAGCTGCCGATCTGATTGCTACGAAATACCGCCCCTATATGAACGGCACTACCATGCTGGGGCAAAGCAAGAACGCCTTCCAGGCAGAAATTGACAGCGCCTGTGAGATTATAGATTTTCTCCGTTTCAATGTGCATTTTCTTTCGGAGATCTACCGGCAGCAACCCATCAGCAGTCCGGGTATGCACAACCGCATGGAATATCGTCCGCTGGAAGGATTTGTACTGGCGGTTACACCCTTCAACTTCACTGCTATTGGCGGCAACCTGCCCACGTCTGCGGCCATGTGCGGCAATGTGGTGGTATGGAAACCGGCCAATACACAGATCTATTCTGCCCAGATGTTCATGCGCATACTGAAAGAAGCCGGATTGCCCGATGGCGTGATTAACCTGATCTATGTGGATGGTCCTACCATTGGTAAGGTATGTTTCAGTCATCCCGATTTTGCCGGTGTGCATTTTACCGGGTCAACCGGTGTATTCAACCAGATGTGGGAGACCATCGGTAAGAATATGGCTGTCTACAAATCATATCCGCGCATTGTGGGCGAAACAGGCGGAAAGGATTTTGTACTGGCGCATCGTTCTGCAGACCCCGATGTACTGGTAACCGCATTGCTGCGTGGCGCTTTCGAGTTCCAGGGACAAAAATGTTCTGCAGCCTCGCGCGCCTATATTCCTTCCAATATTGCTGCAGAAGTGAAGCAGAAACTGGTGGCAGGCATGAAGACTTTCAAAATGGGCACGGTAGAAGATTTTTCCAACTTCATCAATGCAGTAATTGATGAAAAGAGTTTCGACAAGATCAAATCCTATATTGACAAGGCAAAAGCCGATAAGAATGCAGAGATCTGGGCGGGTGGCCATTGTGATAAATCGGTTGGATATTTCATTGAACCCACGGTGATTGAAGCAAAGGACCCGAATTATGTTACGATGTGCGAAGAGATCTTTGGTCCCGTGCTCACCGTATATGTATATGACGAAAAAGATTATGAAAAAGTGCTGAAACTGGTTGACACTACTTCGCCGTATGCGCTTACCGGTTCTATTATTGCGCAGGACAGGGCGGCCATTGAACTGGCTGTACAAAAACTGCGTCATGCGGCCGGTAATTTCTATATCAACGACAAGCCTACGGGCGCTGTGGTGGGACAACAACCATTTGGCGGCGGTCGCGCGAGCGGCACCAACGACAAGGCCGGTTCCATACTGAATCTCTATCGCTGGCTGAGTCCGAGAACCATTAAAGAAACCTTTACGCCACCTGTGGATTACCGTTATCCGTTTATGCAGGCTGAATAATATATTCCGCGGAGATGCGGAAAGCAGAAGAGGCTGTTCATACAGAATGAACAGCCTCTTTTTTATTTGGCAAACCGGCGTGCGCAGCCTTTTAACCGGTGCAGCTGCCATTTCCGGAAATGGTAGCACCCGCCCCGGGTCAATTTTGCATACTAACCATCCTTACTTTTACTGCAAGTGTTTTTCACGGTATCATCCTGTCACATAACCATGTGATTTTTTGCGTTCCTCTCTCATCACTTATACATGCTTATGTTATTGAGGTACATGCTAATACATATTAGTTTTGCGGCCATCAAAAACGAAAAAAGTATTAGTTATGAAAAAAGTGTTCTTACTACTTGTTATGGCAGGATCTTTTGCAGTTGCACAGGCGCAAATTAAATACGGTGGAAAGGCCGGATTGAATGTGGGCAATTTTGGCGGCAAGGATGCTGATGACTTTAAAGCCAAATTAGGCTTTTACCTCGGTGGCTTTGTGGAAGTACCTTTAGCTGAACAGTTCAGCATTCAGCCGGAGCTGGTATTTTCTGCGCAGGGAGCGAAAGCTGATGATGTAAAGTACAATCTCAGTTACCTGACTATTCCTGTTATGGCTCGTTATACTACTGCTTCCGGCTTTTATGGTGAAACAGGTCCGCAACTGGGTTTGTTGCTGTCTGCCAAAGCAAAGCATGACGGCAATTCCACCGATTTTAAAGATAATCTGAAAGGCACAGATTTCTCCTGGGCATTGGGTGTAGGGTATCTTACGCAAAGCAACATTGGTGTAAACGCCCGCTTCAATTTTGGATTGAGCAAACTGGACGAAGATGGCAATGGAAAAGTATTTAACCGTGTATTCCAGGTTGGCTTTTTCTATGTATTGGGCAGCACCAGTAAATAAAGGCTTTTACCTGAAGAGATTTTTCCAAAACAAAAAGCTTCCGGAATACGGAAGCTTTTTTTATGATGTCAAAAAAGGACTTTTATTTGCTGCCACCGCCGAGGTGAACCTGGAAACCTACGTTAATGCCGAACGTGTTGGTAGCATCTTCAGCATCTTTCATTTTGAAAGATCTGTAACCCAGTGCAAATTCCAGTGCAGTGTTGGGGGTGAGGAAGATTGCAGGTCCGGCCATAAACTGGAAACCTGTCAGGCTTTGTTTGTCATCGCCACCAACGCTACCAAATCCAAAACTACCATCAGCGAAAATGTTTAATTTCTGTGCGGCGGGAAGGAAATAGTAACGAAGGAACGGAGCTGCCATGAATGTTGTCCATGCTTCATCTGCTCCTTTATCTTTTTCGCTGCTGAAAGTAACCCGTAGACCACCAGCAAAATTGTTCATAAAGAAGTAACCGGCATTCGGGCTAATATCAATGGTAGTAGATTTTGCCTCTCCGGTTTTTTCGGAAGCAAAGGACACGTTACCGCCAGCCAGCCATTGGCCTTTATTGACCTGAGCGTTGGTAACCTGGAAAGCTGTCAATAAAACTGCGGCGAATAAAACTTTTTTCATT
>Ga0164243_10009831_pt1 | contig 13842 bp, 22 predicted proteins | sample OricompcompostOP_FD_108781 | JGI IMG/M metagenome (GOLD analysis project Ga0164243, IMG submission 108781) | Organic Plus compost microbial communities from Emeryville, California, USA - Original compost - Organic plus compost (OP) | ecosystem: Engineered > Solid waste > Mixed feedstock >... | reverse complement strand
CTTGCCGTCAGTGCCGGCCGTGCCGAAGAGGCCGGCAAGCGCGCCGTCACGGCGCTCTGCGCCCATGAACTGCGAGGCTTCCTGAGAAGGTGGCGCGGTTAGATGGCGCACCGATGAGCCGGCATGACCGCCTTTGGCGCCGCTCACTGGTCCAGCGGAAGCATCTTTGCGCGCCGGGACGCCGGGCACTTTGAGCAAAAAAAGGCCCGGCAAAAGCCGGGCTCAGGATCAGCAAGATCTAATCTGGATCAGGCCTGCTGAAGGCTCACGGCTTTATTCTTGCCGCGATCCATGATCACCTCGAAGGACACCTTCTGGCCCTCGCTGAGGGTGTAGAGCCCAGCAGCCTCGACCGCCGTCGCATGAACGAACACGTCCTGTGCGCCATCGTCGGGCTGAATGAAGCCATAGCCCTTCTGGCCGTTGAAGAATTTCACTGTTCCGATGGCCATGATTGGCCTCCTTGTCTGAAAGGCGCTGCGGTGCAGACACCAAGTGGTGTTTCGGGAGGACTTGAAAGCACAACCCGAAAGTGTGGCGGACAAGGATTTCCAAAAACTGGGATCAGCAACACGCCGCTACTACACGGTGTAGCAGAAAAGAAGCCCCTGGGAGTACATCCGTCCTCAGGAATATCTCTGAGCGTGCGAAATGTTTTTTGTAGAAAAAACGTTCCGCATCTTCTGCTGAAGGGGTACTTGTACCATCGCTATTCACATCCGGCAAGGGAAAAAACTTTCTGAGTTTTTTGGAACTCGCCTGTGCCAGACCGTATTTCGCGTGATATTCGTCTGCAGGAAGGGGAGAAAAACCATGTCGGACCGGAGAGAATTATATCGCAGCCCCGCCGGTGACGCATGGTTCCTGGGCCGGGAGCCGACGAACGGGCGCGCGTTCATTATCCATCAGCCGAATGGGCCTTCCGGCGCTCAACTTATTCATATCGAACTCGGGGCGTTCCTGAACGGCGGAGCCAAGGGGCCGGAGCATCAGGCCCTGTTGCGCCTGATCGGGACGCTGGTCGACGTGCCGCCGTATGCCGAGCAGTCTTGAGACAAGAAGCCATCCCCTACTCGTCGGAAATGCTCTTCCTTTTGAGATTCCGCTTCGTTCGCCAGAGAAGGTCCGCGCATGAGCCGGAAGCCAGGCAGCCGTTCTGAGTTCATCTTATTCGACGTGGTCTACGAGGATGGATCGCGCCGCTCGAATCGCCGCGTCCCCGCAGAACTCTTGGGAGGCGTGGACGGCGACGAACCGGCTCGAAGGGTGATCGAAGCCCTAGACCGGGAGATTGCCGAACGATCTGGCTTGAACGTCTTGGCTATCAAGAGCCTGCGCCGCGCCGCAAAGTAAGGTCACAGAGGAGAGATCATGCCTAGGCCGCCGAACTACCGCCAGCAGCGCCTAGAGCGCGACCGAGCCGCACGTGCCAAGACCGCGGAGAAGGCGGAGGCGCTGCGCGAGCAGACTGAGCGCCGAAAGGCCGCTTCGGAGCTGGGAACACCGGAAATCGATACCCTCGCAAAAGAAGAACACTCCTGAAGCCGATGCTTGCGCGCTGCTCAGCGCCAGGTCATCAGCTCCGATCACCTGTGACATAGGGTAATATTTCGCTGTTGCACTTGTCATTTCTAAGCCAAGCGCCACTTCTGGATGATGGAAAACAATCGAGAATTTGCGCTCGGCGATATAGTTGAGTGGACGGCAGCGCCACGAAACGTCAGCCGAGGCAGATACCGCGTTATGCGCCTTCTGCCAGAAGGCTCCAACGGACGCTTTCAATACCGAATTCGTAGCGACGAGGAGACCAGCGAGCGGGTGGTTCACGAAGGAGAAATCTGCTCCAGGCCCCCGCCCTACGATCCTTGGAGGATATGAGGCTTCCCAACCATTGATTCGACCAGAGCGGAGTATCTCGTGGGAAGTTTCAGAGACATTGCGAATGCGCCTGTCACCGCAGATCAACTCCGCCGTGTCGTCGAGCTCAGCACGAGCGCCGACCAACTGAGCGAGAATCCGTCCCCGGTGGAACTGTTGGCAACCATAGAGTTTGCCGAGGACGCGTTGTGTGAACTTGCTATACCGGCCATCCTTTTTCGTCTCGACGCGCTATCGAGCCTGATCTGCTGCGAAGCGTTGCCGGGCTGGGTAGCCCGATCTGCCGAGGATGGTTTTGTGCTTATCGATGACGCCGTATTCGAAGCCGCGGCAAAGGCGCCCCTCTACCGACCGGGCGGAGGATACAGCGCCTCCTTTAATGAGCCGGAATTCCTCGAATTAACGCTGCGTCTCGCCCAAGCGGATGGGCATGCTTAGCAACCCTTCGCAGATGCAGCGCCCGGGCTGCTCCTCGGCTTCAATCGTGTTTGATTACCTTTGGGAAGAGCCGTTACCGCGAGGCATTATGGCTAGAGAAGTTGCAGCTGCGCGTATTGAAGCCGCCCGAGCCACCAACGGCGGCCATCATATCGTGATCGAATTTGCCACTGAGAGAGAAGGCGCGGCGCAGCTGAGGATTCCGGCGAGCGAGGCGATAAAGCTGATGATGCTGGTCTCGGAAGCGACCTCGCACGCCCAGCAAGACACCGCCACCAATCGACGGATCAAGCACGTTTGGCCGCTGCAGAGCTGGCAAATCCAGGTCCTAGAGGACCAGGAGGGCGGTGAGATTCTCGGCCTCAGCCTGCAAATCCCAGGTGGGGCTCTACTGACGTTCGGGCTCCCGGAGCGGGAGGTGCTGAGATTGGCTGACGAGCTCCGGGCCTCCACGGAAGCGGTGACGAAGGGGCGCCCGACTTCATGACGTCGTGCCACGCGGCAGTGGCGCGTAGTGGCTCGGGAAACGTAAATCCGCGTTTCTTGCACGGACGGCGCAAATGCCGTTCGAGGCGGCGATCAGGTCAGCGCCACCGCTTGAGCACGCGCCACCAGCCGTCGACCAGCCAGCGTTCGAGGAAACTCATGGACGGCTCCAGAAATGAAAAATCCCGGCTCAGAGGCAGGCGGAAGGATCATGCTAGGATGCCCTCCACGCGGGAGGACTTTCCGATGACAAAGGAAGAGATGCTTGGACGAATGCTGGTTCTAGAAGTGATCGCGACGACTTCGCTGGGTCTCTATCTCGCTAATTCCCGAAACGATCCTGATATGTCCAAAGCCCGCGACCTTCTCGACTTCATGCGTCAGATGATCACCTCAAAGAGCTCTGATCTGTCAAAGAGCGGCGCTAATGCCGCAAATCGCTATGCGGATGAGCTTCTTAGCCAAGCGCTCGAAAATCTTCCGCGCATGCGCGGCGGAAGTTGACGATCAGAAGGGGTTCGCGGCGGGCCATTTTTGCTGTCCCGACGCGGCGGACGGAACAGACTGCGATCAGCGAAGATTGAGGTTACGGCCAGCTCTCCTAAGACAGGCCGAGGCCGTCACGTCTCAACGATCAAGCGCACCTCGAAGACGCGTGGCGGCCACTTTCCTATTTGCAGCTCTACCTTGGACCACCCACGGAGCATTCCGCCCCGTTTACTGGAGGCCGCCGTGCTCTATCGCGACTATCGGCTCTTTGAGAGCAGTGAGGCCGGAAGCCTCATCATCAAGATATTTCCTCCGGGCAGCCCGGAAGCGTTGCCGATGTTCATTCTCTCGAGCCCACCGGAGGCTCGCGTTCGAGCGATGGGGCGAGCAATGGCTCTCGTCGACAAAGCTATAGGCGGTGGCGAATGGAAGCCCGACAACGACGACACCCGGCCTTGACGCAGCGCGCAGATGTCCTGCTCTAGCCGACGTTGGAACAGATCACGTCTGCCCGCATTGAGGCTTTACTCCTCTGTTAGGTTACTAGGCCGTCACGCTCGAAGCCGATCTCGAACATGGCGGTCTTTTTCTGTTCAGTGCAGTGCAGACACCGCCCGATCGCCCTTCAGCGACGGAAGAACACGCGGATGGCTGCGATGCTCATCATGACGACGAAAGCGCAAATCCCCATTGCGGCGAGAGCTTGTCCCGGCGTCAGGTCTGGCAGAGTCCATTGATGGATTAGGGGCATCACTCACCAGAACATGCCCCAAAACGATGCGGGCGTAGATGTCTCTGATCAGCCCTCCAGCGGAAAGATATTGAACGCGCGTGGCGCGACCGCGTCATCGAAAAAACTCATCTGCCGGATCTGTCCCATCCGCGCGGGCCGTCACGACCTTGCTCGAGTCCGCCGGGGTGGCGCCCATCTGGCCGAGGCATAGCCGCAGCAGGTTTAAGCTCTGAATGCCGACATCCTCGCCAGTCGTCAGGCGGGCACGCACGATGCAGGCGATTTCCAGAATGCCGCGGTGGGAATAGCCGAGCCACGGAAGCTCGGAAGCGAACATCTCCCAAGCCTCGCGTTGTGGCTCGCTCATCCAGGCAGGCGGAGCGCCGCGCGGCTCGCTCATCGTCGCCTCGTTGCGTTTGGCGAAGCGTTTCCGATCGTGTTGGTCGGCACCTGTGGCTCTGGCTCTGGCAGCAGGTGTTCGAGGTCGTGCCATCCCGGACCCCCAACATTTGAATTGCGGAAATGCGCGCGATTGGGGCCGTCCGTTCCTCGAGGAGGCGAAGCTGACGACTTTTGAGACCGCCTACCTGGCCGGTCGCATCGGCTCGACGTCCACAGCGTGGCGACGGCTGCCGCTTCCCGCGACAGCGAACACCAGGGCGTCGCCGACAAGCGGCTCGTAGATGCCAGCCCGGTGCAACTCGCTGATATGGACGAAAACGTCGCCGTCCACTCGGGCGCCGTCGTCGGGACGGATGAAGCCGAACCCGCGCTCATTCCAAGCGCATATGGTGCCGATCGGCATGGTGTTTTCCTCTGAATTGGTGCGGCCGGCTCGCGCCCGAAGGCGCGGGGTCTTCAGCCGGCCGCTATGCTCACGCGCCGCCGAGGTGTAGGAGCCTCGGGCGGGCCTCGGCGGCGCTTTCGGACCGAAAGCTGGCCCGCTCAAACCCCGCCGAAGATCAGGTGCCCGTCACGGCATCGGAGAAATCGCCGTAAACGAAGCTTTCCGGCCGGTACACGGCCATCGCGATCCGTTCCTCACAGCGGATGCTGCAAAGGTTCTTCTCGAAGTCATCAGCGTTCTCGGTGCTCACCTCGACGGTGGCCTGCTGACGATCGAAGACCTGGGCCGCGATATTGAACGCGCCGACGAGGAACTCGCCAGGATCCATCGCCGTGGTCTCAACGATTGGCAGCTTCCAGATGCGGTTCTGGCCGCCTTCAACGACGTTGATGTAGATGTAGCGGCCGTTGTCGTCCTTCGTGGTCTCGATATCGGCCACATCATCCGGCGAGAGCACGATGCCCGAAGCGCGATACTCGGCCTTTCGGACCTGGAGAATGGCTCGCCGCAGAACGTCGATCTTCGTGTCGCCGGCCTTGCGCAGTGCCGTGTTGAACTCCGACGCCTGCGGGACAAGGCCACTGATATTCTGGCCCGTGCCATCGCCGCGGAGCAGCTGGAGCTCTTCCTTTTCCTTCAAGCCGTAAAGCGCGCGCACATTGATGTACGAGGCCAAGCCGTCGGCGTCGTCGAGGAGCTGCTTTGATGCCTTGAACAAGTGAGCGATCGTGCGAACCGGGGCCGTCTTCAGATCGAACGTCAAATTCGAATACGGCTTGGTCGTGCCTTCGGTGACAACGTCAGCGTTGTTGGTGTAGCCGGTTTCCTTGACGTATTCGATGTTGCCTGAGCCGGTGATGCCAGGCGCGATCAGGTCGCGCACCGTCATCACGCGCTCGGCCGGCGTGATGATGCCGGGAACGCGATCAGCCGCCACAAGCGACGTGGAGGCCGACGTGCCGGAACCAACCGTTCCGGTGCCGGTGGTCATGGTGGTGGCGAAATCAACCGACGCACGGCCTCGAGCACGCCCGCCGTTCAGCGCACGGAAGGCGTCGGTGACGACCAGCTTCTGACCGATCGATTCAACGATGACGTCGCCGGGCTCGCGCTCACGCGCGGCTCGCTTTTCAAGTTCGCTAAGGCGCACCGCGAAGTGGTCGCGGAATTCGGCCATCTGATCGCCGAGGGCGGCGATCCGTTCAGCAACTTCAGACATTAGTTTTCCTTGGTGAGACGTGCGCGCGAGCGGGCTTTGATTGCCCGGCATTCGGCAGCGCACAGGGGGAGATCAGCGGTGAGGTAAGCGGGCCGTTCGACGGCCAGGGACGCGACAGCGGCGGCATTGCCGGCACGCTGCGCGTCATTAAGGGTGGCGTCGGCGGCCAGGCCGGCGAGATGGTTGATCTGGCGGATCAGGTCGGCGAAGTCGGTCATACGGGCTCCATTTCGAAAGCCATGGAAATCGACCGCGAGACGCGCGCCAGAGCGACGAGGCTGTCGGCTTCGTCGGGGCGTTTGCCCCCGAACTCGAGGCCGATTGCAGCCAGCGTGGCGCCCGGGACTACAACCGTTTTGGCTGCGGTATTGCCCGGCGGCTCGGGGCCGAAGCGGCGGTGCAAGCCGCTGGCCGTCAAAGCGGCGCTCGCGGGATCGAGGTGCAGGACCAGGCAGCCCGTGACGGCGCCGTGCAGCGCTTCGCCGCCCGCCATGATTTCCGCGAGGGCGTGGCCGAGGGTTTCGCCATCCGAGCGAAGGGCAGCGAACTCGCGCACCGTTGCGGGGACATGGCCAAGGCCGCGGTCAGCAAGAGCCGCAATCACAAACCGCGCCGTATCGTCCGAGGTAAGATCGGGATAGCGGCTTCCATCAGCCATGGGCAGAAGCCCAACTTCCGCCGCCCGGTGCGTCAGCGCGTTGATGCGGCCAAGCGATATGCGGAGGCGGCGCGCGCAGATTTCGGCGAAAACTGATTTCCGCATGGCGCATCCTTTGTTTCCAGAAATTGAGAGCAGCGGAGCCAACAAAAAAGCCGCCCGGTGGGGCGGCTGGTGGGTCGGGGCACACGCGCCCCGCGATGGCGATGTCACCGCGGGGCGGTGGCTCACCCTCGCCGTGAATCCACAACGGGCGGCGGGGAGAAATCGGGGCTGCGAGAGGGGAGCAATCACTGCCTCTAATTTAAAAGGCTGCGACGGCAAATTTAGTGACGGGTGGGCGTGCCGGCCTGGCCTTCATCGAGAGCGCGGTAGCATTCCGACACCTGTTCCACGGCAACCCGCAACAACGCATTGGCCGCTTTGTCCGCTCTGCCATTCCGATAACCCAAGGCGGTCCCGATCTCACGCAGCTTGTCCCCAGCTGCGGCGGCCTCGATGACGGCGAACATCTGCGGCTCGATTTGTTTGCGAATGAACCGTATCCGCTCCGCAGCTTCCGTCAGGGCGACGACGGGATTGAGTGACACGTTGGGATCGTAGCTATTGTCATCGGTGGCATTAATCCACTCGCCCCATCGTAGCGCGTCCCGGCGATCCTCTGCCGGCGTCGAGCGAGGGCGAAAATAATCGCCCACGAACATGAGCTGAATGCCGTTCAGCGCTTGGCCAGGCGATAGGCGCTCGCGAGCGACACCGATCACACGTCCACAGGGAATGGGAACACCGTACACGCTGCTGAAAAAATAGCGCTCGTATGCGATCCGACCTTCTCTCGCCGCCGCAATGAGACCCGAGGCGCCGTGTCCCTGCTTGAGCTCTGCCTCTGGCTCAACTGGATCCGGCAGACCGTCCTTTTGGTCAGACTCCAGGTCGGCGGCGGCCTCGTCTTCCGCACCGTGCCGGAGCCAGGAGCTACCGATCACACCGGCAGCATCCGAAAGTTCAAGATCGGCTGCGAAACGCTTCAACGTGGTTTCCGCCTCCGCATTGGCAGCGGGATCATCCATGAGGAGGCCAGCAATAGCGCGGTTCAGGATGGGGAATTTCTCATAAGGCTGCGTTTTCAATGGAGGCCGCTCCCGAAGCCAACGCGGCCGAAGGTGGCCGCCCGCATATCGTCGGCTGGGACGCTCATGAAATTCTCAACGGACTGCCGCCGTGTGCATCTTCGCCCCTGACCGCTATATCGGCGCTACGTGAATTACGTCGGGCGGGAGCGGCCTCCGCGATGAAAATTTATACAGGAAATGCAAAAGGAACTTGGGGCGGCGTTCCCCGGAAGCGAGGGCTGACGACTTCTGATGCCCCCCCGGCGCCGGTCGCTTGGGCCAGCTGACGTCTTCGGATAGACTTCCCCGGAAGTCCGGGGGGATTCATCCATGAAAACAAATTGGCGACATCTGGCTTACGGCTTTCTGCTAGGAATCGCACTGGATCTAGTAGGAGCATATCTGCTCGCGTGGCTTATCACCGAGGAGCCGAGTTCCTATTTCCCGTTGTATGCAGCCATTCTTATTTTGTTGCCCGCACCGCTAGCGGCTTGGACCTTAGCTAAGAAATGGTTCTACTTCTTTCTCTTCGGGAAAGAAGGGGTTGCCCGCTGGACCCTCAAGGAATTCCACAGGTCGAACTTTCCTTCTCCGAACGGGGAATTCGACATAGATCAGTTTCTCTTGGAAACCATCCAAAACAAAGGAAACAAAGACGAGGCCAGAATTTCTGCCTCATCCCTAGCCGGACAGATTGTGTCCGCGCGGTCCCTTGCAGGCTTCTCAAGCGGAATGATGATGACGATTGGAGCGCAAGAGGCTCTCCAGCGATACCGGCCACGCGAGCAGACTCCCGCACCTCAACATCCGGACCAGGATTTCTTTCGCGAGGCTACAGGCACCTGACGCGAAGCCGGCCGGTAACGGTTGACGCGCGTCACCGTTCTTTCCAGATTCCGCGAGCAGCGTCATTCGTCGGCCGGCGTGGCTTGCTCCACCCTCAATCCTGCTCCACCTCTCAATTTCCCCTATGCACTGCACCGCTCCACCCCCTCCCTAAAGGGAGGAGGGGTGGTGGAGCAGTGCCTAGTGCACCACTGCTCCACTTTGCTCCACCTCAATTTTCAGGGTGGTGGGGCACGACGACAAAGGTCTTGTTTACCCGCCTGACAGGGTCGATCCGCGTCTCCACGGCGAGTTCGCCGGCCGCGATCCAGGCGCGCAGAAGCCGCTCGATGCGCTTCCTCTCGGGCTTTTCTGACGTGTCGATCGACAACACCTCGGCAACGACATGCCCGGCCCAATCTCGCGCCTGTGCGTTCTCGCGATAGTCGCCGCCGGCGATGCGGGCCTTGATCGCCGCAAGCGCGTCGGCCGGAACCTCGTTGGCCAGGTCTCCGGCGGTAGGCGGATGCCATTCCGTCACAACGCCGATCTCGTCGCCCGCGTTGAGGTTGCCGCCGCCGTTGCCTAGCCAGACCGGCATGAACTTCCGCCACGACGCGCGGCCGCCACGGCGGGCCATGTTGGCTTTCCCAAAGCTAACGCGGAAATAAAGGTCCGCGTCATGCTCCGGCACGCCGAGGCTGGCGGCCTCATCTTTCGACATACCGTTCACCACGCGTACCGATCGAGCCTTGTCCTTGAGCGCACCGGCGCCACGGCCGTCATCGGCAGTAATCTCGCCGGTGCCGGTGGTCTTGCGCACATGGTGGATGAGCTCGACCGCGCAATTCGCCTCCTGTGCAACGCGCACCCATTGTTCGGCAACGCGCTGGATGCGGCTGTTGTCGTTTTCGTCGACTTCATGGGTCGAGACGAACGGGTCGACGATCAGCACGTCGATCTCGCGCGCCTTGATCTCGGCAATGATGGAGTCCACCACCGGCTCGAGGATGCGCGTCTCTCGGCGGTCTTCGCGCACGACAACGAAGGATTGCTCGCGCCCGGAATCGGTGAATAGCCGATCGCCGAGTTGGTCGGCCGTGATGTTGTAATGTATGGCGGCTGCAGCGAAGCGGCGCTCAATCTCCTCCATTGGATCCTCGGCGTTAGCGTACCACACGCGCAACGGCTGCTTCGGCGGTTCGCCGAGTAGGTAGCGGCCTGTGGTCATCGCCAGCGCTTCTGTGACGGCGTGGGCAGACTTGCCGCCACCGCCGGCACCAAAAGTCGCCGACATGTATCTCCGCACATAATGGCGGCCGAACAAGAACTCGCGCTGCGGGATGAGTTTGGGATCGCGTAGGATAAAAGGCGTGGCGCGGATGGGCTTAGGGCCGATCGTGGTGGCCTGAGCACGTCGCGCGGCCAGTGCGGCAGTGGGCTTTCGGGGAGACGGGCTGGCCGCTGTGGCCAGAGCGATCACTTCACGCGCCCGCACTGCGGCCCGTTGTTCGTGCGCGCGGGTGGCGGCAACCAGCTTCTCGGCGAGCGGCTGTTCGCGGCGGACAATATCAGCAAGATTTTCCATATCAGTAGCCCCGCACGAGTTCTTCGATCGACCGCGTCCAGTCGACAGGTTCATGCGGCTTCGTGCGCTCCGCATTGATCCGCGCCACCTCGGCCTTAAACTGCTCCTCCTGTAGAAAGAACTCGCGGATGTTCTGCGGCTCGTCGTCGATGAAAAAGCGCTTGAGTTCGTCTTCATCGCCGTCGAAAGCCCAGCCGAGCACTTCCATTGCGAGGTGGATGTCAGAGCACTCGATGCGTTCAACGCCGCGGAATTCGGCAAACTCGGCTCGGCTGAACGGTGCGATATGGCACACGCCCGTGCAGCCAGCATCGAGCCAATCCAGCGGGTGCTTGTGCAGGCGCACCGTGGCGGAAGTCAGGGCGTCGCGCCCCAGCCAGCATGTTTCGCCGAGAAGTGTGTCGAAGCTGAAATCGTTGGTGCCTATCAAAAGCAGGTCAACGAAACGCCCGTCTTCAATGATCGGGAAGGCGATGGCAGGCGGGCCGTTGTTGGCGAACTCATGCACGACGCCGGTGCCGGAATGGTCGAGTTCAGGCCGGTAAAGCGCCGTTGAGTTGCTTGTGTTCAGGAGCTTCACCGCGCCAACGGCGGCGAGAACGGGTGCGGGGTCGATGCCCTCGTCACGCAGGAACTCGATGCCTGCGCCAGCGTCGTCGGTAGTAAGAAACCGCTCCAGGCGGTCGTCGTCGTAAGATTCAGGGTCGAACCGCGCGAGAATTTCCGCGGCGGTGCTTGACTTTTCGCTGATATTCACCTAGTATACCGATGTTATATTGAGGAAACGGAAAACCCGCGCATACGGCCTGCCAGCCAGCGCGGGTTTTTTGTTGGGTTAGGCGTCGGGAATTCCGGCGACCAAATCATTCAGTGTCTTTGGGAAGAACCGGAATCCGACGTCGGTAAGCGCTTCGCTTATCGGATCTGCTCCCCCCTCATCGGAACAGATAATCGCGCCGCCGATCTTCGCGTAGCGGCGCTCGGCCTCCGGCGAGAGATCGGTGCCCATAAGCGCCATCAAGGAATTGGCGGCAGCCGCGTTGCGGACGTCTTCAGGATACTGCGCGGCCTTCCGGCGGCGCCACTCAGCTTTGTTCTCAATCCGCCATTCCAGGTCGCCCCGCGGGTCGTCGATCACGCATTCTTCTTCGGCTGTTCCGTAAGTCATTGTTCTCTCCCTCGCTCAAAACACGTCGGTCAGGCTGTCCCGAAGGCGACGGAGATCTTCGATAGAAGAGGTGACGTCGGCCTTGGTGAGCATGATTGCGGCGCCGGCTTCGGCCTGGCGCTCAAGAAGGCTGTCCTCCTGAAGCTCGATCCACTTGATGACGCGGACGACGGCGTCCTGTTGTTCCTCTGTCATGGCGCTGCTCCTCTCAGTGAACGGTTGGTTTGGTGCGCCGACCCGCAGCGCGTGCTTCGATGCGCGCGTTGATCCAGGCGTCGACCTCGTCACCGACGAAGGCAATTCTTTTGACGCCAATCTGAACCTCCTCGGGGAACTCCCCCCGAGCTCTGAAATTGTTGATCGCCGTTCGGGAGAGGCTCGTCATCTCGCAAACATCGTTCAGCGAGACGAGGCGGGGGGCTGATTGCATCTTGTGTCCGTTCCTTAGCTTGACCTGCGCCAGAATGGCGTGTATCACACAATATGTGTGAGAAAGCCCAGAATGTCAAGCAAAATGTCGGATTTCGGTCTTTTTGCTGCTCAGGTGCGTGCAGCCCGGGGGCTCCTCGGCTGGTCCCAAGCGCAGCTTGCTGAGAATATCGGCGTGAGCCGATCGGCCATCGTTGACCTGGAGTCGGTCAAGCGCCGCCCTCATGAGGGCACGGTTTACGTGCTGGTGAGCGAATTCATGCGGGCGGGGGTTAATTTCACTGGTTCCGGTGTGGAGTTTAGCGAGTACCCCCCGCCACCATTTAAGCCGCTGACGCGAACCTAGCCCAAGCCCCCATCAGCTTGCGTCGCTTCTCCAGCGCGTCGCCTCGGCGGTACGCGCGCTCCGTGGCGTCGCCGACAACGTGCGCCAGCGCTGCTTCGGCAACCTCGCGGGGGTGCGTCGTCTCTTCCGCTGCCCAGTCGCGGAACGCGGATCGGAACCCGTGCACGGTGTATGCGTCGGCCTTGAGCAAACGCATCATCTTCGTCATGGCGGCGGCGGACAGCGGTTTGCGCGGCGACTGGCCGGCGAATACGAATTCGCCAATCCTATCCTTCTTCACGCGCTCGAGCACAGCGATAGCGGCACGGCTGAGTGGCACGCGATGCTCCCGCCCGGCCTTCATGCGATCGGCCGGCACGGTCCAGACTGCCGCGGCAAAGTCGATCTCATCCCAAGTCGCGCCGATCGCCTCGCCGCTACGCGCCGCGGTCAGAATTGTGAATTCCAGCGCGCGGGCGCCGACGCCGCTCGACTGCGCTAGACGCGCCATGAAGGCAGGCACATCTTTGTACGGCATGGCGGCATGATGTCCCCGCTGGAGTTTCTGACGCGCCGGCAGAATGTGGTCCAAGTGCCCCTTCCACCGTGCAGGGTTCTCTCCCGTTCGTTGCCCCTTGGCCTTCGCACGGTCGAGCACTTTCTCAATGCGTCCGCGGATGCGCGATGCGGTTTCCGCTTTCTCGGTCCAGATCGGCTTGAGCACGGCCAGCACGTCGTCGGTCGTAACGTCCGCGACGGGGATCTTGCGAAGTCCGGCGCAGTAGGCATCGCCGAGGGTCATGCGCCACTGCGCTCTATGTTTATCGTTGCGCCAGCCGGACTCCATAGAATCGAGCAGCGCGTCGGCAACCTCGCCGAACGTGGCGCGGTTGGCGGCGTTCCTGCGGCTTTGGCGCTCGGCAAAGGGGTCAATTCCCCGGCCAAGTTGGTTGCGGATCTCGTCGGCCTTCTCGCGCGCAATGGGCAGTGGCACGCTTCCCGTGCCTCGGCCGTACGGGCCGAGTCCCATTTCGCGGCGTCGTCCGTTCCGAATGTAAATAAAGACCCATGATTGCGCGCCTTTGGCGGACGTGTAGAGCCAAAGCCCGTCGCCATCGCCCAGCTTCGACGGCCGGGGGGCGTTCTTGATCCTGGTCGCCGTCAACTTGTTTCGGCCGGTCTTGCTGTCTTTCGTGCGAGGCATATTCCTAATTACGTTCCTAATTAATGACTGTGCAATATGGGACGTAGCGGACAATCGCTTACCCACTAAAACCCGTTATACCACTGACACCATTAGGAAAATAGTGACGTAGAAGACGCCAAAGACGACAAAGCTAAAGCGGGAATGGCGGACTCTCTCTCCGCCAAAAGCCGCTGATCGCTCCACAGCGGCGACAAACACTCGAGATCAGGCGTCGACAACGTCTGCATAGTCCGGATGGCGCTCGTACCAGGCGGCCATGAACGGGCATTGCGGCACCAGCTTGCGGCCGCTCGCGCGGATCGCATCGAAGACGCCGCGCGCCAGGCGCCCACCAATGCCCTGGCCGGAATATTCCTTCGGGACTTCCGTGTGGGTCAGGACCACGCGCCCCTTGTCATCGATCCGGTAGGCGGCGATGGCGAGGTCGTCGCCGGCGATCG
>Ga0164243_10009828_pt1 | contig 13845 bp, 10 predicted proteins | sample OricompcompostOP_FD_108781 | JGI IMG/M metagenome (GOLD analysis project Ga0164243, IMG submission 108781) | Organic Plus compost microbial communities from Emeryville, California, USA - Original compost - Organic plus compost (OP) | ecosystem: Engineered > Solid waste > Mixed feedstock >... | reverse complement strand
GCGCGGGCGGCAACCGGTCCGGGTCGGCCGGTTCGGCGGGCACGCTGATCACCTTGTCCGCGGTCCAGCGGCCGCCCTCGCGGTACCAGCGCCACACCGAAGCCGACAGGTCCGCGGTGCTGAGCACCACCCCGGCGAATCCCCACTCGGCCTCCGGGTCGTGCGAGGGCCGCAGCTCCAGCACCATCTGGTGCTCCTCGCCGAGGTCGACGCGCTGCTCGTGCACGCCGGTGCGCAGGTTCCAGAAGTGCAGCGCGTGCCCGTACTCGTGGGCCAGCAGCTGCTCCGGCACCAGCCCGTCCTCGATCATCGACGGGGTGCCCCACTCGCTGCTGATCAGCGTGTTCCGGTTCAGGTGCCACCAGGCGTCGTAGGCCAGCCGCTGCGGCCCGCGGTCGCTCTCCCACGCGCGCAGCACGTCGAACGTGTCGTGGTCGAGCAGCGCGATCCCGCCCGGGCCGTCCGCGCCGTTGCCGTTCCCGCCGCCGAGGCAGGTCAGGAACACCCCGTCCGGACCGCAGTGCAGCGTGTGCGGCCGCGAGTAGCCGGCCCGCTCGGCCAGCTCCGCGGCCCCGACCGTCTTGGTCAGCGTCGGCTGCCGCGGATCGGCGGCGGTGTCCAGCACGTGCAGCCGCGAGGACCGCAGCCCGGGCACGATCAGGTAGCGCCGGGCCAGCCCGTGCATGTCGTGCCCCTCGTGCTGGAGGGCGCTGCTGCACGCGTTCCAGCCGAAGTGGTGCAGCTCGTCGCCGGTCCCCGGCATGTCCGTCCAGCCGACCACGCGGCCGTAGGAGTCCGAGTCCGGGTCGACGTCCACGACGGTCATCGCGTCCGGCTGCTGCGCCGAGCGGTCGAACGCGGCCACGTAGGCGAGCCGTTCGCGCGGGGCGGCGATGGCCTCGGCGGGAGAGCGGTAGAACGTCGGGTCGGTCATGCCCTGCCTCCTGTCTCGGGTCGTGCCCCCGGCTTACCCGCGCAGGTGGGCCCACGCCCGGCACGACGCCCGATCAGCGGGCGGACGATCGGCGGCATCCGGCCGGATTTCCCGCCATGCGGGAGGAATCCCGGGTCATCCCGGTCCTCGCTTGCGCGCGGTCAGCAGCAGGAACGAGCCCGGGCCGCTGGAGTCGACGATGTCCAGCCCGTGCGCGGTGAGCAGCTCGGCCAGCTCCACCGGGGCGAACGTGCGGGCGCCGAAGACCTGCTCGTGCCGGCGCTGCATCCAGCGCTGGAAGGGCCGGGCCGCCCGGCGGAACGTGCTGACCGTGAACGTGCCCGCCGGGTGCAGGCAGCGGGCGACCTCGGCGACCACCCGCTCCACGTCCGGCAGCAGGTGCAGCGCGTCCGAGCAGTTGACCGCGCCCAGGTGCGCGTCCGGGAACGGCAGGTCGCGCGCGTCGCCCTCGATGAAGCAGGCCCGCGGCACCGCCTGCCGCGCCCGCGCCAGCGCGTCCGGCAGCGCGTCCAGCCCGATCACCCGGTCCGGGCCGAGCTGCTCGGCCAGCACCCGGGTCCACCGGCCGGAGCCGCAGGCCAGGTCCAGCACCGGGCCGGGAGCCGCGCGCAGGCTGCGGCACAGGTAGGCGTCCTCGTCGTAGGTGGTGACCAGGTCCTCCCAGTTGCCGCCCAGCACTTCGCGCTCGGCGGGGCGCAGCAGGTCCTCGAACCGGGCGGCCGCCACCGGGTCCCGGTCCAGCAGCGGGCCGAACGGGGCCGCGGGTGGTTCCGGCTCGGGCAGCGCCAGTTCGGGCAGGTCCGGCCAGCCGACCTGCTGGTGGATCTCGTGCTCGGCGCGGGCGCCCAGGTACGCGCGCACCGCCGCGGTCTCCGCCCGCCACAGCGCGGCGAGCTCCGCCCCGCCGGACGGCAGGTCCGCCGGTGGCGCGGCGTCCTCCCACCCGGCCGGGGACGGCCAGCCGCGGCCGAGGTCGGACTCGGGATCGGCGGGCGAGTCCGCCAGGCAGCGCCGCATCCGCGCGGCGTCCGCCTCGTCCGCGCCGCGCAGCACCGCGGGCATGATCCGCGCGCGCTCCTCCGGCAGCTGCGCGAGCAGGTGCAGCAGCGCCCGCCGCAGCGCCGACTCGGCCTCCCCGGACAGCAGGGTGCCCAGCAGCGCGTCCAGCTCCGCGCGCACCAGCGCGCGCACCTGGTCGGACAGGTACGGGCGGCCGCCGTCGGCGAGCACCGCCCCGAGCGCGAACGCCACCCGCGCGCGATCCGGGTGCGGTGGCCCGCAGACCAGCGCGACCAGCCCGGGCAGGTCCACGGGGCCGGCCACGGCCGGGTCGAACAGCTCGCGCGCGAGGCGGGCGAAGGCCGCGTCGCAGGTGGCGCGGTCCTCGTCGGCCAGGGCGGCGCGCGATCCGCCGGGGGCTCGGCCCCCGCGCTGGGTCGGCAGCTGTGCCTGGTCCGCGTGCTCGCCGGTGCGCATGGACTCGTTCCTTCCTGCTGCTTCGTCGGGGCGCCGGTTCTGCGCCGTGGGCGGTGCTCGCTCCGCCGTGGTTGCTGCGTGCTTGTTTCGTGCCGGGTGCCGCTGCTTTGTCGGGAGCCCGCTGTTCCGGGGGGCCTCCACTGGTTCGTGCTGGCACGGTGCCGTCGCACCGCGGGGCGCACTGCGAGGAACACCGCCGGGCCTCGTCGCCCGTGCGTGCTGGGAGCGGAATCCCCTTGTGCCCCAAGGGGAATCTCCGCGAGGAGGGTCGTCGCCGGACACCGGCCCGGCCGCCACCGGCCCGGCGCGCGCCCCGGGGTGCTCGGAGTCGGAGCTCGGCGCGGACGCTGCGGCCGGGTCGGTGGTTGTTCCGGCGGAACGAGGGCAGTCCCGCGACGGCCTGCCCGAGATCCATCATGGACGAATCGGACCTCCCGATGCGACCACCGAAAGCGTTTTCCTCAGCTAGCCGGGCCGAGCGATGCCGCGACCAGGCGAGATCACGCACGGTCATGATCCACGCGTGCGCCGGAAATCGCCGCATGACAAGGCATCCCTCCTTGGGGTGCTCGTCGCGATCTTCCTTGCCGCAGACCTCGCCGCGGTGCCAGCATGGCAGCAGAGCGATCACCGCGACCTGACGCGAACCGGCCGCCCCGATGCGCCGGCAACGCCGATTCCCGTTGCGCCGCAACGAGATTCCCGGGTCGCGGTGCCACACTGATATCAACGTAGTAATCGGGCGACAGGGCCATCGCTCATCGCATCTACCGCCTGCCGCACTCCCCTTCCGATCCCGCGTGGACTCTTCTGTCCTCTGTGGACCTGCGAGCAGGAGGCCCCCTGATGCGCGCACCCGCGTCCCCCGCCCGGCACACCACCGGCCCGCGCCCCGGCGCTCCGATCAACCGCGGAGCTCCGCGGCCGGCCGACCCGCCGACCGGCCGCCTTCCCCGACCTCTCCCGCGACCCGGCGGAAGGCACCCGTTCAGCCCAGTACCCCGCCGCGAGATCACGGTGCGGGCAGCTCCACTGCTCCACGCGTGCGACCCGGGTTTCCTCATTCGAGTGCACCTCCGGTGGGCGTCTTGGCCCTCCCGGACTGCTCTGATTGCCTGCCCGAGGCGAGATCACCACCCGGCGCTCCCGCCGGGGCACCACCGCGCGATCCGCCCGGCGGAGCACCGCAGCGCGCCGAGCGGAGCACCCGCGGCACGGTGCGACCCCACCCGGCCACCAGGCCGCGACCGCCCGCGCGGCGGAGGAAGGACAGGTGCGCACTTGCGACCGTTCCGGCTGCCCGAGTTCTACACGGCACATCCGGCGAGGCTGAACCCGCACCTGGAGCGCGCCCGGCGGCACACCAAGGAGTGGGCCTACCGGATGGACATGATCGACGTCCCGCAGCAGGGCTACCCGATCTGGGACGAGGCGGACTTCGACGCGCACGACTACGCGCTGCTGTGCGCCTACACGCACCCGGACGCCGACGGCGAGGCGCTGGACCTGGTCACCGACTGGTACGTGTGGGTCTTCTACTTCGACGACCACTTCCTGGAGCTGTTCAAGCGGCCCCGGGACACCGCCGCCGCGCAGGAGCACCTGGACCGGCTGCCGCTGTTCATGCCGCTGGACGGGGAGATCACCGAGACCCCGCGCAACCCGGTCGAGCTGGGCCTGGCCGACCTCTGGCAGCGCACCGTGCCGCAGCGGTCGGCGGACTGGCGGCGGCGGTTCACCGCCAGCACCAAGGCGCTGCTGGACGAATCCCTCTGGGAGCTGGCCAACATCCGCCGCGACCGGGTGTCCAACCCGATCGAATACGTGGAGATGCGCCGCAAGGTCGGCGGGGCGCCGTGGTCGGCGAACCTGGTCGAGCACGCCGTCGACGCCGAGGTCCCGGCCGAGATCGCCGCGACCCGGCCGATGGAGGTGCTGCGCGACACGTTCTCCGACGGGGTGCACCTGCGCAACGACCTGTTCTCGTACGAGCGCGAGGTGCTCGACGAGGGCGAGCTGTCCAACGGCGTGCTGGTCTTCGAGCGGTTCCTGGAGTGCTCCACGCAGGAGGCGGCCGAGGCGGTCAACGACCTGCTCACCTCGCGGCTGCACCAGTTCGAGCACACTGCGGTGACCGAGGTCCCGGCGCTGTTCGAGGAGCACGGCATCGACCCGGCCGCGCGCGCCGGCGTGTTCGCCTACGTCAAGGGGCTGCAGGACTGGCAGTCCGGCGGGCACGAGTGGCACGCGCGTTCCAGCCGGTACATGAACGAGGAGACCCGCGACGACCCGGTCCCCGGCGGGGACGAGGGCGTGCTCGGCGGCCCGCGCGGGCTGGGCACCTCCGCGGCCCGCATCGCCGAGTCGGTCCTGCGCACCGCCCCGCAGCGGACCCGCTCGTTCCGGCACGTCCCGTTCGAGCAGGTGGGGCCGCTGCCCTCGCCGGCGCTGGACCTGCCGTTCCCGGTGCGCAGCAACCCGAACCTGGACCACTCGCGCGAGCACGTCGTCGAGTGGGCGGCCCGGAACGGCATCCTGTCCGAGGGCGTGTGGGACGAGGGCAAGGTCCGCGACTACGACCTGCCGCTGTGCGCTTCGGGCCTGTACCCGGACGGCACGGCCGAGGCCCTGGACCTGGCGAGCGACTGGCTGGCGTGGGGCACCTACGGCGACGACTACTACCCGGTGCGGTTCGGGGCCACCGGCGACCGCGCGGGGGCCAAGGTGCTCACCGACCGGCTGCGGTTGTTCATGCCGCTCGACGAGGGCGAACTACCTCCGCCGCCGGGCAACGCGCTGGAGGCGGGGCTCGGCGACCTGTGGCCGCGCACGACCGGGCACATGGACCGGCCCTCGCGCGAGGCGTTCCGCACAGCGGTCGAGGTGATGATCGACAGCTGGCTGTGGGAGCTGGACAACCAGCGGGTGAACCGGATTCCGGACCCGGTGGACTACGTCGAGATGCGCCGCCGCACCTTCGGCTCCGACATGACGATGAGCCTGTCGCGGATCTCGCACGGCCGCTCCGTCCCGCCGGAGATCTACCGCACCCGCACCATCCAGGCGATCGAGAACAGCGCAGCGGACTACGCCTGCCTGCTCAACGACCTGTACTCGTACCACAAGGAGATCGAGTACGAGGGCGAACTGCACAACGCGATCCTGGTGGTCCGCAACTTCCTGGACTGCGACCAGGAGCGCGCGGTGGACGTGGTGGTGAACCTGGCGAACGCCCGGATGGCGCAGTTCCAGCACGTCGTGGCCGACGAACTGCCCGCGCTGTTCGAGCAGTTCGAGCTCGACGACACCGCGCGCCAGGTGCTGCACGGCTACGTGGCCGAGCTGGAGAACTGGATGTCCGGCATCTGGGCCTGGCACGAGGGCTGCCGCCGCTACGACGAGGACTCGCTGCACCGCCACCACGGCCCCGGGCAGGTGGACGCGGTGCAGACCGAGGCGACGCAGACCGAGGCGGCGCAGGCGGCGCCGGTGCTGGGCAGACCGACCGGGCTCGGCACCTCCGCGGCACGGCTGGCCGACGAGCTGCGCGCCGCGGCCGGCTGAGCCGAACGGGCTGCGCGGGATCGAGCCTCGGCCGGGGCCCGATCCCGCGCATTCCCCGAATCCGCCGCCACCGCCCCGAAAAACGAGCTACGGCAGCGGCATCGTGTAGCAGACCGCCGTCCCGCTCAGCGCGACCGTGCCGTCGTCCCGGGTGACCGAGACGTCCAGGTTCGTGATCGGCTTGTCCTGCCGCACGTCGGTGACCTCGACGCGCCCGGTGATCCGGTCGCCGGGCCGCACCGGCGCTCGGAAGTCGAAGCGGGTGTTGAGGAAGACGCTGCCGGGCCCGGGCAGTTCCTCGGCGACCACCGCGTTCAAGATCGCCGAGGTGATCCCGCCCTGCACCACGATCTCGCCGAACCGCGTGGCCGCGGCGGCCTCCGCGTCGTAGTGCAGCGGGTTGCGGTCGCCGCTGATCTCGGTGAACAGCTCGATGTCGCGGGCGGTGACCTCCCGCGACAGCTCGGCGGAGGCGCCCACCTCGGGCGCGCCGTTCGGCCAGCCGGTGCTCATCGTGCTCCTTCCGCTGCGCTGCGCGTTCGCGGGCATCCTCCCCAGCGGAACGCGGGGTTGCCCAGCCCGTGCCAGTCCGCGGACACCCGCCGCGGCGGGCGAACCGGCGGGATCGGCGCGGCGGAGGCTCCGCGGAGTCCGATCTCTGTTGCAGAATGTCGCTCATGGCCAGCGACGAGGACCTCAGCACCGAGCGACTTCCGGACACCACCGAACCGGCGAGCCCGCCGGAACCGGCCGAGCGGCCGGAAGCCGAGCGGCCGGAGACCGAGCACTCCGAGCGCCTCGCGCACACCCGCACCGCCGGGACCTGGGCGGCGGTCGTGGTGGCCACCGTGGCGCTGATCGTGCTGCTGGTGTTCATCCTGCAGAACCTGCAGACGACGACGGTCACGTTCCTCGGGCTGCGCGGCGAGCTGCCGATCGGGGTGGCGCTGCTGCTGGCCGCGGCGATCGGCGGCCTGCTGGTGGCGCTGGTGGGCGCGGCCCGCATCCTGCAGCTGCGCCGCACCGCGCACCGCCGGAACCGCGACGCGAGCCGGTGACCGGCCGCGGAGGGCGGATCCGCCCGCGGCGTACATTTGACGGGCGCGGTGCCGGCCGGCTCCGCCGCACGACACGTCCGTCCCCGGCTCGCCGGGAGCAGTACCGAGAGAGTTGATCGGGTGAGTGCCCCCACGGTGACCTCGCAGACCAGCGACCAGGGGCACGCCCGCCGATTCCGCTCCACCTGGTGGCTGCGCGCCGCGGCCGCGGTGCTGTCCGGGTTCGCGCTGTACGCGGCGAACCCGCCGCGCGAGTTGTGGTGGCTGGCCCCGCCGGCGGTCGCGCTGTTCGTCGTGGCCGTGGTCGGGCGCCGGGCGCGAGCCGGGTTCGGCCTGGGGTTGCTGTTCGGCCTGGCGTACATGCTGCCGCTGCTGGGGTGGCTGCAGGACTTCCTCGGGGTGCAGTTCGGCCCGTGGCCGTGGCTGGGCGTGGCGCTGGTCGAGGCGCTGTTCTTCGGCCTGGCGGGCGCGGGCATGGCGCGGGTGAGCCGGTTGCCGGGGGCGCCGGTGTGGATGGCGGCGGTGTTCTCGCTGGCCGAGTTCCTCCGCGACAGCCTGCCGTTCGGCGGGTTCCCGTGGGGCAGGTTGGCGTTCACGCAGCCGTCGGGCGTGCTGCTGCCGCTGGCTTCGGTCGGCGGGGCCGCGCTGTTGACGTTCGCGGTGGCGCTGATCGGCTCGGGCTTGGCCGTGCTCGCGCTGCGGGTGCGCAGCGCTCCGCGGAGGTGGATCGCGCCGGCCGCGGCGGTGCTGGTGCCGGTGGTGGCGGGTGCCGCGCTGTGGCCGACGGTCGGCACCGAGCCGCAGGCGGGCTCGAAGCGGATCGCTCTGGTGCAGGGCAACGCGCCGAACGTGGGGTTGGACCTGCTGTACGAGGACGACGTGCTGCACGCCAACCACGTGCGCGGCGCGCGGCAGCTGGTCGAGGACGTGCGCGCGGGCCGCGTGCAGCGCCCCGACCTGGTGCTGCTGCCCGAGCAGGTCGGCAACTGGAGCGCGTCGCGCTCCGACCCGGCGCTGCGCGAGGTGGCCGACGAGCTGCGCGTGCCGGTCGTGGCGGGTGGTTTCGCGGTGGACCGCGACGGCGCGTTCCGCAACCGCATCGTGGAGTTCAACCCCGGCACCGGCGCCGGGGACGAGTACGCCAAGCAGCACCTGGTCCCGTTCGCCGAGACGATCCCGATGCGCTCGGTGGCGCGCCTGGTCAGCCCCTTCGTGGACCGGTTCCAGCAGGACATGGTGCCGGGCGAGCGCCCGGGCGTGCTGGATTCCGGCGGGGTCCGGCTCGGCGTGGGCCTGTGCTACGACGTGGCCTACGACGACGTGTTCACGGGCGCGGCCGGCGAGGGCGCCACGCTGCTGGCGGTGCCGACGAACAACGCCTGGTACGGACACTCGGAGATGACCTGGCAGCACGTGGCGATGTCGCGGCTGCGCGCGGTCGAGACGGGCCGCGCGGTGGTGGTCCCGGCGACCAGCGGGGTCAGCGCGATCATCCGCCCGGACGGGTCGCTCGCGGCGCACACCGAGCAGTTCACCGCGCAGAACCTCACCGGCGAGGTCCCGCTGCGCACCGAGCGGACCGCGGCGACCGCGCTCGGCCCGCTGCCCGGCTGGGCCCTGGCGCTGCTGGGCGCGGGCGCGCTGGTGGCGACGTTCCGCCGCCCGGGCCGCGCCGAGGCGCGCGGGCCCGCCGACGACGAGAACTGAGAGCAGGCCGCGCACCACGCCCTGGGGGACGCGCGCGGCCGTTGGAGGAGGACGGATGACCGAGCGGAACGAGCCCGGGGAGCCGGGAGCGTCCGGCTCGACCCTGGTGGTGGTTCCCACCTACGACGAGCGGGAGAACCTGGGCCCGATCGTGCAGCGGCTGCACGCGGCGCTGCCGAGCGCCCACGTGCTCGTCGTCGATGACGGCAGCCCGGACGGCACCGGGGAGCTCGCCGAGGAGATGGCCGCGGCCGACGAGCGGGTGCACGTGCTGCACCGCACCGAGAAAGCAGGTCTCGGCGCGGCTTACGTGGCGGGTTTCCGCTGGGCCCTGGAGCGCGACTACGCGGCCGTGGTGGAGATGGATGCCGACGGTTCGCACGCGCCGGAGGACCTGAGCAGGCTGCTGGCGATGCTCGGCCCGGACGGCGCGGACGCGGACGTGGTGATCGGGTCGCGCTACGTGGCCGGGGGCCGGGTGGTGAACTGGACGTGGCAGCGCCGGCTGCTGTCCCGCGGCGCGAACCTGTACTCGAAGCACGCGCTGGGCGTTCCGGTCAACGACAGCACCGCGGGTTTCCGGGTCTACCGCCGGGAGGCGCTGGCGGGCATGGCGCTGGAGGACGTGGCCTCGCAGGGCTACTGCTTCCAGGTCGATCTGACGCTGCGCGCGGTGGAGGCCGGTTTCACCGTGGTCGAGGTGCCGATCACGTTCACCGACCGCGAGTTCGGCGAGTCGAAGATGAGCGGTGACATCGTGCGCGAGGCCCTGGTGCGGGTGACCCGCTGGGGGCTGCGCCGCCGGGCCGGGCAGCTGGGTTCGCTGCTGAACCGCCGCGGCTGAGCGCGAAACGCCGCCTCGGCTTCGCGGCGTGAGCGTCCCTGAACGACAAAGACGCCTGGGCTCCCCCGCACGGGGCCCAGGCGTTCGTCGTCGCGCTGCCGGCCGGTGTCCGGCTGCTCGGTCGTGCGCTCGCTCAGGCGGAGCGTCCGCGCTTGCCGCGCAGGATCTCCAGCCGCTCGTTGAGCAGTTCCTCCAGCTCCGGGATGCTGCGGCGCTCGAGCAGCATGTCCCAGTGGGTGCGCGGCGGTTTGGCCTTCTTCTGCTCGGGCTCCGAACCGTCGATGATCTTCGACTCGGTGCCGTGCAGGCGGCACTCCCAGGTCGGCGGGATCTCGGCGTCGTCCGAGAACGGCACCTCGAACTCGTGGCCCTTGGAGCAGGCGTAGCGCACCGTCCGGCGCGGTGCGAGGTCGTGATTGCGGTCGGTCTCGTAGCTGACCGCTCCGAGCCGGCTGCCACGCAGAACGCGATCGGCCATGACGGTTCCTTTCCTTCGGCCCGGCGCAGGCCGGACGGGTTGTGCTCACCGAGTGCAACGACGCCGTGGCCGACGCCTGTTCCCGGTGCAGGTCTTCTGATAGCCGTCGGTGACGTTATTCACTCATCAACGACGTGGTCACCTCTTACGACGCCATCGGGGAGCGTTCGTGACGCGTTATCCCTCCGGCAACCGAGAGACTCATCCGGACGGGTGATAGTGCCAGAGCGACTATCACTTAGGGCAAGTTAACCTTCACCCCGCCGTCACAAATGCGGGCGAGATCACGTGCCAGTCGGCAGACCGCTCGCCAAGTAGATCACTTTATGTAGCCACCCCCCGAGCAACGCGGCAGCAACGCTGCGTACCGGCATATTCCGATCTTGTCGTTGACCATAACGAACCCCATCACCGGTGCGGAGCAACCGACGGTCTGTCGGCGCGGCTCACAACCGGTGCGGCGGGGTGTTGCCCACCGCCTCGATCGCCCGCCGCACCGGCACCAGCGAGACCAGCACCAGCCCGACCGCGAAGAAGACCACCAGCGACACGATCGCCAGCCGGAAGGACCCGGTCGCCTGGCCGACGCCGGCGAACACCAGCGGACCCAGCCAGGAGGTCGAGCGCTCGCCGATCTCGTAGAGCGAGAAATACTCGGCCTCCTTGCCCTCCGGCACCATCTGGCTGAACAGCGAGCGGGACAGCGCGTTGGTGCCGCCGAGCACCAGGCCGATGCCGACCGCCAGCCCGTAGAACTGCAGCTGCTGCCCGGCCTGCACGAAGTACGCGGCGGCCAGCACCCCGATCCACACCACCAGGCTCACCAGCACGGTCTTCTTCGCCCCGATGCGGCTCGCGAGCAGCCCGTGCAACACCCCGCCGACGAAGGCGATGAACTGCACGATCAGCAACGTGATGATCAGCGACTGCTGGGGCAGCCGCAACTCAAGGTCACCGTATTGGGCCGAGACCTGCGTGACGGTCGCGATCCCGTCGGTGTAGATCATGTACGAGCCCAGGAACGCCAGCGTGAGCGGGAATCCGCGCGCCTGGCGCAGCGTCCCGGCCAGCTGCCGGAAGCCCGCCGTGAGCACCTGGGCGCCGCGTTCGGTGCCGACCTCCGCGGCGGGCGCGTGCCCGCGCAGCGCGGCCAGCGGCAGCAGCGTGAACGCCGCCCACCACAGCCCGGCGGAGACGAAGACCAGCCGCACCGCGGTGTCCTCGCTCATCCCGATCGCGTCGTGGCCGAGGTACAGCAGCAGGTGCAGCGCCAGCGCGGTCCCGCCGCCGAGGTAGCCGAACGCCCAGCCGCGGGAGGACAGCGCGTCGCGCTCCTCGGTCGCGGCGATCTGCGGCAGGTAGGCGTAGTAGACGACGACCGAGGCGCCGAAGCAGATGTTGGCGGCGATGAACAGCGCGACGCCGAGCCGCCAGTTGCTCACGTCGACAAGCCCGAGCAGCGAGGTCGCCAGCGCGCCGGCGAACGCGAAGAACGCCAGCATCCGCCGCTTGTCCGGCGTGCGGTCGGCGATCGCGCCGGTGATCGGCAGGACGAGCACCTGCACCGCGGTCGCCACCGACAGCAGGTAGCCCCACAGCGAGCCGGCCGGGAAGACCAGCCCCAGTACTGAGACGTCGCAGTGCACCAGGGAGTTGCCCCCGGGGCACGGGTCGAGGCCGTTGCGCGCGTGATCGGCGGCTGCGGACCGCGTGGCCACGCTGGTCAGGTACAGCGAGAGGAAGACGGTGGTCACCGAGGTCGGGAACACCGAGTTGGCCCAGTCGTACCAGCACCATCCCCGCTGCTCGCGGCGCTTCCGCGCGGTGTCCGGCGCGCGACCGCCCAGCACGCTCATGCCTCTCCGTCCCAGTATTCACTCGTAAGGGGTAACGGGGACTGTATCGGCAACGATCCGGGACGATCTTCCGGTGCGCCGGTGGTGATCAAGAGTGCCGTTCTCGCGCCGTTCATGCCGGTTCGTCGCCCTCCCCGGCGGGCTCGGCCACGGGGGCGGGTTCGGTGTCGGTGGTGGCGCGTTCGGCGAGCACGTCGCGGAGCAGGTCGGGGCGGTCGGTGACGAGCCCGTCCACGCCGAGGTCGAGCAGCTCCCGCATCGTCGCCGGGTCGTCGACGGTCCAGGAGTGCACCTCCAGGCCCCAGCGGTGGGCCTGCCGCACGAACCTCCCGTCGACCACGCGCAGCGAGCCGTAGCGCGGCGGGACCTGCGCGGCCGCGCCGGAGATCCGCCCGCGCAGCCCCCAGCCGCCGTAGCGCGAGGCCGCCCACAGCGTCGCGGCGGTGCGCTGGCCCATCGAGGTCAGCAGCCGCTCGTCGCCGAGCCGCCGCAGTTCGCGCAAACGCCGGTCGTCGAACGCGGCCAGGCACACCCGGTCCCAGGCGTCGTGCGCGCGCAGCACCTCCAGCACCGGGCGGATCGCCGAGTCGTGCTTGACGTCGATGTTCAGCAGCACGTCCGGGAGCTCTTCGAGCACCTCGTCGAGCCGCGCCACCGGTTCCCGGCCGCCGACCTGCGCCGCGCCCACGGCCGACCACGGCAGGCGGCGGATGGTGCCGCGGCCGTCGGTGGTGCGGTCGAGGGTCTCGTCGTGGGAGATCACGACCACGTCGTCGGCCGTGGCGTGCACGTCGGTCTCGATGTAGCGGTAGCCCTCGGCGCACGCGCGGCGGAAGGCGCTCAGCGAGTTCTCCATGCCGTCCAGGTCGCCGAGGTGCCAGCCCCGGTGCGCGAACGCGCGCGGGTGGGGACCGTGCAGGAACGGGTGGGTCACGGTGCTCGGGTCCTTTCGCGAACCGGGGCGGGCGATCGCTGCGGTCCCACTCTGCCCGACGCTGTTGATCTCGCCTCAGCCGCACCGGCGTGGCATCGATCGGGTCGCGGTGGGGTGGCGCTACGGTTACCGGCCGTGGAAACCCTCCCGGAGAAGGATCTGCCGCCGCGCCGCGCTCGGAGCGGGCGGGATCGGCACTGCGCGTGGTGCGGCCGCCGGATCGCGGCCGCGGGCCGGCAGGGCCGGCCGCGGTTGTACTGCACCCAGTCCTGCCGCCAGCGGGCGTACGAGCGGCGGGGTGCGGTGCAGCGCACGGGGTTGCCGGAGGACGCGGTGGTGCTGTCGGCGTCCGAGATCGCGGACCTGCAGGACCGGCTGTTCCAGCTGCGCTGCGCGGCGGAGGACGTGGGCACGGCGGCCGAGGACGGTGCCGACGCCGAGGAGCTGCGCAAGATGGCCGCCCAGGTCGTCGCGGTCGCCGAGGAACTCGAACGCATCCGCTGACGGCTCGCAGCCCGGCTCGATCTCTCCGCTCGAGCCCCGCGCTCCGCTGATTCCTCTCGCGGGGCAGTTCGCCCCGCGCACCCTGGCCGCGGTTCCCGCGCGAGTCGGCGCAAACGCCGCCCGTTCACGAGCTCGGCTCCCCACCAGGACCGCCCCGCGAGCCCTCACACCCGAAAACTCCTCCGGCCGGCGAACTCCCCCGCCGAATTCCGGGCACCACTCCCCCAGCCCGCGAACGCATCCTCTCCTGGTGTCCTTTCCGGACAGAAGCGAAGGCTCGAACCCCACCGCGCTCCTCTCCCCACACACACCAACGAGCCCGCACCAGCGACCCGCTCGCCCACTCCCCTCGCACGAACCGCGCAGCTGCTTCCATCACGCACGAGCCGAGGCCGACCTCGGCAAACCCCCCGCCCTCACGTGCCGACGAGCGCAGACCCGCTCCCCACCCGAGCAACGGAGCACCTTC
>Ga0164243_10009827_pt1 | contig 13846 bp, 14 predicted proteins | sample OricompcompostOP_FD_108781 | JGI IMG/M metagenome (GOLD analysis project Ga0164243, IMG submission 108781) | Organic Plus compost microbial communities from Emeryville, California, USA - Original compost - Organic plus compost (OP) | ecosystem: Engineered > Solid waste > Mixed feedstock >... | reverse complement strand
GAGCCGGCTGCGAACGTGAGCACTACCGCCATCTGCAGAAACACACGAAAATAGTCGCGGATATTATTGGCGCCATGTTCGGCGAAGCTCTCCGCGCAATCCCCGCCCTGCAGCAGGAAAGCTTCACCCGTGGTCACGCGCGCCAGTGCGGCCTTCAAGGCGCGAGCCTCGCCTGCAAAAACCAGCGGGGGAAAAGTCGCGAGTTGCGCCTCCACCTCAGCCAGGGCCCGGGCGTCCGGATAGTCCGGCACCTGGACGATTGGCTTGCTCCGCCAGCTTTCAGGCGACCAACGCTCAGCCATCACGCAAAACTCCTGCAAATTCCCTTTCAGGGGCCAGCGGCCTTGCCGCCAAAAATCCGGGCGCGCCCGGAGGAGGTATGTGAAGTTCCGCGGCTTATACACGAGACCTGGCCGGTTGGGCCAGTTTGGCGTTTGCCTTGTCGTTATCGCGGCTGCTCATGGCGTGGCGGCCGCCTGCGATGAGCCCTATTATTCCGAGCATGGCTCCCGTCACCCCCACCGATACGACTTTTTGCGCCCGCGACGGTTTGGCGCTGGCGGCCACAGTGTTTGTCCCGCCCCAACCCCATGCGGTGGTGTTGATTAGCTCAGCCACAGCGGTCCCGCGGAAGATTTATCGCGGGTTCGCCAGCTTCCTGGCGGAAAACGGCCTTATTGCCCTCACTTACGACTATCGTGGTACCGGAGGCTCGCGACCGCCCTCGTTAAGGGGATTTTCAGCGCGGATGCGGGACTGGGCGGCGCAGGATGTTGCTGGCGCTATCGATCACGCGCGGCGAACCTGGCCGGACTTCCCTCTCCTGACCGTAGGCCATTCGTTCGGCGGCCAAGCCGTCGGGCTCGTTCCGAATAACAACGAGATTTCCCGTGCATTGCTGGTCGCGTCCCAATCGGGCTACTGGCGATACTATAGAGGACTGGAGAAATACCGGGTCTGGGTGCTGTTCCGCTTGCTGGTCCCGCCGCTTGCATCAATCGCCGGCTATGTGCCGGGATCGAAAATCGGACTCGGCGAAGATTTGCCAAATGGAGTCTTCTTCGAGTGGCGCGACTGGTGCATGAACCCTGACTTTTTCTTTGACGACAGCACCCTGGCAGCAACGGCAAACTTTCCGGCCTTTAGCGGCACGCTGCGCGCGATTGGCTTCGATGATGACCCCTGGGCGACCCCGAAGGCAATCGACGCACTGGTCTCCCATTTCACGGGAACGAAGGTTGAGCGCGCACACATCGCGCCACGCGAGGTAGGCGCTTCAAAAATCGGGCACTTCGGATTTTTCCGGCCCGAGCATCGCGACACATTGTGGCGCGACGCCGCCCAATGGCTCGCTCGGTAGATCAAACGCCGGCCGCGGGGCTGCAGGCCGAAAAGGAAATGAACATTGACGGGTCAAAATCTTGAACATTCGCACGAACCGGCGGCCGTCGCCGCGCGCCTCGCGACCGGCCCGCGGTTTAGCTATCTTTCGGATGCACTGTTTGGCGCCATCGACGGCACTGTGACAACGTTCGCCGTCGTCGCCGGTGCGGTGGGAGCCGAGTTATCGCCACGCGTCGTCATTATCCTGGGTTTTGCCAATCTTCTCGGCGATGGCTTTTCTATGGCTGCGGGAAACTTTGCCGGCACGCGCGCGGCCGCCGAACTCTCCGAGCATTTTCGCGCGATAGAAAATCGCCACATCGCACTCGACCCGGAGGGCGAGAAAACGGAAATCCGCGAGATTTATCGCACCAAAGGTTTTGCGGGGAAGGAACTGGACGCGATCACACAGCTGGTGACCTCAAAGCGGGGAGCATGGGTCGAGACGATGCTCGCTGCAGAATATGGCGTTTCCGCTGCCAATCGCTCTCCTTGGCAGGCCGCGTTCGCGACCTTTTTGGCTTTTGTGGCGGCAGGTCTATTGCCGCTCTTGCCATTTTTCTTCGCGATGCAGCAGGCCGCCATCGTTGCGACCGCCGCCACTGGCGCCGTTTTCTTCGTGATCGGATCGTTCAAAAGCTATTGGTCGGCCCGATCCTGGTTCCACTGCGGAGTGGAGACGTTTACGATCGGAATGGGCGCAGCGCTCATTGCATTTGCCATCGGCTGGGGCGCCGACAAACTGTTGTAGAAATCCGTTCGAATTTATTCTGCCGCCTGCGCGCCATACCGCGCCGTCGGCGTGCGCATGGTCACGAGTTCTTCCGCAGCCGTCGGGTGCAGCGCCATGGTCGCATCAAAGTCCGCCTTGGTGGCGCGCATTTTCACGGCGACGGCGACAAGCTGAACCATTTCGGCGGCTCCCTCACCGACGATATGACAGCCAAGCACCCGGTCTGACGCACCATCGACCACAAGCTTAAGTAACATACGCGTGTCGCGACCCGAGAGCGTCGCCTTCATCGGACGAAACGTCGTCTTGTAAATGTCGACACGCGGATAGGATTCACGGGCCTCGTGCTCAGTCAGGCCGACAACGCCCACCTCCGGCTCGGAGAACACGGCTGTGGGCACGTCGCTGTGATCGACACGTACATCCTTACCGCCGAATTCCGTATCCGCGAACGCATGCCCTTCCCGGATCGCAACCGGCGTTAGATTGATGCGGTTAGTCACATCGCCTATGGCAAACACGTTCGACACACTGGTGCGCGAATAGGTATCGACCGCGATCCCGCCATTGTCGGCGATCCTGACACCGATCTTCTCGAGGCCCAGCCCCGCAATATGCGGCCGTCGGCCAATGGCGAACATCACCATTTCCGCGGCAATACTGGTCCCATCCGACAGCGTCACGGCACAGGCCTTGTCCATCTTCTCGATGGCCGTCACCGAATGGCCGCACACGAAAGTAATACCGCGCTTTTCCATCTCTGCGCGCAGGTGATGCCGAACGTCCTCATCGAAGCCACGCAGGATATTTTCGCCGCGCATGACCACCGTGACTTCAGAACCAAGGCCCGAAAACACCGTGGCGAATTCAAGCGCCACATAGCCTCCGCCCTGGATCAGGATGCGCCGCGGCAGGGCTTCAAGATGGAACGCCTCGTTCGACGAAATGACATGTTCCAGCCCAGGGATCGTCGGCCCGTGATAAGGCGCCCCACCCGTGGCCACCAGAATTCTGGCAGCTTTGACTCTATCGCCGTTGGCGAGACGGATCGTGTGCGCGTCTTCGATCACGGCGCGCTGGCGCACGATCGCGACCTTGGCTTTTTCGAGCGTTGCGATATAGGCGGCTTCAAGCCGCGCAATTTCCTTGTCCTTGTTGCGGATCAAGGTCGCCCAGTCGAATTCGGGCTCGGACAATGTCCATCCGAAACCCGCGGCGTCTTCGAACTCGTGCCGGAAGCGTGAGGCATAGACGAGCAGCTTCTTCGGAACGCAACCGCGGATCACACAGGTTCCGCCGACACGATACTCTTCCGCCACCATCACCCGCGCGCCGTAACCGGATGCGATGCGCGCGGCACGCACACCGCCAGATCCGGCGCCAATGACGAAAAGATCGACCTCGCCGGCGGAGGCGTTCACAGTTCATAACCTTTCTTGCGCATTTCCGCGCGCATTCTGGCGAGAACCTGATCGGAGAACTCGTTGGTCCATTCCTGTGCGCGCTTGAAGCCATCCTCTACCGCGAGGGCTTCGTCGGTGAGCACTTTCTTGCCAAGCGTCGTCTTGTAGAATGCCAGCAACTCTCGAAGCTCCTGCTCGGTGAAGCGGCGCGCATAGGCGCGAGCGACCTCGTCGAGAAGTTCCTGTTTCTTGGGCTCGAAATCCTTGCGAAGCTGCACCGCTACCTCGTTCAGCGGCCGGCTCAGCGTCGGATTACTCGGGAGGAATGAGTTCTTGGCCGTCTCGATAACCCCATCGACCATGCCGCCGAACATCTGGGCACCGCCTTTGAGCGCCAGCAGTTCCCTCGCATAGCTCAGCGAGTTTGCCGATAACTTCGGTGCTGTCTGCGCCATGGCCACCGACATCCCGCACCCAAAGGCGAGGATCAGCGCGCCGAGCATCACCCGGGCGGATTTTCCGACTGCTGACATCGTCAACTCCCTGTCACATCAAACATTCTAAGCCGAACATGTTACGCCCTGTCGATGACTCTGACGCCGTCAGGTTCGGCAATGATGGCGGATTGAACAAGACCGATGAAAAGGCCGTGCTCCACGACTCCCGGTATCGAATTGAGGTGCGATGCCAGGAGCGGCGGATCTGGAATCCGCTCCACCGCGGCATCGAGTATTAGATGACCCCCATCGGTGACAAAAGGAAGGCCGTCCTTGCCCCGCCGCAGCAGGGCAGGTCCCGCGCAACCCGCCTCAGCAGCGACTTTCTCCACCGCCCGGCGGATGGCGGCAAGGCCAAACGGCATCACCTCGATCGGCAGCGGAAAGCGGCCAAGCACCTGTACCAGCTTGGTTCCGTCGGCGATGACAACCATGCGGGCTGATGCCGCGGCGACGATTTTCTCGCCCAGCAACGCACCGCCACCGCCTTTGATGGCATTCAAGCTGACGTCGATTTCGTCCGCACCATCCACGGTGAGGTCCAACGCGGGAAATTCCTCGAGGGTCGCGAGGGGAATGCCTTGCGCCTCTGCGTCGAGCCGAGTCGTCTCCGAGGTCGGAATACCGACGATATTCAACCCGCCAGCCACCCGCTCCGCGAGCAGCCGGACAAAATGTTTGGCGGTGGACCCCGTTCCGAGCCCCACTTTCATGCCGGGCCGGACGAGTTCGATGGCTTTGGCGGCAGCGGCTTGCTTGAGGGTATCAGTGTCCATGAATTCAAAGGCTAGAGGTGCGACGGCTTGCGCTCGGCGAGGTTTTTAGCCGCAAAGCAGGCTCCCGAACAGCGTTTTGCGGACCTCACAAGCTGTTGTTCATCCGTTTATTTTTCGAGCCTGCCGCCTTGCCATCGGCTAGCGCCGCTACTAAACAAATTGGATGATGATCATCGTCTAGTATTTTGTTTGAGCATGATCTTTTTCGACAACCGGCACCCAATTCCGGGCATCCTGCAGTAACGATCCGGCTATGAAATCGCTTATCTTCGACCTTGACGGCACGCTGGTCGAAACCGCGCCAGACCTCATTGCCACGCTCAACCTCCTTCTGACCCGGGAGGGTTATCCCGCGCTCGACTATCACGAGGCAAGGCTGATGGTCGGCGCCGGCGTGCAGACCATGCTCCAACGCGGACTTTCCGCGGTGGACGGGCGAGTGCCGCAACAGAGAATCGATAGCCTCTATGAGGACTACCTTGTCCTCTACGCCGAGCATATTGCCGATCTTTCCCGTCCATTTCCGGGCCTCGAGGACGCGCTTGACGCGCTTGCCGCAGAAGGCTGGCGAATGGCGGTATGCACAAACAAGCTCGAGTGGCTCTCGCTGCGGTTGCTCGAAGCGCTCAAACTGAAGGATCGTTTCGTAGCCATTTGTGGTCAGGACACGTTCGGAATCGCAAAGCCCAATCCAGAAATTCTTCTGCGCACAATTGCCGCCGCCGGCGGCGATACGGCGCAGGCGATTATGATCGGTGATTCAATTACCGATATCGCCACCGCACGCGCGGCGCATATCCCCGTCATCGCCGTTGACTTCGGCTATACCGATATACCGGTGACCGAGCTTGGTCCTGACCGCGTTATTAGCCACTATGACGGGCTGGGTGCGGCGGTGAATGCGCTTCGTCGTTAAAGTTACGGTTGAAGTCCCCACTCGAACGTGAAGCGGCCGCCGGAGCGGTGACAATAATCCAACCGATTGTCAGCGAAATTTATGCTAACGTGTGAGCGGGGCTTTTGGCTGGCGCTCAAACGAACCTGTGCAATCGCCGTGCAGGACGCTGTCATGTGACGCTGTCACATCGCGCCGATGCACTACATTCGCATGTTTTTGGCGTTTCTACGTCGTACTCGGACGACATACATGGGCAGGTCTATGGGTAAGTTGCTTGCGTTTCTCGTCCTGAGCCTCGCGCTCGCGGGTTGTTCTGGCTATTCGATCCCGGGCATTTCAAGTCTGCCCAGCATGGACATGTCCTTGTTCAAGAGTTCGCCGACCACCGTCTCGGTGCGGGCGGAGAGTAACCCGGCAGGCGCCGAAGCGCGCTCGCCGGGCGGCACATCATGCCGCACGCCGTGTCTTCTGGCGCTGCCGGCCAACGGCGTTTCGGATGTGACGTTCTCGCTGCAAGGCTATTTGCCTCAGACGGTGGCCGTCAGCGTGACGAATGTGCGGGAATCTGGGGACATGCCCGAGGCAGGAGTGGCGGATCAGGTGCGGATCGATCCTAATCCACTGTTTGTGGCGCTTGAACCAACCCCACCTCCCCCGCCGCCCGCCCGCAGGCGGGCCCCCTCCAAGCCGAGGCCAAAACCTGCAGCGGCAGCACCGCCGCCGGCCCAACCACAGGAGGCGGCGCGACAACAGCCTGCGCAGCAAGGTTGGGCGCCGCCACAACAACAGCCCGCGCAGCAGGGCTGGGGCCCTCCGCAACAGCAGCCCACGCAACAAGGGTGGGGACCTCCGCAACAGCAGCAGCCGGGATACCGCTGACAAGAAAGTTGCGTTCGATTTTCGACCGCAGCGAATTGGAATCGAGGTCGGTTCGCTGCGTCAATTATGCGGCTTGCGAGATCGCGGCGTGATTGCGGCAATCACCTGCGGCAGCAAGCTGCGCGCAATCATGGCGTGGCCTTCTACGTTGATGTGGATCGTGTCCCATTGATAGTAGCGCGCCTCGAAGACCGGGTCATACACGATTGCCTTGATATTTCGCGCGACGAGTTTCGCGACCATCGCATCAATGTTGGCGGCGCGGCGCTCATTGGAGACAAGGAAGCGGCGGTCGTTCCCGCCCGGCTGGATGATGACAATGTCGGTGCCGTCCGGCACGTCGCCGTCGAGCCGCGCCAACATGCCTCCGGTCGTATCGAAACTGACCCCCGCGTTGCGGACCGCTGCGTCAAAACCCTTGCTACGAAGCAGCGCTTGCAGTTGCGCCGGATAGGCCTGTTCCGGCGCCACACCCCATCCGAGCGTATTGCTGGCGCCGATGGCGACAATCTTGATGGCGGCCGCGTGCACTTCCCCGGCCGCAAACAACACCCCGAGCGCGAAGCTCGCCGCCAGACCTAGCCGTCCTGCAATGATGCTCATGTTCTTCCCGGCTGTGAAGCGCGTTGCATGCGTCACAGCCCGGCCATCCTGCTACGCCACTGCATCCATGTGCAATGGCCGCCCTAGAAGCGTCCCGCGACCGTTAGCCGGACAGCCAGCGGTTCCACTGGATGGATATGGCGGTCCGCCGTGGCAACGCCCGGCGGTTCGGTCGCGAGCCGCGAGTCGTAGTAGTATTCGATCTGGTTCGTGTGTACGTCGAACAGGTTGAAAGCATCGATATAGATGCTGAGCCCGCTTTCGAAGTGATAGCCAGCTCGCGCGTTGACAATTAGCGAGGACTGCGAATAGACGCTGGCGTCCTCGATCAGCGGGCGCGGACCGAAATAGCGCAAAGTCGCAGATCCGAACCAGCCGGTCTCCGCGCCGAAAATGGCAGTTGCCGACGTCACCCATGCTGGCGCGCCCGGGATGTGGTTGCCGGCCGGGTCGTCATTGGTGAAACGCGCCCGCGTATAGGCGAGATCGAGATCGAGCCTCAGCCACGGATTGACGCGGTAGTCGTTCGTCCATTCAACGCCGGTACGCCGGCTCGGCCGGCTGGCTTCGGTAGTGCCCGCATCCCCGACAAACAGCAATTCGGAATCCTGGTCGAGCACGAACACCGCGACCGCCGACGTGAGGCCATCAATGATCTTGGTCCGCGCCCCGACTTCTGCACCCTTGGTGCGTACTAGCAGCGGCGTGCGATCGACCGGCACCAACGTCACCGGCTCGACGGTGATCGTTGAACCGCGGAGATCGTTGCTGTGGAAACCGAAACCGGCATTGCCGAACAACTCGGTCTTGTACCAGGGCCCGAGCACGATGCCGAATTTCGGGCTGGTAATGCCGGCGTTGGCGCGACCGGAATTCTCCGGCGTGTCGCTCGTCACCCGGCCGGCGAACCAATCCTGCCGCGCGCCGACGGTGGTCTGCAGCCACGGCGCCCAATGCGTGTTGTGATCGAACCAGATACCAAGACTCTGCTCGTTCACACTGTCCTGACGCACGTTGGACAGAAATGCACGCTGGACCGTGTTGGTCAGACCGAGGCGGATATCGTCGACGCGGGTCTGCACGCCAATGCGGGTCTGCGTCTCCAGGCCGCCCCAGCGATAGTTGAATGCGTGACTGGCATTAACGCCGAACAGCGTGCGGCGATCGCTCTGACTGAACTGGTCGCCATCAACCTCGTTGTTGAGAAAATACGTGAAATCGTTGAACAACGTCATCGATGAATTGATGACATAAGCATTGACCTTGGTCTCACCCTTTTCATCGGCGTGGCCCCACTCGCCTGACAGGCTGTAGCGCGAAGATTTTCCGCCATCGGTCGGATTGAGCGTGCCGAAGCGTCCGATGATCCCGTAATCGATCGCCCGTTGTGCGACCTGGTCGGTCGACGTCCAGCGGTTGTGATAAGCCATGCCGGTGATCGAAAAACCGTTATCGCGGCTGCCCTCCGTGTAGCGCACAACGCCATTGAGTTTGCGCACGTCGTCAGGAACATCCCACGGCCCCTTGTAGGCTGTTGCCTCCGTAGCGGCGAGAAGGTTGCCGTTGCCAACCTTCTGGCTGCCGATGCCGAGCGCGCGGCCGTAACCGAAACTGCCGATCGTGCCCAGTGCGAGATTCTTCTCAAGCGATCGGTAGTAATTGATGTGAACCGCGCCGGCAGATGAAAAGTCACCCTCATCCGCGTAATACGGTCCCTTGCGGACACCGACGGACCGGATGAGTTCCGGAATGAGGAAGTTGATGTCCGCGTAGCCTTGGCCGTGGCCATGCGTACGCATATTGACCGGCATGCCGTCGACGGTGATTGAAAGGTCCGTGCCATGATCGAGGTTGTAGCCGCGCAGGAAATATTGGTTGGCTTTGCCCTCGCCCGAATGCTGCGTAACGATCAGGCCCGGCACCACCTCAAGCGCTTCACCGGGACGCGAGGTTGGCAGCGCCTGCACCTCCTTGCCGGAGATGACCATTTCGCTGGCCGCCTGCAACTCCCCGCCGCCCGCTGTGTTGGGCGCGACGTCCGCATGCTCCCCACTGTCGACAACGATTTCTGGAACTTGTGTGACAATCTCATGAGCACCGCCAACGCTGACACCACTCAGAACAACCACAACGCCCGCGCCGGCCCCCCAGCGCAACCCACGCAAATATGTTAGCATTCCCCACTCGCCAAACTTCTGTGTGTAGATACATCGCATCTCAATATGATGTTACGTTGACAACATCACACTTACCCCGGTTCGTATGATATTATTATATAAACGTCATACGACAACAGCAGAGGAAGATATGCAACGCGTGACGATTACGCTTGACGACGACCTGATGGCAGATCTCGACCAAATCATCGCCGTGCGGGGTTATCAGAATAGGTCGGAAGCGATCCGAGATCTGGCGCGTGCTGGCATCGAACAGGCAGCGCAGCACGTCAACAAATCGCGTCCCTGTGTCGCTGCACTTGTGTACATTTACGATCACGCGTCGCGCGAACTTTCAAAACGCTTGACAGAGACATTTCATCACCACCACGACATGTCGATGGCAACGTTGCACGTCCACCTCGACAATGATCACTGCATGGAAGTGACGGCATTGAAGGGCAAGAGCGGCGAAGTTGAGCATTTTGCCGACCACATCATTTCCGAACGTGGTATCCGCCACGGCAAACTGGTGATGATCCCGTTGGAAGGGCTGAGCGCGCATTCGCATTCCCACCACGGCCACGGAACAACGGAGAGGAAAGCCAAGCGAGCCTGACAGGTCGCCCCTATGATCATACATCTTTGTTAAAATGTCATACACATGCGCGATAGTGGCCTCGTGCTGCTCCCCGTAACGGTGCGCTGCCGGTTTGGGTGAAGCACTGCGGGAAAATTACATCGGCATGTTAAGGTAACCCCCTTCGCAGCCCAGGTATTTGCCGCATTTCAGCCCGGACACTTGCTGCCGCCAGTGTCCGGGTTTTTCCCCATCGTGATGTTATAATGTCACAAACTCGGATAATAATCTGGTCGCGCCGGTGCCCTGGCGGTGCGCTGCCGATCCTGGGGCGGCGCTGCAGGCAAACCGTTGGCTTGTTGAGGTAACCCCCTTCGCAGCCTGGATATTTGCCGCATTGGCCCGGACGCTCGCTGCCGCCAGCGTCCGGGCCTTTTTGCTGTTTCGCCTTTAGATTGCGACGCTCGCGTCCGATCACGAAGTCGCCGGCATGGCGAGTTGAAGTCCCAGCGCCATGATGCCCACAGCGGCAATCCAGCTTCCGCCGGCACGCAATGCAATCTCGCGCCAGCCGCCGCGGCCCTTCAGAAAGGCCAGCGTCAACGCCACCACGAGCGTCATCACAACGTAACCGATCATGGCGACCCCGGAAATGAACAGCCAGTGGTCGGTCGACGGAACCATGGCCTGTCCGTTCTGATATCCATCGACAAGCGCAACGATCACGCCTAGCCCCGCTAACACAAGTACCGGCAGCCTGATGCCTGCGGCAACAGCGAGACCGACGATCGCGATCAAGGCAATGCCGGCATAGGGTACAAAGGGGAGCGAAGGCCATAGCAATGTCGAGGCCGTTCCTGCGAACAGGGCCAGCGGAAACATCACCACCACCCAGCGTGCCCGCTCAGCCGTCTGGAACGCGGCGAGCACAGCCAGCGCGAGCCAGGGCAGGATGTCGCCAACACCGGTCAGCGGATGCAGCATGCCGCCATAAAAATCTCCGAGGCGAGTATTGACCAGATGCGCATGCGCGGACGCAGGCCATCCAGCGACCAACAAGGTTAGACCCAGAAGTTGCAGAAGCCGCCTCATCCCTTCACACCAAGCGCGCCAAGAAGGAAATAGAAGCCCACGCAGCCGATTGCGGCGCCGCAGGCGCGCACCGCGCGCTCGCCGAAAGGCCACTGCACCAGCAGGCCAATTGCGATGCCGCACAGGTGCAACAGACCGGTGGCCAACACGAACCCGGCGCCGTAAGCCAGTGGATCGGCGGCATGCGGCAATTCGCGGCCGTGGGCATATCCGTGAAAGATGGCGAAGACGCCGACCAGCACGGCCGCGATCCATAACGGCGGGCGAAGGTGGATGGCGACCGCAGCGCCGAGGGCAATGCCCGACAGTGCGACGATCTCCTCGACGTAGGACAATTCAACGCCGGCGACGCCGAGAAGTCCTCCGACCGCCATGACGAGCGGAAACGTGATCGGCAAGACCCAGATCGCCGGATTACCGAGTTGCGCGCCCCACAGGCCAACAGCAACCATCGCAACAAGATGATCAAGCCCCGTGATCGGATGCAGAAAGCCGCTGACGAGTCCGGAAGCAACGTCAGTCGTCGTATGCGCCTGGGCGGTCGCTGCCGTTCCGACCGTCAGTGCCAAAGCGAGCGCCACTGTCTTCGCTTCAAGATCGAACTTCATCTTGCCCCTACCCCACCACTCAAAAGAACTGGATCCGCGATATGAACCAGAACGCAGCCACACTGCCGATCGCGTAGGCGGGCATCATCTCGCCCCAACGCGGCAGCAACGCACGGGCCTCGCGGTGGGCCCACATCAAAGCTAGTACCACAAGCACGAATCCGATCTGTCCGATCTCAACCCCGATGTTGAAAAACAACAGCGCGATCAACAGCGTCGTATGGGGAATGCCAAGCGCGGTGAGCGCCGTCGCAAAGCCAAGGCCGTGCAACAGTCCGAACGCAAACGCCACCACCCATGGATAGCGTGTGGCGAGGCTCGCCTGACCGCGATGCATCTTCACGATTTCGACGCCGACGAAGACGATGCTCAAGGCGATCGCTGCATTCAGAGGCTTCTCGGGAATTCCAACCCACCCGAATGTCGCCGCAGCCAGCGAGAGGCTGTGCGCCACCGTAAAAGCCGTAATTGTCTTCAGCAGCATCCAGCGGTCACGCACGAGCCAGATCAGGCCCAGCACGAACAGCAGATGATCGATTCCGCGCAGAATATGATCGATGCCGAGATTGACGTACGTGTTGGCGAGGTCGAGCCACGCGGAAAGATCAGAACCGGGATCGCGGGCGACCGTCACCGCGGGGTTGGCGACGCTTACCGTGTAGGCTTGCGCGGAACCATCGGCGTTGATCACGCGGATCACCGCTGCCGACTGGTTCTGGCCGAGCCCCATAAAACTTAGCCGCCCGCTGAGACCGCGCGTGCCACAGTCGAGTTCAGGCGGATTCCATGTACAATGTTCCGGAAACAAGGGTTGAAGCCGGAAGTCCGCCGGCGGCATGGTCCATTGACCGAGGTAACGCCCCTCCCCCACTTCGCGGAGTTGCATCACCGCCATTGTCGCTTCATGAGCTGGTGCTGTGTGCGTCGTCAGCAGCCATCCGCACAACGCCGCCATCAGCGCCAAAGTCCAGCGCACGCCGGGCATTATCTGGCAGGCCACGGTCACGGCGCGTCCTGCCGAATGATGTAGGCCTTGCCCATGTCGCGAATGGCGGCAGTACCCATCTGGCGGCGGGTTTCATCTTTCCAGTCAGCGAAAACCTGCGAATAAATATCCTTGAGCGCAATTTTGCGTCCTGGAACGAACGAATCGAGCCGCACCACGTACCACCCGCGCGTCGACTGCAACATCGTCCATTTTCCTCTCGGCGATGCCACCAGCGCGTCGACAAACGCCTTACCGAACGCCGGCTCAAGCGTCGCACGGGGCCGGCGCGCGAAGATTTGCGTGCGAAGACGAACGTCCTCACGCTCCTCGCCGGTTTCGATTTCCTGCAATATGGATTTCGCTTTTTGTTCCGCGTCAGCCCCGGTGAACGGCAGCGCGATAAAATTCACCGTGTCCGGGGTGTCGTATCGCGCCCGCCGCGCTTCAAACCACGCGGTCAACTCCTCGTTGCTCGGGTCCCTGACCTGAAGACCGTCGAAGACGAGCAGCCGCAGCTTTTGCATGATGCGTTCGCGGATCATCTCGTCGCCCCGATCGAGACCCTGCGCAAGCGCCTCTCGATAAGTAATTTCGTTGAGGATCCAGGTATTGACCAGCTGCTTCATTTCTTCAGCGGTCGGCTCACGCTGGAAGTCGGTCTTGAAGGACTCCGTTATCTGCTTTCGGACAGCGGAATCGACTTCAATAATCCGACTTTTTTCGACCGACGGCGTTACGATTGCGTACGCCGCAAAAATCAGCGCACCAAGCGCAAAAAAATGCAGCAGCGGCTCGTGCAAAATGGTCGTCAACAGGGACGGACGCTTTGCGGAATTCGGTGGCTCACCTGGGATTGCGCCAGATGATCCTTTGATCAGCGTCGATTCCTCATTCGGCATGCAGACAACTCATACTTAACGACCAAAAAAACGATGACCTGCCGGCATCAGATGCCGTCAGCTCAAGTGCTCGCATGTCGTCTGGTTTGCGCTGCCGGACGCCGTAGCAGACGACGATTTATGGCGTTGCGATGTCGGGTTTATGACAGCGTGCGATGCCGGCGCGCTTTTGTCCACGCGTTTCCCGAAAAAGCAGACGCGAAAATTCGGACAGCAATACAACGGTCATCAAACTTTCACCGCCGATTGCGAACGTCGCGACCGTCGAAAGCGGCAAATCGACTGATCTTACGACAATCTTGAAGTCAAGCAATGAAGGGGGTTACCATAATGGCGAGTGAAGCTCTGTCG
>Ga0164243_10009826_pt1 | contig 13846 bp, 12 predicted proteins | sample OricompcompostOP_FD_108781 | JGI IMG/M metagenome (GOLD analysis project Ga0164243, IMG submission 108781) | Organic Plus compost microbial communities from Emeryville, California, USA - Original compost - Organic plus compost (OP) | ecosystem: Engineered > Solid waste > Mixed feedstock >... | reverse complement strand
GTCCTCCTTGCGGGTGTAGTTCGGGCCGTCGTCGGCGGCAACGCCGGGTGAGGGGAGTCCCAGAACCGAGGTCAACACGGTCAAGCAGGCCAGTCGTTTCATCGCGCTCGCACTCCAAGGGGTGGTCATGGGGACCCCCATCATGGACGAGCAGCGCGCGGCTGCCAACCCCCGACCCGCCGGGGTGAAACGCCCGGGGGCGGCGGGGTTTTTACCTGGACGACTTCTTCGCGACCTTCCCCGTGAGCTTGAGCTTCTTAAGCTTCGGTTCGATGTAGACCGTGCAGTAGTCGTTGCCGCGGTGGTGGCGGTAATAGTCCTGGTGGTACGCCTCGGCGGGGTAGAAGGCCGTCAGCGGGTAGAGTTCGGTCACGATCGGGGAGCGGAAGACGCGGCGGGCGGTCAGGTCGCGGTACGACTTCAGCGCGGCCTCCTTCTGCGCCTCGCTCTCGTAGAAGATGACCGACCGGTACTGCGGGCCGAAGTCGTCCCCCTGGCTGTTGACCGTCGTCGGGTCGTGGGCCGCCCAAAACACCTTGAGAAGCTTCTCGTAGGTGACGACCTTCGGGTCGTACTCGACGCGGACCACCTCGGCGTGTCCCGTCTGTCCGGTACAGACCATCGCGTAAGACGGGTTCGGCACGCTCCCCCCGGCGAACCCGGAGACGGCCGTTTTGACGCCGGGGATCCGTTCGAAAATGGTTTCCATCGACCAGAAACAGCCGCCGCCGAAGGTCGCGGTCTCGACCTTGTTCTTCTTCACGGCGGCCTTCGGCTCATCCTTCTGGGGCTCGTCCTCGCCCTCCGACCGCGCCGGCCCGCCCAGGGCGAAGGCCAGGACGGACGCGGCCCCTAGAGACATCACTACGGTGCGAGCATTCATCGGCCGCCCCCTTTTCTCACTTCCCGTCGAAACGCCAAACGGTCAGACGCCGGTCTCGCCCGGAACGGCCCGAGGGGGTGGCCTTCGGTCCAGGCTCCTCTTACATTGATACGATTGTTCCCCCTTTTCGTCGAGGGTGGGGGGGCGCCGCCCGCACCCATTGAGGGGGACCGACCGGCCGGGTACGGTGTTTTAAACCGGAAGGGGCCGGCATTTGCGCCGCCCCGCCGGCCGGCAGCCGGGGGAAGGCCGCGTCCGTCCGAACGCCTAACGAGGAGTCGAGTGGGATGTCGCACGACACGTCGAACAACACCGACCGCCGGTCGTTCCTCCAGGCCGGCGCGCTCGCCGCGGCCTCGGCCGTCGGGGTTACGCCCGGCCTGATGGCGCAGGAGGCCGCCGCAAAAGCGGCGGGGCCGATCCCGAAGCGGGTGCTGGGCAAGACGGGGGTCGAGGTCACGATGCTCGACCAGGGGGCCGTCCGGAGCAACAGCCTGGAGAAGATCCTGCGCTACTCCTTCGCCAGCGGCGTCCGCGTGTTCGACACGGCGAAGGTGTACGGCTCCGAGCCCGACTTCAAGAAGTGGTTCGAGAACCAGCCCGAGGTCCGCAAGCAGATCTTCCTCGTCACCAAGGACATGCCCCGCACCCCCCGCCAGATGATCCGCATGCTCGACGAGCGTCTGGCGACGCTGGGGACCGACTACATCGACCTCTTCTTCATCCACGGGCTCGGCGACGAGCACAAGAACCTCAACGACGCGATCGACCTCGTCACGAGCAAGGAGTTTAAGGAGGTCGCCGAGACGATCCGGAAGTCGGGCAAGGCGAAGTTCGTCGGCTTCTCGACCCACCACAAGGAGCGCGCCAAGATCATCCAGGCGGCGGCCGAAGCCGGGGTCGTCGACGCGATCATGCTCCAGTACACCCCGTGGCTCGATAAAGACTCGCCGCTCAACAAGGCGCTCGACACGGCCTGGAAGAAGGGGATCGGCCTGATCTCCATGAAGCAGATCGCCGGCCAGTTCTTCGGCGACAAGCCGAAGGGGAACATCCTCGACGACGTCGTCCGCAAGGTGCCGATGCTCGCCGAGAAGAAGCTGACCCCCTTCCAGGGGCTGCTCCACGCGATCTGGACCGACGAGCGCATCAGCGCCGCCTGCGTCTCCATGAAGAACACCGACCAGATCCGCCAGAACACCGACGCCGCCCGCCGGTTCGAGCCGCTGAAGGCCGCCGAGATCCGCCAACTCCGCGACGCCGCCCTCGACCACGGCCCGATGCTCTGCGCCGACTGCGACGGCCGCTGCTCGGCCGCCGCCGGCACGACCGCCGAACTCGGCAACCTGACCCGGTTCCTCACCTACCACGAGTACCACGGCCACCGCGCCGAGGCCCGCCGCGAATACGCCGCCCTTTCCCCCGAGGCCCGCGACTGGTCGGGCGCCGACCTCGAAGCCGCCCGCGCCGCCTGCCCGAACCGGCTCGACTTCGCCCGGCTCCTGCCGGAAGTGGACAAGCACTTGGCGTAAACACACGGCAACGCGGAAGGGCGGCCCGTCGCCCCGCGCGACGGCCGCCCGACGTTTTCCCCGCCCGGCTCAGGCCCGGAGGATTTCCTTGACGACGCGGGCGGGGCGGCCGTCGGTCAGCCGCTGCTCGCGGCCGCCGGCGTGGTAGACGAGCTTGGAGTGGTCGAGGCCGAAGAGGTTGAGGACGGTGGCCTGGAAGTCGTTCGGGGTCACGACGTTCTCGACGGCCTTGTGGCCGACCTCGTCGGTCGCGCCGAAGGTCATCCCCCCCTTGATCCCGCCTCCGGCGAGCCAGCAGGTGAACCCCTGGCCGTTGTGGTCGCGGCCGGCGTTCGAATCGAGGTTCCCCTCGCTGACGGGGAGCCGGCCGATCTCGCCCCCCCAGTGGACGAGCGTCGTGTCGAGCAGGCCGCGCTGCTTCAGGTCCTTCACCAGGGCGGCCGCGGGCCGGTCGGTCCGCCGGCAGATGTCGGGGAGCCCGGTGCGGATCGCCGTGTGGTTGTCCCAGGGCTGGCCGCCGAGGAAAAGCTGGACGAAGCGGACCCCGCGCTCGACCAGGCGGCGGGCGATCAGGCAGCGGGTGCCGTAGTCGCGCGTCATGTCGTCGTCGAGCCCGTACATCCGGCGGATGTAGGCGGGCTCGCGGGAGACGTCGAGCGCCTCCTTGGCGGCGGTCTGCATGGAGGCGGCGAGTTCGTAGCTCTGGATGCGGGAGTCGAGGTCGGCCTCGCCGGGGTGGAGGGACAGGTGGCGGCGGTTGAGGCGGTCGAGCAGGTCGAGGTTCTGCCGCTGGGTCGCGCCCCGGAGTTGCGGCGGGGGGTCGAGGTTGAGGATGCGGGGCTCCTGGGGCCGGAGCACGGTCCCCTGGTAGAGCGGCGGCATGAACCCGCTCGACCAGTTGTGCGTGCCGTCGACCGGGTGCCCGCCGGGGTCGGAGAGGACCATGTAGGCCGGCAGCTCCTGCGACTCGCTGCCGAGGGCGTAGACGACCCAACTGCCGAGGTTCGGCCGTCCCGTCACGCCGGCGATGCCGCCGTGGAAGAAGCGGATCGACACCTCGTGGCCGTTGTGCCCCGTGTGCATCGAGCGGACGACGCAGAGGTCGTCGACGACCCCGGCGGTCTCGGGGAGCAGTTCGGAGACCTCGGTGCCGGACTGGCCGTGACGGGAGAACTTCCAGGGGCTGCCGAACAGCTTCTTGCTGGCCCGGTTGACGAAGCTGAACGCGATGTCGCCCGAGTAGTCGGTGCCGTGGTGCTTCGACAGTTCGGGCTTGGGGTCGAACAGGTCGACGTGCGACGGCCCGCCGTGCATGAACAGCGAGATCATCGCCTCCGCCCGCGGCGCGAAGTGGGGGGGCCGCGGCTGGAGGTTCAGCGGCAGGTTCTCGCCGGGCTTCTTCGGCGTCTCGGCGAGCAGGCCGTCGCGCCCCAGCAAATACGCCAGCGCGAACGACCCGACGCCGAACGCGGAGTTCGTCAGGAAGGCGCGGCGGCTCGGAGGGTTGCCGTCAATCCACATAGAGGAACTCGTTGGAACTGAGGAGTTGCTGGGCCAGGTTCGTGAGGACGGCCAGTTCCGCGTCGCCGGCCGGGGCCGTGGCGGGCGCGGCGAGTTGGGCGGCGACGAAGTCGCAGGCCCAGCCGAGTTCTTCGGCCGTCACGGGCCGCTGGTAGGCGAGCGGCCAGGCGTACGCGATCCGCTGGGCGAGCGTGGCCTTGAGCGGGCCGTGGAACCCGGACGCCGAGTCCCAGGCCCCCACGGCCCGGCCGTCGGCGTCGGTCAGCGCGACGCGGACCGGCCACTCGAACGAGTCGCTCGTCGCGTCGCCGAGGCAGTCGAGGACGAAGTCGATCGTGTCGCCCGCGCGGACCGCGATCTTGGGGACGTCGGTCGCAGCCTCCGACGTCTTGACCGGCCACTGGCCGGCCAGGCCTTCGCGGCTGGAGACGACCCGGCCGCGGACGCCGTTGCCGTTGGGCGAGGGGTGTTTCAGCCGGCCCGAGACGGCGACGAACCCGTCGCGCGGGGCGACCCAGCGGCGGACGGCCGCGTGCCGGTCGTCGTTCCCGGCGTGGCCCCCGGTGGCGTGGAGCAGGGCCCAGCCATGCGCGGGGTCGGGCAGGGCCGGCCCCCCTTGCCAGGACGAACCGGTCCAGTGGGGCAGGGGGGTGAAGCCGACGACGCGCTGGGTCGATTCGTCGAACGCGCCGTCGCCGAACTGCCAGGGGGCGGAAGGGTCGACGACCCGGCCGGCGAGGGGCGCCACGAGGTCGCGGGCGAAGTCGGCCGGGGTCTCGGCGCGGAGCCGTTCGGCGAGCCGGCGGGCGTGGTTCAGGACGAAGTCGCTGTTCATGAGCATGAGCGACTGCGGGGCCGACGTGCTCGACTGCCTCCGCTCGCAGTTCACCGCCATCACCGGCGCGTCGAACGCGGCCAGGAACGAGACCGGCTGCGAACGACGGACCTGCAGGTAAAGGCTGCGCCGGGGCGAATCGCCGGCCGGGTTCACCTGGCCGACGGCGTCTTCCGCCACGGGGACGGGGGGCCCGAACGGGGTCGGGTCGAGCCGGCCGCTGGCGGCCAGGATGCGGTCGCGCAGGGTCTCGGCGTCGAGCCGGCGGACGGGGTAGCGGCCGTAGAGGGCGTCGGCGACGTCCTTCCCGTCCTCGCGGCGCGACGACTGGCGGTAGACGGTCGAGGTCATGAGCAGGCGGTGGAGTTGCTTTAGACTCCAGCCCCGCCGGACCAGTTCGTCGGCCAGCCAGTCGAGCAACTCGGGGTGTGTGGGGCGGAGGCCGAGGACGCCGAAGTCGCCCGGCGAGTCGACCAGGCCGCGGCCGAAGTGGTTCAGCCAGACGCGGTTGACGAGCACCCGCCCGAGCAGGGGGTGGGTGCCGTCGGTCAGGTGGCGGGCGAACGCGAGCCGGCGGCCCGACGTCGGTTGATCGGCCGGGTTCTCGGTCACCTCGAAGCGCGTCCCCTCCGGGGCGACGATGGTCAGGTCGCCGGGCCGGACCGGGGCCTTGGGCTGGCGGTGGTCGCCGCGGTAGAAGACGTGGGTGACGGGCCGGGCGCCGGCGGGCTCGTCGAGCACGCTGACGAAGTCCTCGACCCGCTTCTCGGCCCGCTTGGCGTTGACCCGCTCCTGGTCCTTCTTCAGTTCGTCGGCCGCCGCCTGGTTGTACTGGTAGAGAACGCCCGGGCTGATGTTCACGCTGGGGTTCTCGTCGAGCAGTTTCTTCTGGGCGGGGGTCCGCTTGTCGGGGGGGGTGTTGTAGGCGTCGCGGAGGGCCGCGCGGGCCGCCTCGGGGTGCTTCTTCAACTCGATTTCGAGGGCGGCGGTGAGGAACGTTTTCGCCTTCGCGTCGACCGCCTGCTGCAATTTGGCCGCCTCGGCGTCGATCGCGGCGGCCTTGACGCGGTCGGCGTCGGTGTAGAGCGAGACGAGCCGTTGCGACGGCCGGCGCCAGTGCGCGGGGTCGAGCGCCGGCTCGAAGACGGCGCGGAGGCGGAAGTAGTCGACCTGCGGGATCGGGTCGTACTTGTGGTCGTGGCACTGGGCGCAGCCGACCGTCAGGCCGTACAGGGCGGAGCCGACGACCTTGAGCGTGTCGGCCACGACCTGGTTAGAGGCGAGCGCCTCGTCGGGCGCGCCGGTGGAGGTGCCGTCGGGGGCGGTCCGCAGGAAGCCGGTGGCGGCGAGCGTTTCGGCCTGCGCGGGGGTCAGGTTCGCCCAGGGGCGCGGCACGAGTTCGTCGCCCGCGAGTTGCTCGACGAGGAAGCGGTCGAGCGGCGTGTCGGCGTTGAGCGCGCGGACGACGTAGTCGCGGTATTTGTAGGCGTAGGGGCGCGGCGTGTCGTCGGAGCCGTTGCCGTCGGAATCGGAGTAACCGGCGACGTCGAGCCAGTGCCGCCCCCAGCGCTCGCCGTAGTGGGGCGAGGCGAGCAGGCGGTCGATCAGGCGCTCGTAGGCGTCGGGCGCGGGGTCGTTCAGGAAGGCGTCGACCTCGGCCGGGGTGGGCGGGAGACCCGTCAGGTCGAACGCGGCGCGGCGGAGCAGGGTGAGCCGGTCGGCCTCGGGGGCGAACGCGAGCCCCTTCTCGCGGAGCTTCGCGAGCACGAAGGCGTCGACGGGCGTCCGCACGCGGTCGGCCGGGCCGGACGGCGGGGCCGGGAGCCTGCGGACGGGCTGATAGGCCCAGAACGCACGCTCCTCGGGGGTGATGTCGACGCCCGCCGGGAGGTTTTCGGGCTCGGGGCGGAGGGTCGCGGCCCCTTCGGCGATCCAGCGCTCGATCAGGGCGATCTGCTCGGCCGGAACTTTCTTCTCGCCCGGCGGCATCTCGCCCGACTTGAGCCGGTCGAGCAGCGGGCTCTCGTCCGGGTTCCCCGCCACGATCGCCGGCCCGCCGACGCCCCCGCGCTCGGCCAGGCGCTTGAGCCGGAGGTCGAGCTTGCCCTTGCGGTCCTCGTCGGCGCCGTGGCAGTCGAGGCAGTACGCCTTGAGGATCGGCCGGACGTCCCGCTCGAACGTCAGCCGCTCCCGGTCGCCGGCCGCCGCGGAAGACGTCGCGGCGACGGCCGCCGCAAAGGCGGCGCACGACGCGGTGAGACGCAGGACCCTCATGTCTTGAATATCTCCCCCGGAATCAACGGCGGACCCCGAGCCCGGCCTCGGCCGGCGGGCCGCCGTTGAATTATTGTTAAAAAGACCCTCCAAAGGCAACCCGAATCCGGCCCCATCCACGCGAGGTTGGATTCGTCCGCCGGTCTTCCCCGGCAACCGGCGCGCGGCGGTGCGGAACGACCACGGTGCGTCTATGATAGGGCCATGATTCGACTCGGACTCTGCTGCCTCTTCCACGAGCAGTCCATCAAGTTCGTCGGCACGACGGCCACGGCCGTCGGGCGGCTGTCCCGGTCCGAGGCGCTGGCGAAGCTGAGCCGGCTCTGCCTGGCGAACGGCGAGGCGTTGCAGGCCGCCCTACGGTTCTGCGCCGGGAACGGGATCGGCTCCTTCCGGATCAACAGCCAGATCCTCCCGCTGAAGACCCACCCCCGACTCGGCTACGCGGTGGACGACCTCCCCGACGCCGACGAGATCGTCCGGCGCTTCCGGCTCTGCGGCGAGGTCGCCCGGCGGTCGGACGTGCGGACGGGCTTCCACCCCGATCAGTTCGTCGTGCTAAACTCCCCCCGACCGGACGTGGTCGAGGCGTCGGTCCGTGAGTTGGAGTACCAGGCCGAGGTCTCCGGCTGGGTCGGGGCCGACGTCGTCAACGTCCACGGCGGGGGCGTCTACGGCGATAAGTCGAAGGCTTTGAGCGACTTCGCGCGGAACCTCGCCCGCCTCTCCCCGGCGGCCCGGGGGCTCCTGACCGTCGAGAACGACGACAAGTCGTACACGCCCGCCGACTTATTGCCCCTCTGCCGGGCGGAAGGGGTCCCGCTGGTCTATGATGTGCACCACCACCGCTGCAACGGCGACGACTTAAGCGTCGCCGAGGCCACCGACCTGGCCGTGGCGACGTGGGACCGGGAGCCGCTCTTTCACGTCTCCAGTCCGATCGAGGGGTGGTCCGGGCCGAAACCCGAGCGTCACCACGATTTCATCGACGTGAACGACTTCCCCGATTCCTGGTACGATCGAGACTTGACCGTGGAAGTCGAGGCAAAGGCGAAGGAAGTCGCGGTCTTGCGGTTAAAGGAAGACCTCCGCGTTCGGACGGGGCGGCCGGCCACGGCGAAGGGTGCCGGCGCAGCCCCGCGCGGGGCGGACAAACCGAGGGGCGGGTCCGGGTGATGCAACAGATCAGCCAGGAGTGGTGGATCGGCCTCGACGACTCGTACCACACGCGGGTCGATAACGGCAGCCTGGTCCTCTGGAGGCCGGGCCGGACCGTCTGGATTAACATCTGGAACGACCACGAAGCCGGCACCCCCCGCGAACGGCTCGACCGCTGGGTCGCGGAGCGCGACGTCCGGGCGAACGACCTGTTCAACCAACAAGACGGCGACCTCCTGCGCTACGGCTACCTGCTGGAGGAAGACGAGGAAGCGGGCGGCGAACGGCTCGGGCTCTATTCCTACACGGTCAGCCCCACGTCGACCGTGCAGATGGCCTGCTACTTCGACCTGAAGGAAGACCTCGTCTGGGCCGAGGCCGCGTCGCAAAGCCTGTCGTCCGGCCGACCCGACCCGGCCCGCGAGGTCGACGAGCCGATCGGCAAGGACGGCCACCTCGTCCTCTCGTCCGAGAAGGTCATCGGCCCGACCCGCGAGCCGGTCCTCTTCGCCTACCGCGAGCGGAGCGCGAACGAGCAGGACTCGGGCTGGCGGTTCTTCCACGGCGACGAGGACGAGGCGTACACGGCCGACCCGATGAACATCGCCCTCTGCCCCCTCTCGTCGCTCCTGAGCCTCGACCCGACGCTCCGCGTGGTCATCAACCGACCGGCGGGGACGGCCTGGCGGCGCGACAGCGTCGTCGAGCCCTGGCGCCCCCTGACAGACGAGGACGACGACGGGCCGGCCTGGCAATAACCGGGTTAGACGGCGAACTTTTGAACCCGACAGTTCAGCGTATCGACGACGTACAGATTCCCCCGACGGTCGAGCGCCAGGCCGTGCGGGGTGTTGAACTCGCCGGGGGCGGTCCCCTTGACGCCGAAGCCACGCAGATACGTCCCGTCGGGCCGGAACTGCTGCACCCGGTTGCTCGTCGCGCCGACCCAGACCCGGCCGGCGCGGTCGACGCAGAGGCCGATCGGCCCCGGCAGGTTCTTCGGCCGGCCGCCGAAGCCGCCGGGCTTATCGTCGTTGTTGCCCCAGGCCCGCAGAAACTTGCCCTCGGGCGTGAAGACCTGGACCCGGCCGACGGACGCCTCGGTGGTGAAAACTTCGCCGCGGTCGTTGAAGGCGAGGAAGTGCGGCCCGCCGGTCCGGTTCTTCGGCCCCGTGTTCCCCCCGAACTCGCCGGGGCCGACCCCGTAGCGACCCCAGGAGAAGAGGAACGCCCCCTTCGGGTCGAAGACCTGGACGCGGCGGTTGGTCTGGTCGGCGACGTAGACCCGCCCCCCGCCCTCACCCCCGAGGGCGATCCCGCCGGGCATGTCGAACTCGCCGTCCGCCTTGCCGGAGCGGCCCCACTCGCGCAGGAGCGTGCCGTCGGGCGCGTGGACGGTGACCCGGTCGGGGTGCCCCTCGAACCCGAAATGGGAGACGTAGAGTTCGCCCGACCGGCCCACGGCCAGGCCGCTCGGGAACGGGCCGACGGCGAGGGCGGCCCGGAACGCGCCGTCGGGCGAGAACCGCTGGACGCGGGCGTTGCGGAAGTCGGTCACGAGCACGTCGTCGTTCGCGTCGACCGCCACCGCGATCGGCACGTCGAACTCGCCAGGCGCTTTGCCCCGCCTGCCCCACTGGAGGAGGAACCGCGGGGCCGCTTGCGGCTCGGGCTCCGCCTCCACGCCCCATGAAGACCGTCCGGCGACTCCGAGCGCCGCGACGGCCGCGGCGCGGAGGAGGGTGCGTCGGGACGGCGGACGATCGCCGACGCTCGAACCGCGGTTCCGGCGGGTCATGTTCGCCCCCTTTCGTTCAGCACGGCGAGCGAGGCGGGGTGGCCGGCAACGACGCCGGGCACGCCGACTCTGTCGCCAAGAGCGGAACGTAACAGGCGCCGGGGGGCGGGACAACGGAAACGTTACCAGTCGTCCGTTTCGGCGGCCCACTTCGAATGGTCGGCGGTAAGCGCTTCTTGGGGACCGCGCGGGGCGGGTTCCGCCGCCGGGAAGCGGAGCGTGAACCGGCTCCCGAGGCCCGTCCGGCTTTCGACGTCGATCGAGCCGCCGAACGTGTCGATGATCCGCCGGACCATCGAGAGGCCGAGCCCGACCCCCGTCCGCCCCAGCAGGCGGGCCTGGGGGGCCCGGTAGAACGGCTCGAAGACGCGGGCCTGTTCCTCGGCGGAAAGGCCGTGGCCCTGGTCCTCAACGGAGAGGAACACGGCCCCCGGCCCGCGCCAGGCCCGGACCACGATCGGCGTCCCCGGTTCGCTGTACTTGCAGGCGTTATCCAGCAGGTTGTCGAGCATCTGGGCGAGCAGCGACGAGTCGGCGCGGACGGGGCAAGGGATGTCGTCGCCCTCCGACACGATGTCGGCCGCGCGGGGGTGCGACGACCAGCGCCGCAACTGCTCGGGGACGAAGTCCGCGAGGTCGACGACCCCCATCTTCGGGGGCTCCGACTCGGCCTCCGCGCGCGCCAGGAACAACAGCGCCTCGACGATCCGGCTGAGCCGGGTCGCCTCGCGCTGGACCTGGTCGAGCGTCTGCTCGTACTCCTCGGGCGGGCGGCGGCGGCGGCGGACGACTTCGACCAGACTGAGCATCCCCGCGAGCGGGGTCCGCAACTGGTGCGAGGCGTCGCCCGTGAACCGCGCCTGGCGTTCGAACGACTCGTGCAGCCGGGCCAGAAGCTCGTTGAAGGCGCGGCCGAGGTCTTCAAGTTCGTCACGGGTCCCCGGGTTCGGTAGCGGTTCGCCGAGCCCGGCCGCCGTCATCTCGCGGGCGGAGGCCGCCATCCGGGCGAGGGGTGCCAGCGCCCGGCGGCAGAGCCGGCGGCCGAGGGCCGCGGCGGTGAGCCAGAGGGCCGTCGACAGGACGGCGAGGGTCAGCCCGAGGCTCCGCAGCCCCGCCTCGACCGGGGCCGGCGAGAGGCCGGCGGTCAGGACGAGGACCGGGTATTCGACGTCTTTATCGTCCTCGTCGTCCTCGGGGTGGGCGCGGCCGAGCCGGAGGAGGTCGTCGAGTCGGAGCTGCCGCCCGGCGAGGCGCCAGCCGGGCGCCCGGCCGAACACGGTGCCGTCGGGCGGGTCGGTCGGCCAGGCCGGCGGGGTCCACGCGGCGGGGAAGTCGCCCCCCGCGGCGTTCTCCGAGCGGTCGACCAGCCGGCCCCGGTCGTCGCGGACGGACCACCGGACGTCCTCCACGCCCGACTCCGTGCCGAGCGTCAACCGGCGCTCGTACGGCTCCCATTCGAGCCCGTCGTGCTCGACGTCGACCGCCGCCTCCAACGTGCCGAGCGCGGCGTCGAGCCGCTCGTCGAGTTGCCGGTACAGGTGGTGCGAGGCGAGTGCGTAGAGCGCCCCCGAGAACCCGAGCAGGGCCACCCCCAGGGCCGCCAGGAAGAACGCCGACAGGCGGGTCGCGAGGCTCATGCCGTCTCCCCGCCGGCCGAGCCCGGCGGCGCGCCGAAGACGTAACCCCGGCCGCGCAGGGTGTGGATCAATCGGCCCCCGTGGGCTTCGAGCTTCCGGCGCAGCTCGAAGACGTGGACCTCGATCGTGTTGGAGAGCCCGTCGTAGCGCTCGTCCCAGACGTGGTCATAAATCCGGGTCCGCGACAGCACCTCCCCGGGGTGGCGCAGGAAGAAAACGAGGAGGGTGTACTCTTTCGCGGTCAGGTCGATCGGGTGTCCGTCCCGCTCGACGCGCTGGGTCGCCAGGTCGATCGTCACGCCGCACGACGACAGGACCGTCCCGGCTCGCCCCTCGCCGCGGCGCAGCAGGGCGCGGACGCGCGCGAGCAGTTCGTCGAAGGCGAACGGCTTGCACAAATAATCGTCCGCCCCTCCGTCGAGCCCTCGGACCCGGTCGGAGACGGCGTCGCGGGCGGTCAGGAACAGCACGGGCGTATCCCGGTCGCGCTGGCGGAACCGGCGGAGGACGGTCAGACCGTCCTGCACAGGGAGCCACCAGTCGAGGATGACGAGGTCCCAGCCGCCGGCTTGCAGGGCCGCCCAGGCGTCCTCGCCGTCGGCGGCGTGCTCGACGACGTACCCCTCCTCGCGCAGCCCGCGCACCACCGAGGCGGAGATCAGTTCGTCGTCCTCGACGACCAGAATGCGGATTCCCACAACGAACTCTCCCGCGCCCCCGGGCGTGCCGCCTTTCCCATTATCATTGTAGACGAAGCCCCCTCACATCCACCTGTCGGCCGCATCCCCCGGCGGGGTTTCCGCCCCCCGGGTCAGTAATGCGAGGCGTGCCGGTTCGTCGACCGGGCCCGGCCGAAGGGCCAAACTCAGCCGAGCCAGTTCGTCGACGCCCCCACACGGCCGGGTCGGCGGCCGTGAGGGTACCGCGTCGTGCGTGACGTCGAAATCGATGTCGAACGGAGCGAACGAGTCGTTCGTGACGGCCCAAGGCATGGCAAGCCCCCTTGAATCCGGTCGTCGGTCGTGAGCGGAGTCCGTCAAGACGCGCGGCGACGTGGACTACGCGCCGCGACGCCGGACGGGGCGGACGACCGGGTGCGCGGAGTCGGACCGCGTCCACTCCGCAAAGGAGGGCTGTATCTCGGCCTTAAACGGACCGACGAGGGCTTCGAGCAATCTCATCACGTAATGGATCGCGATCCCCCCGGTCATGCCGAGGCAGACCGCTCGGCACGCCGGCAGGACCAGGACGTGAAACGCGGACGGCTCCATGACGCTCCCTCCCCGGTGCGTTCCGCGGCGACGGACAAGTCGACCGCCGCGTTACACCCGAAGGAAGCTTATCCGGAGGGACTTAAGCGCCGGTGAAGCGACCATTAACTCCCGCTAACATAAAAGAACGCGGGTCAGTTGCCCCTTCGAATCGAGTCGCCTTCGACCCCGCGGCCGGGTTCAGGCGATCCGAGCGGGCTGCTCGCGGAACCGGACCGTTGCGAGCCATCCGAGGGCGATAAAGGCCGCCAGCGCGACACCCTGTGCGATCGCGAAAGGCGGTTCGGACTGCGTCGGGGCCAGCGCCTTGAGGGCGGGAACCTTCTGGAAGAACTGAACGATCAGGACGAAAAAATTGAAATAAAGGGCGACCGTCGCGCCGACCGCATAGACCCGGCGCCAGGCACCGGCGAGGCGGCGGGCGTAGCGGGCATAGAGCGCAACCGCCAGCACCACCAGCGAGAGGATGCCGATCGCGAGACCCGGCGTGAAGCCGTGGATCGGGAACCCGAACCCCGTCACGCTCGTCGCGACCGTGGTCGCCAGGAAAAAGGCCGTCCAGCGGTCGAGCCGCTTCCCGGCGATCATCCCGAACAGCGAAACAAACCCCGACGCGATCGCCACCAGGCTGATCGCCACATGTACGGCCGTGTAAACACCCAGTACAGACATCGTGGATCACGCCTCCTCAAGGGCCGGACCAGACAATCCGCGTGGGAGAGGGGCGCGGAAAGGCGTCCGCCCACCGGCGGGCGGACGCCGTCGTTGCGCGAAGGTTTAGGCGGCTCGCGGCGAGAGGAACCCGCCACGGGCTTAGAACAGCGTGTAAATGAACGGCGCGGCGGCCGAGGTCGAGAGCAGGATGAAGAGGCCGAACAGGAGGAGGACCCCGACGATCGGCAGCAGCCACCACTTCTTATTGTGGCGGAGGAAGTCG
>Ga0164243_10009825_pt1 | contig 13849 bp, 13 predicted proteins | sample OricompcompostOP_FD_108781 | JGI IMG/M metagenome (GOLD analysis project Ga0164243, IMG submission 108781) | Organic Plus compost microbial communities from Emeryville, California, USA - Original compost - Organic plus compost (OP) | ecosystem: Engineered > Solid waste > Mixed feedstock >... | reverse complement strand
GGCGCCTGCGGCGCCATCGAAAGCTGGTTCACGATTCAGATGATGCGCGGCGGCTGGTTCATGCCGACGCTGAACCTCAAGAACGTCGACGAAAAATGCGGCGAGCTCGACTACATCATGAACGGCGGGCGCACGCTCGACGTCGAGCACGTCATGAACAACAACTTTGCCTTCGGCGGCGTCAACACTTCGCTGTTGTTCAAGCGCGTCGCGTAGCTCTTTCTCCCTCCCCTTCGGGAGAAGGAGTGGGATCCCGGCTTGCGCCGGGATGACGGAGTCCCGCCATGACTGGTTCACAACCGGCCGTGCGATTACGATACGCCCCCGACGCATTTCCCGAAGCCCGAGGTCGTTCCATGCAAACACTGCGAATCACCGGCTGCGTGCTGATCGCGGCCCTGGTCTTGTCAACGGCCGAGGCACGCGATGAGCGCCTCAAGATGCCGATCGCGGCCGCTATGCAGAGCGATGAAGCGAAGGCGAAGCTCGGCGATGACGTGAAGTTCTTTTTCGGCGAAAAAGGCGCCCCGAAGGCGAAACAGACGCTCGGCAGCTTCACCTCCAACAAGAAAACGAATTTCGCGAACAAATCCGACGAGGAGGGCTGCAAGATCGCCTTTCTGTCCGCGATGATCGCCCTCAAGGATCGCGCGTTGCGTGAAGGCGGCAACGCCGTCATCAACATCCACAGCGTCTACAAGAACGAGCCGTTCAAGAGCGAAACCGAATACGAATGCGGCGCCGGCAAGATTCTCGGCGGGGTCGCGCTGCGCGGAACGGTCGTGAAGCTTTGATCGCAGCGAATGCGCTCGGCGATCGCGGAAGGGCGATCGTCCGGCGCCGGGATCTGCCCGCTGCTCTCTGCACAGAGGAACCTATGCCACTGGAATCAGCATGGCTGTAAAGATCGCCGTCCTCAAAGAAACCCGCCCGAACGAACGGCGCGTCGCGCTCGTTCCGGTCGTCGCCGACAAGCTCATCAAGCTCGGCGCGCAGATCGCGATGCAGTCCGGCGCCGGCGATGCGGTCAAGCTGCCGGACAGCGCCTATAAGAACGTTGCGTTCACGAGCGATGTTGCCGAGCTCGTGACCGAGGCCGATGTCGTGCTCGCGGTGCAGCCGCCGAGCGTCGAGGTCGCGCAGCGAATGAAGCCGGGCGCGATCCTCATTTCCTTCATTTATGCGCACAAGGAGCCCGAGCTCACGAAGGTCCTGCGCGATCGCAACATCACGACGTTCGCGATGGAGCTCGTGCCGCGCATCACGCGCGCGCAAGCGATGGATGCGCTCTCGAGCCAGGCCGCGCTCGCGGGCTATTACGCCGTCCTGATCGGCGCGACGAACATCGCACGCATGCTGCCGATGATGACGACTGCCGTCGGCTCGATTCGCCCGCAGAAGGCGCTCGTCATGGGCTTGGGCGTCGCCGGGCTGCAAGCGCTTGCGACGGCCCGACGCCTCGGCGCAATGACCGAAGGCTACGACGTCCGCCCGGAAACGAAGGAACAAGCCGAATCTCTCGGCGCGAAGTTCGTCGATACGGGCGTCGATGCGCGCGGCGCCGGCGGCTATGCGCGCGAGCTGACGCAGGAAGAGAAAGACAAGATCGCCGCCGTCATCACGAAGCACATCCAGTCCGCGGACATCATCATCACGACCGCGGCGATTCCCGGCCGGCCCTCGCCGAAGCTGATCAGCAAGGCGCAAGTCGAAGGCATGAAGGCCGGCAGCGTGATCGTCGACCTCGCCGCGGAAGGCGGCGGCAATTGCGAATACACGCAGCCGGGCGAGACGGTTCAAGTCGGGCAGGTGACGATCGTCGGCCCGCTCAATGTGCCGAGCATGCTCGGCGAGCACGCGAGCGAGCTGTATGCGAAGAACCAGTACAACCTGATCGAGCTGTTTCTGAAGGACCAGGCGGTCAAGCTCGATTGGAGCGACGAGGTGATCGCGAAGACCGCGCTCACCCACGCGGGCGAGATCAAAAACGAGGCGGCGAAAAAAGCCGTCGAAGGCTAGGGGGAACCTGCGCCGCAAGCGGGCGCGAGGCGCAAACGGGAAGCAGCGTCTTCCCGAGTGCGCCGCCCGAATGGCTTGCGGCCGCTTTTTCCCGAGCGATCGAACGAAGAGGACGACCATGGAACTCACGACCGTACTGACCGGCTTTGTCGCGCTCTACATCTTCATGCTCGCGGCATTCACGGGCTACGAGATCATCGGGCGCGTGCCGGCGATCCTGCACACCCCGCTCATGTCGGGCTCGAACTTCGTCCACGGCATCGTCGTCGTCGGCGCGCTGTATGCGCTCTTGAACGCGACCTCCACGATCGAGCAGGTGATCGGCTTCATCGGCGTGCTGCTCGGCGCGGGCAATGCCGCGGGCGGCTATGTCGTGACCGAGCGCATGCTCGAGATGTTCAAGCCGAGCGACAAAGCCAAGAAATAGCGCGATCGCCTGCGCCTTCCCATCCGCCATCGCTTAAGCCGTCAGCGCCTTCAAAATGAACCTCTCTCCCCAATTCATCATCGACGCGAGCTATTTCGCGGCGGCATTCCTGTTCATCTACGGCCTGAAGCGCATGTCGTCGCCGGTGACCGCGCGCTCGGGCATCGTCGTCGCCGGCGTCGGCATGCTCGTTGCGACGCTCGCGAGCTTTCTCTACGTCTTCGGCGTGAATCCGGCCGCGCAGCCGCATCTCACGACGAACGTCGCGCTCGGCGGCACCGCGCTCGTGCTCGGTACTGCGTGGGCGTGGTGGAGCGGCAAGCGGGTCGCGATGACGGCGATGCCGCAGATGGTCGCGCTCTACAACGGCATGGGCGGCGGCGCCGCGGCCGCGATCGCGGCGGTCGAGCTGTTGCGCACGACTGCCGTCCATCAGCCGGTGCCGCTCGTCGTCACGGTGATCGGTGCCTTGATCGGCGCGATCTCGTTGTCGGGATCATTGATCGCCTGGGCGAAGCTCGATGGACGTATCAACGGCACCTGGCGCCTGCCGGGAATGCAGGTCATCAACGGCTCGGTATTCCTCGCGACGCTCGCCGTCGGCGCGTACATCGTGTTCGTCACGCATGGCCATGCACATCCCGGCCTCATTGCCGCGTTCTTCGCGGGGGCGTTGATTTTCGGCGTGATGATGACGATGCCGATCGGCGGCGCCGACATGCCCGTCGTCATCTCGCTGTACAACGCCTTCACCGGTCTCGCGGTCGGCTTCGAAGGCTATGTGCTGCAGAACCCGGCATTGATGATCGCCGGCATGGTCGTCGGCTCGGCGGGCACGCTGCTCACGCTGTTGATGGCGAAGGCGATGAACCGCTCGGTCGCGAACGTGATCTTCAGCAATTTCGGCGCGACCGGCGCGGAGGCGCAGGGCGAGATCAAGGGCTCGCAAAAGCCGGCCGAGGCCGCCGATGCCGCGATCAACATGCGCTATGCCTCGAAGGTCATCATCGCGCCGGGTTACGGCCTCGCGGTCGCGCAGGCGCAGCACAAGCTGTACGAGTTCGTGAAGCTGCTCGTCGATGCCGGCGTGGATGTGAAGTTCGCGATTCATCCGGTCGCGGGCCGCATGCCGGGGCACATGAACGTGCTGCTCGCCGAGGCCGGCGTGCCGTACGACATGATCTACGATCTCGAGGACATCAACGACGAGTTCAAGGAAGCGGACGTCGCGGTCGTCATCGGCGCGAACGACACGGTGAATCCCGCCGCCCGCACGAACAAATCCTCGCCGATCTATGGCATGCCGATCCTGAACGTCGATCAGGCCAAGCAGGTGTATGTGATCAAGCGCGGCCAGGGCAAAGGCTATTCGGGCGTCGAAAACGAGCTGTTTTTTGCAGACAACACGAATCTCGTCTATGGCGATGCGCTCAAGGTGATGGTGGCGATGATTCAGGCGGTGAAGTCGCTCGAGGGCGGACATTAAGGCGGGCGAGGGGCTACGGGCTACGGGCAACGGCCGGAAAGGCGAGTTGCACTGATCTCGCCTGGGCCGAATTCGTAGCCGTCCGGGCGTATGTGACGCCTTTCTGACCGTTGCCCGTGGCCCGTACCCCCGTGCCTGTTCCGGCGCTGCCCAGCCCGGAACGTTGTATCTTCGCCGCCGCCTCGCTTACTCTTGACGCGCTTACAGAAGGCCTCGGCCACTGTGCGGCCGGCCATGAAGCCATCGAGTCGTGCAACAGCTGTACAACTTGAGCCAAGAGATCCTGCGCACGGATGTCTCGGGAATGCCCCTGGAGTGGATCGACTACCGGGACGCGGTGCGGCTTTATCACACGGAACAGGTCGCTTATGCCTGCGGCATGCGCCTTTATCGCCTGTTCGGCGGCACGAACGCGAAATCCGGCCGCCAGACCGTCGTCGAAGTGAACTCCATCATCGCGACGACCGGCCATACGCACAATCCTGGCAATCTTCGTCACGACTACATCCCGCCGCTCAACAACCAGACGCTGTTCAAGCGTGATGCGCATTTGTGCCTGTATTGCGGGCAGCGCTTCCCGTCGAGCCAGTTGTCGCGCGATCACATCCGGCCGCTGAGCCAGGGCGGGCGCGATACGTGGACGAACGTCGTTACCGCCTGCCGGCGCTGCAATAACCTCAAGGCATCGAAGACCCCGGAACAGGCCGGGCTGCAGTTGCTTGCCGTGCCGTTCACACCGACCTACGCCGAATACATCTATCTGAAGGGCCGCCGCGTGCTCGCAGACCAGATGGAGTATCTGCTCGCGCATTTCCCGCGCTCGAGCCCGCTGCACGCGCGCCTGAAACTGCAGGCCTGAGCCCCCCGTCGTCCCGACGAAAGTCGGGACCGCATCTGGCACGGTGCCGACTGCGATCCCGACTTCCGTCGGGATGACGTACACGCTTCGCTGAGTACGTCACTTTGCGTCGGGATGACGTACACGCTTCGCTGAGTACGTCACTGTGCGTCGGGACGACGTCCAGGAGTACGTCGCAACGCCCGGATGACGCTGGCATCCGGCGATCGTAGACTTCACCGCGCACTTCCAGCCCGCCGCCGGACCGCCACGTCCCTAAATGCTCTACCTGATCGACGCCTCGATTTTCATCTTCCGCGCCTATCACACCGTTCCCAATTCGTTGACGGACCGCGACGGCAATCCGGTGAATGCCCTGCACGGTTTCGCGCGGTTCGTCGGTGATTTGATCGAGCGCGTCGGGCCCACGCACATCGCGGTGGCGTTCGATGCGAGCCTCGTGACCTCGTTTCGCAACGAGATCTATCCGCCCTACAAAGCGCATCGCGAGCCCGCGCCGGCCGATCTGAAGCGCCAGTTCGTGCTGTGCCGCCAGATGTGCGATGCGCTCGGCGTCGCCACCTTCGCGCATTCCTCATTCGAGGCCGACGACATCATCGGCTCGCTGACCGCGCTTGCGCGCAGCGCCGGCGAGAACGTCGTGCTCGTCACGCGCGACAAAGACCTGGCGCAGCTCGTACGCCCCGGCGATCACTATTGGGATTACATTGCCGACGAGCGCTTCGCCTATCACCAGATCCCCGAACGCTTCGGCGTGCTGCCCGAGCGCATGCCGTGCTTTCTCGCGCTGATGGGCGATGCCGTCGACAACATCCCCGGCGTCCCCGGCATCGGCCGCAAGACCGCTTCGCTCTTGTTCGCGCATTTCGAATCGCTCAGGCAGCTGTACGAGGAAATGGACCGCGTGCGGCATTTGAAGCTGCGCAACGCCGCCTTCGTCTGCGAGCAATTGCGCGAGTATCGCGAGCGCGCCTTCCTCGCGCGGCGGCTCACCGAGATCGCTTGCAACATGCCGCTCGAGATCGGCTTCGACGCGCTCAGGCGCCGCAGACCCAATCTCGATGCGCTGCGGGCGCTGTACGACGCCGTGAATTTCGGCCCGCTGCTGCGTCACCAGGCCGGCCGCATTCTCGATCGCGCCGCCTGAATGCCGGCCTCCGCCGTTCCCGCCTCCGTCGTCCTGTTTCGCGCCTTGCTCATCGCGAGCGTCGCGACCGGCGTCGCCGGCTCGTTTCTCGATCTCGCGTTTCCCGCCCTGATTCCGGAATCGATGGCGAAGGCGTTCGAAGCGCTGCCGCCGCCGTCGTCGCTCGCGCTGTTCGGGGCGGGCGTGCTCGTGCTGATCACTGCCGGGGGCATCGTGACGACGGTCGTCGGGCTGTATCTGTTCCAGCCCTGGTCGCGGACGCTTGCGATCTGGATGACTGCGCTCGGGCTGCTGTTCAATCCATTGTTCGGCATCTCGATGCAATCAGGCTGGGCGCAGCTCCTCCTGGATGTCTCGTCCGTGCTCTGGGGTGCGGTGCTCGCGATGAGTTACGTGTCATCCCTGAGCAGCCGTTTCGCAGCGCGCGAAAATGCCGATTTCTAGCTGATTTCCAGTCGATTCGCCCAGGAATTCGTTCGCACCGTCGGCCGCGGCGCGGGCACGCTGTGCGCTCATCGGCCAACAGGGATGTGCCCGGGAATGTGCATGCGTGCCAAAGCCTGCATCGTCTGGATCAGCGCGATCTGCGCCGCTTCGGTCTATCCCGGCGGCGTATCCGCGGCTACGGGACGTGCGATCTTCCGCTGCGATCTGAACGGCGTGCCCACGTTCTCGGATCGTCCGTGCGCCTCCGCGGCGGAACGCTACGAGCCCGATCCCATCGCGACGAATACCTATGAGCCGCCGCCAACGGCGCCTGCGCCTTCTCCTGCCGCACTCAAACCGAGCTCGCGCAAGACGGCCGCGCCCGCAGCTCCCGACAAGCACAAAGAAACCTGCGAGCGCCTCGCGCAAGGGCTGAAGGACACGCGAGCCAAGCAGCGCGCGGGCTACAAGGCCAAAGAAGGCGAGCGGATCAAGGAGCGTCAAGCGCGGCTGAAGTCGCAGCTGCGGCTCGCGCGCTGCAGTTGACATCTCTACAGCTGTTGCAGGATGCGGGCCGGGAGCATAATCCCCGCTGCGAATTCGGCGTCCGTTACATCGGGGGGGCTGCCATGTCTGCGCTCCATGTTCATCGCTGCGTGTTTCGCTCCTTTCTGATCTCGGTCCTGCTCGCGCTTTCCGCCGCTTCCCTCGCGCAGGCCAGCAACAAGGCCGTCGATGATTTCGTGGCTCAGGCGCACAAGGCCATGACGAGCGGCAAGCCGCAAGAAGCGGTGAGTCTGCTGCGCAAAGCGATCGATCTCGAACCGACGCGCGCGGAGTTGTATTTGATGCGCTCGCGTGCGCTCGACTCGTCCGGAAAGATGGACGCCGCGCTCGAGGACGCGAACAAGTACATCGAGCTCGCGCCGAACGATGCGTTCGGGTATCTGAATCGCTCGCGCGTGTACATGTCGATGGAGAAGAGTCAGCTGGCGCTCGCGGACGCCACCAAGGCGATCGAGCTGGAGCCGAACGAGCCGGACGGGTATTTCCGCCGCTCCGACATCTACTCGGATATGGGCAAGGACGCCGAGGCTAAGGCCGATGAAGCGAAGGCGGAGGAGCTCGACAGGAAAGCACGGCGGTAAAAAAGCTCCCTCTCCCGAAGGGAGAGGCCGCTCCTGCGCATCCTGCGCCCGCGGCATTTTTGCGTCGTGCACGGCAGCCGGCGGTGAGGGGACGCGCACGCGCGTGCGCTCCGAAGGAGGCGCTAACGCGTCGACCCCCTCACCCGCGCTTCGCGCGACCTCTCCCTACGGGAGAGGTGAAGGCACTACTCGTGCTGCGCGCCGAGCCCAGCGACGTCGCGGTCGCTGCGAAACACCGGATACAGGTTGTACTGCTCATCCCACGACGGATGCTTGCGATAAAAGAAATCGAGCCGTGCCGCCGGGCTGTTCGCGAAGGCGGGATCGCTCTCGAGCCGGGACTGGAACTCCTTCTTCACCGCCGGATCGCGCTTGAGCATGTCCTCAGCAACCTGCTCCGCGACATACGCCTCCATGTATTCCTTGCGCTCGAACGCCGCGTTGAAAAAACCCCAGCGCACGAGGGAATCCTGATCCTGCGGCTCGAACAAGGTCATGGCGAGCCGCCAGCCGGGCTGCGCGATAGGCACGAACAGGCTGCCGGCGGGAATGTTGCGCGTCTCATTCGCCCATTGGCCCTCGAGCTGCAACGGCGTGCGGCCTTCGAATGTCATCCCCACAGGCTCGGCCTTCGTCGCGCGAAACGTCTGCACGGGCGCATTCGCGATCGCATGGTCGATCATCGCGAAGCGCACGCCGTGCAGCGCAAGCTTCTCGCGCACCCAAGCCGCATGCGCCGCCGGAACGACGTAGCCGCCGCGCGGCGCAGTCACGGTGATCGAGGGCCGCAGCTCGTCGTACAGCGGGATCGTCCAGATCTGCGGCTTCTTCGCGTTGTACCGCGTCACCAGCGCGCCGGAAATCGCCGACGGCTCGCGCGTGTACTCATAGCCGCGAAACTCGATCTTGCGCACGTGATCCGTGTTCGTGAATTCGAGCGGCACCGACGTTCCGGCGATCTGCGCGCCGCGCTGATCCGCCGCTTGCGCGCGCCGCAGCCAATCGGCGCCGTTGCTCGCCGCAAGCTCGAGCATCGCGACGATCGATTGATGCGTGATGCGCACGCGCGTCGGATAGTCCTTCCAGGAATGCGTTTCCACGAGCACGCCGATCCGATTGCGGCGCGCCCAGTATTCCTGCGAGAAGCGCGCGGGCGATACCGATACCGCGAAGCCCGATTGCGGATCATCGTCGTGAATGAAGGTCGGATAGAAATCGATCGGCAGCGAGCCCGCGACCGTGAGCCTGCGCACGAGCTCCGAGCGCACGAAGTTGCCGGCGACTTGCATGTCCGGATCGCCGGCAAGCGTCGGTGCGACGCTGAAGGAGATGTCGTGCTCGAACTCCGCGCCATCGGTGACGTGCAAGTCGGCGTACAGGATCGGATCCCATTCCGTGAGCAGCCGTAGCATCGCCTGCATCTCCGAGGCGTCAGCCTTCACGTAATCACGGTTCAGATTCAGATTCTGCGCCGTCGTCCGCCAGCCCATCTCCTCGGGGCCGACCTGGTTCGGCCGGTTCCAGCGCCCGAAGCGCTCGTGTCCATCGACGCTGAACACCGGCACGAACACGAACGTGACGCGCTCGAGCACGCCGCGCGCGATCTTGCCTTCGAGCATTTCGCGCAATGCGCGCAGCCCCGCGTCCTTGCCGTCGATCTCGCCGGCGTGAATGCCGCCCTGCATGAGCACGACCGGCCGCTGCAGCTCGCGGTTCTTCGCAGGCTCGAACGCGCCGTCAGCCGATGCGATCAGCGCCAGCATCGGCCGGCCTTCGGGGCTGCGGCCGAATTCACGGCAGCGAACCTGGGCGGGATACGCCTGCTGGAAGGCGGCACAGAGCCGCTGCACTTCCTCGTAGCGGCCGGTCTGGCGATAGCGCGTCTGCTCACCGACCGTCGTGAGATCGATGCGTTCGGCAGCATTGGCGCGACCGCCGATCGAGATCGCCGCGAGCAAGCTCAGCGCAACGAAGAAGCGGGCTCGTACGTGTGACATGCGTACCTCCGTGGAAGGAGGCGCGAGCGTACTGCAGGAATCGTCCAGAACGCGTCAACTTTTTGCTGTATACGATTCGGGACGCGCCGCCGGCGCGTCACAGGAATGTGAGGCAGCGCGGCGACATAACGCCGCGCGCACGTTCAAATTCACGGTCCAGGTTCAGATCGGAGGGATTCGTGTCCGCATCCAATGCGCGCAGCCTGCGTCGCACGGTCATCGCGACGCTGCTCATCGGCTTCGCCCTGCTCACGGCCGTGCAGTATCTCGCGACGGCATTGTTCATTTCGGGGCGGGTCGACAACATCGAAGCGCGCGATGGCTTCAGCCGGCTGCGCCGCCTGCATCATTCGATCGACCTGGTGCGCGAGGATCTCGAAGCGACGACGTCCGACTGGGCGATCTGGGACGAGACGTATCGCTTCGCGTTAGGGGAAAACCCGGCGTTCGCCGAGGAGCTGCAGCTGCGCACGTTCGAGCGCCTGCGGCTGACGTTCATCGCGATCGTCAAGGACGACGGTGAAGTGCTCTTCGCTCAGACGCTCGCGCCGGATCGCCGCAGCCTGACGAGCGCCGATGCACAGCTGACCGCGGACGCCCAGCGCTTCCCGCCCGAACGGTCCGGCTTCATCGCGAGCTCGTTCGGGCCGCTGCTCGTCAGCAGCCGCAGCATCCAGGACACCGACATGAACGAGCTCGGACATGCCCGCCTGCTGATGGGCCGCGCGCTCGCATCGCTCACGCCCTCGATTGCCCGCGTGACGTCCGTGCCTTTGTCGATCGTGCCGCTCGCCGCGCTCGAGCATCCCGTCGCCGATGCTCCTCAGAAGCCCCGTGCGCGCTTCGCGGGCCGCGACGCGCTGTATCTCACGCCGGACGCGATCGACGGCTACACGCCGATCGACGACATCGCCGGCAAGCCGCTCGCGCTGCTTCACGTCCACGAGCGCCGCTCGCTGCAGCCGGGACTGCAGCGCTCGCAACGCTACTTGCTCGCACTGACGCTCATCGTCGGCGGCGTGTTCGGGATCGCAGGCGCATTCGTCCTGCGGGCGCGCGTCGTGAAGCCGATCGAACGCATCGTCGCGGCCGCGGAGACGATCGGCGCCGGCACGGCGACCTCGCAGCGCCTGGACGAGAATCATCACGCGCGCGAGTTCATTGCGCTCAGCCGCTCGCTGAATGCGATGCTCGATCAAATCGAAGTCCAGCAGTCGCTGCGGGCCGATCGCGATGCGGCGGTCGAGGCGAATCGTTTGAAGTCTGACTTCCTCGCGACGGTCAGCCACGAGATCCGCACGCCCATGAACGGCGTGCTCGGCATGTGCGAGCTCCTGCAGCGAACCGAGCTCGATCCGAAGCAACGGCATCTCGCCGACACGCTGCTGCGCTCCGCGCATTCGCTGCTCGGCATCCTGAACGACATTCTCGATTTCTCGAAGATCGAATCCGGCAAGCTGCATCTGGAGGCGGTGCCGTTCTCGCCGCACGAGCTCGTGAACAATGCGAGCGCGCCGTTCGCTGCGGCGGCGCAGTCGAAGGGAATCGAGGTGGCGATCGACATCGAGCAGGCGGTGCCCGCCGTCCTCGTCGGCGATGCGCTGCGCGTGCGCCAAGTGTTGAACAATCTCTTGAGCAACGCGGTGAAGTTCACGGACTGCGGCACGATCGAGATTCACTGCGGCCTTGCGCATTCGGACGCGAAGGGCGCGTTACTGCGCGTGGCCGTGAAGGACACAGGCATCGGCATCGCGCCGGAGGCGCAGGTCCGGATCTTCGATGCATTCGCGCAAGCCGAGTCGAGCACGACGCGCCGGTTCGGCGGAACTGGGTTGGGGCTTGCGATCGTGCGGCGCATCGTCGAGCTCATGGAGGGCGAGGTCGGCGTCCACAGTGAGCCTGGGCGCGGCTCGACGTTCTGGTTCACGATGAAACTGCAGCGGCCGCTTGCGTCGGCAGCGCTGCTGTCGAACGGCGCGGGCGTCGCGGCGGTTTCCGAGGGCTCGAATCGGCCTGCGCCGAAGGTCCTGCTCGCCGAAGACAACGAAGTGAATCGCGAGATGCTGACCGAAATGCTCGAGGTCATCGGCTGCCAGGTCGCGAGCGTCGAGAACGGCGCCCGCGCGCTCGAGGCGGCGAGCGATGCGTCGTTCGATGCGATTCTGATGGATTGCCAGATGCCGGTGATGGACGGACACGCCGCGACGGCGGAGCTGCGCCTTCGCGAGCAGGCGAGGTCGCGCCCGCGGTCGTTCGTCGTCGCGCTGACGGCGGATGCGACGAGCGAGAACCGCCAGCGCTGCCTGGATGCGGGGATGGACGCCGTGCTGACGAAGCCGATCTCGCAGGCGCATTTGAACGAGCTGATCGCGCAGGCGATGCAGACCCGCCGTCGTCCCGACGCAAGTCGGGACCGCCATTGGCAGAGTGCCGACGGCGATCCCGACTTCCGTCGGGATGACGAGGTGCTGCGATCGCCGCTGCCGTCGGGATGACGAGGTGCTGCGATCGCCGCTGCCGTCGGGATGAGGCGCGTCTGCGATCCCGACTTGCGTCGGGATGACGGGAGCCGGGATGACGCGAGGCCCGCCCGATGGCGGCGGCATGACCTTCCTGTGCAAGAATGGCGCGCCCGTCCCCCCGTCCAACACGACGCCATGACGAATCCTTCCGCCGCCACCTCCTTGAGCCAGGTGGGCTATGCGCTCTTGCCGCCGCAGGCGCTGGCTCGCGAGCTCGGCATCGATCTCGCGCAGCTCGAGCCGCTGCGCCGCACCTGGGTGGACCTGCCGAAAGACACCTACTTGCGTGACGGCGGTAACTATCGATCGCGCCGGCACAGCTGCTTCATCCAGGACCTGGCCTCGGGCATCGCCGAGACGCCGCATCGGGCGCATTGGCAATCGACGGACTACAACGCCCTGCACGGCGGCATCGAGCGCTGGTTCGAGCCGATCGAGCCGGCCGTGCGCGCACACCCGGCATGGCAGAAGCTGCTCACCGGTTTCGGACGGCTGTTCGCGAAGGTCCATCCGACGCCGCAATGGTTCATCGAGGCACATCAGTTTCGGATCGACACCGCAGAAGGCATCGGCCGCCCGACGCCCGAGGGCGCGCACCGCGACGGCGTCGATTACGTCGTCGTCATGCTGATCGAGCGGCGCGATGTGCGCGGCGGCGAAACGCGCGTATTCCAGGCGCACGGCAATGCCGGCGTGCGCTTCACGATGACCGAGCCATGGACCGCATTACTGCTCGACGACGCTGCCGTCATCCACGAGACGACACCGATCCAGCCCGACACCAAGCCGGGCGTTCGCGATACGCTCGTGATCACCTACCGCGGCAACGGCTTTCAGGAGCCCGCCGCGGCCGGCCGCTAGGGATTACACTTGCGCCCGAGCCTTCACGCCTTCGACATTGACATGCCGAGCTTCGCCGCCCGACTCACTGAACGCATCGCCGCGCACGGCCCCTTGTGCGTCGGCATCGACCCGTCCGCCGCGCTCTTGAAATCCTGCGGCTTGCCGAACACCGCCGAAGGCGCGCTCGCCTTCGGGCAGCGCGTCCTCGAAGCGGCCCAATATCAGCTGTCGATCGTCAAGCCGCAGTCCGCATTCTTCGAACGCTTCGGCAGCGCGGGCCTCAAGGCGCTCGAAGAATTGAGCGCTGCAGCACGCAAGCGCGAGGTGCTCGTGCTGCTCGACGGCAAGCGCGGCGACATCGATTCCACCGCGCTCGCCTATGCCGAAAGCTATTTCGGCGACACGACCACGCTGCGCGTCGATGCGATCACGACGCATGCCTATCTCGGCATCGGCGCGCTCGATCCGATGATCGACTTCACGGTGAAGCACGCCGGTGGGCTGTTCGTCGTCGTGCGCTCATCGAATCCGGAAGGAGCGGGCTTGCAGAACGCGCGCATGGCGAGCGGCGAGACGGTTGCGCAAGCGCTCTGTCGCGAGATCACGGAACGCAATCGCCGGCTCTCGAGCGAGGCGGTCGGTCCGATCGGCGCCGTCGTCGGCGCAACGTGCGAAGACGCTGCGGAAACGGCTGCGGCGCTGCCCGCGTCGTTCATGTTGGCCCCGGGCGTCGGCGCCCAGGGTGCGACGATCGACGACGTCCGCGCGCGCATCCCGAACGCCCGTGGGCGCATCCTGCCGAGCGTATCGCGCGCGATTCTTGCGAATGGCACGGCGGTGGGCGAGATTCGAGCGACGATTGAGGCGCTCCAGCTGCAGGCTCAAGCGCTGGCTGGATAGAAGCGATAGCGGATGGGCGCTAGCGGATAGCAAAAGCCATGCACTACCTTCTGTTGTACGAATTCGTTCCCGACT
>Ga0164243_10009824_pt1 | contig 13849 bp, 12 predicted proteins | sample OricompcompostOP_FD_108781 | JGI IMG/M metagenome (GOLD analysis project Ga0164243, IMG submission 108781) | Organic Plus compost microbial communities from Emeryville, California, USA - Original compost - Organic plus compost (OP) | ecosystem: Engineered > Solid waste > Mixed feedstock >... | reverse complement strand
GCGGGTGCCGCGGTGGGAACGATGGTCGGCGGCCCGGTCGGCACAGTGCTGGGCGTCGGGGTCGGTTTCGTCGCCTCGTACGGTGTCGGCGAACTGGTCGACTGGAAGAACGGGCCGATCGAGCAGGCGAATCGGGCCCTCGGGCTCGAGTGACGGGACGGACGTGCAGCCTTGAGCAACACCTCGGACCACCTCCACGGCAGGTCGCAGCTCCCGCCGCGGCCGGACCGGAGCACTGGTGAGCCCCGGCCGCCGCGGGCGCCGGTTGATCCGGGTACGCCCGGTTCCGGTTCCGGGGCGAGCGGTCAGCGGTACAAACCCGCGCCGCCTCCGGGACAAGGGCCGACGCTCGAGTGGAACGTGACGTCCAAGCGCAATGCGGTGCTGTCCGGAATCGGCGGGTTCCTCCTGATCACCGTCGGCTACACGGTCTTGCACCAGGACATCGGCTGGATGTCGATCTGGTGGATGTGGCTCATCCCGCTCGTGATCGCACCGCTCATCGCGCTCGCCATGCGAAGCGAATCCTGCTCTGCCGGGGCCGACTGGTTCGCGATCGGCAAGCGGTTCGTCGACACCTACGCCCTGTCCTCGGTCGAGGTCAAAGCGCCCACCCACTACCGGGAGCTGGAGCTGGAAGACTCCTCCGGCCGACGAACCAGCGTTCAACTGATGACCGTCCAAGCCAACCGGGATCTCTGGGACCTCGTCTACAACGGCATCCTCCACTCCGTCGTCCACGGCGGGGCCGACACCAACGCACTCGCCCGCCGCGCGCTCAAACTCCCCACCACCAGCGGAGAACACTGACCAGACGCGAGCAGCACTCCGCACCGTCCACACCGGCGAAAAGCCGCCGAACCGCCCGTCCCGACCTCGACGCGGCTCCCGCAACACCACGCGTTCGGTACGGTCCGTACCGCAATGAGCGAGCGAAGTCCCGCAGCAAGTGAGCTCCCACCACGACCGAACCCCGAGAGCGGTGAGCCCCGACCGCCGCGCGCGCCGGTGGAACCGGGGCGCATGGCGGACGGCGAGCCGGTGCCCGGGCGGCGGGACGAGCGCTGTCGGCCCGCGCCACCAGCCGGGCAGGGGCCGGTGCTGGAGTGGTACGAGCCGACCGGGTGGGACGCGTGGAAAGCCGGCCTGGTCGCCATGGTCACCACCGGCATCGTGCTCGCGCTCGCGGTCCTGCTGCTGGACGTGGTGCCGTGGCAGTACGTGCCGCTGATCCCGCCGCTGACCGGCTCGATCGTGGTGGTCCTGCGGCAGTCCGACGCGTGCGCGGCCGGGGCGGAGTGGTTCGCGGTCAAGGCGCGCTGGGTGCGCACCTACGAGCTCGTGTCCTTCCGGCTCCGCGAGGACGTCGGAGTTCCCGTGCTGGTGATGGAGGACCGCGGCGGCCGCAAGGTGCGCGTCTCCTTGGCGACCGCGCAGCGGAACCGGGCCCTGTGGGACCTCGTCTACAACGGACTCCTGCACTCGGTCGAAGCCGGCGGCGCCCGAGCCCCCGCCACGACGAAGCAGGAGCTCCGGCTGCCGCTGCACTTCGACGGCATCTCCCTTGACTGGAGCAGCAACCCCGACCCCGGGTGAACGGCCCGGGTTCGGTCAGGGGTGGGGGGTTCGGGTTCGGAGGGTGTGGAGGAAGGTGCGCCACTGGGCGGGGGTGAAGGTGAGGATCGGGCTGGTGGGGCCGAGTTTGGAGTCGCGGACTCCGACGGCGCCCGGGGCCGCGCCCACCTCGACGCAGCCGTTCGCGGCGTGGCTGCGGGCGGGCTTGCGCCAGCCCGCGAAGCCTTCGGCACCGGCTCTTCCGATCACGCGATGTCCTCCATGACCTGCTCGACGAACCGGGCGGACTCGTTCCGCCCCAGCGCTTTGAGCTTCAGCCGGTCGATCGCCTCGCGGAACGAGGCCACCGCTGAAGCCTCCTCGTAGTAGGACACTCCTACCAGGTTCTCCACGTAGGCCGTCCCGGCCTCCGCCCCGAAGTCCGTCGGGAACGTGAGCAGCATGAACGAACCGTCCACTCCGGTGTGCAGCCCGGAGGCGAACGGCAGCACCTGGATCTCCACGTTCGGGGAGGCGGCCAGTTCCAGCAGCCGCGCGAGCTGGGCGCGCAGCACCTGCGCGCCGCCGACGACGGACCGCAGCGCGGCCTCGCTGATCACCGCGTGCACCCGCGGCGGGTTCTCCCCGTCGAGGACCTCCGCCTGCCGCCCCATGCGCAGCCCGACGCGCAGATCTCGCTGGCGCTTGCGCAGTTTCGGCGCGGCACCGCGGATGAGCGCGTCCGCGTAGTCGCGGGTCTGGAACAGCCCGGGGATGACGAACGCGTCCCAGCTCTCGATCGCGGCCGCCATCGCCTCCACCCCGAGGAACAGCTTGAGGTAGTCGGGCAGCGCGTCCTCGGAGTCGAACCGCACCCACCAGTCGGTGCCCTTCTTGGCGCGTTCCCGCAGTGCCAGGAAGAAATCCGCGCGGTCGGCCGCGCCGTAGAAGCGCAGCAGGGTTTCGAGTTCGAGGGGTTTCGGCAGCCGGCGGCCGACCTCGAAGTGGCCGATGTTCTGCACGCTGCCGCGGACGGCCTTGGCGGCCTCGGCACGGCTGCGGCCGCTGTGCTCGCGCAGGCGCGCCAGTTCCCCGGCGATCCAGCGCTTGAGCGCGGTCGGGCTCGTGCTCACCCGCTCCCTCCTCAGCTTGGCGTCGTGCGGAGTCTGCCCGGGCCCCGGCACCCCGATCATCACCTGATCAGGGATCTAGTGCGGAGCAGGGGCCAAATGTAGCGTGCTCCACATCGGGTTGATCCAGTGATCACCGGTCGGCCGGGACGACGGCGGCCCACCCCCTCCGCTGTCCCCGGCGCCCCCTCCGGCGGGGCCGAGTCGGTTTCCCCCGACGCGGCTCGGCCCCGCTTCCCGGCGCTGTGGAACGGAGTTCGCGCGGCATGGATGCGATCGGCGGCCTGCGGTGCCTGGTGGAGCGCGGGTTCCGCGGCGTTCCGGTGCGCGACGCCGCCGGGGAGCTCGACGCGCTGCTGTACGTGCGGCAGTGGCCGTCCGGTGTGGTCGACGTGGTGCTCGTGCACTCGCACGCCGAAGCGGTGGCCTACCGCGCCGGCGGGATCGGCGCGGACCCGTCCTGGTACCGCGCGGGCCGCCCGGAGGCGGTCGCGAGCGCGGTGCTGGGGCTCGGGTGATCAGCCGAAATCGGCGTGGCCGACGAGGTCGCCTGCCCGGTTGATGACCAGCACCTCGACCTCGACGGGCGCCTCCCGCAGCGTTTCCCGCGCCACGGCGCGGGATCGGGCCGCGACCAGATCCCCCAGCGGCAGACCCGCTTCCTGCGAGAGGGTGAGGGCTTCCAGGGCGGTGTTGGCGTTGCGGATGCGGTGCGCCAGCTCGTCCGGGGCCCCGGCGCCGCGGGCGATGTCCGCCAGCAGCGCGAAGTTCACCTGCGAGCGCTTCGAGTGCAGGTCCAGGTGCCCGTCGGCGAGCTTGGCCAGCTTGCCGATGCCGCCGGCGATGGTCAGCCGCGGAACCGGGTGCCTGCGCAGGTACTTCAGCACCGCGCCGGCGAAGTCGCCCATGTCCAGCAGCGCCTCGTCGGCCAGCCCGTAGCGGTCGAGCACCAGCTTCTCCGAGGTGCTGCCGGTGCAGCCGGCCACGTGCGCCAGGCCCTCGGCGCGGGCGACGTCCACGCCGCGGCGGATGCTGTCGATCCACGCCGAGCAGGAGTACGGCACCACCACCCCGGTCGTGCCCAAAATGGAGAGTCCGCCGCGGATGCCGAGGCGCGGGTTCCAGGTGTGCCGGGCCAGGTCCGCCCCGTCGGCGACGGAGATCTCCAGCTCCACGTCGCCGGGATCGCCGTGCTCGGCGGCGATGCGCTGGACGGCCTCGGTCATCAGCCGCCGCGGCACCGGGTTGATCGCGGGCTCGCCGACCGGCAGCGGCAGGCCGGGTTTGGTGATGGTGCCGACGCCCTCGCCCGCGCGGAACACCACGCCGGTGCCGGGCGCGCCGCGGCGGACGGTGGCGGAGACGAGCGCGCCGTGCGTGACGTCCGGGTCGTCGCCGGCGTCCTTGACGACGGAGGCCGTGGCCGCCTCCGGTGCGAGCCGCTCGCGGGCCAGGGCGAACGACGGGCGGTGGCCCTTCGGCAGCACGATCTCCACGGGGTCGGGGAACTCGCCGGTCAGCAGCGCGGTCCAGGCGGCGGTGGTGGCCGCGGTGGCGCAGGCGCCGGTGGTCCAGCCGTAGCGCAGCGGAGTGCCTTCCTGGCCGGTCATCGTCGCGCCTCCCGCGGTCGTCGTCGCGCTCGCCCCGCCCCGGCCGCGGAGCTCGTGCACCGGAGCCCGGCGGGCCTCGGCCGGGCCTGCCCGCACCGTGAAAGGGTGCACGTGTGCAGGGACGGAGTGCGATTCGGGTGCTGGTGCTGGGCGGCACCGCCGAGGCGCGGGAGCTGGCCGACCGGCTGGGCCGGGAGCCCGGGGTGGTGGTGATCTCCTCGCTGGCCGGGCGGGTGCGGGAGCCGCGGCTGCCCGCCGGGGAGGTGCGCATCGGCGGCTTCGGCGGCGCCGACGGGCTCGCGGAGTGGTTGCGCGGCCACGACATCGACGCGGTCGTCGACGCCACGCACCCCTTCGCCGCCGCCATGACCACCAACGCCGTCACCGCCTGCGCGAGCGCCGGCGTGCCGGTGCTGGTGCTGCGCCGGCCCGGCTGGGAGCCGGAGCCGGGCTGGCACCAGGTGGATTCGCTGCCGGAGGCGGCCGCGGCGCTGCCCGCCCTCGGCGAGCGGATCTTCCTCACCACCGGGCGGCAGGGCGTGCACCACTTCGCCCACCTGGACCTGCACTTCCTCGTCCGGGCCGTGGACCCGCCGGACCCGCCGCTGCCGCCGCGGCACGAGCTGCTGCTGGAGCGGGGCCCGTTCTCCCGCGACGCCGAGGCCGCGCTGCTGCGCCGGCACCGCATCGACGTGCTGGTCACCAAGAACAGCGGCGGGGACATGACCCGGGCGAAGCTGGACGCGGCCGCCGACCTCGGCGTCGCGGTCGTGCTGGTGCGGCGCCCGCCGGAACCGGACGTGCCCGCGGTCGCGACCGCCGAGGACGCGGTGCGCTGGCTGCGCGAGCGCTGAACCCGGCCGCGCGCCGCGGGATCCGCCCGAGCCGCCCCTCACGCCGGGTAGCGGCGCGGGGTGAACACCCGGTCGGCGGCCTGCCGGGTCTGCGAGGAGCCGACGATCAGCAGGCACCGCATGTCCACATCGGACTGCCGCAGCTCGCCGAGCGGCACCACCCGCACCGACTCCTCCGGCCCGCCCACGTCGCGGCCGATCACCACCGGCGTCTCCGGTGCGCGGTGCGCCAGCAGCGCGTCCCGGGCGGCCTCGATCTGCCAGGTGCGGCTGCGCGAGGCCGGGTTGTAGATCGCCAGCGCCAGGTCGGCCTTCGCGGCGGCCTCCAGCCGCTCGGAGATCACCTCCCACGGCTTGAGCCGGTCCGACAGCGACAGCACGCAGTAGTCGTGCCCGAGCGGCGCGCCGATCCGGCTGGCCACCGCCTGCGCCGCGGTCAGCCCGGGCAGCACCCGCACCGGCACGTCGGCGAACCGCTCCTCGGCGGCGACCTCCAGCACCGCGGTGGCCATCGCGAACACCCCCGGGTCGCCGGAGGAGATCACCACCACGCGCGCGCCGCCCCGCGCCAGGTCCAGGGCGAACTCGGCGCGCTCGGCCTCCACCCGGTTGTCCGAGGGGTGCTTGCGCTGCCGCGGGTTGTGCGGCAGCCGGTCCAGGTAGGGCCCGTAGCCGACGAGGTCGTCGGCGGCGGTGATCGCCGCGTGCGCCTCCGGGGTGGTCCACTGCGGACCGGCCGGGCCGAGGCCGACGACCACGACCTCCCCGCGTTCGGTGCGCGAGACCGGTTCCGGGCCGGTGGTCAGCGGCGGGGCGGCGGCGTTGTTGACCGGGCTGGGCTTGAGCGCCAGCGAGAAGTACGGCACCGAGTCCGGGTCCACTTCGGACAGCGGCAGGGTGCGCTGCCGGTCGGTGGTGGCCCGCTCCACGTAGTAGGCCTCGTCCATGCACCCGGCCCGCTCGAACGCCGCGCGCACGCCCTCGAAGGTGCGGCCCAGCTTCATCACCGCGGCCGCGTCGGTGTTCGCCAACCGCTCGGCCAGCACCTCCGGATCGAGGGTGCCCGGCAGCACGGTCAGCACCTCGTCGCGCTCGGCCAGCGGCCGGCCGAGCACCGCCGAGGCCCCGCTGACCGAGGTGATGCCCGGCACCACCTCCACCGGGAACCGGTCCACCAGGCGCTTGTGCATGTGCATGTAGGAGCCGTAGAAGAACGGGTCGCCCTCGCACAGCAGCGCCACGTTCCGGCCCGCGGCCAGGTGGTCGGCCAGCCGGGCGGCGGCGTGCGCGTAGAACTCGTCGATCGCGCCCTGGTAGCCGCCGGGGTGGTCGGTGGTCTCGGTGGTGACCGGGTAGACCAGCTGCTCCTCCACCTGGCCGGGGCGCAGGTAGGGCTCGGCGACCGAGCGCGCGATGCTGCGGCCGTGCCGGGCGCTGTGGTAGGCGATCACGTCGGCCTCGCCGATCACCCGCGCGGCCTTGACGGTCACCAGCTCGGAGTCGCCCGGGCCGAGCCCGACGCCCCACAACGTGCCTGCCTGCTCCACGGTCACTCCTGTTCGCTCGCGATCGCGTTGATGGCGGCGACCGCCATCGCGCTGCCGCCCCGGCGGCCGCGCACCACGAGGTGCTCCAGCTCGGGGTGGTCGGCCAGTGCCTGCTTGGACTCGGCGGCGCCGATGAACCCGACCGGCAGGCCGAGCACCGCGGCCGGGCGCCCGGCGCCGGAGCCGACCATCTCCAGCAGCCGGAACAGCGAGGTCGGCGCGTTGCCGATCGCCACCACGGAGCCCTCCAGCCGGTCCCGCCACAACTCCATCGCGGCCGCGCTGCGGGTGGTGCCGAGTTCGCGGGCCAGCTCGGGGACCCGCTCGTCGCCGAGGGTGCAGACGATGTCGTTGTCCGCGGGCAGCCGGCGCCGGGTCACCCCGGCGGCGACCATCGCGGCGTCGCAGAACACCGGGGCGCCGGCGTGCAGCGCGGCGCGGGCGGCGCGCACCGCGTTCGGGGAGAACGCCAGGTCGTCGACCAGGTCCACCATGCCGCAGGCGTGGATCATGCGGACGGCCACGCCGGCGACCTCCGGCGGCAGCCCGTCCAGCGCCGCCTCGGCGCGGATGGTGGCGAAGGAGCGGCGGTAGATCTCCGCTCCGTCGCGGACGTACTCGTAGGGACCGGTGCTCACACTGCCCTCCGTGCCGCTTCGACCGCGGCGGGTAGTTCGTCGGCGGACCGCGCCTCGGCGGGCCCGGGACCGACCTCGTAGCCGGCCTCGGTGGCCAGCACTTCCACTCCGCGCCCGGCGGGCCGGCCGCACCGGCGGGAGCAGCCCGCCCAGTGCACCGGCAGCGAACCGGGGCGCGTGCTGCGCGCGGCGTCCGCGCGCACGTCGGCGAGGGCCTTGGCGCAGCCGGGGCGGCCGGTGCAGGCCGTGACCCCGGCCAGCGGCGCCGCCGGGTCCACCAGCAGACCCGTCGAGTCCATTTCGGACAACAGGTTTTCCGCGTCATGGCGCGGGATTCCGGGCAGCAGCAGCGTGCGCCACGGGGTGAGCCGCAGTTCGCCGGAGGTCTCGGCGGCCGCGGCCAGCGCGGCGATCTGCGCGGCGTTCACCCGGCCCAGCGGGGCACCGACGGCGAGCGTCGTGCCGCCGTGCAGCAGGCCGAGCTGCGCGTGCGTGGGCACGACTTCGCGCGGCACCTCGACGGGTTCCACGAGCTCGATGCCCAGCGCGGTGCGCACGCGTTCGGCGACCCGCTCGGCGCCGTCGTCGAGTTCGGCCAGCCGCCAGCTCTCCGCTCCCTGCGCGGCCCGCTCGGCCAGGAACGCCTCGGCGGCGAGCACCGCGGTGCGCGCGGATTCCGCCGCGGGCACCCGGATTCCCAGGTCGGCGCCGGACAGCAGCACCGCCACCCGCTCCCCGACCGGCAACAGCCCCACGTCGCCGCGCAGCCCGGTCACGTCCCCGCGGCCGTCGTCGACGGTGAACAGGAAGCGGCCGGGCAGCTCGGCCAGCGCGGGCGCGGCGCACAGCAGCTCGTCGAGCTCGGCCGACACCGCGTGCACGTCCAGCGAGCCGAGCTCGTCCGCGCGGGGCGAGGCGATCACGTTCCGCACCCGCTCGTGCGTCGGCGACGGCAGCAGCCCGGCCGCGGCCACCAGGGCGGCGAACTCGCCGGCACCACCGCACTCCGAGCCCACCGGCAGGCCGCGGACCTGCAGGTTCGCCCGCGAGGTCAGTTCCCAGCCGCCGTCGCCGAGCTCCGCGGCGCGGCCCAGCTCGCGCACCTGCCGGGCGGTCAGCCGGCCGCCGGGCACCCGCACCCGGGCCAGGCCGCCGTCGGCGGCCTCGTGCACCCGCAGCGCTCCCGGGCAGGCGTCCGGTGCGGCTCGTCGCGGCACAGCTCTCCCGCCCTCCGTTGCTCGTTGGTCCGCTCAGCGCCCGCCGAATTCGCTGGGCACGGCGTCGGTCTCCGGTGTCGGCGCGGCACCCGGCGCGCACCGGCGACCGTCGATACTACGGGCAGGCCCCGGCGCGGCGGCACGACGCGGTGCGCGGAATGCCCTTCACCACCCGGCACTTGACGAACGATCGCGATGTTGCGGAGAGTGGTCGTCGGCGACGAGTGGAGGAAGCCGGTGCGAGTCCGGCGCGGTCCCGCCACTGTCACCGGGGAGCGGACTCCACCACGACGTCTGCCCAGCTCAGGGCGGACGACAGGTCACTGCCCAGCCGGGTGGGAAGGCCGGAGCGAGCGCTGATCCGGGAGCCAGGACACTCCGCCGCCGCAGCAGCCCGACGACTCCGGGGCGGACGACCCCGAGGAAGGTTGACCATGCGCCCTGCCCGCACGCCCGCGTCCCCGAAGCCCGGGGAGCGTGCCGCATGATCCTGCTCCTGTCCACATCGGACACCGATCTGCTCAGCGCGCGCGCCAGCGGCGCGGACTACCGGCTCGGCAACCCGGCGCGGCTCGGCGTCGACGACCTGCCGCCGCTGCTCGAGGGCGCCGACCTGGTCGTGGTGCGGCTGCTCGGCGGCCGCCGTGCCTGGGAGGAGGGCCTCGACGCGCTGCTGGCCGGGCCGCGCCCGGTGGTGGTGCTCGGCGGCGAGCAGGCCCCGGACGCGGAGCTGATGGAGTGCTCCACCGTGCCCGGCGGCGTCTGCGCCCAGGCCCACGCCTACCTCGCGCAGGGCGGGCCGGCGAACCTCGCGCAGCTGTTCCACTTCCTGTCCGACACGATCCTGCTCACCGGGCACGGCTTCGAACCGCCCGCGGAGACGCCGAAGTGGGGCCTGCTGGAGCGCGAACCGCGCCGCACCGAAGGCCCCAAGATCGCGGTGCTGTACTACCGCGCGCACCACATGGCCGGGAACACCGCGTTCGCGCACGCGCTCTCGGACGCGATCGAGGACGCCGGCGGGCAGGCCGTGCCGGTGTTCTGCGCGTCGCTGCGCGCCCCCGAACCCGGGCTGCTGGACACCCTGCGGCAGGTCGACGCGATGATCGTGACGGTGCTGGCCGCGGGCGGCACCAAGCCCGCCACGGCCTCGGCCGGCGGCGACGACGAGGCGTGGGACGTCGGCGCGCTGGCCGAGCTGGACATCCCGATCCTGCAGGGCCTGACACTGACCTCCAGCCGCGCGGCCTGGGAGGACAACGACGAGGGCCTGTCCCCGCTGGACATGGCCACCCAGGTGGCGGTGCCGGAGTTCGACGGCCGGCTGATCACGGTGCCGTTCTCGTTCAAGGAGAACGACGCCGAGGGCCTGCCGGTGTACGTCGCCGACCCGGAGCGCACCGCGCGGGTCGCCGGGATCGCGGTCAAGCACGCCCGGCTGCGGCACGTGCCGCCGCAGGACAAGCGGCTGGTGCTGATGCTGTCGGCCTACCCGACCAAGCACTCCCGCATCGGCAACGCGGTCGGCCTGGACACCCCGGCCAGCGCGGTGCAGCTGCTGGCGCGGCTGCGCGACGCCGGCTACGACATCGGCCCCGCCGACGGCCCGGACGCGCTGCCCGGCGTGGCCCAGCAGGACGGCGACGCGCTGGTGCACGCGCTGATCGCCGCCGGCGGGCAGGACCCGGACTGGCTGACCGAGGAGCAGCTGTCCGGCAACCCGGTGCGCATCCCGGCGAAGCGCTACGCCGAGTGGTACGCGACGCTGCCCGCCGACCTGCGGGAGAGCATCGAGCAGCACTGGGGCCCGCCGCCCGGCGAGCAGTTCGTGGACCGCTCGCACGACCCGGACGGCGAGATCGTGCTGGCCGCGCTGCGCGCCGGCAACGTGGTGATCATGGTGCAGCCGCCGCGCGGCTTCGGGGAGAACCCGATCGCGATCTACCACGACCCGGACCTGCCGCCGAGCCACCACTACCTGGCCGCCTACCGCTGGCTGACCGACGAGTTCGGCGCGCACGCGATGGTGCACCTGGGCAAGCACGGCAACCTGGAGTGGCTGCCGGGCAAGACCGCGGGCATGTCGGCTTCCTGCGCCCCGGACGCGGCGCTGGCCGACCTGCCGCTGATCTACCCGTTCCTGGTCAACGACCCGGGCGAGGGCACGCAGGCGAAGCGCCGGGTGCACGCGACGCTGGTGGACCACCTGGTGCCGCCGATGGCGCGCGCCGAGTCCTACGGCGACATCGCGCGGCTGGAGCAGCTGCTGGACGAGCACGCGCAGATCTCGGCGATGGACCCGGCGAAGCTGCCGGCGATCCGCAGCCAGATCTGGACGCTGATGCAGGCCGCGAAGCTGGACCACGACCTGGGTCTGGACGAGCGGCCGCACGACGCCGAGTTCGACGACATGCTGCTGCACGTCGACGGCTGGCTCTGCGAGGTCAAGGACGCCCAGATCCGCGACGGGCTGCACGTGCTCGGCACCGCCCCGACCGGCGAGGCGCGGGTGAACCTGGTGCTGGCGATGCTGCGCGCCCGGCAGGTGTGGGGCGGCACGAGCGCCGCGCTGCCCGGGCTGCGCGAGGCGCTGGGCATGGCCGAGGACGGCAGCACCGCCCGCGGCTCCGTCGACGACTTCGAGACCACCGCGCACGCGCTGGTCAGCGGCATGGAGGAGCGCGGCTGGGAGCTCTCGGCGGTGCCCGAGGTGGCGCGCGCCGCGCTCGGCGACACCCCGGACGACGTGCTCAAGGTGCTGGAGTTCGCCGCCACCGAGGTGGTGCCGCGGCTGAACGCCACCACCGACGAGATGTCGGCGACGCTGCACGCCCTCAACGGGGGCTACGTCCCGGCGGGCCCGAGCGGGTCCCCGCTGCGCGGGCTGATCAACGTGCTGCCGACCGGCCGGAACTTCTACTCGGTGGACCCGAAGGGCGTGCCGAGCCGGCTGGCCTGGGAGACCGGGCACGCCATCGCGGATTCGCTGGTGGAGCGCTACCTCGCCGACACCGGCGAGTACCCGCGCTCGGTGGGCCTGTCGGTGTGGGGCACCTCGGCCATGCGCACCTCCGGGGACGACATCGCCGAGGTGCTGGCGCTGATGGGCGTGCGCCCCACCTGGGACGAGGCGTCGCGGCGGGTCAACGGCCTGGAGGTCATCCCGCTGGAGGAGCTGGGCCGGCCGCGGATCGACGTGACCGTGCGCATCTCCGGGTTCTTCCGCGACGCGTTCCCGCACGTGGTGACGCTGCTGGACGACGCGGTGCGGAAGGTCGCCGCGCTGGACGAGCCGGCCGAGCGGAACTTCGTGCGCGCGCACGCGCAGCAGGACGCCGCCGAGCACGGCGACGAGCGGCGCGCCACGATGCGGATCTTCGGCTCCAAGCCGGGCGCGTACGGCGCGGGCCTGCTGCCGCTGATGGACAGCCGGAACTGGCGCGACGACACCGACCTCGCCGAGGTGTACGCGGTGTGGGGCGGCTACGCCTACGGCCGCGGGCTGGACGGCACCGAGGCGCGCGGGGACATGGAGTCGGCGTACAAGCGGATCTCGGTGGCGGCGAAGAACGTCGACACCCGCGAGCACGACATCGCCGATTCCGACGACTACTTCCAGTACCACGGCGGCATGATCGCCACGGTGCGCGCGCTGACCGGCAAGGCGCCGCAGGCCTACATCGGTGACAGCAGCCGCCCGGATTCGATCCGCACCCGGTCGCTGACCGAGGAGACCTCGCGGGTGTTCCGGGCCCGGGTGGTGAACCCGAAGTGGCTGGAGGCGATGCGCCGGCACGGCTACAAGGGCGCCTTCGAGCTGGCGGCCACGGTGGACTACCTGTTCGGCTACGACGCCACGACCGGCGTGGTGGGCGACTGGATGTACGAGAAGCTGGCCGAGTCGTACGTGCTGGACGAGGAGAACCAGAAGTTCCTCACCGAGTCCAACCCGTGGGCGCTGCACGGCATCACCGAGCGGCTGCTGGAGGCGGCCAACCGGGGCATGTGGGAGGCGCCGGACCCGGACACGCTGGCCGCGCTGCACGAGGTGTACCTGCAGGCGGAGGGCGACCTGGAGGACGGCCCGCCGCAGAAGTGAACCGGTGGTGCTCCCGGGGGCCTCCCCGGGAGCACCACCGCTGCTCCGCCGGTCCCGCGCACCCTTCCGTGAAGGCCCCGGTCGAGCGGGCCGTTCGCGGAGAACCCGCGCAGCTTCGGTCCGTTCGCCCGAACTTGCCGGAACGATGGGACATTCACCGCACCGCGAGCCGCACGCTGGTGATCATCTCTTCGGGTGAAGCGGCGCTGATCGCGTCCGCACCGGCACCGGGCGGGAGATCATCGCCCCCGGACCACCGACCCCCGGAGGACGAACGTGGCGGAGCGGATCTGGCTCGACGTGCCGTTCGGCGAGAAGGACGAGGCGAAGGCGGCGGGCGCCCGCTGGGATCCGCGCGCCAAGCGCTGGTACGCGCCGCGCTCCGGCATGAGCGCGCTGGAGCCGTGGGCGGCGCTGCCGGACGTGCCGGACCTGCTGCCCGGGGAGGACCGCTCGTTCGGCTCCGGGCTGTTCGTGGACCTGGTGCCGAGTTCCTGCTGGTTCACCAACGTCCGGTACTGCGTGTCCACACGGGACTGGGAGCGGTTGCGGCGGATGCTGCTCGGGCGGGCCGGGCACCGCTGCGAGATCTGCGGGCGCGGCGAGGACCGCGCGACGAGGCGCTGGCTGGAGGCCCACGAGCGCTGGGCCTACGACGAGGCCCGCGGGGTCCAGTCGCTGCGCCGGTTGATCTGCCTGTGCACCGACTGCCACCGGGCGACGCACTTCGGGCTGGCGCAGGTGCGGGGCTGGGCGGACGCGGCGTTCGAGCACCTGTGCGCGGTGACGGGGATGACCGGGCCGGAGGCGCAGGAGCACGTCGAGGCGGCTTTCGAGCTGTGGCACCGGCGTTCGCGGCGGCAGTGGGAGCTGGACCTGTCGATGCTCACCGACGCCGGCATCACCCTCGCCGAGCCGCCGGAGGCCGGCAGCCGCGGCGGCATCGCCGCCACCGAACTCTCCCGCACCGACCCGCAGCGGTGACACGAGCGGCCCACCGGCCGCTTCCCGGACCGGTGGGCCGCTCGCTCAGCTCGTTCAGCCGATCACCGGTCGAACCGACCGTCCTTCACCGCCGCCACGAACGACGCCCACGTCCCCGCTGCCACCGCGAAGTACCCGGCACCGCGATCCTTGCTGTCGCGCACCGCCGCACCTCCGCCCAACCGGCCGACCTCGACACAAGCGGTCTGCTGCTGC
>Ga0164243_10009822_pt1 | contig 13849 bp, 12 predicted proteins | sample OricompcompostOP_FD_108781 | JGI IMG/M metagenome (GOLD analysis project Ga0164243, IMG submission 108781) | Organic Plus compost microbial communities from Emeryville, California, USA - Original compost - Organic plus compost (OP) | ecosystem: Engineered > Solid waste > Mixed feedstock >... | reverse complement strand
CCGAACTCGGTCGCATTGGCGAGCTTGATCGCCTCCGCATCGGTATCGAACTTCATCAACGGCGCGACGGGACCGAACGTCTCCTCGCGCATCGCCAGCATGTCCGCTTTGACGCCAGTCAACACCGTGGGAATGTAGAAAGTTCCCGGTCCGTCGCCGCGTTTGCCGCCGATCAGCACGCGCGCGCCCTTGCTCACGGCATCGGCGACGTGCCGCTCGACCTTCGTCACCGCTTTCTCTTCGATCAAGGGGCCGATCTTCGTATCCGCGTCCAGGCCGTTGCCGACCTTCATGCCCGATACCGTCGCGGCCAGCCGTTCGGCGAAACGATCGTAGATGCCGCTTTGCACATAGATCCGGTTTGCGCAGACGCAGGTCTGACCCGCATTGCGATACTTCGACGCGATCGCGCCGGCGACGGCCGTGTCCAGATCGGCATCATCGAAAACGATGAACGGCGCATTGCCGCCGAGCTCGAGCGAGACTTTCTTCACGGTCGAGGCGCACTGTTGCATGAGCAACTTGCCCACCGCGGTGGAGCCCGTGAAGCTCAGCTTGCGCACGATCGGATGGCTCGTCAGCTCGCCGCCGATCGTCTTTGCATCGCCCGTCACGACGGAAATGACGCCCGCCGGAACGCCGGCGCGCTCCGCGAGCACGCACATCGCAAGTGCCGAATACGGCGTGAGCTCGGAAGGCTTGATGACCATCGTGCAGCCCGCCGCGAGCGCCGGCCCGACCTTGCGGGTGATCATCGCGGCCGGGAAATTCCAGGGCGTGATCGCGGCCGTGACGCCGATCGGCTGCTTCAGCACGACGATGCGCTTGTCGCGGCCGTGGCTCGGGATCACATCGCCATAGGCCCGCTTGCCTTCTTCTCCGAACCATTCCAGGAACGAGGCGGCGTATGCGATCTCACCGCGGCTTTCGGCGAGCGGCTTGCCTTGCTCGACGGTCATCAGCACGGCGAGGTCTTCCTGATTCGCCATCATGAGATCGAACCACTTGCGCAGAATCTGCGCGCGCTCCTTCGCCGTGCGCGCGCGCCAATCGGGCAGCGCGCGGTCGGCGGCTTCGATCGCGCGCCGCGTTTCGGACGCGCCCATGTGTGGAATCGTGCCGATCGCCTCGCCATTCGCGGGATTCACGACGGGCACGGTCTGGCCGCCCTCGGCGTCCTCCCAACGTCCGCCGATGAAGGCTTGCTGCCGGAACAAAGACATGTCACGAAGGGACAGGGAGGACTTGAGTGCGGCGGACATGGGAGGCTCCAAGATGGCTGTGAAACGGATGGCGCTAGGTTCAATAAAATCCAGCGCCCCACACAAACGTTCAATCGTCCACGATCGCCTGGCCCGGAAACAGCGTCTCATTGAAGCCGAAATTCCTGAGGTCGCGAATCCGCATCGGGTACAGAATGCCGAGCAGATGATCCACCTCGTGCTGCACGACGCGCGCATGGAAATCGCGCACCGTCCGGTCGATGGGCTGGCCGAACTGATCGAAGCCGCGATAGCGCAGCTGACGATAGCGCGGCACGAGTCCGCGCATGCCGGGCACGGACAGGCAGCCTTCCCAGCCTTCATCCATGACGTCGTCGATCGGCTCGAGCGTAGGATTGATCAGCACGGTGTAGGGCACTTCCTCGGCCTGTGGATAGCGCGGGTTCTTGCCCACGCCGAAAATCACCACTTGCAGCGACACGCCGATCTGCGGGGCGGCCAAGCCCGCGCCGTTCAGCGCGGCCATCGTGTCGTGCATGTCGACGAGCAGCTCGCGCAGCTCGGGCGTATCGAACGTTGCGACCGGCTTGGCGACCTGCAGAAGCAGCGGGTCACCCATTTTGAGGACGGGACGAATGGCCATGGCGAAAGTCAAGCGAGCAATGGATCAGCAAGGGGGTGAAATGATCCGCCCGCATCATGTCGCGAGCAACCATGGCCTGCTGTGGGTTATCGTTCTACAGCGCTCATCAACCCTCAACCGCTAGCCATTCGCCTTCATGCACGTCCACATCCTGGTGCTCGCCGCCGGTGCGTCGACCCGCCTCGGCCAGCCGAAACAACTGGTGCAGCTCGGCGGACGGCCGGCGCTGCATATCGTGGTTTCGAACGCCGTGGCCGTCGCCGGCAATGCGGTCACGGTCGTCGTCGGCGCGCATGCCAGCCAGCTCACTTATCTTCTGTCGCATTCGCCCGCCTCTGCCGTCGTGAACAAACACTGGGAGGAGGGGATCTCATCCTCACTTCGTTGCGGTCTGGCCGCGACGCCCGCGGCCGCCGACGCCGTCATGATCGTGCTCGGCGATCAGGTGTGTGTGACGGCCGACGATCTCAAACGTCTGCTCGCCGCATGGAACGATCAGGAAAGCGTCATCGCCGCGGCCAGCTACGGCCAGGGACTCGGCGTGCCGGCGATTTTTCCGCGCGCCTGTTTCGCTGAGCTCGCGGAGCTGCGCGGGGATGAGGGCGCGCGCAAGATCCTGAAGCGCAATCCCGACCGAATCGTGCGCGTGCCGATGCCGAATGCGGCCTTCGATCTCGACACGCCCGAAGATCTGCAAGCACTCACCATCAAGCTCGCGAATGAGGCATCGGCATGAGAGTCGTCGTCATCCTGGTTCTGCTCGCCATCGTCGCCGGGGTGATCTGGATGAGAGCGAAGCGCAAATGAGGACCTGACTCGCGCAGGAGCGCTCGGGGGGAAGTCGATGAACAAGAACAATCGCGTCGCACCGCTGGCAGCGCTCGGCGCTGCACTGTGCTCGTTCGGACCCGTGGGCAGCGCCGAGCCCGCGAGCGATGAATACGAAATCCAACGCATCGTTCCGCCGTCGGCATTTCATGGCATTCACGGCCTGGCGTTCGATGCGCACGATCGGTTGTTCGCCGGCAGCGTCGCAGGTCAAAGCATCTATGCCGTCGACACGGCAAACGGCAAAGTCGACACCGTCGTCCCCGCGCCCGAAGGCATGGCCGATGATCTCGTGTTTCTCGCCGACGGCACGATGGTGTGGACCTCCATCTCCGCCGGCCTGGTGCGGGCAAGAAAGGGCGACGAGCCTGTGCGCGTGCTCGCGCGCGATCTGCCGAGCATCAATTCGATCAATGTGCGCAAGAGCGACGGCCGGCTCTTCGCCGCGCAGGTGTTCGGCGGCGACGGCGTGTGGGAGCTGGATCCCGCGGGCGTGAAGCCGCCGCGCAACATCCTGAAGGACCTCGGCGGCTTCAACGGCTTCGATATCGGCAGCGACGGCATGCTGTACGGGCCGTTGTGGTTCAAGCATCAAGTCGTGCGCATTCACCCGGACACGGGCGAGCTGACGGTCGTCGCGGACGGATTCCATACGCCCGCCGCCGCGAACTTCGATTCGCGCGGCAATCTGTACGTGCTCGATACGGCGCGCGGCGAGCTCGTACGCGTCGACGTGAAGACGGGCACGAAGACCGTCATCGCCCGGCTCGCAACCTCGCTCGACAATCTGGCGATCGATTCCAAGGACCGCATCTACGTTTCGAACATGGCCGACAACGCGATTCACGAAGTGAATCCGGCGACCGGTGCCGTGCGTGAAGTAATCAAGGGCAAGCTGGCGACGCCGCGGTCGATCGCCGCGGTGGCGAGCGCGAACGGCGATGAGATTTTCGTCGCCGATCAGTTCGCGTTCCGCAAGGTCAACGGCAAGACGGGAGCGGTCCGCGACATCGCACGCTCGCACGCGGCGAACACGCCGATCGCGTACGCCAACTCCGTCACCGCGAACGACAAGCACATCATTCTCACGAACAGCAACGGCAACGTGCAGCGCTACGATCGGCGTACGCAGCGGGTGCTGGATGAATGGTCGATGCGCGGCGCGCAGACGGCGCTCGAGCTGCTCGACGGCAGCGTGCTCGTCGCCAATTCGCCGCGCGGCTCGATCACGCGTCTGAGCGGCCCGAAAGGCGAGCAGCGCAAGACGGTCGTGAGCGACCTCGCCGGTCCGGTCGCGCTCGCGCTCTCGCCCGCGGGCGAGGTGTACATCAGCTATGCCGAAGCCGGCGAAGTCGCGCAGATCGACCTGACCCACGGTACGAAGCGCATCATCGCGCGCGAGCTGCACCGGCCGCAGGGACTTGCGTTCGGCACCGACGGCAGCTTGTTCGTGATCGAGCGCGACCGGAAGCAATTGACGCGCATCGATGCGCGCACGGGCTCGACGGAGGCCGTCGCGACGGATCTTCCCGTCGGCCGACCCGGCGTGCCGAATGCAACCGCAAGCGTCGCCGCGGGAACGCGCGGCACGCTGTACGTGATGTCGGACGTCGAAAACTCGATCTATCGATTGACCCCGCGCAAGCACCACTAGCGGGCAGCGCGCTCAGTCGGAAAAAACCGTCGGACCTACCTGGGCCGCGATTGAACTTGTCAGGGGGCTCGGTCGTTGAATTTCGTAATCGAAGTCAACGAGGGCCGTGCGCATGAGCACGATGTTGGAATTCTTCGGCCAATATTTCATTCCGGTACTGGTGCTGATCGCGCTGACGATCGGGCTCACGATCTATGTGTTCCGCCGCCGCCGCTTCGATCGCGGCTATCGCAAAGGCAGCGCCGCCAATCCGCGCCAGGTCAAGCGCGAGAACCCGCCGGACAGCTGGAGCCGCAGCCATCACGGATGACTGGACCGATTTACTCAACGGCCGCGCCGCGCTCGGTCAGCAGCTCGCGCAGGATCGAGCGATGGCAGCGGGCTTCGTTCGCGCAATAACAGCCGACCGAAAAATTCGTTTGATGAGATAAGGCCGCAAGCGTATCGAGCAGATGACGCGCGCCGGGCTCCTTCATCTCCGCGCGGTACTTTCTCGTGAATTGTTTCCAGCTGCGCTCATCGGAGTCCGCGACGCCCAACGCTTCTTTCACGAGCGCCTCGCTCGGCGCGAGCGTCGGCAGCCAGACGTCGTAAATGTCCTTGGAAGCGTATTCGCTTTTCGGCACCCCGCGCGGCGGGCGACGCACCGTCCCAATACGCAAGCCCTCGTCCGAAGCACGCGAGCTGCCGAGTCGAACGATGCGGATCATGAGTGCGAGCTAGGCGGAGGGCTTCGCGGGCGTTACGCCGATGCGTTCGAGCGCATCGAGCAGCATGGGAGCAGTGAAGGGTTTGACGACGATGCCGACGCGGCCATCGAGCACGAAGCGCTCTTTGAGCTCGCGCTCGCTGCGGCCGCTCGCGATGAGGATGGGCAGATCGCCGCGCACGCCGCGCATCTCGGCAGCCAGCTGATCGCCCGGCTTGTCCGGCAGCCCGAGATCGACGATGACGGCGGCGAGATTCGTCCCGAGGCTCTGAAGCTTCGTCATCGCCTCGGCAGCGGTCGCGCCTTCCTCGACCTTGAATCCTTCGTCCTCGAGCGCGTCCACCGCAAACATCCGCACGAGCACCTCGTCTTCGACGATCAAGATGCATGGTTTGGAATCTTGAGATGTGGAAACCACGGGCTCACGCTCCCAGCTAACGAACGCGTTGATCACTCTTCATGCGCCCTAGTCACGCGCACCGCCCCGTCATCGGCACCGCTCATGCGCAGAGCGAAGCCTCGGGTCGTCCAAAAAAATCTCAAGACCGCGACCCCGTCGTCGCACGGCGACTATGCGTGACGTCGAAGCCCCGAATGTCCGTCGGTAATCCTTGCTGTCCGGGCGCTCTCTTGGATCCGTTTCGTGTTGAGCCGCCCATAACCGCGCGCGCGTATTGTAGGCGCCCGGAATCGGGCGTCGAGTCGCAGTTGACACATATAAGTGCGCGCATGTGTCCGTCTGGGACCACGCCGTTCAGCCAAGGGGCCGCCCGCCGCCTGTTTGACGAAAGTCGGGGCTGAAGTTCCAGGCCGGCGCTTTGCGCGCGAGCCCGAGCGCAGGCCCGTTCCGGCATCGGCGGGCGCTCCCCCCGGTATCGATTTGCAAGACTTTCCGCCGCTTCCTTGCAGCACCCGCCACGCTTTTCGACCCTGCACCCCGTAACGGCCAGTCGGCAACAAAGCTCGGGGAGCTGTCGAATGCAAGGGCTCGAACAGCGCTGCAAACGAGGGTCGGCGCCATGCTAGGACGGGCTGCGCGCAGCTGGCCTGTGTTGATCGCCTCGAGCGGGGCGGCGCAGTATGCGGGCCTCGCCAGGAGGTCGTATGTCCACGCCAGTGTTCATTCAGACGCCGCCGCGGCTCGGCAATCAATACGAGGACGATACGTTCTTGCGCTCGTATCTGCGGCGTGTGCTGCCGTCGGCGATGCTGCAGGAGATCGAGCCAGAATTGCGCGAGCTTGGACGTCTCGCGGGTGGCGCGCTCTATGAGCAGCAGCTGCTCGATCGCCTGAACGAGCCCGAGCTCACGCAATGGGATGCGTGGGGTAATCGCGTCGATCGCATCGAAGTCTCACCGTTGTGGCAGCGGGCGGCGCCATTGGCGGCGAAGCACGGGTTGATCGCCATTCCATACGAACGCGCCCACGGCCGCTTCTCGCGCATCCATCAATTCGCCGCGGTGTTCCTGTTTCATCCGTCCACGGATGTCTACACCTGCCCGCTTGCGATGACCGATGGCGCCGCGCGAACCCTCACCGTCTCGGGCAACGCGGCGCTCATCGATCGCGCGGTCGCGCGGCTCACGAGCCGCGATCCGGCCGTTGCATGGACGAGCGGGCAATGGATGACGGAGTCGACGGGCGGCTCGGACGTCGGCGCGACGCTGACGGCAGCGCGGCGCGATGAGGCCGGCGCGTGGCGCCTGTATGGCAAGAAATGGTTTACGTCCGCGATCACATCGCAAATGGCATTGACGCTGGCGCGTCCGGACGGCAACGGGCCGGGCGGCAGCGGGCTTGCGATGTTCTATGTCGAGACGCGCGATGCGAGCGGCCGGTTGAACAACATTCGCGTCGAGCGCCTGAAGGACAAGCTCGGCACGCGCAAGGTGCCGACCGCCGAGCTGATGCTCGAAGGCGCGCGGGCCGAATTGGTCGGCGAGTTGCGCAACGGTACGCGCGCGATCGAGCCGATGCTGGTCGTGACGCGCGCATGGAACAGCGTGACTTCCGTTGCCTTCATGCGCCGCGCCGTCGCGCTGGCCAAGGCGTATGCGCACGAGCGGCGCGCATTCGGCGCCCCGCTCAGTGATTTGCCGTTGCACGTCGAGACGCTCGCCGAGCTCGAAACACAGACGCGGGCGGCTTTCTTGCTCGCGTTCGAGCTCGTGGCGCTGATGGGACGGCAGGAATCGAACGAGCTCGCAGCCGATCAGGCGGCGCTGTTGCGGCTGTTGACGCCGATCTCGAAGCTCCTCACGGCGAGACAGGCGGTCGCTTGCGTGAGCGAGGGAATCGAAGCGTTTGGTGGCGCCGGCTACGTCGAGGACACCGGCGTGCCGACCTTGCTGCGCGATACGCAGGTGCTGCCGATCTGGGAAGGCACGACGAACGTGCTCGCGCTAGATACGGTGCTGCGCAGCAACCTGGGGGCGGGGATTCGCGCCTTGCGCAATCGAATCGACCAGTGCGTCGCGGCGCTGAACGATCAACGGCTCACGTCACTCGGGGCGCAGTCGAGGCAGTTGGTGGATCGCGTCGAAGCCTGGTTGGGAACACACTCCGATGCGACGCGCGTACAAGCGGGTGCCCGCGGCGTCGCCATGACGCTTGGGCATGCGCTACAACTTGCGTTGTTGTGCGAGCACGCGCAGTGGGCGATCGAGAATGAGAACGATGCGACCGGCGTCATCGCGGCATGCAGATTTGCGGCTGGCGCGCTCGATCGTCTCAGCGGTCAGGACATCGAAGAATCGAAGCAGCTGCTGGGTTGATCGCACCCGTCGTCCCGACGCAAGTCAGGACCTCATTTGGCACGGTGCCGGAGGCGATCCCGACTTGCGTCGGGATGACGGGGTATTCGTGGGAGGACGATGGCCGCGTCGGGACGAGGGCCGAGCTACGGCTTTTTCGCGATATCCGTCGCGCTCAATCCGCCGCGCAACACGCTCGCTTGAAACCCGCGCTCGGACAGGATGTACGCGCATGCCGAGCTGCGCCGTCCCGTGTCGCAACAAACGACGTAGTGCATGTTGCGATCGAACGCCTTGAGCTTCAGGCGCACTGAATACAGCGGAATGTTGATCGCGTTCGGCGCGTGATAGTGCTCGAATTCCGAAGGCAGGCGCACATCGAGCCACTGGCCGCCGTCACGCACGATCTGCTTCGCTTCCTCGTAATTCACCCATTCGAGGAACGGCTCGTTCAACAGCTGGCGGAAGTCGTCCTTGCCGAGGCGCATCAGATAGCCGTCGCTCGTCATCGTCACGGTCGCATTGCGCTTCGCTTCCGAGATCAGCGCTTCTTCGCCGAACGTATCGCCCATCTTGAGCTCGGCGAGCTTGATGCCTTCCTTGTTCAGCGGCGTCTCGCGCGTGACGAGGCAGGTGCCCTTCACGACGACATAGAAGTAATCGCCGACGTCGCCCTGCTTGATCACGACTTCGCCCGCGCGATAGTCCATGCGCTTCATGCGCATGAAGATCGCCTGGATGTTCGCGGGCGGCACCTTGTGGAAGGCTTTCGTCTGCAGCAGCGTCGTCATCCAGTCATCGCCCGGCTGCGGCTCGGTGTCGTCGTCGGTGCCTTTCAGCTCCGCGACCTTGTACGAGCCCGTCTGATCCCAGGTCACGACGACGTCGAGGAATTCGCTGTCGATGTGCAGATATTCGATGTTCGAGGTCGCGACCGCGGAATGGCGGCGCGGATTGAAGTGGGCGATGGGATTCTTCGCGCTGGGTGCGCCGCCGGTGATCGTGCCGACGACCTCGCCTTCCTGTAGCAGATCGATCGTGCCGCTCAACAGGAAGTACGTCTGTTTTTCGCTGTCGTCCTCGCGGAAGAGCACGCGGCCCTTCGGTGCCTGGCGGCGCACGGTTTTACGCGCGAGCGCAATGACGTTCTCGGCCTTCATTCCATCCAAAGGCGAGAACTTCTTCAGCAGGGCAACATCGGCGGGACTACCGGACAGCTCCATGGCTTCGAGCTTACGACCTCATGCGCGACGGGCGATGCTAGCACAGGGGTTTCTGCGGACTGTGCGCTAGGACGCGAAATGCCGACTGGTTCCGCCGGCCCGCTGAAATCTGGTGTAATCCCGCCCCTCGCTCTACGACCCCGATCACAGATGAACAAGCCTCGCACCGCCATTACGCCCACTCGCGACGAGAACTACGCCGAGTGGTACCAGCAAGTCGTCCGGGCCGCCGACCTCGCCGAGAACTCCGCGGTGCGCGGCTGCATGGTGATCAAGCCGTGGGGTTATGCGATCTGGGAGCACATGCAGCGCGCGCTCGACGACATGTTCAAGGCGACGGGCCATCAGAACGCGTATTTCCCCTTGTTCATCCCCCTGTCCTTCATGCAGAAGGAAGCGGCGCACGTCGAAGGCTTCGCGAAGGAATGCGCCGTCGTCACGCATCACCGCCTCGAAACCGGCCCGGACGGCAAGCTCGTCCCGGCGGGGGAACTGGAAGAGCCGCTGATCGTGCGCCCGACCTCGGAAACCATCATCGGCGATGCCTTCGCGCGCTGGGTGCAGAGCTATCGCGACCTGCCGCTCCTCATCAACCAATGGGCGAACGTGGTGCGCTGGGAAATGCGGACGCGCATGTTCCTGCGCACCACCGAATTTCTCTGGCAGGAAGGCCACACCGCCCACGCGAGCGCGAAGGAAGCGGTGGAAGAGACGATGCGCATGCTCGGCGTGTATGCCACCTTCCTGGAGCGCTGGCTCGCCGTGCCGGTGATCCAAGGCGAGAAAACCGCGGCCGAGCGCTTCCCGGGTGCGGAGCAGACGTTCTGTATCGAAGCGATGATGCAGGACCGCAAAGCGCTGCAGGCCGGCACGAGCCACTTCCTCGGCCAGAATTTCGCGAAGGCGAGCGAGATCAAGTTCCTCGATCAGCAAGGCACGCAGCAGTTCGCCTGGACGACGAGCTGGGGCACCTCCACGCGCATGATCGGCAGCCTCATCATGACGCACTCGGACGACGACGGTCTGATCGTGCCGCCGATGGTCGCGCCGGCGCATGTCGCGATCATTCCGATCATCCGCAGTGACGAAGAAAAGCCGCGCGTGCTCGAGTATTGCCACAAGGTCGCGGCGGAGCTGCGCGCGCAGCGCTACGGCGAGCGCGCGATCAACGTCATCGTCGATGAGCGCGACGAGCGCGGCGGCGACAAGGTGTGGCACTGGATCAAGAAGGGCGTGCCGCTGCGTCTCGAGATCGGTCCGCGCGATATCGAGAAGGATGCATTGTTCGTCGGGCGCCGCGATCGCGCGCCGAAGGACAAGCAGACCGTGCCGCGCACCGAGTTCGTCGCGAACATCGTCGCGACGCTGCAATCCATCCAGGACGCGCTGTTCGAGCGTGCGCGCGCGTTCCGCGAGCAGCACACGCGGCGCATCGACGACAAGGACGAGTTCTATCGGTTCTTCACGCCGCCGCGCGTTGCCGAGAATGCGCCGACGCCGATCCACGGCGGCTTCGCGCTCACGCATTTCAGCGGCGAGATCGAGCTCGAGAAGCGCATCAAGGATGAGCTCGGCGTCACCGTGCGCTGCATCCCGTTCGAAAAGAGCGAGCCCGGCACGTGTCCGTTCACGGGCAAGCCGAGCCCGCAGCGCGTCGTGTGGGCGAAGGCGTATTGAGCCCGTCGTCGCATCCCTGGCTCCAGATCCACTTCTGCGTCGTCCTGTGGGGCTTCACGGCGATTCTCGGCAAGCTGATCTCGCTGCCGGCGTTCGCGATCGTGTGGTGGCGCATGCTGCTCGTCGCGATCGCACTCACGTTCGTTGCGAAATTCTGGCGCGGGCTCGGTAAGCTCACCCCGCGGCTGATCGCGATCTATGCGGGCATCGGCGTCATCGTGGCGCTGCACTGGCTGACGTTCTACGAATCCATCAAGCAATCGAATGCGTCGGTCGCCGCGACGTGCATGGCGCTCACGTCGGTGTTCATCGCGTTCGTCGAGCCGGTGATCGCCTGGCGCCGCTTCGATGTACGCGAGCTGATCTTCGGGCTCGCGGTGTTGCCTGGTGTCGTGCTCGTCGTCGGCGGCACGCCCGACGGGATGCGGGTCGGGATCGCGATCGGTGCGCTGTCGGCATTTCTCGTCGCGATCTTCAGCTCATTGAACAAGCGTTTCATCGAGCACGGCGAAGCGTTGTCGGTGACGGGCATCGAGATGGCCGCGGGCGCCGTGATGCTCACGCTCGCCGCGCTGCTCGTGCCGGGCATCGAGTCGCCGTTCGCGTGGCCGCAAGGGCGCGATGCGTGGTACCTGCTCGCGCTCGCGATCGGCTGTACGCTGCTGCCGTTCGCGCTGTCGCTCGTCGCGTTGCGCAAGCTGAGCGCGTTTTCGACCGCGCTCGCGGTGAACATGGAGCCCGTGTATTCGATCGTGCTCGCGATCGTGCTGCTGGGAGAGCAGCGCGAGTTGGAGGTGCGGTTCTATGTCGGGGTGGCGATCATTCTGGCGGTCGTTTTCAGCCATCCGTTCTTGTATCTCTCGCTTGGGAGAGGTCGCGTGGAGCGCGTACGATGAGCGCGCGCGTTCCCCCCGGGCCTTCTCCCTTCGGGAGAGGCAGACTAGCGGCGTTGGAGGAGTTGATCGACGCGGTCGCGATACGAGCGGCTCAGCTTGATCTCCTGACCGTCCTCGAGCGTCAGGAAGTACTCGCCGTTCGTGTGCGGCCGTAAGCGCCGGACGCGGCTGATGTTGACGATCGTCGAGCGATGCACGCGCTGGAACACCTTCGGATCGAGAATCGCTTCGAGCGATTTCATCGTCTCGCGCAGCACGTACGTCCTGCCCTCCGCATGCACGCACATGTAATCGCCGGCGGCGTCGATCCAATCGATCGCCGCGACGTTCAAGCGGATCGTCTCCGCGTCTTCGCGGATCGGCAGGATCGCGGCGTACTCCTTCGTGCGATGCAGCTCCTCGCGCTGCAGTGAGCCCTCATCGAGCGCGGCCGCGCCGCGCGTGTTCGCGAGCAATCCCATGACGCGCTCGTGTTGCGCGAGCGCTTGCCGCTGCTCGATGAGCGCGCGTACTCGCTGCAGCGTCTGCGCGAAGCGCGCCTCGTTGATTGGCTTCAGCAGATAGTCGAGCGCCTGCGCCTCGAAGGCGTTCAGCGCATATTGATCGAACGCGGTCACGAATACGACGATCGGCAGCGATTCCTGCGGCACGCGCGCCAGCACATCGAAGCCCGACATGCCGGGCATCTGAATGTCGAGGAACATGAGCTGCGGCTGCTCGCGGGCGATCACGTCGAGCGCCTCGCGGCCATTGGAACAATGCGCGATCACCTTGAAGTCAGGATGATCCGCGAGCCGCAGCTCGATCCCGCGCCGCGCCAGCTCCTCGTCGTCGACGATGACGGTCGTGATCGCAGTTGGCTTGCTCATGGCGTTCGCTGCGCCTGCTTCAGCTCGGCGGGCAGGGTGAGCTGTACTTTGAGGCCGGGTTGCGCATCGAAGAGGTCGACGCGGCCGCGCTCGCCATATAAAACGTGCAGGCGTTCCCGCGTATTGCGAATTCCCACGCCGCGTCCGTGATCCAGGCGATGCGCATCGGCGATGCCCGGTCCATTGTCGGCGACGCTGAGCAAGATCCGTCCGTCGCGCAGCTCGCCTGCGATCGTGATCTCGCCGCCCCGTTCGCTCGGCGCCACGGCGTACTTGATCGCGTTCTCGATCAGCGGCTGCAGGATCAGGCTCGGGATCAATGCATCCATCACGGCGGGCTCGATGCGGAAGGTCAGCGTCAGGCGCTCCCCGAAGCGCAGCTTCTCGATGTTGAGATACAGATTCAAGGCGTCGATTTCCTGAGCGACCGTCACGCGCTTCATCGGATCCTGGTCGAGCGTGTAGCGCAGGAACTCGGACAGGCCAGTGACCGCGGAGTTCGCCGTCGCATTGCGCTGATCCAGGATCAGCGTCGAGATCGCATTCAACGTGTTGAACAGAAAATGCGGATTCAATTGGTAGCGAAGCATCTTGAGCTGCGCCTCCTGCGCCAGGGCCGACGCGCGTAAGGCCGCCTCGCGCTGCAGCTGCATCGATTCGTAGTAGCGAAAGCCGAAGTACGCGCCGACCCAGCACGCCATCAGATAAGCGGACGACATCGCACCGCTGAAATAGTCGAGCGGCCCCGACGCCCAGAAGGATTCTGGCAAATACCTGAGATACGCGAGATTGATCGCGAAGCGCCACACGACGGCCGCGATATACGCCGCGGCGAGCGCGCCGAGAATCGCGGTAAGCGGTGGATAGCCCCACAGCCGTCGGCACACATGGCGCAGCGGTGCGCTCACGAGAAACCCGGCGATCGTGCCTGCGACGATCACTCTCGTGAAGCCCGGCGGCTGCGAGTAGATCAGCGCGCCGAGATATTGCGTGGCGGCGTACGCGAGCCAGCAGATCGAGTGCAGCAGCCAGAACAGGGCGGTGCGATTCGCGCGCCACGGTGCGGTTCTGAAGTCGGCGAAGGCGGTCACGGCGCTCACCGTCGGAGCATAAGCACTCGATGCAACGAACCTCAACGGTTGGTCGCGCGAAAGGCACGCTTCGCCGCGCAGCTGGCAAGCGCTGGAGAGCGCGCGCCTGGTCTTACGCGGATCCCGCGTCGCATCGGTTGCGAATCGCATCGAGCGCCGCGTGCATCGATGCAACCTTTCCATACGAGTTGGCATCTGAATCGACGAACGCGCGCGATTCGAACCGAAACGTAGGCTCTGGGAGAGACGACCATGAACACATCGATTGCAAATGCTGATTCT
>Ga0164243_10009821_pt1 | contig 13851 bp, 12 predicted proteins | sample OricompcompostOP_FD_108781 | JGI IMG/M metagenome (GOLD analysis project Ga0164243, IMG submission 108781) | Organic Plus compost microbial communities from Emeryville, California, USA - Original compost - Organic plus compost (OP) | ecosystem: Engineered > Solid waste > Mixed feedstock >... | reverse complement strand
GGCGGCCTGTGGCGCAAGCAGGCGCTCATCGCCCATGAGGCCCGGCATTTTCCGCCCTGACCGGCCGCGCCGGGGGTGGGGGCGGCGGCAAAAAGGCTTGACGTGCTGCCCGTCCCGCATTATCTGGCGCGAACGGATTTCCGGGCGCTGCCACGCGGCGCCCTTTCACATTGCGGGCAGACGCCCGCGCAGGATCGAATCGAAGGAACAAGATCATGTCGCGCGTTTGCGAACTGACCGGCAAGGGCCCGATGAGCGGCAACAACGTCTCCCATGCCAATAACAAGACCCGTCGCCGGTTTCTGCCGAACCTGAACGACGTCTCGCTGCTGTCGGAAAAGCTGGGCCGCAGCTTCCAGTTGCGCATCTCGGCCGCGGCGCTGCGTTCGGTCGATCACCGTGGGGGCCTGGACGCCTTTCTGGCCAAGGCCAAGGATGCCGAGCTTTCGGAACGCGCGCTGAAGATCAAGCGCGAATTGGCGAAAGCCTGATCCGAACCTCTGCCAGCCGGGCGCCGCCAGATCGGCCCCGGCCATGCGGATGGATGTGCCCTGCCGGCCCGGCGGGGCTTTTTTCGTTTGCCCTGCCGTTGCATTCCACCGGCTGCCCCCGCCCGGAACCGGGGCGGGCAGGGGGCCGTCCCGCCGACCGGGCTGGCCGTCCCGGCCGCGCATCGGGCGGCATGGTCGGGCTTGCGCCGCGGCCGGATGGCGCCACGGTGTTGCCAACCCGCGCCTTTCCAACCCCCGCGGATCGCCAGCGGCGAAAGGCCGGTCCGGTCCCGGGTTGCCTGCCGGGCACGGTTCCGCAGAATGTCTCATCGCAGCTTTGGGAAAGCTTTCGATGACCTTGCCCGGTCGGGCGGCAGGCTTTGCCAACTAAATGCTTGACATCTCGGAAAACTGAGACAGACTGTTCACGTAGTCGTGTGTCTCGTGTGATGGTTTCATCGCTCGCCCGGTTTGGCCGGGCCGGATTTCCGAATGAGATATGGAGCACCGATTGCCCCCTGGTGTGCAGAGATAGACAGGTTGCAAGGCTGACATAGCCTTTGTGCCGATGGTTATGAATTCTTCAGGGTCGATTACCGCCTGTAACATGTCCGACTGATCGACGTCGGCGGAAAAAGATGGAGATGAATAAATGGCCTATCTAACGCCAATTCCTGGCGCGGTGCTGGAGCTTGATGACGTCAGTCTTCTCAATGTCGTCTCGATGCCCGACACGACGGTCCTGAACGACCTGGATGGTTCGCAGGAAATCACCTCTTACCAAGTCGAAGACGATGACAATGGTGCCGAGACCCTGGAGCAGGGCGATTATATGGCGCCCGTCGTGGACGGTGCGCCTGTTCCGGGGACCTATGTCGGCTCGGGGACGATCGAAAATGCGGGCCTGACGCTGGGCGACATGACGGATAGCGGCCTTGGTGGCGCCCTTGCTCTTGGTATCCAGGTTTCCGTGAACCCGATCGAAGGCGATTATTTTGCCGACGAGTCGGGGAATGTCTATTTCATATCCGAGGAACCCCTCAGCGCCGACCGCATCATGGCGTCGATCTCGGTCAACCTGCCGGGCACCAACAACCTCGTCACGCTGGAGGTTCCCGTTTCGGAATTGACGGCGACGCTGGGCGATCTCGACCCGACCGGCCTGCTGGGCACTGTCCTGGGGGATGTCACGGATCTTACCCAATATATCATGGATACCGCCATTCTGACGAATGACACCGATCCGACGGCGTCCATGATTCTCGACGAGGGCGAATATACGGTCGTCTGCTTTACCCGCGGCACCCTGATCCAGACCGAAGCCGGGCTGCGGAAGATCGAGGAGCTTCAGGTCGGCGACCGCGTCCTCACGCGCGACAACGGTCTCAAGGAAATCTGCTGGATCGGTGTGCGCAAGCTGCGCCGCTCCGAGCTTGAGGCCAATCCCAAGCTGCGGCCCATCCGCATCAAGGCCGGGGCGCTGGGCGTCAATATCCCCGAGGTCGACCTGGTCGTGTCGCCCCAGCATCGGGTTCTGCTGCGTTCAAAGGCGGCGATCAAGATGTTCGGTGCCGCCGAGATCCTGGTCCCGGCAAAGCAATTGCTGCAATTGGACGGCGTCGATGTGGCCGACGATCTGCAAGAGGTTGAATATTATCACTTCCTGCTGGATCAGCACGAAATCGTCGTCGCGAACGGGGCTGAGACCGAGACCCTCTATACCGGCGAGCAGGCGCTGAAATCGGTCAGCAAGGCTGCCCGCGAAGAAATCTTCGCGCTGTTCCCCCAGCTTCTCGAAGAAGGCTATGTGCCCTCTCCGGCCCGGCTGCTGGCCAGCGGCCGGAAGTCGCGTCGGCTGGTGGTCCGGCACATGCAGCATGGCAAGCCGGTCGTGATGAACTGAAACCCCATCATCTTTCGATGGCGAAATTGTTCAGGCCCCCTGGGGGCCTGAATTTCTTTGCGGCGGGCGCAACTGATCCCGAAGGGCATCGCCACCATATGACGAATGGATCAATGGCCCCGATCATTATGATCGGAGCCATTTCAAAAGGAATTGCGAATCGGTCTTGCCCGTATTTCCTCATCCATAAGGATGATACCGACGGCCCCTTGCAAAAGAGGAAGCTATAACGAAATAGCGGCCGATTTCTGCACCAAGGTCCGGGCCGGAAATGCCGGGACTGTCAGCCGGCGTCCCGCAGACGCCGTCCCTCGCCGCGGCAGATTTCGTTTGCCGCTTCGTCGGTCATATCGACCGGACGGCTCAAAGCCTTGTCCCACAGCACCAGCTCCCTTGTGTAAAGCTGGCAAGTGACCGGGCCCTGATCCGTTTCGACGGTGACGGGATCTGTTTCCATGCTGGCAGGCGTACAAGCTGCGATCATCAGCAGCGCACCAAGTGACACGGCGGATATTTTCATCACTGCACTCCGTGTTATCTGAAATGAAGGTTTGCGTTAAATCTGCGAGAAGTCAAGGTAATCATAACTTTGTGCAAGAGATATTTCAATTGCCCGAACCGTGTCGGCGCAATCTTTCCGCCTTGGCTCGCGCGGGTCCATGGCATCGTGCAGGGATGGCCATGGCATGGTCTGTCTTTCGCAACGACGGGGCATGGCGCGCAAGTTTCGATTCCAGGCATATGGATCAATCCGGCCCATATCGCGCTGGATTTCCGGGCGGCCATCCGCGCATTCCCGTCGGAGCGGAAGCATGGAGACGGTATGCAGAAGCGCAGGCGATACGGCGTGCATCATTCCGACAGGTCGCGCAAGCGCCGGCCTGATCAAGGCCGGCCAGCAGAAAGCGGCGCTGCCGCGGACGGTTCGTGAAAGGACTTGGAGGCGGGTACCGGAATCGAACCGGTCTTCACGGATTTGCAATCCGCTGCGTAACCTCTCCGCCAACCCGCCGGAGCCTCGCGTTTGCTAGGGTTTTCGCGGGGCGGGGTCAAGGGGGTTGTTGCCGCCCCGGCCGCCTTGCCGAAAACGGCCCGAAGCCGCCTTGGCGCCGCCGGGGCCGGGTGCTGGCCGTCCCCGGCGCAGGGCGGTCAGCCCGACAACCCCCAGGGGCCGTGATGCGCGTCGCGGCCGTCCAGCCGGTCAAAGCCATGGGCGCCGAAAAAGTCGCGCTGCGCCTGGATCATGTTCGCCGTGCCGCGGCCGGTGCGCATCAGGTCGAACCAGCCCAGCCCCGCCGCCAGCGCCGGCAGCGCATGGCCATGCAGCATCCCTTGCGTCACCACCCGGCGCAGGCTGGGGATCGTGGCCTGCAGCCGCTGGGCGAACTGGGGCGCCAGCACCAGGTTGCGCGCCGGGTCCTGGGCCAGGGCCGCCGCCATGTCGTTCAGCATGGCCGAGCGGATGATGCAGCCGGCCCGCCAGACCCGCGCGATGCCCGGCAGGTCCAATCGCCAGCCAAAGGCGCGGCCGGCAGCCTCGATCATGGCGAAACCCTGCGCATAGCACAGGATCTTGCCGGCGATCAGCGCCTGTTCCAGTTCGGAGGCCGCCAGGTCCAGCCCCTGGGGGGCGGTTCCGAAACGTGCCTCGCCGGCCTTGCGCTCGTCGATGCGGGCCGAGACATTGCGGGCCATCACCGCAGCCTCGATGACCGGGATCGGCGCGGCCAGGTGCTGCGCCTCGATCGCGGTCCAGCGGCCAGTGCCCTTTTGCCCGGCAGCATCCAGGATCAAGTCCAGCATCGGCGCCCCGCTCAAGGGGTCGCGTGCAGAGGCGACGGTGGCCGATATCTCGATCAGATAGGATTTCAGCGTGGACTGGTTCCAGGCGGCAAAGGTTTCGCCGATGGCGGCCGCGGGCATTCCCAGGCCGTCGCGCATCACGCCGTAGATTTCCGCGATCATCTGCATGTCGGCATATTCGATGCCGTTATGGACGGTCTTGACGAAATGCCCGGCGCCGGCCTCGCCCATCCAGGTGGCGCAGGGGGTGCCGTCCTCGGCCCGGGCGGCGATGGCCTGCATCACCGGGGCGATGCGGTCCCAGTCGGCCCTGGTGCCGCCGCCCATGATCGCCGGGCCGTGCCGCGCGCCTTCCTCGCCGCCCGAAACGCCCATGCCCAGGAAGCGCATCGGCAGGTCGGCAGCCGCGCGGCGGTTGGTGTCGTGGAAATTGGCGTTGCCGGCGTCGATCACCAGGTCCCCGGCCTCCAGCAGCGGGGCCAGGGCGCCGATCTGGTCGTCGACCGGCTGGCCGGCGGGAACCATCAGGATGATGGCGCGGGGCGGGGCAATGGCCGCGACCAGTTCGGCCAGGGTTTCGGTCGGGACCACCCGATGCGCCAATGCGCCGGCCGAGGCGTGAAAGCGGCGCGTGACCCCGGCCGTGCGGTTCCAGACCGCGATGGGAAAGCCATTTTCGGCGATGTTCAGCGCCAGCGCCGCGCCCATCGTGCCCAGGCCGATCAGGCCGATTCGTGCGGTTGTCATGTCGGTTCCCCCTCCGTATCCGCTTGGCCCGCCCCGCCGCCCGGCGGAAGGGCGGGGATGGGGGCGGGGCGATGTTACCGTTAACTACGCGCAGGTGAACCGGCTTGCCAAGGGCCGCCATGCGGATCGCGGCTTTCTGCCGTCGATCCGGCGCATATGCCGTGCCAGGTCAGCGATAGACGTGATCGCGCCGGAACGGATAGGAGGATTGCGCCCCGGGCAGATCCGGCGTCGTCATTTCCGGGTCGGGATGGATCAGCAGGATCTGGTAAAGCGCCACCCAGCCCTGCTCGAAGGCCAGCGCACAGCCCGCCAGGTAAAGCCGATAGGCCTGCAGCACCTCGGCGGCGCGGTCGGGCGGCATCGACCGCGCCAGGACCTGTTCGGCCTGGGGCAGTTGCGCCTCCAGCGCATCGGACCACGCCCAGAGCGTGCGGGCATAATGCGGCCGCAGGTTTTCGGTATCGACCATCTCCAGCCCGGCCTGGGACAGGCTGCGGATGGCCTGGCTGACATGGACCAGCTCGCCGCCGGGAAAGATGTATTTCTCGATGAAATCGCCCAGTCCGCCGGCGACCATCGCATCGTCCAGCCCGGATGCGGCGATGCCGTGGTTCAGCGCCAGCCCGCCCGGGCGCAGCAGCCGGCGCAGGGTCTCGCTATAGGTGCCCAGCTTTGCGCGGCCGACATGCTCGAACATGCCTACCGAGGCGAGCTTGTCAAAGGGCCGGTCGGGTTGCAGGTCGCGATAGTCGCATAGCTGGATGCGCACCCGTTCGCCCAGCCCCTCTTCGGCGATCAGCCGGCTGACATGGTCGAACTGGTTCTGCGACAGGGTGATGCCGGTGGCATCGACGCCGTAATTCCGCGCCGCATGCAGCAAAAGCCCGCCCCAGCCGGCGCCGATATCGACGAAGCGTTCGCCCGGGCGCAGGTCCAGCTTGCGGCAGATCAGGTCCAGCTTGGCCTCTTGCGCCTGTGCCAGCGTCATCTGCGGCTCGGCGAAATAGGCGCAGGAATAGACCCGCCGCGGATCTAGCCAGAGCGCATAGAATTCGTCCGAAACGTCGTAATGCGCCCGGATCTGCCTTGCGTCGCGTTCGCGGCTGTGGCGCAGGATCGAATGGGCGTGGTTCAGCAGCCTTTGCCAGGGCCTGGGCCTGACCGGCTGCCCGTCGCCGGGCACGAGCGCGGCGACAATCCGCATCAGGTCGCGCATTGATCCTTCGATACGGGCGCGGCCCCGGACGATTTCATCCCCCAGCCGCCCCAGCCGGGCCGAGGCCAGCAAGGCCGGCGCGGCCATGTCCTGAAAGGCGATGGTGACGCGCGCATCCGGCGGACCCAGCCTTCGTCCCGAAGGCAGCCGCACTGCCAGGGGAACCGAGAGCTGTTGCAATTTCTGTTCGATCAAAGCTTCCAGAGCCGGCATGATCACCTCACGCTTGGCTGGCCGCGTTTCGGAAAAGGGTGGTTGCGAGGCGCGGCAGCTTGTTCCTGACGACTGGCCCCGACCTGGCTGCCGGGGCAACTGGAAGGGCATACTAGCGCCGTTTCCCGGAAAAAGACCAGAGGGGGCGGGACTTGCCGGCCGAAGGCCGATCATGCCTGGCGAAAATGGCGGCAAAGCGCGCCATATATCGCGCCAAAGCCGTCTTCATCTTATCCCGAAAAGGATTTTGGAGCGGGCGATGAGATTCGAACTCACGACCCTTACCTTGGCAAGGTAATGCTCTACCCCTGAGCTACGCCCGCGCTCCGTTCCGAGGCCGCTTGGCCTTCGGTGAGGCGTCATTTATGGGAGCGCGCCGGGGGGTGCAAGGGGAAAAATCGCGCGCTGCGGAAAATTTTCGCGCCCTGGCCGCGGGCCTGGGAAAGCCCTGCCGGACGATCCGCGGACGGGTCCGGCCGGCGCCGGGCCGGGCGGATGGCGGCGGTGCGCATTTCCCCCCGGTGGCGGCATCCCGACCCGGGGCGGTCGCCGCCGCGGCCTCATTCCAGCGGCTTTTCCATATAGACGCGGTGCAGCCCGTCTTGCCGGACCCGGCATGTCTCGGCATAGCCGAGCCGGGCATAGATGGCCTGATTTTCCACCATGGCCACATTGGTATAAAGCCGCAGCCGGGGCAGGCGCAGCGCGCGGGCACGGGTTTCGGCGAAATCCATCAGGCGCCGGCCCAGCCCCAGCCCCTGCGCCCGGGGCGAGACGGCGACATTGTCGATCAGCAGCGCATCCGGCTGCGGGATCAGCACGATCAGCCCCCGCAACTCGCCGCCGCATTCCAGCAGATGGGTGCGGCCGGCGGCGATATGTGCGGCATGGTCGTCCAGCATCGGGGCCGGCTTGCGGCCGATGCGCGCCGTGTAATGGCCATAGGCGCCGTTCACCAGGTCCCGGATCGCGTCCAGGTCTGCGGCCGTGGCAAGGCGCATGTCGCGGTCCATTTCGCCTCCCCCTTGCGTCCTGCCCGGTCTGAATCGTCCGGCGCAGCCTGCATCGCGGCGGCGGGCGCGGCAAGCTGTGATCGCGGATGGGGCGGATGCCGCTTCGCGCGCCGGCATCGGCTGCAACCATCGGCGTGACGCGGCATCGCGGAACCCCCGTCCCTGGACCCGGCATTCCGAGAGAGAGAGCTGGCTCGATGGCGACCCGAAAGCGGCGCGGCTGGCTTGCTTCGAGAGAGAAAGCGGAATAAAAATACTCAACTATTCCCGCCCGTCAAGGTGCCGCAGGTGCCTTGAGCGGGCCTTTTCCGTAAGTAAACTCGCCGCAAGTAAATGTTGCCGTCTAACACAGGTATCCTCATGATCGAATTCAGCCCTTGGCCGCAAGACCTTGCCCGGCGCTATCGCGAGGCCGGCTATTGGATCGACCGGCCGCTGACCGATATCCTCGATGCGCGGCTGGCCGCCGATCCCGGGGCCGAGGCGCTGGTCTGCGGCACGCGCCGCTTCAGCTACGGCGATCTGGACCGGCTGTCGCGCAATCTGGCCGCGCGGCTGGCGCGGCAGGGCCTGGGCCATGGCGATACGGCGGTGGTGCAATTGCCGAATGTGGCCGAGCTTTACATCGTCTTCTTCGCGCTCTTGCGGATCGGCGTGGTGCCGGTGAATGCGCTTTTCAGCCATCGCCGGCTGGAACTGACCGAATATGCCCGCCAGATCGCGCCGCGGCTGGTCGTCGCCTCGCGCCAGCACGAACTGTTCCGCGACGACGGCTTTGCCGATGAGCTGCGCGCCAAGGGCGTCGCGCATCTGCTGCTGCTGGACGAGGATGATCCGGGGCAAAGCCTGGCCCATTGGCTGACCCCTGACGGAGATCTGCCACATGGCGCGGCGCCGACCCAGGCTGATCAGGTGGCCTTTTTCCAGCTGTCGGGCGGCAGCACCGGCACGCCCAAGCTGATCCCGCGAACCCATAACGATTACGACTACAGCATCCGCGCCAGCGTCCAGATCTGCGGCGTGACCGCGGCCACGCGGTTCCTGTGCGCACTGCCGGCGGCACATAATTTCACCATGAGCTCGCCCGGCACGCTGGGGGTGTTCCATGCCGGCGGCACCGTGGTCATGGCGCCCAGCCCCGAGCCGCTGACCTGTTTCGACCTCATCGCGCGCGAGCGCGTCACCATGGTGCCGCTGGTGCCGCCTGCCGTGGCCCTGTGGCTGCGCGCGGTCGAGGAAGACCCGACACGGCGCAGCCTGCTGGCCAGCCTTGACCTGATGCTGGTCGGCGGCGCCAGCTTTGCCGAGGCGGTGGCGCGGCGCGTGCCGGAACTGCTGGGCTGCCGGTTGCAACAGGTCTTCGGCATGGCCGAGGGGCTGGTGAACTATACCCGGCTGGACGACCCGCCCGAGGTGATCTTTACCACCCAGGGCCGGCCGATCAGCCCCGATGACGAGCTGCGCATCCTGGACGAGGACGGCCATGAGGTCCCCGACGGCACGCCCGGCGCGCTGGCCACCCGCGGTCCCTATACTTTCCGCGGCTATTACCGCAGCCCGGAACACAATGCGAAAGCCTTTGACGCCGAGGGGTTCTATCACAGCGGCGACGTGGTGGTGCGCCAGGGCGGCAACCTGCGTGTCGTCGGCCGCATCAAGGACCAGATCAACCGCGGCGGCGAAAAGATCGCCGCCGAGGAAATCGAGAACCTGCTGGTGCGCCATCCCGACATCACCCATGCCGCGCTGGTCGCAGCAGCCGACGCGCATCTGGGCGAGAAAAGCTGCGCCTTCCTGGTGCTGCGCGAGGGGGTGGGCAAGCTTTCTCCGCCCCTGTTGCGCCGGCATTTGCTGGAACTGGGCGTGGCCGAATACAAGCTGCCCGACCGTTTCCGCTTTCTGCCCGAACTGCCCTTGACCGCGGTGGGCAAGATCGACAAGCGCCGCCTGCGCGACAGCCTCGTGGCGGAAACCGCCGCCTGAAAGGCCACCTGAAAGGACGAATGATGGATAGTGCCGAAAAGACCGATCTCAGCCCCGAATGGCTGGCCGCCCGCGTGCAAAGGATGATCGAGGACGATTGCGAGATCGAGCCGGCCGAGAACCTGGTCCTTTACGGGCTCGACTCGATCGCGGTGATGACCTTTTCGGCCGAGTTGCAGCAAATGGGCGTCGAGGCCAGTTTCGAGGAACTGGCCCGTGAGCCTTCGCTGGACAATTGGTGGGCGCTGATCTCGTCGCGGCTGTGAATGACGGGCCGGCCGCCGGGCCGGCCCCGGTCAAGGATCAGGCGCGCAGCGTCGCGCCGCCATCGACGTAAAGATCGGCCATGGTGACATGGCCCGCCTGGTCGGACAGCATGAACATAACCGCCCCGGCGATGTCCTCGGGCGTCGCCAGCTTCTTCAGCGGGATGCCGGTGCGATAGGCGTCCAGGCTGCCCTCGATCACCGCGCGCTCGCCGGCGCCGCCATCCTCGGTCCACATGCCGGTCTGCATCGGCGTCAGGGTCGAGCCCGGCGCGACGATATTGCAGCGCACGCCCTGCGCCGCCAGTTCCAGCCCCAGGCAGCGGACCAGCATGGTCGCCGCCGCCTTGGATGCGGCATAGACGCCCATGTTCATGCGCGGAATCCCCGCCGCATTGGAACTGACCGCGACGATGGAGCCGCCGCCATTGCGCATCATGGCGCGGCCAAAGGCGCGGGTGACGTTGAAGGTGCCGGTGGCATTGACGCCCAGCACCCGCTCCCATTCCTCGGGGGCCAGGTCCAGCAGCGGCCCGATGCCCAGCACGCCGGCCGCATGGACGCCCAGGGCCAGCGGGCCATGCGCCGCCTCGACCTCGGCCAGCAGCGCCTCGACGGCGCCGCCGTCGCGCACGTCCAGCACCCGGTTTTCCGCCCCGGCCACGGGATTGCCGGCCAGCGCGGCTTCGGTATCGGTGGCGACGACCTTGGCCCCCGCCTCCAGCAGCGCCGCGACCACGGCGCGGCCGATGCCGCCCGCCGCGCCGGTGACGATGGCGGTCTTGCCCTGAAATCCGGTCAGGCGCATGATTTCACCTCGCGCGCTTCCAGCGCCGCCAACGCCTGCCGGCTGGACAGGGGCACGCCGCAGGTGGCGGCGATCCATTCCATCGCCAGATCATGCCTGTCGCGCGAGAAATCGGCCTGGGCATCGGCCACGGCAAAGGCTTCGATGTCGCGCTGGAACGCCTCGACGGCGGTGGCAAGACAGCCGATATGGGCATAGACGCCGCAGATCATCAACTGGTCGCGGCCGCGCGCGCGCAGCAGATGTTCCAGGTTCGACCGCTGAAAGGCGCTGTAGCGATGCTTGACCAGCACGATATCGCCCGCCGCCGGGGCCAGTTCGGGCAGAATCTGTTCATGTTCGGGTACGGCCTGCATCCCCGGCCCCCACAGGTCGGCCTGAAGCCCGCGATCGGGGCGGAACTGGTCGCCCTTTTGCGCGGTGTAAAAGACCGGCACCCCCGCCGCCCGCGCCGCACGGACCAGCCGGGCGATATTGCCGACCACCGGTGCCAGCGGCCCGCCCTGCGGATAGATGCGGCAGAAGTAGTGCTGCATGTCATGGACCAGCAGCGCCAGCCGGTCGCGGCGGGGCTGCCAGGGACCGCGCGCCTGGGGCAATTCGGCCTCGGACGGCGGGTCATAGGGCGCGATGCCGGGCAGGGCCATCAAGTCTCTCCGTTACAGGCCACGCCTTGCAGCGCCGCATCCGGCGGCAGGCCGAGCGCGGCCAGAAGCGCGCCGAACTTGGCGCCGGTCTCGGCGGCCTCGGCCATCGGGTCCGAGCCGGGGACGATTCCCGCGCCCGCGTAAAGCCGCGCCTGCCGGCCGCTGATCTCGGCGCAGCGGATGGCGACATACCAGGCGCCGTCGCCGCTTGCGTCGCACCAGCCGACCGCACCGGCATAGAAATCCCGCGCCACGGGTTCAAGGGCTTTGATAAGGCTTGCCGCCCGCGCCGTCGGCACGCCGCAGACCGCCGGCGTCGGATGCAGGGCCGAGGCCAGCAGGACCGAAGGCGTGCCCTCGTCCTTCAGCCGCCCCTCGATCCGCGTGCCCAGATGCCACATGCTGCGGGTCGAGGTGATGCGGGTGCCCTCGGGACAGCCCAGTTCGCGGCAATGGGGCGCCAGGATGTCCAGGATGGATTCAACCACCAGCGCATGTTCCCGGCGATCCTTGGCCGAACCGGCCAGCGCCTCGGCGGCGGCCCGGTCGGCCAGCGGATCTGCCTGCCGCCGCGCCGAGCCCGCCAGCGGATGCGAGACGATGCGCCGGCCGCGCTTTTCGACCAGCAATTCGGGCGTCGCCCCGCAAAGCAGCCGGCCCTGCGGATGCCCGACCCCGGCGGGCAGGGCCACGCGAAAGGCGGTAACGCTGCGGTCGGCACGCAGCCGCGCCATCAGCGCCTCGACCGGGATCGGCGCGGCGGATTCGACCAGCAGGCTGCGCGCCAGCACGATCTTTTCCAGCCTGTCCCGACCCGGCCCGCCCTGGTCCTGTCCGCCCTGATCCTGTCCATCGCCGCGCTCCGCCTCCTCGGCCATGATGCCAAGCGCGCGGGCCACCGCATCGGCATAGTCGCGCGCCGAAGGCTCGGCCGTCAGCCGCCAGTCCGGCGGCGGCAGCCCCTGCGATGATGGGCCGCCGGCGATGGGCCCCTGGCTGCGGCGGCAATGCCACAGGCAATCCGGCGCCATGCGGTCGAAGGGCAGGGCGCCGCCGATCAATCCGTCCGCCATGACCGCGCCCAGGGCCGCCGTCATCCGCGCCTCCAGCGTCGAGGCATCGCCAGGGGCGACCCGCCGCATGTCGCCCCGGCCGAGAACGCATCCCGCAGGACCGTCGAAGCCGAAAAGAACCGGATCAGGCACGGGGGACGCCGTTCTGCTTGGCGCCCCGGACAGGCGGATGTTCATGGTGCATCTCGAATTTCAAGGGGAATTGGCCCCGATCCCGGCAGGCCCGTCGCGGGCATATGATGCAGGGCGCGGTGCAGCCATGGATCACGCTGCAATCGGATTTCCGGGGCAGAACTCTCCTGCACAGGTTGGGCAATTGATATCTCAATGGCGACCCGCCGCGCCGGGTCCGAAAACCCCGCCCTTCGGCTTGCTGCGGGCAATCTGTCAAAGCGTTCCGGGAAAGGCAAGTAAAAATATCAGGTTTATCCGGCGCGGGCGAATTGCCGCAGGGGCGGGGGTTCGGCTCGCCCGGCAAGGCGGCCCGCGCCATGGCCCGGCCGGTCGGCGGCCCGGCCTTCTTTCGTGTCCAAATATCCCGGGGGAGCGCGGCGCCGGCCCCGTCCAGGGGCCGGCGCTGCGCGGGGGCAGAGCCCCCGGCCCGGGCTCAACCCTTGGCCTCGACGCGGAAGATGGTGCCCCAGGGATCCGGAAAACCCGCGCCCCCCGATGCCGGCAGCCGGTCCGGGTCGGCGGCCAGGACCACCTCGGCCAGCCCGGCCGCATCCGGGCTGCGCGGCCCGGCGCCGCGGCTGTTCCAGATATTGCCCGCCAGATGATGGTGATAGCCGCCGCTGGCAAAGAAACTGGCGCCGGGACGATGGGCCATGCGCGCCAGGCCCAGCCGGTTCATGCAGAAATCCTCGGCCGCGGCCAGGTCGCCCACCTGCAGATGGACATGGCCCAGCACGCTGCCCTCGGGCGCGCCGGTCCAGCCGCCCTCGTCGGCCGCCAGCAGCGCCGCGATGTCCAGTGCCAGCGTGTCCATCCGCAGTTCGGCCCCGTCCTGCCGCCAGGCGCTGCGGTCCCGGTCGGCATAGACCTCGATGCCGTTGCCCTCGGGGTCGCGCAGATAGACCGCCTCGCTGACCAGGTGATCCGAGGCGCCGTCAAGCGCGATCCCGCGCCCGATGGCAAAGCGCAGCCAGCGCGCCAGCGCCGCCCGGCCGGGCAAGAGAAAGGCGGTATGGAACAGCCCCGCTTCCTGCGGGCGCGGGCGCGCGGCCCTGTCGCGGCGCAGCTCCAGCAGCGGCTTGCCGCCGGCGCCCAGCACCATGTCCTCGCCGCTGCCGGAAATCCGCTCCAGCCCGATGACCGCGCGGTAGAAATCCCCGACCCGGTCCAGATCGTTGACGATCAGGGCCACCCGGCCGATCTGGATGGGGGCGTCGCTCGTGGCCATCATGCTCTCCTCATATCCGGTTGCGCCCAAGATAGGGGCCAGGCGCATGGCAGGAAATGGCGCCAATCGGGAAAGACTGACGCCATGGCAGGGACAATATCTGCGGATTGCCTTCGCCGGTGCCAGGGCGCATGATGCGGGGCCCTTTCGCCTGCCGGAACCCGATGAAGCCCCGCGCCCCCAAGACCCGCCCCGCCAAGACCCGCGGCCCCCGGACCCCATCCGCCCCGATGCCGCCCCGGCCGCAGCCCGATGCCGCGCCGCTGGCCGCCGACCCGGCGCG
>Ga0164243_10009820_pt1 | contig 13853 bp, 14 predicted proteins | sample OricompcompostOP_FD_108781 | JGI IMG/M metagenome (GOLD analysis project Ga0164243, IMG submission 108781) | Organic Plus compost microbial communities from Emeryville, California, USA - Original compost - Organic plus compost (OP) | ecosystem: Engineered > Solid waste > Mixed feedstock >... | reverse complement strand
TGAAATGTAAGGAGTAGCGATTTTCTGTATCTCTGTTTGGAGAAAGGTTTCCCGTGACAGTATTTTTATCGGTCACATCATACTTAAAAAATTGGCCTTTGGTAAAATTGATCTCTGGTCGCCAAGTTTGCTCTTTGGCTGTTTGTCCAAAGCCTTTGTGAAAAAAAGCGCATATTAGGATATACGTGATCAACTTTAGTCTTTTCATATTCTAGTTGTTGGAATTTACGATACAACACCTAATTCCTTTTCCCTCCAAACCAGATAATCTTTTAGTTTGGCTATTGGGATCAGCTCTTTTTCGGCCTGGTCCGGCGGAATTATCTCTAAATTGTCAATCATGGTGATGGCGTTCAATTCGCCGAGGTAGTTGTCGAGGAAAATGTATGTTCCATTGATGATTATCGACTTGTCTTTTTCATTGTAATCTTTGTGAACGATGGCAATTTCCACTTCGTCGGGATAGCGTTCGTGATCGATGGCATAGAAAAAAGGTTTTACTATCAAAAATATAGCCCGCCATCTTGATGCCCACATTTTCTATCTCAAGAGCCGGTTTAAGCGCTGTAAATTTCCAGTTAGTAACCGTAGGCGCTGCCTTAACCAGTTCTTCAACGAATACAATATTTTTGACAATTCCGTCCGGGGTAAACACTAATTCAGCGGTGTTGCTGTCGTACATCCCTGTTAGGTAGTAAAATCCGTCTTTAAGTTCCCCAAGCTTGGGCGAAAGTTTGCTGAAAAAGTCAGCTTCTGGATTCTTGCCACCTTTTACAATATTGTAAAATGCTTGTTCGTTTGCCATAAACCAGCCCCAAAACTCACTGTAGGTCGTTATGGTATTTTTTCTCGAGCCAAAAATCTTCTTAAAAAACTCATTGTTTATTCGGTATAGTCATTTTCCGTTTATAGGCTACATCGGCAACAAATCAGTTAATGACATAGCCTCAACTTTGTTAATCCACCAAATTTCCGCTCGCTTCAGGCCCAGGTCACCATTGGTTTCTTTAAAGGTAGGAGAATTTGTATAAAACGTCCAAATCCAACCGACAAATAAATTACGATCGCTTTACGTTCTCGATGGCTATTAATCAAAACTCAATCTTTAAGGTTGTCCCATCTAAAATGCGACCTTTAGATTCGGTGACTTTCAGCCGTTGTAATAAACAAACCTGTTGAAATCAAACTCAAATTCGATCAATGCATTTATTTGTGCCTCTTTAGCTCTGTCAACTTCGTAGCATTATCAACGGCTCCTTCTCGCAGGCAACGTTAACGATTTGATCCTGACCGAGCAACTGAAAGTGGCGGAATGGGCCGGGAAAATCAGCCGTGGTAAAGGTGTCCTTGCCAATGTAATCAAGAAATACCGAGTTTTCGCAAATACGCAAATATCGTCCCTCCACACAAGTAGTGGGATCGCCATTATCGAAACTTTCGTTGAGCACAGCATACCCGATGTACTTTTCAAACGTGATAAGAAAACGAGGACTTTGCTCATCGTACGTCACGGGGATATTATCCCTTTCTTCACCGACATTGGGTAGAACGATCTGAATTTCCAACCCATTACCAGCCAGCTCAGTTATCTTTTCAATGAAGAATCGCTCGTTATTGTTGATTTCGTTGAAGTAATGCAAAGCCTGTGACATAGCGTTTTTATTTTTCACCACCTATCTCATAACCGATATGGGTTTGTGGTTTGTCTGGTCCTGTTTGATCATTTGTTTTACCACCTGTTCCACGCGGAGGAATACGCCCTTATGCGCGAGCAGCATCTCCCTTATTTTGGTGTAGATGCGCATGATCTGAATATTTACCTGTATTGCCTGCTCGCTGTTCAATATGCTCGATAGCACTAGCACGCCATGTTCAGTAAAAGCGTTGGGTAACTTGCGCCTACCTCCCCAACTTGAAGTCGCAATTTGCGACTTCAAGTTTTCAAATTCTTCGTGAGTGAGCGTGAGCATGGAATCCTCTGGAAATCTCGCTATATTCACGGCTTCGAGGACGTTCCGGATGATAAGTGAGATCTCAATTCTTTAATGGTTTGTTTTAACCTCGGACGAGGTTTTGTTTCTTCGGATTTAAGCTGCTCATTAATCACTTCAATTATCCAATTGTCGAAGTCTGCAAAAAAACCAAGCATTGGGTTAGTAACGTCGTAATTTATCTTAACTTCTAAATTATCAACTTTTTCAATTAAATGAGCTATTTGTTTGTGTCGAATTGGAAGGTACCACTTAACATTGGGTTCGTTTTGCCAATTGGCATAGTTCACCACAAGTACTTCGGCATTTTCAAAATCCTTTTTTGTCGGTTTATTTTGTTGGTTTATTCTTGTCGAGGCGATAAGGTTATATCCATATTCACCGTCCTTAATCGCTTCCAGAACAACTGCGCCACCATAATTTTCATTTTGGAGTTTAAAGGTCAAGCAATCACCTTTCTCAAAAGCCGGTTGACGAATTGTTTTCTTTTTTCTCTTCCTTGCCCTTGGTCTTTCGGTTGTTAAGTCTGCTAAAAATTTATTAAGTACAATTTTACGCTTCTTAATATCTTTTTCGTCTGCTTCAAGTCGTCTCCAAACTTCGAGGTCAGCGCCTGTTTCAATAATAGTTTTTACTCGCTCAAAAAGTTCCCTGTCAAGTTGCTTACATTCCCATTGCGCTTTTGCCAATGCGAACCAAAAGTTGTGACTATCGTCTTTGTCCTTTATTATTTCTTGGTTGGAAGTAAGTAGTTTCCTCGAAATTTCTGCTATGTCAAGTCCGTCATTATAAGGTCGACAAACTCACCATAAATGTCTGCGTAAGTGTCGTTAGATGATATTGCTGTTCCCCAAGCTCCCATGTTTTCTGCGTCTTATTTTTAGCTAATTTTTGTCTGTTCCTTCCCCAATCTTGTATCCCACCCTTTCCCTGTCTGGCAATAAGGGTGGCCGCTTAATCTTTTCATTCAATTCGTCGAGATATTGGAATACAAGTTCTACGTTTTTGTCTTGATCGTCTTGTCGATTACCTTGCTTGGCTAATACATTCTTTATTTCGGCTATCTCCAAGCGGATGTCGGTGGTTCCGATAATGGCTGTTCGGATTTGGTTGAATACACGCATAATACGAATGTTTACCTGTATTGCACGTTTGCTATTCAACACGCTTGACAGCATTAATACTCCATGCTCCGTAAATACAAAAGGTTCTCTCCGCCTGCCTCCCCAACTTGACATCACAAATTGTGATTTCAAGTTTGCCCATTCATCTTTCGTTAATTGAAACATAAAATCCCCGGGAAATCTGTCTGAATTCCTGCTTACAGCCTGGTTAAGTACACGCGTTTCGACATCGTATAACTCGGATAAGTCGCTGTCTAACGTCACGCTGAGGCCGCGAATAAAATATATCTTATCTTGTACATCAGTTTCAAGGAGTATCACTTCTTTGTCTTTGCTTTGATGTTTTGTCATAAGGTTGGGTCGCATTTGAAGTCACAAATTGTGACCTCAAGTTTGGTTAGCTGATTTGTGTTTCTTGTTTAGTAATCGGTTGGTAAAAACTTATCTATAAATATCCTTTCGAAATTTATTGCGGTCAACGCCACATAAGCACCTACGCCATAAACGTATCACCACCGTCAAATTCCTTGCATCAGGCCAGGCTGCACTGGTCAGCTATAAAGGTAGGGCGTCAGGATTTAATTTCCAAACGTGGAATCAAATGTCTATCTTCGTCTCAGGTTTAGGTTGATAGCCCCTAACCCCATTGGGGCGGACCCGTTGCTTACGAGTAACGGGTTTCTTTTTTATCACCCCATTGTCTATTTAACATATCTTAACAAATTCGCTGTAACAATCCGGAGCCTTCATACGTTATATAGTCAGTTAGTAAATTTGTCTTTTCATAATTTAGGTTTATAATAGGTTAGTTTGAAAGCCCCGATCCTCCCCGTTTCGGGGCTTATTTGTTGAACTATGTGTATCACAATTACGGAAATACCGATTTTTGTCAGGGCAGGGGAGACCGAGCCGACCTTCCCTTCAGAGATATTCAGGCAATACGTCTTCGTTTTTTACCAGCAACCAATATTTAACTACTAAATACAATTTTCGTTTTGATATAAGGTATTGATTGGCGTCAAATTGTGCGGTCATGTCTACGTAATTATAGAATATGTGCTCATCGGATAACTCTGTTCTTTGAAGTGCCCAATCGATATACCTTAAATACTGGTCGGGTTTGCTTTTAATTTTATTGCATTGGGCAACGTATACAGCGTATAGAGAATCTCTACTCTTTGAATACCGTTCCGGATCCAATTCGGCATCGCGCTTGAGTTTTTCGTAGTCAATCTTATAAGACACCAATTGGCTGAGCGCCATAGACATCGAATCATTATCTAATATTTGTGAAAACCCTGTGTGGCTGGTTGAAAATAATAATATGATTAGTATACTTTTCATGATTATTTAGTTTTCTATATTTCACAATTGACTTAGTAGGTATAGTTACACCGCTTGTTTTAAAAATACTGACCAGGCTTTTGAGGCTTCTTGAGCACAATTACTTCCTTTGTTCGCATAACTTTATTGTTTGTTCATTTACGGCAATTCATTGGTTACGATAAAGATAATAAGTATGGTGGTTATTTTCTAGCTTTCACCTCTTGAATTTTATACGCGGTACTTCCGGACGAAGAGCACGGGAGAAATAGTGCGTCTTTTGAAGTTTATCAACTACCAGCGCTAAAGCTTTTGGGGTTGGTGCCAGTATTGCTTTGTCGGATTAACGGTGTGGCTATTTTACGGAAGATTACATTTTGAAAGAAGTTTGAGTTTTCGAGCGTTTCCGACGCTCATCATCGTGCGACAGATGGTTTGCCTCACATATCTTCTGTCCATTTCCACAACCGTAATGGAATACTATTGGAAAAAGAATACTAAAAATTTCAGTCTTTTAAAACGTTTCTTTATCTTAGCAGGGTAAGCTAATCAATAACCAAGGTTTAACCATTAATAAAGTAGCGGCAAAGCCATCATTCTAATACCTATGAATTACCCCTTAGAAGAACTTGATAGCGGTACATTCGAAAAATTAATAAATGCCATTTGGTATGGGGGGCATTTCTTTTGCCGTGGGCAAAGACGGCGGGAGGGATGGTATGTTTAACTTTTCCTTTTTCAGGTTTTTAAGAAGCAAGTTCACTGAAGAACAAACAATTGATCCGCAAACAAACGTGGTACAACATCATCGTCAACCCGTGCACAAACGGAACAAATACAGATGTTTCGTATGTCAATCAAACCAAGCCAATATCGACGTTATTGCAGAAAGGATTGATTCTCACCCACGCCTCACAAACCCAACCTATGGCATGCTGCTTACGGCCAATATCGACGACATATCATGCTTAGCGGGTGATGCGGACATCCTGTTGCTCTCGCTAGACGACCAATGTCATGCGACAGATGCCTTGCTCGATCTTCCTGAATTGCGGACTAAAATGGTTGTGGTCATCTCTGACCGCCACGAGTTACGAAAAAAAATAAAGAATCGGGTCGACTATTGGATGCCAAATGAGTTCGTCGAAACCGACGGCGATTTCCAATCGCTCATGGCTCCGGTCATCGACGAGCTGGACAACGACTATCCCCCACGACAACCTACACCAATAAAATCGGTTTACAGTTGCTTTATTTGGCAAATTGGACATGGATTGCCACAGATGACACACTGGATAGAAAAATCCGAGCGGCTATGTGCCACGTACGGCTGTCACTACTTGACGTACTCGGACCAAGAACGCGACGCTGTGCAAGAAGCTGACATCCTCATCCTTTCAAGCGGCGGGGACCGTCCCGACAGTCTCATTTATCTTCTCGACCACTACGACATCCGTTCGAAGGTAGTCATCGTATCCACCGTCTTTTCTGCGGATCGCGTACTTAACCGTACTCCCCGGCGGATTGATTATGTCCTTGAACGAAATAAGATCTTTGACCTCAAAAACTTTAACCGATTCTTCGTACCCATAATCAACGATCTTGATGGTGGCACAAATAATGAATTTCAAAGAAACGATCATGATGTTAATTCTTGACAATATCCTGTTGCAGTGCGGATATGCGAGTTGTTCAGGTTGTCGTCGAACCAGTAGATGATGACCCTCCGTATAATCAGGGATTGCAAGGCCAATGGGTTGCCGAACCTGCAGAATTTCCCGGTCTTGGAGTAGGTGAGGGTGTAAATGCGGAGCATCGTAAGCTGATAGCTCTTGTCGACGTTACCCCTGGTATGAATACCAAACAGCTTGCCGCCGCTATCGGTAAAAGGCATTCCGCCGTAGAGCGGTATCTTAAGACACTCTGTGAAAATCGATTGATTGAATTCCGTGGTGCACCAAAGGACGGCGGGTATTATCTTTTGTGATTTTAAAGAGAATTGTAAAAACTACGCAGTCTTAATTTGGGGAAGCCGACAGTTCGATTTCGCTACTGCCAATTTCAAAAGAATAGAAATCGATGACAGCACCTGTGGTACGGTATCTGTTTCCTCCATCCCCGAGAGCAAGCCCGAAAAAGTAGTCATTGCCATATGTTATCGATGGCCCCGCGGCTAGTCCGAGCCGCGTATGTCCGATGCGCTAGTAAAATTGCTTGCCGGGACTGTTGTAGTTTGTATATCCAACCACTCCTTCCATCACCAGGTTAAACCGGGTGTTATTAAAGTAGGGTGTTGATATCTTATCGGGAGTTTTTTATCTGAAATTATAGCTAGAAGCTATAAAATGTAAGCTTTTAGGAGAGAAAACTTAAACGGTCACCTTTTTTATTTAATTTGCTTGCACAATTGTAAGTCAATTAACACAGTGATCCAGTACCAACACGCACTTAACCCTGAAGGGGTGATCACCGACATCGGAATAATAACGCGAGAAGTTCGATCTGCTCAGAGGCTTCCCAGATGTAATAATTGGAGTTATTGTTGTCGGGTTTATCTGTTAGTTAATCTTATAAAGAGAGCGCTTTGATTGATTATCCATTGCATTACATTGATAATATATATGATTTCGTAAGTATTTTGGATAGTGTAGTATAATTAAAAAGGTGACCATTTTGTAAAGTTATTGGCCATGCCCAAAGTAACAGTTCTTATTCCTACGTATAACTGCGGTAAATTCATTAAGGAATCGATCGAAAGCGTCCTAAACCAAAAATTCAATGATTATGAGATTCTGGTAATTGATGATTGTAGCACAGATAACACCCCGGAAATAGTTGCACAATACCCAAATGTTCGGTACTATAGAAATAGTAAGAATATGGGAGTTTCTGCTGCCTCAAATCTCGGCTTAGATTTATCGGAAGGGACTTATATTGCCCGTTTGGACGCCGATGATGTTATGTTGGGAAATCGCTTAGAAGAGCAGGTTAACTTCTTAGATGATAATCCGGAGTATGGGCTTGTGGGAAGTTGGTTCAAAGTGATAAACAAAGATCCTGGTGTTACGCAAATCGTGGCCAATAGCTCTGATTCGGATTTTCTTAAGCTTATGTTGCTTTTTTGTAACCAGTTTGCTCAGTCATCCGTTATGATGAGAGCATGTATTGCTAAGGAGCTGAGATACAATGAAGATTTTAGGGTCGCCGAGGACCATGAATTATGGTTTAGGTTTGCAGAGGTTTGCAAGGTTTCCAATTTAGAAAGCGTTCATCTTACTTATCGCTGGCATGATCAAAATACTTGTACTAGGAATCAAAGTGAGCTAAAATTGATGATCTTGAATTTGTTATCTAGAGAATTAAGCAAGCTAGAAGTCAGTCACAGTGCAGAGGAACTTAAACTACATAGTTTTATAGCATTCGGCCTTGCCAAGTTTATGTTTTTAGATCATAAAAATAAACGCAAATTGTTTAGATGGTTTGACAAATTATTCGCTTCAAAAGGTTTAAACGAACGGTTTTCTGAGAATTTTCTAAGAAAGTCACGTAGGTATATTTTAGAGGATTTGTGTGGGATACCCGAAGGGTACGAATCGGTCTTTCCGGCAAACGTAATACGGAAAAGAGACATAAGTATGGATCTGGTTCTGGTATCTGATGCAAAGAATGCGGCACTCGAAAGTATTACGCGAAATGCAATTAAAACGGCTGGGCCCTATGTAAATATTATCGTTATTGAATCAAATAAAGACGTCACTTATAATCCTATTCGTACTATTCATCCTGATATTCCATTTAATTACAATGCGTACTTAAACATTGGAGCAAAGGCAGGAAGTTCGAAGTACATTTTTTTCGGGAATAATGATTTGATTTTTCGGAAGAACTGGGAAATAAATTTAGTTGCTGCGTTCGAAGTAAATAATGTTAAATCGGCTTCTCCTGCTCCTTTATCAGCTGTTTTTGAGGCTAAGGATAGGCCAAACTTAAAATTCGGTTACGAAGTTGGAACTACATTTCTAGGTTGGGCATTTGTCTGGACTAGGCAGTTATATGAACAACTGGGCGGGCTTGATGAGCGTTTCTATTTTTGGTGTTCAGATAACACAACTGTAGAGCAATTGTTGGAGCATAATGTTAAACATATGTTAGTCTTGAACAGTAATGTCGATCATTTGGGAAGCAGTACGTTAAGGCTATTAAATGATCAACAGCAAGTTGAATATACACATGATGAGGTGGTAAGATTTAAAAATATTTATGGTAAGAACCCGTTCAGCCAATTTGAACAACAAATTTAGATCAGTATTTTTTAAATTCCTTTAAATATTTATTACTTACATTTTAAATTCTAATATTATGAAAACGACCAAAAAATCAATGAAAGCATTGGAATTACTCGGAAAGGAAATGGAGATTTTAACGCTGTCTCATCAACTGGAAATTCTCGGTGGTCATGGAAATCATGGGCCTAATACACCATTAGGTTCCGATTGCGTTTTTAACTTTTTAGCACACGTAAGTTCAGTAAGTGGAAGTAGCCATTATGGATCTTCTTTTTGGTCTGGAATCTATAGTATCGAGTATAGTGTTTCAAGTTCCAATGGTGTCAACCCGGATCATGTAAGGGGGCTAATTGGTACTTATTTCAATGTCGCTTCGGCGAGCGTCGGGCTGCCTGACTATAATGGACCAATACCGAGTGGTACTTTCATAATGACTGATTATCATGTAGGATCTAACGCTAGTCATGCTGTAAGGGTTATGGCAATAGACCACTCTAATGGTACCGCTGTAATTTACGACCCTACCTCCGGCGGCACTGAGGTAAAATATATAGCAGACCTAAACTATACCAGTACAGTTGTTATAACAGGGACAAATAATCATTGGATGTGGGATTAGCCTATGGGTTTTATATGGAAAAAAGCATGAAATTTTTATTCTTATTGATCTTTTCGTCCTCAACGGTTGTTGCCCAACAGAAACTTACACCGGACCATTTTATGTTGAACGAGTGTAATCTCGCGTTTAAACAGCCGGAAGGTTATCGTTATTTTGAAACTGAATCTCATATTTTCCTTCCGCTGGTCGATAAGGGGGGAATGGGTATATTGGAATACCTAATCAATACGAATAACGACATCATGATCGGAGTTGCTGCTATTCCGTTTTTGGAAGCGGATGATGACGAGTTACGCCTTCGGGTTGCTCTTACAAATGGCGCAAATAATAATAACGATGCTACTACGGAAAGTGTTCATCCGAATAACAATTGGAAAAGTATCGTTAAAGCCTTTGCAGACCCTTTGAAAGTTGCTGACTTTAAATTCGACGATCTGATGTCGCTCAATGCCGACACCGTCGTCGTTTTCCAGGTTAGAATGGAACAACCGCACCTTGGGAAATACGATAAATGCAAATGCCTAATTATGAATAAGGATTATGCAGGAGTCGGTCGGTTGTTATATTTTTATAACGATCAGAACGGGCATTTGGTGGATGCGGAAATCAGGAGGACGTGGGGAACTCTGGTATTCAGGCCTGATAGTCTGGATAACCCCGCTTGGCGCAAGAAACTAGGTGCCCGTAAATAGGATATTTTCAGAAGAGCTTTCTTTTTAGGTTATTCGGAGAACTATGTTACAGATACTACGAACATATTTTTTCAACAACCTCGCTCACCATAGCGCTGCTATGCCTTGGCCTCCAAACAGCTTGGCTTTATTGTAGTTACAGCCTCATAACGAAAGCTAAGGAACAATCCGGGTTTAATTCACTATCGAGTTAACCTTAACAACGCCATTTATGCCATATGAGCCTAAGGTTTACTTTTTTTCCAATTGATCAGCAATTGGACATGATGGACTGCGGTCCAGCTTGTTTAAAAATGGTTGCCAGATATTATGGCAAGTTCTATTCATTACAGTATCTGCGAGACCTTTGCGGGAATACTCGCGAGGGAGTTTCTTTAGCCGGCATCAGCCACGGTGCAGAAACCATCGGACTGCGGAGCCTCGCCGTAAAATGTACCTTGGCAGACCTGCTTTATAAAATTCCGTTGCCTGCCATAATCCATTGGGACAACAGCCATTTTATTGTCGTTTACCGAACAAATGGACGGAAAGGGAAGGACGGTCGTGTCTACGTATCGGACCCGGCAAAAGGTTTGATCTCTTATTCGCTGACGGAATTCGCCGAGAGTTGGCTGCCCAAAGACTCGACAAATGGCAAAGGCATAGCACTATTGCTAGAACCGATGGCTGATTTCAAGCAGCGGCAACCCGGAGAAAAGCACGAGCGAAGAAAGACCTTCGAAAACCTGCTGGGATATTTCACCCCCTATAAAAAGAGCTTTGCTAATCTCTTTGTGGTTATGCTGCTGGTTACGCTTATGCAGGCAGCACTTCCTTTCATATCCAAGGCGGTCATCGATGTAGGGATCCAAACCCGTGACCTTGACTTCATTAACCTGGTACTTATTGCCAACATTGCCATTGTAGTGAGTATTACGCTGAGCAACGCTGTCAGAGATTGGATACTGATGCATCTCACGGCTAGGGTGAATGTGGCACTCATCTCAGACTACCTTATTAAGTTAATGAAACTACCCGTCACCTTCTTTGAAACGAAGATGATGGGAGACATTCTGCAACGTGCTCAGGACCACGAACGTATCCGCAGTTTTATCATGAACAATTCGCTCAATCTGGTATTCTCGGGTATCACCTTTCTGCTGTTCGGTATTATCCTTCTGGTGTACAACAAGGTGATTTTTTTTATCTTCCTGGCCGGGAGTATTCTTTATGTTCTGTGGGTAATGGGCTTTATGCGTATTCGCAAAAAGCTGGATTGGGAATACTTTGAACTGAACGCTAAGAACCAGAGCTATTGGGTGGAAACGATCGGTGGGGTGCAAGACATCAAGATAAACAATTACGAACGGGCTAAGCGGTGGAAGTGGGAAAATATTCAGGCCCGTCTTTACAAGGTTAATGTGAGGGTCATTAACGTTAACAATGCGCAGAATTTAGGTGCACAATTTATCGACACCGTAAAAAACCTCTTCATTACTTTTTATTGCGCTCGTGCCGTCATCTCTGGCGACATTACATTCGGTGTGATGATTTCAACACAGTTCATTATCGGTATGCTCAACGGTCCGGTGCAGCAATTCATCCAATTCATCGTTTCCTTTCAGTTTGCAAAAATCAGTTTTCTCCGTCTCAACGAAATCCACCAGCTGGCGGATGAGGATGAAGATACCGGCCAAAACGACATAGAGTTGCCGAACAGAAAGGATCTGTTGGTGAACAATGTTTCTTTCCAGTATACCCACACTGCTCCGCCGGTACTTAGGGGCATCAATATCATCATACCGGAGGGTAAGGTGACTGCTATCGTAGGTGATAGCGGCAGCGGCAAATCTACGTTATTGAAATTATTGCTTCGTTTATACAAGCCTTCCTATGGGGAGATTCTGATTGGCGGCATGAACATCAATAATGTAAGCCTGCGCCAGTGGCGAGAGAAATGCGGCGCGGTAATGCAGGACGGTAAAATCTTCAACGATACTATCCTGAATAACATTGTACTAGACGACGAAAATCCAGACTATAACAAATTGCGGAAAGCCGTGGAGACGGCCAATATTGCCGTCGAAATCGAACAGCTCCCATTGGGTTACCAGACGAAAATGGGTGAAGACGGACGTGGGCTGAGTGGTGGGCAGAAGCAGCGTATCCTCATCGCTCGCGCCTTGTACAAAGACCCCGACTTCCTGTTTTTCGACGAGGCTACCAATGCGCTCGATACTATTAACGAACAGAAAATTGTAACAGCGCTTGATCAGGTGTTCAGCGGCAAGACGGTGGTCGTCGTCGCGCATCGGCTTAGCACTATTCGGAAAGCGGACCAGATCATTGTGATGCAAAATGGAAGGGTCGCTGAAATGGGTAGTCATCAAACACTGCTGGAAAAGCAGGGCCGATACTACGAGTTGGTGAGTATGCAACGCGACACTCAGGAACTGTCCTTAGCCGCAATAGGAAATGAAGACGAAACAATAGAAACCAATGGCTGAGGGAATTGAAGAAAAAATGCCGGCGGCTGAAAAGGACGTCCCGCAACGTACCGAAGAGGTGCAGCATATCATTGATCGGATGCCGTCAAGGTTTGGTATGGTTATCACACTGGTTGTGCTGTTTACTTTCGTACTCATGCTGTTATTCGGATGGCTTATCCGATATCCAGATGTCGTTACTGGGGAGATCAGCATCAATGCGACCCAGGCGCCCATAAAACTGGTCGCAGCAAACTCCGGCAAGCTGCAGCTTGCCGGCCTGCAATCGCAAGACAGGGTTGATGAAGGGCAGGTCGTGGCCTGGCTCGAAAACCCAGCTATACTGAACGATGTAACCCGCGCAAGCGTATTGACGGACAGCCTTTTGTTACCGACGCAACATGCACAATGGTGGTATGAAAAATTTCCCAAGAACCTCAACTTGGGAGAACTGAACTCCAAGTACTTTACATTGCTGAACGCACTCAAACAACTTGCTGACTATCAGGTCAACCGATTGTATGATAAACAATTGCTAGCGTTGGATAACCTTCTTCAGGAACAGCGCCATGTGATGATTGCAGCCGAAAACAAAGCAAAAATCAGCAAAGAAAGTCAGGATTTGATTAATCGTCAGGGCTCGCGCGACTCCCAGCTGTATGATCGCAAGGTGTTGAGCGCTGCCGAAATGGATCGTTCGAACCTGACCCTGGTTGGAGCGAAAGACCATTACGAATCGGCAAAACGCGATGTAGCGAGTGCACGCGAGCAAATTGGCCGCACGCAAAGCCAGATGCAGGAATTGCGTATCCAGCAATCCGAAAAAGAACAGCAACTAGATTTGGACCTATTGACCGCATTTAACGACTTCCGTGATAACCTAACAAGCTGGAAACAGCGGTACCTATTCAGGGCGCCATTTCGTGGTCAGGTACAGTTTCTGAATTTTTGGAGCAATAATCAGTTCATCCAGGCGGGCGAAGAGGTCTTCACCATCGTGCCCGAAGCGGAAGCCCCTATTGGGCAGGTTATTCTTCCTGCGATTGGAGCAGGAAAGGTCGAGGTCGGGCAGGAAGTGATTGTAAAACTTGATAATTATCCTTACATGGAGTATGGGTCGATTACCGGACTTGTCGAGACAATTTCGCTCACTACAAACGCCATTCAATCCGAGCAGGGTAGCATGGAGACGTATCTGGTTTCTGTTAGTTTTCCGGATCAACTTGAAACCAATTATGGCTCGCAATTGGGATTTAAGCATGAGATAAAAGGAACAGCAGAGATCATTACCCGAGATAGGAGATTGATCCAACGTTTTTTTGACAATCTTAAGTATATTGTCAAGCGTTAGGT
>Ga0164243_10009818_pt1 | contig 13853 bp, 13 predicted proteins | sample OricompcompostOP_FD_108781 | JGI IMG/M metagenome (GOLD analysis project Ga0164243, IMG submission 108781) | Organic Plus compost microbial communities from Emeryville, California, USA - Original compost - Organic plus compost (OP) | ecosystem: Engineered > Solid waste > Mixed feedstock >... | reverse complement strand
TCCACCGGGTCGCCGTCCTGCTTGGCGACCGAATCCAGCAGGGCGCGCAGCTCCTCGGGGCGGTTGCCCATGGTGATGACGACCGCGCCGACCTTCATGGCGCTCACTTCAGCCTGCTCGACGCGAGGATGGACACGAGGTGCAGCAGGGTCTGCACAAGGGCGATGCCGGCGAGCACGGCCACGCCGAGCCGGGAGAAGAACAGGTCGCCGCGGACCTGGTCGACGACGGCGAGGACCAGGATGAGCAGCGACGCCTCGATGCCGAGGATCAAACGGTGGAACTTCAGGGCGGCGGCGGCCCTGCGGGCCAGCGCCATGCCCGAGGAGCGCATCTCGGCGGCCGCCTCCTTGACCGGCTCCTTGCCGGTCTGGTGGCGGGCGACGCCGACGAGGTCGGTCTCGGCCTTGATCAGGATGGCGCCGAGCGCGGCCAGCGTGCCGAGGAAGGCCCACAGCCAGTCGATACGGCCGCTGCCCCACAGGTCGGCGGCGCGCAGCCCGAAGCCGGTGAGCACGGCGGCGTCGGTGAGGTAGGCGCCGACCCGGTCGAGGTAGACGCCGCTGAGGGAGTACTGCTTGCGCCAGCGGGCGATCTCGCCGTCGACGCAGTCGAGCAGCAGGTACATCTGGACGCACACGACGCCCAGCACGGCGCCCGCGATCCCCGGCACGAGGAGTGCCGGGGCCGCGAGGACACCGAAGACGGTCATCAGGTACGTGAGCTGGTTGGGCGTGACCCTGGTGTTCACCAGGTAGCGGTCGACCCGCAGGGACACCTCGCGCATGTAGAGGCGTCCCATCCAGTGCTCACCGCTGCGCCGGTCCTTCACCCCCGCGGGGTGGACGACGGGGCGTAGTTCAGCTACCGATGGCCTTGACATAGTCGGCGTAGACGTCCTTGATCTGGTCGGTTGTCAGGTCGAGGTGTTCGAGGATCGTGTACCGGCCGGGCCGGGTCTGCGGAGCGAACTCCACGGCGCGGACGAACTCGTCGTCCGTGAACCCGATCTCGCTCGGCAGCACGGGCAGGCCGTGCCGGCGCAGCACCTCGGCCATGAAGGCCGACTCGTCGTGCGCCCCGCGCAGGTACATGGCGAAGGCCGCGCCCAGTCCGCACTGCTCGCCGTGGGCGGCGGCGCGCTTCGGGAACAGCAGGTCGAAGGCGTGGTTGATCTCGTGGCACGCGCCGGAGGAGGGGCGGGAGTCGCCCGACACCGACATGGCGATACCGCTGAGGACCAGGGCCTCGGCCAGCACCTGGAGGAAGCCGGTGTCCCCTATGCCGCCGGGGTGCCGCAGGACGGCCTCGCCGGCCTGGCGGGCGATCGCGGCGGCGAGGCCGTCGATCTTCTCGCCCTTGACGCGGTGGGCGAGCTCCCAGTCGGCGATGGCGGAGATGTTGGAGATCGCGTCCCCGATGCCGGCGCGCACGAAGCGGGCCGGGGCCTGGTGGATGACGTCGAGGTCGATGACGACGGCGATCGGGTTCGGCACGCCGTACGAGCCGCGGCCGGCGTCGTTGTCGAGCGTGGCGACCGGTGAGCACAGTCCGTCGTGCGCGAGGTTCGTCGGCACGGCGACCAGGGGCAGGCCCACGCGGGCCGCGGCGAACTTGGCGCAGTCGATGATCTTGCCGCCGCCGAGCCCGACGACGGCGTCGTAGTGGCCGGCCTTTATGTCGCCGGCCAGCCGGACCGCGTCGTCCAGGGTGCCGCCGCCGACCTCGTACCAGGAGGCGCCGGGCAGCGCGGGGGCGAGCCGCTCCCGCAGCCGGGCGCCGGAGCCGTTGCTGACGGCCACGGCGAGCTTGCCGGAGTGGGAGATGCGCTCGTCGGCGAGGACGCAGGCCAGGTCGTCGAGGGCACCCGGGCGGATGTCCACGACGACCGGCGAGGGGATGAGCCGGGTCAGTACTGGCACGCGATCTCCCGTCCACGGGCGAGGTCGTCGTGGTTGTCGATCTCCACCCACTTGACGTCGCCGATCGGCGCCACGTCGATCCGGAAGCCGCGGTTCACGAGCTCCTGGTAGCCGTGCTCGTAGAACTGCTGCGGGTCGGTCTCCCAGACCGTCTTCAGGGCGTCGGCCAGCTCGGGGGCGGCGTCGCCCTCGATGAGGGTGACGCCGATGTACTCGCCGGTGGCCTCTGCGGGGTCCATCAGCTTGGTGATCTTCGTCATGCCCTTGGCGGGGTCGACGACGACCTTCATCTCCTCGTCGGCCAGCGACTTCACGGTGTCCAGGGCGAGGATGATCCTCCTGCCCTCGCCGCGGGCGGCGAGCAGCGTCTTCTCGACGGAGACCGGGTGCACGGTGTCGCCGTTGGCCAGGATCACGCCGTCCTTGAGGGCGTCACGGCCGCACCACAGGGAGTAGGCGTTGTTCCACTCCTCGGCCTTGTCGTTGTCGATGAGGGTCAGCTTGAGGCCGTACTTCGCCTCCAGCGCCGCCTTGCGCTCGTACACGGCCTCCTTGCGGTAGCCGACGATGATCGCGACCTCGGTGAGGCCGATCTCGGCGAAGTTGGCGAGGGTGAGGTCGAGAACCGTCGGTTCGCCCTCTATGCCCGCGGGGCCCACCGGCACCAGAGCCTTGGGGAGGCTGTCGGTGTAGGGGCGCAGACGCCGTCCGGCGCCGGCCGCCAGCACGAGGCCGATCATGCGGGTTCTCCTTCATCGTGTACGGCGGGTGCGCCGCCCTTGTGGGCGGTCACCCAGAAGCGGATGCTCTCGACGAGCACCACCAGGGCCACGGCCACGGCGAGTGCCGTGAGCGCGACCGTGAACTGCGACGCGGTGAGCACCGCGGCGAGGAGGGTGACGAGCAGGGTCCGTCCTTCGTGCCCCCCGATGGTGCGCACCAGCCAGGCCGGGGGCGCGCCGGCGCCACCGCGGATGCGGTACACCGTGTCGTAGTGATGGTAGGCGACGGCCGCCACCAGCCCGAAAGCCGCGGGAAGGGCTCCGTTCACGTCCGCCTTGGCGGCGAGCACGAGGACGGTGCAGTACTCCGCGGCCCGGAAGAACGGCGGGATCAGCCAGTCGAGGGCGCCCTTGAGGGGGCGGGCGACGGCGATGCCCGAGGTCACGGCGTAGACGAGGGCGGCGAGGGCGGGCCAGGGCGTGCCGAGACCGGACGCGGCGGACACGGCGACGACCAGGGCCCCGCCGAGGAGGGCCACGGCCGGGAGGGCGAAGCCGGGCAGCCGCCGGGCGGGCTTCTTCAGCGCGGCGGCGAAGCCGAGGCCGCGCGGGCCCGAGTCGGCGAGGTCGGCGAGCGCCTGGGCGGCCCGGTCGGTGCGGTGGGCCTTGCGGGTCAGCGAGCGCAGGACCCGGCCGGCCGTGGTGTACGTGGCGGCGAACGCGCACCCGATGAGCAGGGCGTAGAAGGTGATGCGGGGCGTCGTGAGCGCCGTCAGCACGGCGATCATGGCCCAGCGCTCGCCGATCGGCAGCACGATCATGCGCCGCACCCACACCGTCCAGCCGACACTGTCGAGCTTGTCGGAGAGGGCGGCCGTGGGGCTGGTGTTGGCGGTGGCGTCGTGGTTCGCCTCGTTGAAGGAGAAGTCCACGACGTGCCGGCAGGTCTGAAGGATCATCGCGCCCAGGGCGAGCGCCCACACGTCGTCGCCGCCGCGGGCCGCGCCGAGGGCGAGACCGGCGTAGTAGGCGTACTCCTTGGCCCGGTCGAAGGTGGCGTCGAGCCAGGCGCCGAGCGTGGAGTACTGCAACGAGTAGCGGGCCAGCTGTCCGTCGGTGCAGTCGAGCACGAACGAGAAGATCAGCAGCAGGCCGGCCGCGACGAAGCCGCCGCGGGTGCCGGTGGCCGCGCAGCCCGCCGCGATCAGCGCGGTGATCAGGGAGGCGGTGGTGACCTGGTTGGGGGTCAGGCCGCGCCGGGCGCACCAGCGGGCGATGTAGCGCGAGTAGGGGCTGATGCAGAAGGTCGTGAAGAAGCCGTCGCGGGCCTTCACGGCCGACTTCAGGCGTATGGCCTCGTCGTCGACGGAGGCGACGGACTGCCGGGCCTCGTTGCGGGCCTGCGGGTCCTCCGGGACGGCGGCGACGAGGCTGCCGAGCTCGGGGCGGTGCACGTCGGTGCCCTCGGTGTCGAGGGCGGTGGCGACGCGGTCCGCGAGGCTGTCCACGTCCCCCACGCTCGACTGCGCTCGCCCGGGGGCACCCCCATCCGCGGCACCGCCGCCGGCGGAGGTCTCGCGGGCGACGGCGCGGGTGAGCGCCTGGCGGCCGGCGGGCTGGGCGGTGACGGCGCCGGGGATCGCGGCGAGCGGGAAGCGGGGGTCGGTCAGGCCGAGCCGCAGGGCGTGCACGTGGCCGACGAAGCGGGCGTCGACCAGGGCGACGCGCTGGTCACCGGGGACCTGGGCGAGAAGGGTCTCGGCGTCGGCCGGGTCCGAGGCGGTCCGGACGTCGTAGCCGAGGGACCGCAGATCGCCCTCGATCGACGATCCGGGGACCGGCTGACCGGTGAGGATGGCGGTCGGCAACCGAACTCACTCCCTGGGTGCCGGCGTGCTCGCGCCGGTCATGTGCATGTTGGCGGCGCCCCTTGCCGGTGGCGGCCGGGCGGCGTGTCGGCAGAGGCTATCGGATGACGGGAAGCCGACGTTCACCGGCCGTTCGGCGTGACGATCGACGTGGTTCGCCCGGTGCCGCGCCGCGATCATCATCGGGGATCGCGGGGGCCGCCCACAAACCCGCCCGGTACGAACCGGGGCACCGGGGACATTACGGGAGGCCGCCTTGGGTCGGCATAGGGTGGACGACCATGACATGGCTGATCACAGGCGGGGCCGGCTACATCGGAGCACACGTGGCGCGGACCATGACCGACGCCGGGGAGCGGGTCGTCGCCCTGGACGACCTCTCGGCCGGGTACCCGGCGCGGCTGCCGGCCGACGTGCCGCTGGTGCGCGGCTCGTCCCTGGACGGCGACCTGCTCAAGCGGGTCTTCGCCGAGCACGGGGTGACCGGTGTGGTGCATCTCGCGGCCCGCAAGCAGGTCGCGGAGTCGGTGGCCCAGCCCACCCGCTACTACCGGGAGAACGTGGGCGGTCTCGCCACGCTCCTGGACGCGGTCGCGGAGGCCGGGATCGGGCGCCTGCTGTTCTCCTCCTCCGCCGCCGTGTACGGCAACCCGGACGTGGACCTCATCACGGAGCGGACCCCGTGCGCCCCGGTGAGCCCCTACGGCGAGACCAAGCTGGCCGGGGAGTGGCTGGTGCGGGCGGCGGGGCAGGCGCACGGCATCGCGACGGTGTGCCTGCGCTACTTCAACGTGGCGGGCGCCGCAGCGCCGGAGCTCGCGGACACCGGCGTCTTCAACATCGTGCCGATGGTGTTCGACAGGCTCACCCGCGACGAGGCGCCGCGGATCTTCGGCGACGACTACCCGACACCGGACGGCACGTGCGTCCGTGACTACATCCATGTCGCCGATCTCGCCGAGGCGCATCTGGCGGCGGCCCGGCGCCTGTCCTCCCCGGACGCCGGCGGCGACCTCACGCTGAACATCGGCAGCGGTGCCGGGGTCTCGGTGCGCGAGCTGATCGAGGTGATCGGTGAGGTGACCGGCGACCGGCGGCCTCCCGTCGTGGAGGGGCGCCGGCCCGGGGACGCGCCGCGCGCGGTCGCCTCGGCCGAGCTGGCCGCGCGGGAGCTCGGGTGGACGGCCCGGCGCGGGGTACGCGAGATGGTCGAGTCGGCGTGGGCCGGCTGGCGGCTCCACCACGGCGACTGAGCGGCACGGGACGGGGCGCGACGCTGACCTGCGGAACGTTTCCGCAGGTCACGGCACATGACAACGGTATTCAACGCCGCGTTGCCGGATACCCCCTACCCGTAGTTGACTGTCATCCCGGACGGGCGGTCGCGATCGTCGTACGACCAGAAGGGCGGGCTTCCCATGGGGGCTGGGCACGATCACGGGCACGCGCACGGGCCCCCGACCGGTACGGCGGCCGCCGCCTACCGGGGGCGGCTGCGGGTCGCGCTGGGGATCACGCTCGCGGTCATGGTGGTGCAGATCGTCGGCGGTGTGGCCGCGGACTCGCTGGCCCTGGTCGCGGACGCGGCGCACATGGCGACGGACGCGGTGGGCCTCGGCATGGCGCTGCTCGCGATCCACTTCGCGAACCGGCCGGCGAGCACCACCCGCACCTTCGGCTACGCCCGCGCGGAGATCCTCGCCGCCCTCGCGAACTGTCTGCTGCTGCTCGGCGTCGGCGGGTACGTCCTGTACGAGGCCGTCGAGCGGTTCTTCACGCCGGCGGACACCGAGGGCGGCCTGATGGTCGTGTTCGGCGCGATCGGCCTGGTCGCCAACCTGATCTCGCTGTCCCTGCTGATGCGGGGCCAGAAGGAGAGCCTGAACGTGCGCGGCGCGTTCCTGGAGGTGGCGGCGGACACCCTCGGCTCGCTGACGGTGATCGTCTCCGCCGCCGTGATCCTCGGCACCGGCTGGCAGGCCGCCGACCCGATCGCCTCGCTGGTCATCGGCGTGATGATCGTGCCGCGCACCCTGAAGCTGCTGCGCGAGACCCTCGACGTCCTGCTGGAGTCGGCGCCGAAGGGGGTCGACATGAACGAGGTGCGGGCGCACATCCTCGCCGTGGACGGCGTCGAGGACGTCCACGACCTGCACGCGTGGACGATCACCTCGGGGATGCCGGTGCTGTCCGCCCATGTGGTGGTGCGCTCCGACGTCCTGAACGCCATCGGCCACGAGAAGGTGCTGCACGAGCTCCAGGGGTGCCTCGGCGACCACTTCGACGTCGAGCACTGCACGTTCCAGTTGGAGCCCGCCGGTCACGCGCAGCACGAGTCCCGGCTCTGTCACTGACCCCGCCGGAACAGGCGTACGGTCCCCCGTGGGCGGTTCCCCAGCCGCCGCGCCGGGCACGATCACTTGCCGGGAGTGCCGGATTCGTACGGCACACTTGGGGCGCAACACCGATGTGAAGGATGGGTATGCCGATCACACCTGCCACCTCGACGCAGAGTCCGTCGAAGGGCGCCGCTGACGCGATTCTGCTGGAACTGGTCGACGAGAACGGTGTGACGATCGGCACCGCGGAGAAGCTCGCCGCCCATCAGCCGCCCGGGCAGCTGCATCGCGCGTTCTCCGTGTTCCTCTTCGACGAGCAGGGCCGGCTGCTGCTCCAGCAGCGGGCGCTCGGCAAGTACCACTCCCCCGGTGTCTGGTCCAACACCTGCTGCGGCCACCCCTACCCCGGGGAGGCGCCGTTCGCGGCCGCGGCCCGGCGCACGTACGAGGAGCTCGGCGTCTCGCCCTCGCTGATGGCCGAGGCCGGCACGGTCCGCTACAACCACCCGGACCCGGACTCGGGTCTGGTGGAGCAGGAGTACAACCATCTCTTCGTCGGCCTGGTGCAGGCCGCGCTGAAGCCGGACCCGGAGGAGGTCGGCGGGACCGCGTTCGTCACGGCGGCCGAGCTGGCCGAGCGGCACGCGAAGGACCCGTTCTCGTCCTGGTTCATGACGGTGCTGGACGCGGCCCGCCCCGCCGTCCGCGAGCTGACGGGCCCGTCGGCCGGCTGGTGACCGGCCCGGCCGGGGCCCGTGTCACAGGTACGGGTCCCGGACCGGCTTGAGCGGGACGGCGGCCCAGATCACCTTGCCGCCGCTCGCGGTGTGCTCGACGTCGCACACGCCGCCCGCCTCGCGGGTGATCTCGCGGACCAGGAGCAGCCCCCGTCCCCCGGTCTGCCCGTAGTCGGCCTCGAGGGCGGTCGGCCGGTAGGGGTGGTTGTCCTCGACGGACACCCGCAGCCACTCGGCGCCGACGGCGACCTCCACGGCGAGCATCGGGGACAGCAGCGCCGCGTGCCGTACGGCGTTCGTCACCAGCTCCGAGACGATCAGCAGCAGCCCTTGGACCAGGTCGTCCGGGACCGGTACGCCCTGGCGGTGGAGCAGGTCCCGCACGGCGTGCCGGGCCTGCGGGACGGACGCCTCCACGGCGGGGGCGGTGAACCGCCAGACGCCTTCGTACGGCAGTGGGTCCGGCGGCCGCGGATCGAGGGAGTCCTCCGCGCCGCCCGCTGGGCGTGGGCCGGACCCGCGCCCGTGGTTCTCCATCGTCCGGTCGCCACCCTTGCGCTCGATTGTCACCACACCTCGAGTGTTGGGAACGCACCGGTCCCGACCGGAGAACTGAACAGAAGTCAGCAGGTATCGAGCGTTTATGACCGTTGGCGTATGACACGGTCAGATGTGAGACCACTGTTGACCCGCCGGATGCCGACTTGGCGAACTATTCGGGTTGTACGGGTTTGGGTGCCCGCGGGGTCCGGACGCTCCGCCCGGCGGCGGACCCTCTCCGGGGGGCCGCCCGGCACCGGCGGATAGCATCCGGCGCATGGAGCCCCAGCTGCTGCACCGCGTCGCCGACGCGGTCGCCACCGTCGTCGTCCACCACCCGGCCAAGCGCAACGCGATGACGGCCGCGATGTGGCGGGCGCTGCCCCCGCTGCTGGACACGCTGGCCGCCGACCCGGACGTCCGGGCGCTGGTGCTGACCGGCGAGGGCGGGACCTTCTGCGCGGGCGCCGACATCTCGACGCTCCAGGGGTCCCCGCGGAAGGCGCAGGAGCTGGCGGTGGCCGCCGAGGAGGCCCTGGCGGCCTTCTCGAAGCCGACGCTGGCGGCGGTCCGGGGGCACTGCGTGGGCGGCGGGGCCCAGCTGGCGGCGGCGTGCGATCTGCGGTTCGCGCAGGAGGGCGCGCTGTTCGGGGTGACGCCCGCGAAGCTCGGGATCGTCTACCCGGCCTCCTCCACCCGGCGGCTGGTGTCCCTGGTGGGCCCGGCCACCGCCAAGTACCTGCTGTTTTCGGGCGAGTTGATCGACGCGGAGCGTGCGCTGCGCACGGGCCTGGTGGACGAGGTGCTGCCCGAGGGGGAACTGGACAAGCGGGTCGCGGAGTTCACCCGGGTCCTGGCGTCACGCTCGCAGCTGACACAGGCCGCCGCCAAGGAGTTCGCGAACGGGCGCACCGACCGCGACGGGCACTGGTCGGAGCGGGCGCGCGAGAGCGGCGACACCGCGGAGGGGGTCGCCGCCTTCCTGGAGCGCAGGCAGCCGCGCTTCACCTGGACCGTGTCTACACGAGGGTGAACCTGCTGTCGGTGCGGAACTCCTCGACGAGGTGCGCGGGCGCCTTGGCGGGCGAGCCCGCGTCGTAGGGCGGCCGCGGGTCGTACTCGGTCAGGAGCTGGACGGCCTGGGCGTGCTCGTCGCCGGCGATCCGGCCCACCAGGGTGAGGGCCATGTCGATCCCGGCGGAGACGCCCGCGGCGGTGACGTACTTGCCGTCCGTGACGACCCGGTCCGCGGTCGGCTCGGCGCCGTACTGCGGCAGGAAGTCCAGGGTCAGCCAGTGCGAGGCGGCCCGGCGGTCCCGGAGCAGGCCGGCGGCGGCCAGGAGCAGCGAGCCGGAGCAGACGGAGGTCGTCCAGGCGGTCGTGGCGTCGACGGCCCGGAGCCAGTCCAGGAAGGTCTCGTTCTCGATCTCGGTGAACGTGCCGGGGCCGCCGGGCACGACGACGACGTCCGGGTGCGGCACGTCGGCCAGGGCCTTGTCCGCGGTCAGCGTGAGGAAGCCGGTGTCGGCGCGGACCGGTCCTGCCTGCCCGGCGACGAAGTCGACGCGGGCGTCCGGGAGGCGGCTCAGCGCCTCGTAGGGGCCCACGACGTCGAGGGCGGTGAAGCGGTCGTACAGGACCATGGCGATCTGCATGACGTTCCTTCCGGGCGGTCGGGATCAGGGTGTGGACGCGGGGCGGAAGCGGCGGCGGTACTCGGCCGGGGACACGCCGAGGGTCCGTACGAAGGCGCGGCGCATGGCCTCGGGGGTGCCGTAGCCGCCGGCCCGGGAGATCTCCTCGACACCGTCGGTGGTGTCCTCCAGGAGACGGCGGGCGTATTCGAGGCGGACCCGGTCGACGTAGCGGCCGGGGGTCATGCCGGTCTCGTGCTGGAAGGCGCGGGCGAAGTGGCGCGGGGAGAGACTGGCGCGGGCGGCGAGCGCCTCGACGGAGAGATCGGCCTCGGGGTGCTCGGTGATCCAGCGCTGCACGTCCCGCAGCGGCTCGCGCCGTGCGGTCTGGGCGGCGAGCTGGGCGCTGAACTGGGCCTGGTTGCCGGGTCTGCGCAGGAAGACGACGAGGTGGCGGGCGATCCCGAGGGCGATGTCCCGGCCGAGGTCCTCCTCGACCAGGGCGAGCGCGAGGTCGATGCCGGAGGTGACGCCGGCGGAGGTGGACACCTGTCCGTCGCGGACGTAGATGGGGTCGGGTTCGACGGCGACCTCCGGGTGGTCGCGGGCGAGCTTGCCGCAGTAGGCCCAGTGGGTCGTGGCGCGGCGCCCGTCCAGGAGCCCGGCGGCGGCCAGCAGCAGGGAGCCGGTGCACACGGAGACGAGGCGTTCGGCGGTGCGGGCGTGGGCGCGCAGCCAGTCGGTGAGGGCGGGGTCCGGGTCACGGGTGCCCTGCCCGCCGGGGACGACGAGGGTGTGCGCGTCGAGGCGGTCGCCGAGCGCCCGGTCCGGTACGAGGGTCAGGCCGCCGGAGGTGCGCACGGGGCCGCCGTCAAGGGAGGCCGTACGGATGCGGTAGGTGCCCGGACGGTAGGTCTCGGCCGCGGCGAAGACCTCCAGCGGACCGCTGACGTCCAGGCTCAGCACGTCGTCGAAGAGCACGAAGAGAACGGTTCGCTGGGCCATGCCTTCGATTCTTCGGGGCCCGGCGGACGGCCGCAATGACGAGGACCCCACCTTTCCTGCCATGGCGGACGCGCGCCCCTGACGACGTACCAAGCGGTTGGTAACCTCGGGCCATGACTACTGCCGCCCTGGAGCCCCGTGCCGGCCGACGCTGCCAGAACATGCTCAACTCCCTCCACGCGACGCTGTACTTCGCGCCCGAGACGGGCGAGGAGCTGGGCGCGCTCGGGATCACGCACCCCAGGGCCGTCAACTTCGCGGTGCGGGCGGCCGCGATGGGCCCGGTCGGCGCGGGCGCGGTGACGGCGGCGTTCTACAACTACAAGCACGAGGCGGTGGCCCGGCACGTCCCCGCCGTCTGGTCGGTCGCCTCGCCCGAGGCCGTTCTCGCGGCCCGCGCGCGGGCGGTGGACCGGGCGCTGCGCCGGCTGCTCGGCGAGGAGGCGGTGGCGTCGGCGGAGATGACCGAGGCGGCCCGCCTCGCGCTGCGCGCCACCGAGGGGTGCTCCCGCAGCGCCCGGCCGCTGTACTCGGCGTACGCGGACCTGCCCGTGCCCGAGCAGCCGCACCTCGCGTACTTCCACGCCACGACGCTGCTGCGCGAGCACCGGGGCGACGGGCACCTGGCCGTGCTGATGTCGGCCGAACTGGACGGTCTGGAGGCCGTGGTCACCCACACCGCCACCGGCAAGGGCATGACCCCGAAGTGGGTGTTCGCGACCCGGGGCTGGTCCCAGGAGGACTGGGACGCCGCCTGCGGCCGGCTGCGCGAGCGCGGCCTGCTGGACGAGGCGGGCGAGCTGACGCCCGAGGGGGCCGCCCTGCGCAAGGAGATCGAGGCCGAGACGGACCGCCTCGACCGGGCGCCGTACCGGCGTCTCGGGGCGGAGGGCGTGGCCCGGCTGACGGAGCTGGGCGCCGGGTTCGCGCGGACGGCGGCCATGGCGGGGGCGTTCCCGGCGGACCTGCTCGGCAAGGGCTGACGGCACCGGGGCTTCGCGCACGGCCTCGCCGGGCATGACGTGCGCCGGGCGCGGTACCCGTGACCCCGACGGCCGACCGGCGGCCGCCGAGGAGAGGTGAACGACGTGTTCCGTGCCATCGCAGACGTACTGCGTCAGATCGGCGGCGCCATCGCCACCGTGGTGACGCTTCCGTTCCGGGCGCTCGCCCGGCTGTTCGGCGGGGCGTCCGGCAGCGCCCACGGCCGCCGGGCCTGACCCGCCCCGCCACGGACCCGCCCTGATCCCCGGTTGTCGGCGTCACCTGCCACAATTGCCGCGCAACCTCAGTCAGAAGGCGGGACGGGATCGTGACGACACCCCTCACAGGGTCCATCGAAGGCAGGATCGCCGCGGAGCTCGGCGTACAGGAGCGGCAGGTGAAGGCCGCCGTGGAGCTGCTCGACGGCGGTTCGACGGTGCCTTTCATCGCCCGCTACCGCAAGGAGGCGACCGAGACGCTCGACGACGCGCAGCTGCGCACGATCGAGGAGCGGCTGCGCTATCTGCGGGAGCTGGAGGAGCGGCGGACGGCGATCCTGGACTCGGTGCGGGAACAGGGCAAGCTGACCGAGGAGCTGGAGGCGCGGATCCGCGCGGCCGAGACCAAGGCCCGGCTCGAGGACATCTACCTGCCGTTCAAGCCCAAGCGCCGCACCAAGGCGCAGATCGCCCGGGAGGCCGGTCTCGAGCCGCTGGCCGAGGGCCTGCTCGCCGACCCGACGGTCGAGCCGCTGGCCGCCGCCTCCGCGTTCGTGGACGCCGACAAGGGCGTGGCCGATCCGCAGGCCGCCCTGGACGGCGCCCGGGCCATCCTGACGGAGCGTTTCTCCGAGGACGCCGACCTGATCGGCGAGCTGCGCGAACGCATGTGGACGCGCGGGCGCCTGGCCGCCAAGGTGCGCGAGGGCAAGGAGGAGGCGGGCGCCAAGTTCGCCGACTACTTCGACTTCGCCGAGCCCTTCACGGAGCTGCCCTCGCACCGGATCCTGGCGATGCTGCGCGGCGAGAAGGAGGAGGTCCTCGACCTCGTCCTGGAGCCGGAGGAGCCCACCGACGGCCCGTCCTCGTACGAGGGGATGATCGCGCACCGGTTCCGGATCGCCGACCACGGCCGTCCGGCCGACAAGTGGCTGCTGGACACGGTCCGCTGGGCCTGGCGCACCCGCGTCCTCGTCCACCTCGGCATCGACCTGCGGCTGCGGCTGCGGACGGCCGCCGAGGACGAGGCCGTCGGGGTGTTCGCCGCCAACCTCCGCGACCTGCTGCTGGCCGCCCCGGCCGGCACCCGGGCGACGCTGGGCCTCGACCCCGGTTTCCGCACCGGCGTCAAGGTCGCCGTCGTGGACGCCACCGGCAAGGTCGTCGCCACCGACGTGATCCACCCGCACGTCCCGGCCAACCGCTGGGACGAGGCCCTCGCCAAGCTGGCCCGGCTGGCGAAGGAGCACGCGGTCGAGCTGATCGCGATCGGCAACGGCACGGCGTCCCGCGAGACCGACAAGCTCGCCGGTGAACTGATCACCCGGCACCCGGAGCTGAAGCTGACCAAGGTGATGGTGTCCGAGGCCGGCGCCTCCGTGTACTCGGCCTCCGCCTTCGCCTCGCAGGAACTGCCCGACATGGACGTGTCGCTGCGCGGCGCGGTGTCGATCGCCCGCCGGCTCCAGGACCCGCTGGCCGAGCTGGTGAAGATCGACCCGAAGTCGATCGGCGTCGGCCAGTACCAGCACGACCTGTCCGAGGTGAAGCTGTCCCGCTCGCTGGACGCGGTCGTCGAGGACTGTGTGAACGGCGTGGGCGTGGACGTCAACACGGCGTCGGCGCCCCTCCTCGCACGGGTCTCCGGCATCACCTCGGGTCTCGCGGAGAACATCGTGTCCCACCGGGACGCCAACGGGCCCTTCACCTCCCGCTCCCAGCTGAAGAAGGTGGCGCGGCTCGGCCCGAAGGCGTACGAGCAGTGCGCGGGCTTCCTGCGCATCCGTGGCGGCGACGACCCGCTGGACGCGTCCAGCGTCCACCCCGAGTCCTACCCGGTGGTGCGGCGGATCGTGAAGACGTCCGGGCAGGACGTGGCCGCCC
>Ga0164243_10009816_pt1 | contig 13856 bp, 10 predicted proteins | sample OricompcompostOP_FD_108781 | JGI IMG/M metagenome (GOLD analysis project Ga0164243, IMG submission 108781) | Organic Plus compost microbial communities from Emeryville, California, USA - Original compost - Organic plus compost (OP) | ecosystem: Engineered > Solid waste > Mixed feedstock >... | reverse complement strand
GTGCGCTCGCCGTGGCCGAACAGGCAGCCCTCGACCCGGTCGGCACCGGCCATCAGCGCCAGCTCCGTGGCGGCCACGGCGGTGCCGCGGTCGTTGTGCGGGTGCAGCGACAGGATCACCGCGTCGCGGCGCTGCAGGTTGCGGCCCATCCACTCGATCGAGTCGGCGTAGACGTTGGGCGTGGCCATCTCCACCGTCGCGGGCAGGTTGACGATCACCGGTTTCTCCGGGGTCGGCTGCCAGATCTCGGTGACCGCGTTGCACACCTCCGCCGCGTACGACAGCTCGGTCCCGGTATAGGACTCCGGCGAGTACTGGAACCGGAAATCGGTGTCGGAGTACTTCTGCGCGTACTCCACCACCAGGTCGGCGGCCTGCAACGCGATCTTCTTGATGCCCTCGCGCTCCTCGCGGAACACCACCCGCCGCTGCAGGATCGAGGTCGAGTTGTAGATGTGCACGATCGCCCTCGGCGCCCCCTCCAAGGCGGCGAAGGTGCGCTCGATCAGCTCCGGCCGGCACTGGGTCAGCACCTGGATACGCACATCCTCCGGGATCACACCCTCTTCGATGATCTCCCGCACGAAATCGAAGTCCGTCTGCGACGCCGCCGGGAAACCAACCTCGATCTCCTTGTAACCCATGCGCACGAGCAACTCGAAGAACTTGCGCTTGCGGGCCGGCGACATCGGGTCGATCAGCGCCTGGTTGCCGTCCCGCAGGTCGACCGCGCACCACAGCGGCGCGCGCTCGATGCGCCTCTCCGGCCAGGTGCGATCAGGCAGCCGAATGTCCTCGACCAGGCGGTACCACGGCTCGTACCGGTGGAACGGCATCGAAGACCCGCGCTGGGCGTTCCACACCGGCTGATCAGCAGGCGCGGGACGGGAAGGCGTACGGATGCGGCTGGTATTGCCGGGCTGGGTGGTGCTCATGCTGGGTGAAACTCCTGCCGGATGTCGGGGTGGGCGACCGGCGGCGTCACAAAGCCCCGCGACGGGGGGCCGGTCTGATCAGGCCCCGTCGCGGCAGCGAAGCAGGAGAGCACGTGCCACGGAGTCCACTCTAGCCCCGCCGAGTTGATGTTGGAAACAGGGTTCGCGATACAACTGTGATCTAGTTGCCTACTGGCTGGTAGCGATCGGCTCCGGGACGTGCAACACTTCCGGCATGGCCGAGCACGCCGAAAAGAGCGAGAAGAACCTCACTGAAGAGGATTCGCGTTCCAAGCGCGGAGTCGAAGTGGACTGGCGCAAGGTCAGGGACCAGGTGGTCGCCGTTGTCGCGGGGATCGTCCGCTGGGTCGGGTTGATCTTCGCGGTCATTCTCGTGCTGCACGTCATCTTCGTGATCGGCTCGGCGAATCCGGAGAACGGCATCGTCTCGTGGGTGCGCGGCTGGGCCGACAGCCTGGCGATCGGCTTCAAGGACCTGTTCGAGCCCAGTGACGAGAACCTGCGGGTGCTGGTGAACTACGGCATCGCGGCGCTGTTCTGGCTCATCGTGTCGTCGATCGCGGTGAAGATCATCCGCCGCGTTTTCGGTGGCGGTTCCGTCTAGCGCTACTCCGTTCGCTGGATTTCCGCGCCCGGTCGTATCCGAACGCGTACTTTCCGCGTCTCACCCGGCGTGGACGGCATGGACAGCCTTCGGCACGCGATCGAGACGATCCCGATCCCGGGCGCCCCGCCCCGCCTGTCGCAGCAAGGCGCCGCCGTGGGCCTCGCCCTGCTGGACACGTCGCTGCGCCTCAACCACGTACGCAGGCTCACCGAGCGGCTCACCGTCGTCGAGCACGGCACGGCCAGGCGGACCACCGAGGTCGACGTCAGCCTCAAACTGCTCGACGAGGGCCAACGCGAGGCCACCGCGCAGCTGCAAAACCTCATCGGCCGCGAGCACGGCGAGCGTGCCGGTGCCCGGACCGTTCAGCAGCGCTCCTTGTGGGTGCCGCTGGCGAGGCTGCCGCGCCGCGAGATGTCGCCGGTGGATGTGTTCGACGGCGCCGGCCAGAAGCTGCCGAGACTGACCCAGCACGAGGCGTCGAGGCTCGTCGCCTCCGGGCTGTACCGGCTGCTGCGCGGCATTCTCGCCAGCGACGAGCATGCGCAGTCCGCCAAGAACGAGCTGAACATGTTCCTGTTCGGTGTGCACGAGCCGCGCTGGCTGGTGCAGCAGGCGCTGCTGACGTTGCTGACCGAACGGAACCTGCCGGCCGAGGAGTTCACCCTGCCGCCCGCCGAGGGCACGTTTCCCGGGTACGGCAGGCAGTGCCGGGAGATGGCGCTGGACGTGCTCGACGGTTACGCGCATCTGCTGGTCGAGTACGAGTACCTGCTGGGCGTGGCGATCCGCGACTACATGCTGGTGGTAGCGCTGGATGACGCGGTCGACGAGCACCGGCTGAGCTACGAGACGCCGCTGCACGTGCAGACCCGGCCCTCCCGCGCGGTGGAGCAGTGGCGGCGGCTGCGCGCGAGCCGTCGCGGTTACGTCGTGCAGTACGAGACCGTGGTCCCGGCGACGTTGAAGTCCTATCACCTGGTCGCCAGCACCGCGCCCGAGGCGGAGATCTCGCGCATGTACCTGTCCACCGACGCCGACCAGTTCCAGGTCGACGGGCTGGCCGCGGATCTGCTGTCGCTGGCGGAACGGCAGGAGTCCGCCGAACTGCACGAGAGCGACGGGGCGAGCCACAAGATCCTCGAACTGCAGGCGCAAACCGTGCTGCGCAGGCTCGCGGATCTGGTTCGCCGCCGCAAATGGGAGGCGAGCCAGTCGGGGGTGGAACTCGCCGCGCGTGCCTTGCCCGCCTGCCACCGGCTCGCCGCCGCCGCGACCACCGGGGACGCGGTGCGCACCGAGACCAACGAACTGGACAACTCGTTGCGCAGGCATCCGGAGTTCACCGTCGCCAACCTCCGTGACGCGGCACGCGAACTCGTGGACCGGGAGTTCGGCCAGGATCTGGTGCTGGTCAACAGCATCACCGACAACGAGGCGCGGGCCTACTGGCGCCGGTCGGGTGGCGACCAGCGCGGCGACCAGGTTCGGGTGCGGGCGGGTCTCGTGCTCAGGGATTCCACGAAATCGGGGCCGCGCAACGTGATGCTGTACGCACTCGCGGTCGCGCTGGTGTCGTTCGTGCTCGGCTGGCTGCTCGTCGGCAGCCCGTGGCCGTACGGGCGCGGCGCGTCCGCGGCGCTCGACGACATCGGCGACGGCCAGTCGGTGATCACGATGTTGTTGCTGGTACCGGGTTTTCTCTACAGCCGCCTGGCGCTGCCGCCGCGGCGCACCGTGGTCGGCTACCTCGGTGCCCTGCCGCAGGTGCTCGGCCAGCTGAGCATCGTGGCGGCGGCCGCGTTCGCCGCGACCGTGGCGACGCAGAGCAACGGGCGGGTCGTGCAGATCGCGCTGACCGTCGCGGTGGCCTTGCCGGTGCTCGCCGCCGCGGTGCTGTTCGGTCAGTTGTCCTGGCGTGAGCAGGTTCCGCTGTCCAGGATCGGCGTGCCGCGCTGGGTCGGCAACGGGGTGCTGGATCGCAGGAAACCGTTGGCGGCCAACGTTCGCTTCGACTCCTCGGACGGGTGGTGACCATGACGGGCAGACGGATCTCGATCCGGAACGTGGCCGATCTGGCGAGGGCCGGGTTCGAGATCGCCCGCCAGCCACTGACCAAAGTGGACTTCGAGGTGCACCATGTCCGTGCCCGCCAAGGATATTTGCGTGATCTCTGTGCCGACAGTGCGATGTTCCTTGAGACGATGTGCTCGGCCACCAACGGCGCCGGCGTGGTGATCGGCACCAGGACGAGGACGCCGGTGACGGGCACGGAGACCATCGAACGGCCGGACGGCCCGCAGGCGGCAGAAAAGCCGCGGATCGGCGACGAGGGCTGGATTTTCACCCAGACCGCGTGGCCCAACCCGACGTTCATCTACGAATCGGCGCAGACGTTCGAAGGCCTGATCGCGATCGACCCGCCCGCCCGCGAGGTCAGCGAATGGCACGGTCTGGCCATCCGAGACGTGGCGAAGGAGATCGCCGAGGCGGCGGCGTCCCTGGTGGACGCGCCGCTGCTGACGCTGAACTGTCCCGCCCAGCTGCCCACGATTGTCAAGACACGCAACCACGATCTGCGCACCCGCAAGGAAATCGCGTCGCCGGCCGCGTCGCTGGCGATCCGGTTCTCCATCGCGCTGCCCGACGTTTCCGCTGCCACCCGGTTCGAACTCGCCGAGCGCATCCGGGAACTGTGCGAGAAACACGGCTACAGTTTTTGGCTCGCGGACACCAGGCCAGGGCACCGGCCGGGCAACTGGTTCGAGGTGTGTCACGCCGACGGCGAGTTCTCCTCGCTCTACAACGGCGACATCCGGTCGCGCCAGCGGATCGGTACCTGCCTTCCGGTGACGTGCGTGGGCCCGGCGCGGGTCGGGTCGACGCACGCGATTCTGACATTCCTGCAACGGTATCCGCAGGTCGGCGTGGTCGGCTGCACCGGATCCACGTTGTCCGATATCGCGTTCGTACATCTGCAGCTGACGATCCAGGGTGTCGCGGCGGACCGGCTCAATCGGATCCTCGGCAAGCTGCTCGGTGAGTGCTCGACGCCGGCGCGGCCACGAAAACTGTTGCGCGAGCTGTTCAACCGGCTCGGCCTCAAACCTGATCCGGTGGAGCACGGCACGCCGGCACCGGATCCGTCCAGCGACTACCAGACCTTCGCCGGCCCGGCGCACGCGTACCGTCCACATCGGATGCCGCCGGACTCGCTGGCGGTGTGGATCTCGTGGGAGATCGCGCGTCAGCACGGCGGTCTGGCGGCGCCGCTGGAGTGCCTTTACCGCGCGCTGAAGCAGATCCAGGTGCCGATGCCGGTGCAGGAACCGGTCACGACGGTCCCGGCGAGCGATCTCGCGACGATCGAGTACCTGATCTGCCGCGCGACGGAGCAGTCGGTGGTGCGCGGCAAGGCGAAACTGGCGGTGCCGAAGTCGATCCTGCGCCAGTTCTCGACCGGGGGAGTCGAGCCCCCGGCGTCGCGACTGTGCGCCTCACTGGAGGAGGCGTGGAAGGCCCACATCGACGAATCCGGCATCGACGGAGTCAGCGAATGCACCATCGCCTGGCGCGAATCCTGGCTGGGCCACTGGACGTATTCCTAGCCCCTCACCACCTCCGTTGACGTGGGCTAGAAAGCCGCCTTGCCCCACGTCCCCGTGAAGGCGAACTCCGGCAACGGCATCCGGCGTCGTTCGGCCTGTTCCCTTGACACGTCGCGTTCCTCGCCGAGTATCTCCGCGGCCGCCTGCACGCCGACGGCGATCGCGACCCTCGGCGTCGCCTCGTCCGGTATGTCGAACTCGCGCCGGACGGCGTCGGCGTCGAAGCCCGCCATCTGGTGCGCGACCAGTCCCTCGGACACCGCCTGCAGCACCAGGTTCTGGCTCGCCAGCCCGAGCCCGTACTCGGCGTAAGGGATCTCGCCCTTCTCGTTGCGGGTGACCATGACCGCGACGAGCAGCGCTCCCGCGCGCCGTGCCCAGGACTGGTTGCGCGTCGTCAGGGTGGTCAGGATTCGCTCGAACGTGTCGTCTCCGCGGCGCCCGACCAGGAAGCGCGCGGGCTGCGTGTTGCCGAACGACGGCGCCCACCGCGCCGCCTCCAGCATCGCCCGCAGCTGGTCCCAGGTCACCTCGCCGGTCTCGTCGAGCGCGCGCGGGCTCCACCGTTCCGCGATCAGGTCGGCGAGCGGCGCACTGCTGTCAGCTGGTTTCCTCATCACGCTCACATTCTCGGCGGCAGCGGTCACACAACGGTTCAGGGTGCCACGCCTTCGCCTGCGCACGCAGGTCCTGCCGCACGCGCCGGCGCGACCGTCCCTCCCGGGACGCGCCGAACACGCGCATCTCGGTTCTCCGCTGCCCGCACCGCGGGCACACCACCCGCCGGAACACCCGGCGCACCGCAACGTCCGAATCCATCCACCCTCCGGGGGCTGTGTCCTGCGGGACACCCCGCACCCGTCCCGGTCCTCCTGGCGAGCGCTCCTTCGTCGTGCTCGCCCTCGTGCGGTCCTCAAAGTGTCCGTCAGATCGCGTACTTCCACACGCCCAGCGCGTAGGCGCCGAACCACGCACCGACGAGAGCGGCCCCTGCCACCACCCACACGGCGGTCGCGGTCCGGCGGTTCGCCAGGCCGAGCGCGACCGGCAGCAGCAGTGTGAACGCGGGCAGCAGCAGCCGCGGTTTGGAGTGCATGATGCCGCTGGAGGCCAGCGCCATGATCAGGATCCCGGCGCCGTAGCCGAGGAGCGGCCACTCCAGCCGGCTGGTCACCGCCACGCCCAGCAGTACCAGATATCCGACGATCACCGCGACCGTCAGCACCGTCATCGCGTCCGGCGAGGTCAGGCCCTGCCACAGGAACCTGGCCGTGGCCGCGCCGCCGTCGAACCTCGTCGACCAGCCCTGCCACTCCAGATCCGACCAGGTACGCAGGCGTTCCGCGGAGCCGGCGTCCGGGCGCACGCGCAAACCGGTCCACCACAGGTACCCCGCCAGCCCGAGCGGGGCCGACAGCAGCGCGACGAGGGGCCGTCGCCGGTCGCGTGACATTCCCGCTACCGCGGCGATCGCGACGACCACGATGAGCGCGAGCGCGGAGGACCGGACGAGTCCGGCGAACAGGCAGCACACACCGGCCAGCAGCCACCGCCGCTCCAGCACGCCGACGAGCGTCCACGCGGCGAGCGCGCAGAACAGCGCCTCGGTGTAGGGCATCGACAGCACGACGCTCATCGGCGCGGCCGCGAACAACGCCACGAGGAGATATCCGACACGTGCCGAACCACCGCGAACGACGCGTCCGAGCCGCGCGAGACCGTACGCGGCGGCCACCCCGGCGACGGTCGTGACGACGAATGCGACGGCCGTCTGATCGAGTCCGCAGACACCGGAAATCCAACGGATCAGAACCGGAAATCCGGGAAAAAATGCGCGCGGCGTGAACGGATTAAGGTGACCCTCCGCATCCAATGTCGGGGCGAGCTCGTAACCCGAGGTCGCGATTTTGAGGTACCACTGGCTGTCCCACGCGGTGAGCTTGTGCCCGAGGCCGCCACTGCCCACGACAGCCAGCGCGAGTACTCCGATCGCGCGAATTCCCAGGTAGATCAACGCCGGAACGGCGGGAAGCCATCTCGCCGCGGCCCGCTCCGGCGTCAGATCCGGATCGGGACGAGGTGAAACCTGCCGTTCGGTTGTGAACACGTTGGAAATTTTCGCACGCGATCGATTACGCAAAGTAGTGGGAGTGGGCGGCGCCACACATAAGAGTGGCCAGGCGCTGTAACCCCGGTAGGCTCATCCGAAAAGCGCTCTTGCCAAGCTGGCCGAAAAGCAGGCCGACCCGCGCAACCGGAAGCCGACCTGCGGCAGCCGCAGCCGGGTAGCCGCGACTGTCGGCCGGGTTGGCAACGACTAGCACAGCGGAGGTCCGATAACAGTGGCGCTCGTGGTCCAGAAGTACGGCGGTTCGTCGTTGGAGAGCGCTGATCGGATCAAGCGCGTGGCCGAGCGGATCGTGGCCACCAAGAAGGCGGGCAACGACGTGGTGGTCGTGTGCTCGGCGATGGGCGACACCACCGACGAGCTGCTCGATCTCGCGCAGCAGGTCAACCCGGTGCCGCCCGAGCGCGAGATGGACATGCTGCTCACCGCGGGCGAGCGCATCTCGAACGCCTTGGTGGCAATGGCGATCTCGGCGCTCGGTGCGGAGGCTTGGTCGTTCACCGGTTCGCAGGCGGGCGTGGTCACCACGTCCGTGCACGGCAACGCACGCATCATCGACGTCACCCCGAGCCGCGTCACCGAAGCACTCGGCCAGGGCTACATCGCGCTCGTCGCGGGCTTCCAGGGTGTGTCGCAGGACACGAAGGACATCACGACGCTCGGTCGCGGTGGCTCCGACACCACAGCCGTCGCGGTGGCCGCGGCGCTGAACGCGGACGCGTGCGAGATCTACTCCGACGTGGACGGCGTGTACACCGCCGATCCGCGCATCGTGCCCGACGCCCGCAAGCTCGACACCGTGCCGTACGAGGAAATGCTGGAACTCGCCGCGAGCGGTTCGAAGATCCTGCACCTGCGGTCGGTCGAGTACGCGCGCCGATACGGAGTACCGATTCGCGTCCGTTCTTCCTACAGTGACAAGCCGGGTACGACAGTCACCGGTTCGATTGAGGAGATCCCCGTGGAACAAGCGTTGATCACCGGTGTGGCGCATGACCGCTCGGAAGCCAAGATCACGGTGACCGGAGTGCCGGACCACGCCGGCGCCGCGGCGCGGATCTTCCGGGTCATCGCCAGCGCCGAGATCGACATCGACATGGTGTTGCAGAACGTCTCCAACACCGCAGGCCGCACGGACATCACGTTCACCCTGTCCAAGGCCAACGGCCCGAAGGCCGTGGAGGCGCTGGAGAAGCTCAAGCCCGAGCTGGAGTTCAACTCCGTGCTCTACGACGACCAGGTGGGCAAGGTCTCGCTGGTCGGCGCGGGCATGCGCTCGCATCCCGGTGTCACGGCGACGTTCTGCGAGGCGCTGGCCAAGGTCGGCGTGAACATCGAGATCATCAACACCTCGGAGATCCGGATCTCGGTGCTCATTCGCGACGCGCAGCTGGACGACGCGGTGCGCGCGATCCACGACGCATTCGAACTCGGCGGCGACGAAGAGGCCGTCGTCTACGCGGGGAGTGGTCGCTGATGCGGGTAGGAGTCGTCGGCGCGACCGGCCAGGTCGGCGCGGTGATGCGGAAACTGCTGGCGGAGCGGAATTTTCCGGTCAGCGAGATCCGGTTCTTCGCGTCCGCGCGGTCCGCGGGTACGAAACTTCCGTGGCAGGGTGAGGAAATCGTCGTCGAGGACGCCGCAACGGCCGATCCGTCCGGTTTGGACGTCGCCTTGTTCTCCGCCGGTGGCGCCACCTCGAAGGCGCAGGCGCCGCGGTTCGCCGAGGCGGGCGTGACGGTGGTCGACAACAGTTCGGCGTGGCGGCTGGATCCCGATGTGCCGCTGGTGGTCAGCGAGGTCAACCCGCAGGCCGTCAAGGACGCGCGCAAGGGCATCATCGCCAACCCCAACTGCACCACGATGGCCGCGATGCCGGTGCTCAAGCCGCTGCACGACGAGGCGGGGCTGGTGCGCCTGATCGCCAGCACCTACCAGGCGGTGTCGGGCAGCGGACTCGCCGGCGTGGAGGAGCTGGCCGGCCAGGTCAAGGCGGTCGCCGACCGGGCCGCCGAGCTGACGCACGACGGTTCGGCGCTGGAGTTCCCCGCACCGAACAAGTACGTCGCGCCGATCGCGTTCAACGTCCTGCCGATGGCGGGGTCCATTGTGGACGACGGTGAGTTCGAGACCGACGAGGAGAAGAAGCTCCGCAACGAGAGCCGCAAGATCCTCGACATTCCGGCGCTGCTGGTGTCCGGCACGTGTGTGCGGGTTCCGGTGTTCTCCGGGCATTCGCTGTCGATCAACGCGGAGTTCGAGCGGCCGCTGTCTCCGGCGCGGGCCAAGGAACTGCTGGCCGGTGCGCCGGGCGTGCGGCTCGCCGAGGTGCCCACTCCGCTGGAGGTGGCGGGCAAGGACCCGAGCTACGTCGGCCGGATCCGCACCGACCCCGGGGTGCCCGACGGTCGTGGTCTGGCGTTGTTCATCTCGAACGACAACCTCCGCAAGGGGGCGGCCTTGAACACGGTGCAGATCGCGGAACTACTGGCCGCACAGGCCTGACCGCGAACTTTCACTCTTTCGGGACGCGGCATCTCCCGCTGATCGACTGTGCCCGCTCTTAGTGTGGGCCCGAACTTTCAGCAAGCTGGTCGGGGGGCCGCGTTGATAAGGCACGTGATCGTCGCTGCGGTGGCGCTGCTCGCGGTGAGCAGCGCCCCGTGGTTCGCGGCCGCCGACGCCACCGACGGACCGTTGTCCGTACGCGTAGTGCGAGTGGACGCGAACAATGCCGGAGTGGGCGGCATTCTCGTCGTCGCCACCGATTCCACCGGCGCGAGCGCGAGCGGCACGACCGCGCCCGACGGCACGGTCACGATCCCGACCACCGCGCTGACCGGCGGAAAGTACCGGGTGGACGCGTCGATCCCGCCGTCGATGCCCGAGGTCAAACCGGCGCCGGTGACGCCGGGACTGGCCAGCCTGACCGAGGTCGCCGACGTGTCCGGCGGCAAGGCGGTGCAGCTCACGATGGGCGTGAGCGGCGGGACCGGCGACATCCAGCTCGGTGATCGCGTCTGGTTCGACACCGACGGCGACGGTGTGCAGGACGGCGACGAGCCCGCGCTGCCCGGCGTCAAGGTCCAGCTCCTCGGCTGCGACGGCGCCGGAGCGCCCATCGCGGAGAAGACCACCGACGCGGGCGGGCACTACTACTTCGGACCTGCCGACGGGCTGCAGCCGAACGCCTGCTACACGGTCAAGTTCGACTATGCCGGGGTCGACACCGCTTCGCTGCCCGGAAATCCGCCCGTCGGCGGTCTGAAGTGGACGACACTGATGGCGAGCGTAACCCCCGCGATCGACTCCAATGTGGACCCGGCGACCGGCACCATGCAGGTCACCACGGGCGGGCCCGGTTCGGTGGACGACGGGATGGACGCCGGTCTGGTCGGCGGGCTGAACAAGATCGGCGACCTGGTGTGGGCCGACGTGAACCGCAACGGCGTGCAGGATCCCGGTGAGCAGGGCGTGGCCGGGGTTCCGGTGCGCCTGCAGCGGCCGGACGGCGAGGTGGTCGGCGCCACGACGACCGGCCCGCACGGCCAGTACGCGTTCTCGCATCTGGCCGACGGCAGCTACCAGGTCTGCTTCGACGCCGCGAAACTTCCCGCGCAGTACGCCGACTACCGGCTGACCCGCATGCGCGCGGGCAACCCCGGCCAGGATTCCGCGCCGGACGCGGGCACCGGATGCACGGCCCCGACCGACCTCAAACCCGAGCGCAGCCAGGACCTCACGCTCGATGCCGGGCTCGCCCCGCCGGTGAACCGGATCGCGGCGCACGTCTGGTCCGACTTCAACGGTGACGGCCTGCGGACGCCGGAGGAGCCCGGAATCGGTGGTGTGCCGGTGAAACTGCGCACGGATGACGGCAGTCAGTTCGCGCTGACCACCACCGCGCCGGACGGCAATTACGCGTTCGAGGACGTTCCGGACGGTTCGTACCAGGTGTGTTTCGACCTCGGGAACCTTCCGGCCGGCGTGGCCGACTACCTCCCCGTCCGCTATGTCAACGACTCCGCCGCGAATCCCGCCACCGGCTGCACCCGGACCGTGACGCTGGGGCTGGGCAAGCGTGAGGATCTGACGCTCAACGCCGGGCTGATCGCCCCGGCGAACGAGATAGGCGACCGGGTGTGGTTCGACAGCAACCGCAACGGCCTGCAGGACCCGGTGGAGGTTGGCATCGCTGGCGTGCCGGTCAAGCTCGTCAAACAGGACGGCGGCGACGCGGGCAGCACCACGACCGGTGCCGACGGGAAGTTCGACTTCACCGGTATGCCGGACGGCGTCTACCAGGTTTGTTTTGACGCCAAGGCTTTCCCGGCCACCTACGCGGGAGCGCAGTGGGCGCGGCCGATCGGCGCGGACGAGACGAAAAGCTCCAAAGTGGACCTGACAACGGGATGCACGGCATCGGCGATGGTCGGTGTAGGGCACCGCGAGGAATCCACAATGGACGCCGGTGTGGTCGCGGCGCGGAACCGCGTCGGCGACCTGCTCTGGTTCGACACCAACGCCAACGGGGCGCGCGATGCCGGCGAACCGGGCGTGGCCAACGTCGCGGTCACGATGAAGGACAACACCGGTCGCGTCGTCGCCACCACGCGCAGCGGGCCGGACGGGCGGTACCTGCTCGACGATCTGCCGGACGGCTCGTACCGCGTGTGCGTCGATCTGGCGAACCTGCCGCCGCAGTTCGCGACCTACGGTGTGCCGGGCTCCGGCGACGGCTGCTCGGGCCCGGTGACGGTGGGGCCGAAGCCGCGCGAGGATCTGTCCGTCCGAATTGGACTCGTTACGGCCGCGCCTGCTGTCGCACCGGCCGCGGAGTCGTCGGACACCGGCGGCGGTGGCGCGAGTTTCCCGGCGGGCTGGACGGTGCTGACGATCGTGATCGTGGGCGCGGGTGTCGCCTTCACCTGGCGCTGGTGGAAAACTGTTGACCAATAAGCCGCTCGTTTTGTGAAGCTTGCTGGCTACAACTAAATGCTGGTACACGTGTGTGAGTAGGTGATCACAGGGCGTGCCAGACAGGGGCGGTTTATGACGGAAGAACTCAGGGACTGGGATATCACCTCGGGCGTCGGCATCACCGCGCTCGCGGTCGCGGCGGCCCGCGCGGTCGACACCACGAGGGACGACGGCCTGGTCAGTGACCCGTACGCGGCGGATTTCGTCGCGGCGGCCGCCGCGCCCGTCGCGATGCCGGTGAACGCGGCCGAGCTGACCGGCGAGGACGACATGTGGGACGTCATGTCGACCTTCATGGGCGTGCGGTCACGCTTCTTCGACGAGTACTTCGCGGAGTCCGTCGAGTACGGGGTGCGGCAGGCGGTGATCCTCGCGGCCGGCCTCGACTGCCGGGCGTTGCGGCTGGACTGGCCGTCGGGCAGCACGGTGTTCGAAGTGGACCAGCCGCGCGTGCTGGAGTTCAAGGACCAGGTGCTGGCTGCCCGGAACGCGAAGGCTGCCTGTGACCGGCGCGTGGTGGCGGTCGACCTGCGCGACGACTGGGCCGCGGCGCTGCTCGCGGCGGGTTTCGACCCGGAGCGGCCGACGGCCTGGCTCGCCGAGGGGCTGCTGCCGTACCTGCCGGACGACGCCGCGATCCGGATGCTGGACATCATGCACGAGCTGTCCGCGACCGGCAGCACCGTGGCGCTGGAGCACATGGCGAACCCCCGCGCGATACTCGATGACTCGGCGGTGTCACGTACGGCGAACCAGTTCGGATTCGACCTCGCGTCGCTGTTCATGGGCGGTCCGCAGAAGCACCCCGCGGAGTATCTGTCCACTTTGGGCTGGGCGATGGCGGACGTGTCGAGCGGCGAGCTGGCGGCGCGCTACGGCAAGGAGTTCGACGACGAGCTCGCCGACCTGTTCGCCGACAATGGCCGTTATGTCACCGGGCGTCTCTTGTAGCTTGGTCGCATGACGAAACTGCGCCTGCTCGCGCTCGCGGGGCTCGGACTGCTGGTGACCGCGTGCGACCAGGTCGATTCGGCCGTCACCGACGCGAACAACGCCACCGACAAGGCAAGCGCGTGCGCCGAGGCGCTCGGCCTGACCAACATCAACCCAAACCTGAACCCGGACGACCTCGCCGCGCAGGCGAAGGAGAAGTCCGACCGGCTGCGCGAGCTGGCGAACCAGGTCGGGGACCAGGACCTGAAGCAGAACCTGCTCACCATGGCCGATTCGTATGTCGAGCTCGAGCAACGCAAGGCCGAGAACCTGAGCAACGTCAACGACTGGATCCAGCGGAACGCGGCCAACCTCTCGAATCTCCGGGCGGCTTGTCTTTAAGGTTGGTTCTCAGCGATTACCACACCTGGCGACTTGCTTCGCTGCGCTGGACCTTCGGGGTGACGCTTGGCGTGGGCTTGACGTCCTCGGTGGTGGCCGGCTTGCGCCTCGGGTGTGGCTTGGCAACCTCCAACCACAACCCCCGCCGGGCCAGGGAGCGGTCCAGGATCGTGGTCTCCTGCCAGCCTCGCGGGCCTCTGCGCAGCACGGCGTACATGTGCGGCAGGCGCCGGACGTGCCTG
>Ga0164243_10009814_pt1 | contig 13858 bp, 11 predicted proteins | sample OricompcompostOP_FD_108781 | JGI IMG/M metagenome (GOLD analysis project Ga0164243, IMG submission 108781) | Organic Plus compost microbial communities from Emeryville, California, USA - Original compost - Organic plus compost (OP) | ecosystem: Engineered > Solid waste > Mixed feedstock >... | reverse complement strand
GGCAGGCGCCGCTTTGCCACGCGGGGCGGCGGCTCCGGTCCGTCGCGTCGCGCCGGTCGCCACAGGCTCTGCCTTGCGCCGGGCGGTCGTGGTCGGCTCCGCCTTTCGCGTCGCAGCGGTGGCCGCCGCAGGCTGGGCCTTGCGCCGGGCGGTCGTGGCCGGCTCCGCCTTCCGCGTCGCAGCGGTGGCAGCCTCGGCCTTGCGCCGCGACGTCGTCGCCGGCTCCGCCTTGCGCCGCGTCGTGGTGGTCGCAGCAGCCTCGGATTTGCGCCGGGTGGTCGTCGCCGGCTCGGCCTTCCGCCGCGTCGCGGCGGCAGCAGCCTCGGCCTTGCGCCGGGGCGTCGTCGCCGGCTCGGCCTTGCGCTGCGTCGTGCGGGTCGCAGCAGCCTCGGGTTTGCGCCGGGTGGTCGTCGCCGGCTCCGCCTTGCGCCGCGTCGCGTTCGCATCCGGGCCCGCGGCGCCCTTCCCGCCACCACGCCGCGCGGCCTCCGCCTTCGCGGTCGTGCGCGCGCCTGCGCCCCTCGCCGATCCCCCCGCCGCATCCTCGGAGCTCGCCTTGCCGCGCCGCGCCGCCGCGGCCACGCGCTTCGCAGGGGCCGACTTCGCCTCCGGCACCGCGCCGGCCCGCTGGCCGCGCGTCTTTTTCCTATCGTCCCCTGCCATCCTGCGTGCTCCTTCCGGCCGACGCGCCCAAAGTAAACATGGGCCGCGCCCCGTGAGGCTGCTTGATGTGCACATTCGCACGCCGCCGGGAAGTGCCTCGTGCACCGAAAGCGCTTCGGTCTGCCCGACGCGCCCGACGCGCCCGCGCCGCCGCGACCGACGCGACCAGCCGGAGGCGAAGCGCGAGGAGCGCTCCCCGCGCGAATCGCACGCACGCGCCTTCGACGAAACGTGCGTCGTTTGCGTTTGCTCCGCGCCCGGCGGCGCGCGAGGTTGGAGCCGGAATGCGCACGACGGAGGCGCCGATGCTCGCGTGGGAAGAAGCGGTGGAACGCATCGAACGGGAGATCGTCCCGCTCGGCACCGAACGCGTGGCGCTCCTCGACGCCTTGGGGCGCGCGCTCGCCGAACCGATCGGCGTCCCGGCCGACATGCCCGCCTGGGACAACAGCGCGATGGACGGCTACGCCCTCCGCGCGGACGACGCGCGCACGAGCGCCACCCTGCCCGTTTCCGGCGAGCGGTTCGCGGGCTCGGCGCCGGGCACGCCGCTCACGCCCGGCACCGCGGTGCGGATCTTCACCGGCGCGCCCCTGCCGCCCGGCGCCGACACCGTCGTGAAGCAGGAAGACACCGTCCGCGAAGGCGATCGGGTGACGCTGCGCGCGGCGGCGCGCCCCGGCGACTTCGTGCGCCCGGCGGGCGAGGACGGACGCGCGGGCGAGGTGGCGCTCGCCCCGGGACACGAGCTGCTCGCGCCCGAGTTGGGCAGGCTGGCGGCGCTGGGCCGCACCGCCGTGCACGTCCACGTGCGTCCGCGGGTGGGCATCCTCGCGAACGGCGACGAGCTCGTGGCGCCGGACGAGCCGGCGCGCGAAGGCGGGATCCGCGAGAGCAACACCCTCGCGCTGGCCGCGGCCGCGATCGAAGCCGGCGCCGTCCCCGTGCTGCTCGGCATCGCGCGCGACCGGCCCGGCGAAGCGGAGCGGCGCCTCGCCGCGGCGGCCTCGTGCGACGCCATCGTCACCTGCGGCGGCGCGTCGGTGGGCGAGCGCGATCTGCTCAAGGACGCGCTCCGCAACCTCGGCGCCGAGGAGCACTTCTGGCGCGTGGCCATCAAGCCGGGCAAGCCGTTCGGCTTCTACCGGCTCCCCGGCGGCAAGCCGGTCTTCCTGCTGCCGGGCAACCCGGCCTCCGCCTCGGTCACGTTCGAGCTCTTCGTGCGCCCCGGGCTGCGGCGCCTGGCCGGGCTGCAAGGCCACGGCAGGCCGGAAGTCCACCTACCCCTCGCCGCAGCGGCGCGCAAGCCGGCGGATCTCGCGCTGTGGGTGCGCGGCAACCTGGAGGGCGGCGCGTTCGTCGCTTCGCCCCACCAGTCGAGTGGCCTCACGCGGTCGCTGGTCGGACAGCGTGCGCTCGCGGTGCTGCCCGCCGGCGCCGCCACGCTCGAGCGCGGCGACCTCGTCGCGGTGCGGCTGCTCGGCGGAGCACCCGCCGCCTCGTGAGCGGCTACAGCCGCGCCGGCTCGGTCTTGCCGCCCGCGCGCCGGTAGGCCTCGAAGCCGCCGTCGATCAGGTACACGTCGGTCCAGCCGTCCTGCAGCAGGCCGAGCGCCATCGACTCGGCGGCGTCGTCGTCGGCGACGAGCAGGAGCGTCCTGCCCTTGGGGATCTCGCTGCGCCGCCGCGCGAGATCGCCGGGGCGGATGCGCACCGCGCTCACCACGGTCTCGCCGCTCGCCCGGTACGTATCGTCGGAGCGCGCGTCGATGACGGCGAAGCGCTCGTCCTTCGCGAAACGGCGACGGAGCTCGTCGGGGTGGATCACGGTATAGGCGAGGCCGCCCTGCTGAGCCTGCATGCTTCCCTCCTGGCGCGTGCTTCGTTGCTGCCGACCACCGGGCCGGCTCACGAGGGAAGATTGCGCACCGTTCGGGGCGCCCGCAGCGGCGGCCTTACGCGCGCTCGTCGCCATCGGCGGACGCGTCGCCCACGAGCACCTTGATGATGCGGGGGGTCGCCTCGCGGGTCATTACGTCGCAGCCGGAGCAGGCGTGCTGCGCGAGGGGCGTGGAGCACGTGCGGCACTCGCCCAGCACGTGCAGCGCTGCGGCGAATTCGTCGCCGAGGCGCTGGAGGGCGGCCAGCCGGCGGCGCGTGCGCTCGAGCTGCTCGGCGAGCGCCCGGCCGAACCGCTCGGCGAGCTGGGGCGCGTCGATGCAACCCTCGCGGATCTGCAGCAGGCCCTTGATCTCGTCGAGCGAGAGATCGAGCTCGCGCAGGTCGGCGATGAGGGCCAGCTTTTCGAGATCGCGCTCGGTGTACAGGCGCCTGCCGCCCTTGCCCACGGCCGACGGCTTGAGCATGCCCGCCTCCTCGTAGAAGCGAACGGTGCGCAGCGTGGTGCCGGTGCGGCGGGCGAGGTCGCCGGTGCTGAGGGTGGCCTCCGTGGCCGTGCTGGAGCTCGTGTCTGCCAAGGAAAACACCCCGTACCCTTCCGAGAAGAAGTAACGGCAGGTGCGGCGGGTGTCAAACCGCCGCAGGTACCGCCGGCCGGGCGGCCGCTCGGGAGCGCGGGCGCCGTTCAGCGATGGAACACGGGAAGCGCCGCGGTCTTTTCCACCGCGCGCCGCAGCCCCGTGAAGGGCAGCCTGCCGAGGGCCTCCTCCAGCGGCACCCACTCGGCCGAGGCATGCTCGGCGGAAAGCCGCACTTCGGCATCCGCGGGCACCACCGCGCCGAACGCGTGCTCCTGCACCACCAGCGGCTCGTCGCCGAAGCCGAAGGCGTGCACGTAGCGCAGGTCGACGAGCGGGGCGTCGAGCCCCGTCTCCTCGCGCATCTCGCGCAGGGCCGCCTCGACCGGCGCCTCGACGGGCTCGATGCGGCCGGTGACGATCTGCTCGAAACCGCCGCGCTCCGGCGTGCGCCGCAGCACGAGCACCTCGGGGCCCCGCGCCGACGGTCGGAGCACCGCCACGGAGATCGTGCGCAGGTCGAAGCCGCGTTCCTCGATCGGCCAGCCGAACACGCCCGAGAATTCGCGCGCGGCCACGCGCGCCACGTCGTCCGGATCGAGCAGCCGATCGAGCTGCTTCGCGAGCGAGGTGACGCCGCGCTCGGTGATGCCGCACGGCACGATCATGCCGAAGTGCGACAGGTCGGGCATCACGTTGAGCGCGAAGCCGTGCGTGGTGATCCAGCGCTTGATGTGGATGCCGATGGCCGCGATCTTCACCGCGTCGGGATCGCTCTCCTCGCCCACCCACACGCCGGTCCACTTCGGGATGAGGCCCGCCTTCACGCCATAGTGCGCGAGCGTGCGGATGATCGCCTCCTCGACGTCGCGCACGTAGCGGCGCACGTCCTGGCGATCGGGCTTGAGGTCGAAGATGGGGTAGCCCACGAGCTGGCCGGGGCCGTGGTAGGTGACGTCGCCGCCGCGATCGGTCTCGTACACCGTGACGCCGCGCGCGCGCAGCTCGTCGTCGGTGAGCAGCACGTTGTGGGGCTTGGCGCCGCGGCCCTTGGTGATGACCGGCGGATGCTCGAGGAGCAGGAGCGTGTCCGGTGCGCGCCCTTCGTCGCGCGCCTTCGCCAGGCGCTGCATCAGCTGCAGGCCGTCGTCGTATTCGACGCGGCCCAGGTAGCGCACCACCAGCTTGCGATCCATCACCGACCTCCACCCCTCCAAACGAAAGAGCGGTGCCCCGCATTGCGGGCACCGCCCCTCCTCGTACACCGGGCGGCAGCGATCAGCCGCGCGCCTTCTCGGCCTGCAGCGAAGCGATGCACTCGGCCTTCTGCTCCTGCAGGTTCCACGGCAGCTTCGCGTAGACGTCGTCGAAGAGCGTCTCGATGCCCGGCTCCGGCGCCGCCTCGGCGACGGCGATGGCCTGGTTCACCTCGGCGAGCAGCTCCTCGCGCAGCGCCTTCTCCTTCGCCTCGTCCCAGATGCCGTCGGCGACGAGCTCCCTGTAGAAGCGCTCGATCGGATCGCGCTGGGCCCAGGCGTCCACCTCGGCCTGGTCGCGGTAGCGGGTGGGATCGTCGCTCGAGGAGTGCGCGCCCATGCGGTAGGTCTCGGCCTCGATGAGCGTGGGGCCGCCGCCGCTGCGGGCGCGCTCGATGGCTTCCTTCGCCGCCGCGTACACCGCGCGCGCGTCGTTGCCGTCGACCTTCACGCCGGGGATGCCGTAGGCCACCGCCTTGATCGCGTAGCTCTCCGAGGCGGTCTGCCCCTTCGTGCTGATCGAGATCGCCCAGTGGTTGTTCTGGCAGAGGAACACCACCGGCGCCTTGAACACGCCGGCGAAGTTCATGGCGGTGTGGAAGTCGGCGGACGAGGTGGCGCCGTCGCCCATGCAGGCGAGCATGACCGCCTTGTCGCCGCGGAGCTTGGCGGCCATGGCCGCGCCCACCGCCTGCGGAAGCTGCGTGCCGATGCAGCTGCCCCAGCTCACCTGGTTGACCGAGCGCGACGCCGGATGCGACGGCATCTGGCGGCCCTTGGTCTCGTCGAGCGAGTTGCCGAAGACCTGCGCCAGGTACGGCACGAGCGGGAAGCCGCGCAGCAGCATGGCCGACGACTCGCGCAGCGCCTGGAAGATCCAGTCGGTGGGCTCGAGCGCCATGGCCACGGGCAGATACGCCGCCTCCTGGCCGGTGCACGCGCCGTAGAAGCCGATGCGACCCTGCCGCTGCAGGGTCATCATCCGCTCGTCCACGGTGCGGATGCGCAACATCGCGCGGTAGAGGCGCAGCGCATCGGCGCCCTCGAGCCGGTACCCCGCCTCTACCGCCTGCTTCACCTCTGCCGCGCGCGTCACCATCAGGCCATCTCCGCGATGAGCTTCTCGGGATCCTGCACCAATTCGATCACGTCGTAGGCGAACTTCGCGCCCTCGGCGCCGTCCACGTTGCGGTGGTCGAAGGCCCACGACAGGTACATCATGTCGCGCACCACGATCTCGCCCGCGTCGTTGACCACCGGCCGCTTGCGCATGCGGTGCACGCCCATGATCGCCACCTCGGGGTGGTTGATGATCGGCGTGGCGAAGAGGCCGCCGGTCTGGCCGAGCGAGGTGATGGTGAACGTGCCGCCGCCGATGTCGCTCTGCGACAGCTTGCCGGCGCGCGCCGCGTCGGACAGGCGCACGATCTCGCGGGCGATCTCGCGCATGGACAGGCGATCGGCGTGGCGCAGCACCGGCACCACGAGGCCCGCGTCGGTGGCGACGGCGATGCCGATGTTGTACTCGCCGCGGAGCACCAGCTCGTTGGCCTGCTCGTCCATCACCGCGTTCACGCGCTTGTTCTTCTTGAGCGCCGCGATGACCGCCTTCACGAGGAAGGGCAGGAACGAGAGCTTCTCGCCGCCCTTCGCGAGCTTGGCGTTCATGCGCTCGCGGAAGGCGACGAGCTCGGTGGCGTCGACCTCCTCCACGAAGTGGTAGTGCGGCGCCATGTGCTTGGAGCGCTGGAGGTTCTCGGCGATCTTGCGGCGCAGGCCGCGCACGGGGATGCGCTCGTCGCCGGCCACGCTCGTGATCGCCGGGCCCGCGGGCACCTGCACGGCGGCGGGCGCCTGCACCGGCGCCGACGGGATGGCGACGTTCTGCGCGGCGCCCTGCACCATCGCCAGCACGTCGGCCTTGGTCACGCGGCCCTGCGGCCCGCTGCCGGCGACGGTGGCGAGATCGACGCCGTGCTCGCGCGCGATGCGGCGCGTGACCGGCGTGGCGAGCACGCGCTTGCCCGACTCGCCGTTGGCGACCGGGGCGGCGGCCATGGCCGGAGCCGCAGGCGCGGCGGCAGCGGTCGGCGCCTCGGGAGCGGCGGCGCCGCCCTCGATCTCCAGCACCACCAGCGTGCCGTGGACCTTGGCGATCTCGCCTTCCTTGCCGACCGTCTTCAGGACCTTGCCCGCCTTCGGGCTGGGGATGGTCACGGTGGCCTTGTCGGTCATCACCTCGATCAGCGCCTGGTCCTCGGCGATGACGTCGCCTTCCTTGACCAGCCACTTGACGATCTCGCCCTCGACCACGCCCTCGCCGATGTCGGGGAGCTTGAACTCGAACTGTGCCATCGTTTCTCTCCGGTGCTTTCCGGCGCCGTTCGCACGGCGAAGGGGTTCAGGCGACGAAGTCGACCGCCTCGCGGATGCCCTGCAGGATGCGGGGCGCGCGCGGCAGGTAGGCGTCGTCCAGGGTGTAGGGGAACGGCGTGTCCCAGCCGGTGACGCGCTTGACGGGCGCCTCGAGGTACACGAAGGCGCGCTCCTGCACGAGCGCGCTGATCTCGGCGCCGAGGCCGCACGTGCGCGCGGCCTCGTGGACGACCACCACGCGGCCGGTCTTCTTCGCCGAGGCGAGGACCGACTCGATGTCGAGCGGCCACAGCGTGCGCAGGTCGAGCAGATCGCACTCGATGCCGGCCTTCGCCGCCTCTTCCACCGCCAGCTTCGCCTCGTGGAGCATCGCGCCCCAGGCGATCACCGTGCAGTGCCTGCCCTCGCGCACCAGCGCCGCCTTCTCGAGCGGCACCGTGTAGTCGCCCTCGGGCACCTCGCCCTTGGCGGCGCGGTACACGCGCTTGGGCTCCATGAAGAGCACGGGATCCTCCTGCCGCAGCGCGGACAGGAGCAGGCCCTTGGCGTCGTAGGGGTTCGACGGCACCACCACCTTGAGGCCGGCGTGGTGGATGAACACCGACTCCGGCGACTGCGAGTGGTAGAGGCCGCCCTTGATGCCGCCGCCGTACGGCGTGCGGATCACCATGGGGCAGGCATACTGCCCGCCCGAGCGGTACCGCATCTTGGCCAGCTCGTTCACGATCTGGTCGTAGCCGGGGAAGATGAAGTCCGCGAACTGGATCTCCGGCACCGGACGCATGCCGTAGAGCGACATGCCGATGGCCGCGCCGATGATGCCGCCCTCGGCCAGCGGCGTGTCGATCACGCGGTTCTCGCCGAACTCCTCGTAGAGGCCGGCGGTGGCGCGGAACACGCCGCCGAACTTGCCGACGTCTTCGCCCATGACCACCACGCGGTCGTCGCGGCGCATCTCGATGCGGAGGGCGTCGTTCACTGCCTGGATCAGGTTCAGGACGGGCATGCGCGGTTCCTGTGGGCGGAAGGGATCAGGCGATGGGCACGCCGAACGAGGAGACCTTCATCTCGCGCTCTCGCTTGATGAGGCCCGCCACGAACAGCTCGGCCGCCTTGTACGACGAGCGCACGAGCGGGCCGGCGGCGACGTAGAGGAAGCCCATGTCCTCGGCGAGCTTCTGCAGCTGGGCGAAGCGCTCGGGGGTGACGAATTCCTTCACCTCGAGGTGCCACGACGAGGGCTGCAGGTACTGGCCGAGCGTGAGCACGGACACGCCCACCGCGCGCAGATCGCGGAAGGCCTGGATCAGCTCTTCCTCGGTCTCGCCGAGTCCGAGCATGATCGAGCTCTTCGTGTGGATGTGCGGATAGGTCTTCTTGAGGTAGTCGAGCACGCCGAGCGACTGGCGGTACGTGGCGCGGTGATCGCGGACGGTGGGCGTCAGCCGCTCCACGGTCTCGATGTTGTGCGCGATGACCGCGGGGTTCGCCTTGCCGATCTTGTCGAGGTAGTCGGTGCGGCCCGTGAAGTCGGGGATGAGCACCTCGAGGATCGTCTCGGGCGAGCGCGCGAGCAGCTCGGTGATGCAGGCGGCGAAGTGGCTCGAGCCCTGGTCCTCGACGTCGTCGCGATCGACCGACGTGACCACCAGGTATTTGAGCTTGAGCTCGGCCACCGCGGTGGCGAGGTTGCGCGGCTCGTCGGGATCGAGCGGCAGCGGGTTCTTCGCCGTGTCGATGTTGCAGAAGCGGCACCCGCGCGTGCAGGTGTCGCCCATGACCATCACGGTGGCGGTGCCGCCGCCCCAGCATTCGCCGATGTTGGGGCAGCGCGACTCCTCGCACACGGTGGCCAGCTTGAGGCCGTGGAGGGTGCTCTTGACCTTCTCGTAGGTGGGGCCGGAGGGCAGGCGGACCTTGAGCCACTCGGGCTTTCGCACCTTGGGCTTCTCGGCCCGCGCGGCCCGTTCGGCGGCGAGGGGCCCGGGCGTTCCCAGGTTGACGAGCTTCTCGGACACGACTCTCTCCTTCCCCTCCCCGCGCCGATCGACGGGCCCGTCGATCGGCTCGCGGGCGGCGCCCCGTGCGTCGGTTCCGCCGCCCGCGCCGTGCTTATCGCACGAACCCGTCAGATGTGCAGCGGGTGGCCGAGCGTGGCGTGCGCCGCCTCGCCCATGATCTCCGCGACCGTCGGGTGCGGGTGAATCGTACGCGCGAGATCCTCGGTCGTCGACTCGAGCCGCAGCGCAGCGCAGGCCTCGGCGATGAGGTCGGTGGCGTGCGGGCCGATGATGTGGACGCCCAGGACCTCGTCGTACTTCGCCTCGGAGACGATCTTCACGAAGCCGGTGGTCTGGCCGAGGATGCGGGCCTTGCCGTTCGCGCTGAAGGGGAACTTGCCCACCTTCACGTCGTAGCCACGCTCGCGGGCCGCGCGCTCGGTGAGGCCGACCGAGGCCACCTCGGGCGAGCAGTACGTGGCGCCCGGGCACTGCTCGTACTTGAGCGGCGGCGGGTTGCGGCCGGCGATGTGATCGATCGCGGTGAGCGCTTCCTGGGTGGCCAGGTGGGCGAGCATCGCCGTGGGAACCACGTCGCCGATGGCGTAGATGCCCGGCACGCTGGTGCGCATCATCGGGTCGACCGCGATGAAGCCGCGCTTGTCCGCCTGGAGGCCGACGGTCTCGAGGCCGATGCCCTCGGTGACCGGCTTGCGGCCGATGGCCGAGAGGAGCAGCTCCGCCTCGATCACCTCGGTGGTGCCGTCCTTCTTCGCCACGTGCGCACGCACGCCGTTCGGCAGGCGCTCGAGCTTCTCGACCTTCGCCTCGAGGCGGAAGTCGATGCCGCGCTTCTTGTAGGCGCGCTCGATCTCCTTCGAGACCTCTTCGTCCTCGATCGGCAGCAGGTGCGGCATCAGCTCGACGATGGTGATCTTCGCGCCGAACGCGGCGTGCACCGAGGCGAACTCCATGCCCACGGCGCCAGCGCCCACCACGATCATCGACTTGGGCACGCGGTCCATGTCGAGGATCTGGTCGCTGTTCACGACGACCTTGCCGTCGCTCTCGAGGCCCGGGAACTCGCGCACCACGGAGCCCGTGGCGATCACGATGTTCTTCGCCTCGATCGTCTGCTTCGCGCCGCCCTCGCCGGTGACCTCGATGCGGCCCTTGCCGGCGAGCTTCCCGAAGCCGGTCACCACCGTGACCTTGTTCTTCTTCATGAGGAAGCTGACGCCCGCCGAGCTCTGCTCCACCACCTTGTTCTTCTTGGCGATGACGGCGGCCATGTTCACCGTGGGGCTGCCCTGCAGCACGATGCCGTTTTCCGCCGCGTGCTGGATCTCCGAGAGGAGGTCCGCCGAGTGCAGCATCGCCTTGGTGGGGATGCAGCCGACGAGCGTGCAGGTGCCGCCGAGGCGCTTCTGCTTCTCGATCAGCACGGTCTTGAGGCCTGCCTGGCCCGCGTGGATGGCGGCGGCGTAACCGCCGGGGCCGGAGCCAATGATCGCTACGTCGTACACGTCGGCCAAGGAAAGCCTCCCCGGTTGCTTAGGTAGGGACGCGGTAGCTAACGCGGGGGATACAGGGTCGTCAAGGCTTTGAGGCCAACGCGGCGCGGCAGCCGGATGGAGTCACGGCTGCCCAGGCGCTACCCGAACGGCCCCTTGAACAGCTTGCGCATCGCGGTGGTGAAGAGGCCGAACGTCTTCTCGCGGTACGGGTACATCCACAGGGGCAGCAGGGCCACACGCGGCGCGTTCACGTGGCGAATTTCGCAGAGATCCTTGAGCCCCTGCAGCCCGTGCACGCGGCCGATGCCGCTCTGCTTCACCCCGCCCCACGGCGTCTCGGGCAGCGCGTGCGTGTAGATCACGTCGTTGATCATCACGGTGCCGGCCTGGAGCCGGTTGGCGATCCGCTCGGCGCGCTTCGCGTCGCGCGAGAACACGTAGGCCGACAGGCCGAAGGGGCTGTCGTTGGCCTCGGCCACCGCGTCCTCCTCGTCGCGGAAGCGGCGGATGGGCAGGCACGGGCCGAAGGTCTCCTCGCGCCAGATGCGCATGTCGGGCGTCACGTCGACGAGCACGGTGGGCTCGAAGAAGCGCGCGCCGCGATCGATGCGCGCCTTCCCGCCGACGAGCACCCGGGCGCCTCTGGCCTGCGCCTCCTCCACGTGGCTGCGCACGATCTCGAGCTGGCCGGGAACGACCATGGCGCCCACGTCGACGTGCTCGGCGCCGGCCTGCGCGGGATCGCCCTGCCGCAGCGAGCGGGCCAGCTCGACCACCCTGGCGACGAACGGCTCGTAGACCGACTCGTGCACGAGCGCGCGCTCCACCGACGCGCAGATCTGCCCGGAGTTGGCGAACGCGCCCCACACCACCTGGCGGGCGGCTGCGTCCACGTCGGCATCGGCGAGGACGATGGCGGGGTCCTTGCCGCCCAGCTCGGCCACGAACGGCAGGAGCCGCTCGCCGCACGCGGCGCCGACCTTGCGGCCGGTGGCGACGGAGCCGGTGAAGATCATCATGTCGATGCCGGCGTCGACGAGCGCGGCCCCGGTCTCGCCGCCGCCCAGCACCACGCCGAAGAGGTCGGGGTCGATGCCCACCGCTTCGACCAGCTCCTTCGCCTTCAGCAGGATGCGCGGCGTCCACTCCGAGGGCTTCACCACCACCGCGTTCCGCGCGGCGAGCGCCATGATCACGTCGCCCATGGGGATGGAGAACGGGTAGTTCCACGGGCTGATCACGCCGATGACGCCGCGCGGCTCGTAGCGCAGGTAGCTGCGCTTCAGCGGGCCGAAGAGGTGCAGGCGCACGGCCTCGTCGCGGAGGATTTTCCGCGCGCGGCGCGCGAAGAAGCCGGTGAGGTCGGCGATCGGGAACACCTCGTGGGTGAGCGCCTCGAAGCGCGGCTTGCCGCTCTCCTGCATGAGCAGCGCGACAATCTCCTCGGTGCGGTCGACGAGCAGCGCGCGGAACGCGAGCAGCTTCTTCTCCCGCTCCTTCCACGACAGCCGCGCCCACTTCGCCTGCGCCGCGCGCGCCCGCGCGACCACGCCGCGCACCTCGTCGGGCGTGTGCACGCGCAGCGGCGGCAGCGGCTTTCCCGTCGCCGGCTCCGTGTTGCGGATCTCGCCCTCGACGATGTTCGGCGGCCCGCCGGCCACCGCGCGGTTGGTCTCTTCGGCCTGCTGCGTGGTCACCATGCCTGCTCCCGCAATCGGTCCACGGGAGGATGCACCACGGCGGTGGCCTTCGCCACGGGCGTCGGCACCGACGAGGCGCCCGGTTGACAGCCCCCCGGCCCGGGCCTAGAGACCCGCGCATGAGCTACGACAGCGTGATCATCGGCGGCGGCGTGATGGGCAGCTCGATCGCCCTGCGCCTGGCGCAGGCGGGCCAGAAGGTGCTGGTGCTCGAGAAGGCGGTGCCCGGTGCGGAGGCCTCCAGCGCCGCCGGCGGCATCCTCGGCGCGCAGATCGAGGGCGACGCCGACGGCCCACTGTTCCGGCTCTGCCTCGCCTCGCGCGAGGCCCACGCGGCGCTGGCCGAGGAGCTGCGCGAGGCCACCGGCATCGACGTCGGCTACCGGCGCTGCGGCGTGCTCAAGATCGCGCTCCCCGGCGACGATCTGGCCCCGCTCGCGCAGAAGATGGCGTGGCAGCGCGGCATCGGCCTCCCCGTGGAGGAGCTCACCGGCGACGAGGTGCGGCGGCTCGAGCCGTGCCTGGCGGCGGACGTGGCGATGGGCATCCACTTCCCGGCCGATGGGCAGGTGGATCCCCGGCAGCTGGCGAAGGCGCTGCCGATCGCCGCGCAGCGTGCCGGCGCCACGTTCCGCCCCGCCGTCGTGCGCCGCGTCGTGGTGGAGGACGGCCGGGCCGCGGGCGTGCAGCTCGACGGCGAGACCGTGCACGCCGGCGCCGTCGTGGTGGCGGCGGGCGCGTGGACCTCGCTCGTGGAGGGGACCGGCGTGCCGGCGGACGCGGTGCAGCCGGTGCGCGGCCAGATGCTGCGGCTCGAGCTGCGCGGCCTCGACCTGCGCCGCGTGGTCTTCACGCCGCGCGGCTACGTGGTGCCCCGCGGCGGCGGCACGGTGCTCACCGGCTCGACGATGGAGCGCGCGGGCTTCGACAAGCGCGTCACCGCCGGCGGCGTGGCGTCCATCCTGAAGAACGCTCTGGCGGCGGTGCCGTCGCTCGCGGGCGCCGATCTCGCGGACAGCTGGTCGGGCCTGCGGCCGGCGCCGTCGGACGGGACGCCGCTCATCGGCTGCGGCGCGGTGCCGGGCCTGTTCCTGGCGAGCGGCCACCACCGCAACGGCATCTTGCTCACGCCGGAGACGGCGCGCCTGGTGGCGGAGGCGGTGATCGCCGGCAGCGAGCCCGAAGCGCTGCGCCCCTTCTCGCCGCGCCGCTTCGCCCGCTGACGCTGCCCTGCCGAGGCTCCCGCTTCGGTACGCCCCAACAGGCCTTGCCCCTGGCGTTGGCCTGTGCGCGGCCTATGGAGAACATCGCTTCGCCCCACGCCCCAAGGAGCGTGCGATGAAGGCTCTCGTCTACCATGGCCCCGGCAAGCGCAGCTGGGAGGAGCGGCCGCGGCCGCAGATCCAGCAGCCGACCGATGCGATCGTCCGCATCACCACCACCACCATCTGCGGCACCGACCTCCACATCCTCAAGGGCGACGTGCCGGCGGTGACCGACGGCCGGATCCTGGGCCACGAGGGCGTGGGCGTCGTCGAGGAGGCCGGCCCGGCGGTCGGCAACTTCGCCAAGGGCGACCGGGTGCTGATCTCCTGCATCACCGCCGACGGCCGCTGCGACTACTGCAAGCAGAGCGTGTACTCGCATTGCCGCAACGGCGGCTGGATCCTCGGCCACCTCATCGACGGCACGCAGGCCGAGTACGTGCGCATCCCGTACGCCGACACGAGCCTCTACAAGCTGGGCTCCGACGCCGACGAAGAGGCGATGGTGATGCTCAGCGACATCTTCCCGACCGGCTTCGAGATCGGCGTGCGCAAGGGCGCGGTGAAGCCCGGCGACGTCGTGCTGATCGACGGCGCCGGTCCCG
>Ga0164243_10009813_pt1 | contig 13858 bp, 14 predicted proteins | sample OricompcompostOP_FD_108781 | JGI IMG/M metagenome (GOLD analysis project Ga0164243, IMG submission 108781) | Organic Plus compost microbial communities from Emeryville, California, USA - Original compost - Organic plus compost (OP) | ecosystem: Engineered > Solid waste > Mixed feedstock >... | reverse complement strand
TGAGGGACGCCGGGGTCCTCGTCTTCGGGGGCGGGCTGGAGCAGGACGCTCCCGTGTACGCCGCCGACGCGACGAGCGGGGAGGTCCTCGTCACCGACGGGCCGTACGTCGAGACCAAGGAGGTCCTCGGCGGGTTCGTGGTCGTCGACGTCCCCGACGACGAGTCCGCGAAGAGCTGGGCGGCCAAGGTCGCCGTGGGCTGCGGTTGGCCGCAGGAGGTACGACGGTTCAGCCCGGAACCGGAGCTCTGAGCCGGCTCACCGGCCGATGGCCAGCCGGACCTCCACGTCCTGACCCAGCTCGACGCCCTCCGCCCGGCGCACCTGGTCCTTGACCGGGAGGAAGTACGTGTCCTCGCGCGGGAACATCGACGTGCTGAACTCGGACCCCCCGATCCGCGCGGTCACCGGCACCACACCCCAGTAGGCGACCTCCGCCTTGACCTCGTCGACCAGCTCGGCGGCGTCCTCGGGCAGCGGCACGAAGTGGTACGGCGCGGGCCCGCGCCACTCGACCACGGTGCCGGTGAACGCGAGCTCCACGCGGGTCAGGGTAGTGCGCGCACCCTCCGTGAATCCGCCGCGAGCCGCGGCGTCGGAACGTAAAGTCCGACGAATGATGTCTCGGGCCGTCCGCCTGTCCGCCCTCGCCGTCGTCGCCGGACTGCTCCTGGCCGTCCCGGCGCTGACGTCACCGGCGGCCGCCTCGACGTCGACGGTGGCGAAGGACTCCGCCGAGCGGGCCCGCACCTGCCTGGGCCACAAGGTGACCCTGGTCGGGAGGAAGAACCGCCGGCTGACGGGCACCCCGCACCGCGACGTCATCCTCACCAACGGCGCGGGCACCGTGCTGGCCGGTGGCGGCGACGACCTGATCTGCGTCAACAAGCGCAGCAACCAGCGGGTCAGCGCCGGCCCGGGCGACGACCGGGTGGTGGTGACCGGGAAGGGCCGGTTCCCCGGGCGGTACGAGCTCGGCCAGGGCCGGGACCGGTTCCAGGGCGGATCGCTGCGCGATGTGGTCTGGGCCGACACGGAGGAGTACGTCCTCCGGCCTCCCGCGGACGCGAAGGACCAGAAGGACGTCATCCGCACCGGCGCCGGTCGCGACGAGGTCCACACAGGTTCGGTCCGACAGCGGCTGCGCGACCACATCCACACCGGCGGCGGCCGGGACGCCATCTACGCGACCAACCCGTGGCAGCTCCCGGGAGCGGTCCTCGACGGGGGTGGCGCGAGCGACCTGCTGTGGCTGTCCAAGCTCGCCGACGAGCTCCCCCTCGCGAAGTGGAAGCTCGACAACCGCCGTCAGGTGCTCCGCCAGGACAACCACCAGGTTCTCTTCTGGTTCCGCCTCGAGCGGTTCCACCTCGACTTCCAACGTCGGTCGGCGATCTTCCTCGGCAGCGGCCGCGCCGAGTACTTCTCGGTGCACCCGGGCGAGCGCGTCAACGCCGGCGGCGGCAACGACGAGATCGACTTCTTCGAGACGGGTGAGGACGGCACGGCGCCGCTCACCGGCGGCCCCGGACGCGACCGGCTGACCTACCGCCGTACCGGCGCGGTCGTGACCGGTGACCTCGCCGCCGACCGGATCTCCGACGAGGGCGGCCTCGCCCAGCCGATCCCCGGGATCGAGGACCTCTGGATCCACGCCAACCAGGTGCACCTCATCGGCGACGGCGGCCCGAACGACCTGGGCATGGCCTACACCTGCAGCGGGACGGTGCGCGCCGGCGCCGGCAACGACGTCGTCCACACCCAGACACCGGTGGACGACGAGGAGATCTGCGCCGGCCCGTCCAGGTTCGAGCAGTACGGCGGGGCCGGCGACGACCGGCTCGTGGGTGCTTTCGCCGCCGACGAGCTGCTCAACGGCGGGCCGGGGCACGACCGGGCCAACGGCAAGGGCGGCCACGACGTGTGCGTCGAGGTCGAGGTCGCCCGCCACTGCACCACTGGGTAGCCGACCGGGGCCCACCATGCCCCTGGGAGGATGGAGACATGGCCGACCTCCCTCGCAAGGCCGCGGCACGTACGGCGCGCCTGGCCGCGCTGCCGCTGGGGTACGCCGGTCGCAGCGCGCTCGGGCTCGGGAAGCGCCTCGGCGGAGCGCCGGCCGAGGCGGTGCTGACCGACATCCAGCAGAAGACCGCCGACCAGCTCTTCCGCACCCTGGGCGAGCTCAAGGGCGGTGCGATGAAGTTCGGGCAGGCGCTCTCGGTGCTCGAGGCGGCGCTGCCCGAGGAGGTGGCCCGGCCCTACCGCGAGCACCTGACCAAGCTTCAGGACTCCGCGCCCCCGATGCCCACCCAGACGGTGCGCGACATCCTCGACCAGGACCTCGGGCTCGGCTGGCAGGACAAGCTGGTCTGGCTGGACGGCGGCCCGACCGCGGCGGCCAGCATCGGCCAGGTCCACAAGGGCCGCTGGCACGACGGTCGCGAGGTCGCGGTCAAGGTGCAGTACCCGGGCGCCGGCGACGCGCTCCGCTCCGACATCCGTCAGCTCGCCCGGCTGGCACGGACCATCGGCCCGCTGCTGCCGGGCATCGACGTCAAGGAGCTGATGGCCGAGGTCGAGGCGCGGGCGGTCGACGAGCTCGACTACAAGCTCGAGGCCGAGGCCCAGTCGACGTTCGCCGAGGCGTTCCGCGAAGACCCGGACATCGTCGTCCCCGACGTCGTCGACTACGGCGACAAGGTGCTGATCACCGAGTGGCTGGACTCCCCCGCGTCGCTGGCCGCGGTGATCCGGGACGGCACCCAGGAGGAGCGCGACCACTACGGCGAGCTCATGGTCCGCTTCCTCTTCTCCGGGCCCGCGCGCACCGGGATGCTGCACGCCGACCCGCACCCCGGCAACTACCGGATCCTGCCCGGCGAGGACGGCGCCCCCGGCCGGCTCGGCGTGCTCGACTACGGCGCCGTCGCCCGACTCCCCGAGCGCAACCTGCCCGAGGCGATGGGCACCCTGATCCGGCTCTGCGCCGACAACGACGGCGAGGCGCTGCTCGCCGAGCTGCGCCAGGGCGGCTTCCTCAAGCCGAACATCAGGCTCGACCCGGACCAGGTCATCGAGTACCTCTCGCCGTTCGTGGAGCCGACGAAGGTCGAGCGGTTCCGGTTCAGCCGGGCCTGGATGCGCGCCCAGTTCGACCGGCTCAACAACCCCAAGGAGCCGGCGTACACGGTGGCGATCAAGCTCAACCTGCCGCCGTCGTACCTGCTGCTGCACCGTACCTGCGTGGGCGGCATCGGGGTGATGAGCCAGCTCGAGGCGGAGGCGCCGTTCCACGCGATCCTCACCGAGTACCTGCCCGGCTTCGCCGGGCCCGCCTCAGAGGCGTAGGTACATCACGTGCAGGCCGACCAGGCCGTGCTCGCGTGAGTTGAAGGCCTGCGGCACCGTGCCGATGATCTCGAAGCCGAGCGACTGCCACAGCTTCACCGCGACGGTGTTCGTCTCGACGACGGCGTTGAACTGGATGGCGTGGTAGCCCTGGTCGCGGTGCCACTGCACGACGTACTCCGCGAGCCGGCGGCCCACGCCCTTGCCCCGCGCCTCCGACGACACCATGAACGACGCGGTGCCGACATGGGAGCCGCGGCCCGGCCGGTTCGGGCCCATGGTGGCGCTGCCGAGCACCGTGTCGCCCTCGACGAGCACGACCGTCTGGCCGGGGGGCCGGAGCATCCAGAGGTCCCGGGCCTGCTCGCTGGTCGCGTCGGGCGGGTACGCGTAGGTCTCCCCCGCCTGCACGATCTCGCGCCAGAACGGCCAGATCTGCGGCCAGTCCGCGTCCGTCGCCGGACGAATCGTCGTCTGCTCGGTCTCCACGTCACTCACTGTCCGGTGCTCCCGTCGATCGACTCCCTGATCAGGTCGGCGTGCCCGTTGTGGCGGGCGTACTCCTCGATCATGTGGGTGAGGATCCAGCGCAGGCTGATCCCGTCCGGAGCGCGGGACGACCGGCGCGCGCCGACCTCGTCCAGCGAGGCGGCGGCGCTGATGATCTCGTCGGAGGCCTCGACGAACCGGTCGAAGAGCGTCCGCAGCTCCTCCGGAGTCGCGCCCGAGGCGCTGTGCCAGTCCCAGTCCTCGTCGGCCTCCCAGTCGACGTCGTCGAACGGCGACGCCGGCGGCCGGCCCGCGAAGCTCTGCCCGAACCACCAGTCCTCGACGTACGCCAGGTGCTTGAGCATCCCGCCCAGCGTCATCGTCGACGGCGGCAGCGGGGTGTCGAGCTGCTGGGCGTCCAGGCCCGCGGTCTTGACCCGCAGGGTGTCGCGGTGCCGGTTCAGGAACGCCACGAGCATGGTCCGCTCGTCGGCGACGTAGGGCACCTCGGTGCGTCCGTCGGCGGTCATCAGTCGCTCATCCTCGTCACGTCGTCCCGGGGGGTGATGCAGTACGCCGCCCCGGTGGGGTCGGTGAGCACCGTGAAGTGCGGGTGCTCGCGGAGCACGCTGGCGCCCAGGGCCAGGTGCCGTCGTACCTCGGCCTCGCGGTCGGTGGTGTAGACGTCCAGGTGGGCGGTGACCTGCGGTCGGTCCTCACCCAGTCGCTGCAGCAGCACCCGGATCGGCTGGTCGGGTGGCCGGACCAGGGTGCGGAACTCGTCGAAGTACGGCGACTGCCGCTGCTCCAGCCCGAGGAGGTCGCTCCAGAAGACGCACTCCTCCTCGTAGGCGTCCGGTGGGATGTCGAGGCAGACCTGGTCGACCTGGGAACGGTGTCCGCCCGGCCAGGTCGTCATCGGCGGACGTCGGGACAGCTGCTCGGAGACCTCGCAGTAGGCGAGGCCGCCCGGGCTGCGGCGCACCTCGAACGGCTGTCCCGGCCGGTGCACGTCGAGGTGCACGCCGCCGGGTCCGTCCGCCACCCGCTGGACGCGCAGGTAGGGGTCGCCCTCGGGCGGCAGCAGTGTCGCGAACTCGTCGTGCTCGTCCCGGCTCGGGGAGAGGGCGTAGCCGGTGACGCCGCACCAGAACGCCACCCCCCGGTCGTACGAGTGGGCCGGCAGGTCGATGAACGCGGTCAGCCAGGTGAACCTCATCCGACCGGCCGGCAGTCGTGGCCGCACCCGTCGGGGGGCGGCGGACCGTCGGCGTGGGCCGCCGGGCGGTGCAGGACGGCGGTCGCCGGGGTGACCCGTACGTCGTCCCCGGCCACCTCGGCCGTCCCGTCGACCAGCAGCGTGTAGCCGCGCGGCTCGGGCGGCGGGAAGAGCAGGGTGACCGCCGGGTTGGCCCGCACGTTGGCGACGCTCCCCTTGCCGGGCCCGGCCACGCTCAGCGTCCCGTCGGCGACCTGGGGCTCGACGGTCACCGCCTTCACCCGGCCGTCGCCGGACGTGGTCAGCAGGTAGCCCGGCCCGTAGCCCTCCAGCGTCCGCGCCAGCTGGTCCGTCGACACCGGGATGCTCATGACGCCCAAGGTAGCGCCGGGCGCCGTCACCAGACGCCGAGGACCTCGCCGCCGATGCGCACGATGAAGCAGGAGACGACGACGATGAAGAAGACCCGCACGAAGCCGGCGCCCCGGGCCACGGCGGTGCGGGCGCCGAGGTAGCCGCCGGCGAGGTTGCACAGGCCCATCAGCAGGCCCACCTTCCAGAGCACCGCGCCCTGCGGCACGAAGACGCACAGCGCGGCCAGGTTGGTCGCCCAGTTGGCCAGCCGCGCCTTCGCCGACGCCTCGAGGAACGAGTAGCCGAGCAGGCCCACCAGCGTGAACACGAAGAAGCTGCCGGTGCCCGGGCCCAGCGCGCCGTCGTAGAACCCGACCGCGAGGCCGGTGAGCACCGCCGCGGCGGTGTGCCGGTGGCCGGAGAACCGGAGCGCGGTCTCGCCGCCGATCGACGGCCTGAGGACGACGTACGCCCCGACCACGACCAGCGCGACCAGCACGATCGGGTCGAAGGCGTCCCTCGGGATCAGGAACGCCACCGCGGCACCCATCGCCGAGCCGATGAAGGCGAGCAGCATCAGCGGCAGGAAGGTGCGCGGGTCCGGCCGGATCCGGCGGTAGTACGTCGCCGAGCTGACGGTCGTGCCGCAGATCGAGGCGAGCTTGTTGGTGGCCAGCACCTGCACCGGGCTCGCGTCGGGCAGCCCCAGCAGCAGCGCCGGGAGCTGCACCAGCCCGCCCCCGCCGACCACCGCGTCGACGAACCCGGCCGTCAGCGCCGCCAGCCCGAGCAGGGCGAGCACCGTCAGGGTCGGGTCGTCCACCCGCGCCACCCTAAGGGTGACCCTAGGGTTGGTCCCGTGCGGATCGTCTCGCTGCTCCCCTCCACCACGGAGATCCTGTTCGCCATCGGGGCGGGCGACGACGTCGTGGGCGTGACGTTCGAGTGCGACCACCCGCCCGAGGCGCGGCAGCGGCGGATCGTGTCGACCTCCGCGATGCCCGAGGGGCTGACCCCCGCCGAGATCGACGCCTTCGTCTCGGGGGCGATGGCTCGCGGCGAGGACCTGTACCGCCTCGACGAGGGCGCGCTCGCGGAGCTGGACGCCGACCTCGTCGTCACCCAGGACCTGTGCGCCGTGTGCGCGGTGGACGTGTCCGTGGTCGACGACGCGCTGAGCTACCTCGGCTGCACCGCCGAGGTGCTGACGATCGACCCGCACACGCTGGACGAGGTCCTCGAGTCCATCGGCACCCTCGGAGAGGCGACCGGTCACGAGGCCGAGGCCGAGGCGCTCGTGGCCGACCAGCGGCGGCGGCTGGACGCCGTCCGCGAGCGGGTGGCCGGCCGGCCCCGGCCGCGGGTGATGCTCCTGGAGTGGACCGACCCGCCGTTCGCGCCGGGCCACTGGGTGCCGGAGATGATCACGGCCGCCGGCGGCGAGCCGTTGCTCGGCACGCCCGGCGCGAAGTCCCAGCGGGTCACGTGGGAGGCGGTCCGCGACGCGGGCCCCGAGGTCGTGGTGGTCGCGCCGTGCGGCTACGACCTCGCCGGGGCCGCCCGGCTGGCCGAGGAGCTGGCCGGCTCCGGCGTGCTGCCGGACGACGTACCGCTGCACCCCGTGGACGCCAACGCCGCCTGGGCGCGGCCCGGCACCCGGCTGGTCGACGGCGTCGAGGAGCTGGCCGCGCTGCTCCACCCCGGAGCCGCATGATCCGCGAGAGCGGGCTCTACGCGACCCGGGACTCGGTGACCTTCCAGGTGGCATTCCGGACCGGTCGGTACGTCGCCCTGCACCGGTTCGAGGGGCTGCCGCACACCGACGGCCTGGTCCCGATCGACGAGCTCGACGCCCTCGAACGGGTCACCACGACCGCCGAGTGGCAGGGCACCCGCGTGGTCGTCGACCGGATCCGGCCCTCGCGGCTGGTGTGGGTGCGCACGACCGACGTCGCACTCGCCGAGCGGTTGCAGCTCTACGGCAGCCTCAGCACCGGCTGGGGCACCGCGGTCCGGCTGTACGAGCTCGACGACGTCCGCGAGGAGGTCATGGACCTGCTCCACTGAGCGGGCGGTCAGTCGCCGACCCAGAACCCCCGGCCGCCGAACCAGTCGCCGTACGCGCTGCGCATCTGGCCCATCGGGCTCGGGCCGCGGGAGCCGAGGTAGGAGCCGACCACCGCGGCGCCGAGGTCGTCGAGCTCCGGGGCCACCACGCGGCCCTCGACCCGCCCGGCCATCGAGTCGATGAACCGGGCCAGCCCCGGGTCCTCGCCGAGCCGGAAGAACGTCGTCTGCGCGCCGAGTCGCCGGGCGTTGTCGAGCTCGCGGACGGCGTAGGCGATGGTGAGCGGGCTCGGCGGGTAGGAGAAGTAGACCTCGCCGTCGGGCTCGAGGTGGGAGGTCGGCTCGCCGTCGGTGACGACCAGCAGCACCGGCTGGGCGTTCGGGTGCTTGCGGAAGTGCCGGTTGGCGAGCAGCAGCGCGTGGTGCAGGTTGGTGCCCTTGTCCCACATCGCGTCCAGCGCGGTGAGCTGCTCGATGTCCATGACCTCGGCGTGCCGGCCGAAGCCGATCAGCTGCAGGTGGTCGCCGCGGAACCGGGTGCGGATCAGCGTGTGCAGGGCGAGCGCGGTGCGCTTCATCGGCACCCAGCGCCCGTCCATGGCCATCGAGAACGACGTGTCGACCAGCAGCGCGACCGCGGCCTGGGTGCGGGCCTCGGTCTCGGCGACCTCGATGTCCTCGACGCTGAGCAGCGGCCCGCCGCCCTCGGCGGCCCTCCGGCGGACGCCGTTGAGGATCGTGCGCGGGATGTCCCACGGCTCGGTGTCGCCGTACGCCCACTCGCGGGTCGAGCCGGAGAGCTCCCCCGCCGCCCCGGCCTGGCGCAGCTCGCGCTGGCCCTGCCGGCCGGACATCTTCTGGGCGACGTCGCGCAGCAGCGCCTTGCCGAGCTGGCGCATCGCCTTGGGCGTGAGCATCAGCTGCCCGTCGGAGCCGCGGCGCAGGGTGCCGCCGTCGCGCAGCGCCCGCTCCAGCTCCTGGAGGGTGCGGGCGTCGACCGCGGCCCCGTCACCGAGCTGGCGGGCCAGCTTGTCGAGGTCGATGTCGTCGAGACGGGCGCCGGCGTACGACTGCGCCAGCTGCTCGGCGAGCTCGTCGAGGTCCGCGAGGTCCTGGAGCACGCCGGTCCCGTCGCCGAGGCCGAGCCCCTGCTCGCCGTCGAACCGTTCCGACCCGCCCCAGTCCTCGCCGGGCCGCAGCGCGCGGAGGTTGGCGTCCATCCGGGCCAGCGACTCCATCAGCTGCGGGGAGCCGAACGCCTTGGCGGAGAGCTGCATCAGCTCCTCGCGCTGCTCGGGCGTCATCGAGTTGAGCATCCGCTGCGCGGCCGCGGAGCGCTGGGCGAGCGCGTCGAGCAGTTCGTCGATGTTCTGCGGGTTCTCCGGGAAGAAGTCCCCGTGCTTGTCCATGAACTGCTCGAAGTCGTCCGGGGTGTCCTCGCCCCGGCGGTGCTTCTCCAGCAGCTCGTTGAGGTCGTCGAGCATCTCGGTGACGCGCTGCCGGTCCTCGTCGGTGGCGTTCTCGAGGGCCTGCTTCATGCCCGCGAACCGCTGGTCGAGCATCTCCCGGCCGAGCAGGTCCTTGATCCGCTCGTAGTCCTCCCGGGCCTGCCGCGAGGCCCAGTCGTAGTCGCTGAGCTCGCTCACCGCGGCCGCGGTGTTGGGCGGCAGGTTGTCGAGCTGCATCTGCCGGAACGCCCGGTCCCCCTCGTCCATCATCGCGTCGCGCAGGAGCTCCTTGCGCTCCTCGGTGAGCGCCCGGTCGAGCAGCTCGCGCACCTCCTGGAGGGTGCCGTCGAGGTTGTGCCGCTGGAGCAGGTCGCGACGCCGCTCCGCGACCCGCCGGGCCAGCTCGTCGAGCCCCGCCTGGTCCCGGCCGCCGCGGCGCAGGAACTCGCGCATCGCGCGCTCCGGGCTGTACCCGGCCATCACGTCCTCGCCGATCGCGTCCAGCGCCTCGGCGACGTCCACCGGTGGGGCGAGCGGGTCACCGCCCTCGTAGCGGTGGAAGCGGGTGCGCTGGCGGCTCATGGCGCGCTGCAGGTTTCCCAGCCCGGGCTGGTAAACCTGACGTTGACGGGCAAAATTTCGGCCGACAAGGTCAGGGATACCACGTGAACGTGGGATCCCTGGCGCCCCCGCTCCCTAGCCATAGACGGTCTCCGCCCCGTCGGAGTCCTTGCCGATCCGGCGGGCGAGGTAGAGGCCCTCGAGGGCGAGCTCGATGGCCCCGGCCCGCTCGCCGTCGTTGCCGGCGCCGAGGCGGTCGCACACCTCGTCGTACAGCTCGCTCTCGCCGAGCACCGGCAGCCCGGCCAGGAAGTCGCGCGCGGTGATCTGCTCGCCGGTCGTCACCATCGCGCCGTTCTCGATCGCCTCGACCAGCAGCGCGAAGTCGATGCCGCGGAAGTACGCGCGGACAGTCTCGGCGGTGGCGGTGCGCAGCAGGTGGGTCAGGATCTCCTGCTCGCGGCCCTCCTCGCCGGTCTCGAACTCGATCTTGCCGCCGAGCACGTCGACCGCGGTCTCGAGGTCGACCACCCGTGCGACCGCCTCGTCCTCGCCCTGCACGGTCGCCCGGTGCAGAGCGGCGGCGGCGATGGTCTCGGCGCCCGCGATCGCGAACCGCGCCGAGACGCCGGAGCGCTGGTCGACCGACGACGACTCGCGCAGGTTGCGGGTGAACCGGGCCAGGATCTCGACCAGGTAGTCGGGCACCCGCGCGACCAGGTGCGCCTCCTGCCGGATCACCGCGACCTCGGCCTCGAGCTCGGTCGGGTAGTGGGTGCGGATCTCGGCGCCGAACCGGTCCTTGAGCGGTGTGATGATCCGGCCGCGGTTGGTGTAGTCCTCGGGGTTCGCGCTGGCGACGACGAGCACGTCGAGCGGGAGCCGCAGCACGTAGCCGCGGATCTGGATGTCGCGCTCCTCCATCACGTTGAGCATCGACACCTGGATCCGCTCGGCGAGGTCGGGCAGCTCGTTGATCGCCACGATGCCGCGGTGGGAGCGCGGGATCAGGCCGAAGTGGATCGTCTCCGGGTCGCCCAGCGAGCGGCCCTCGGCGACCTTCATCGGGTCGACGTCGCCGATCAGGTCGGCCACGGAGGTGTCCGGGGTGGCGAGCTTCTCGGCGTACCGCTCGTCGCGGTGCCGCCAGGAGATGCGCAGGTCGTCACCGTGCTCGGCGACCGCGGCCCGGGAGGCGTGGGTGATCGGGTCGTAGGGGTGCTCGCCGAGCTCGGAGCCGGAGATCACCGGCGTCCACTCGTCGAGCAGGCCGACCAGGGTGCGCAGCAGCCGGGTCTTGCCCTGGCCGCGCTCGCCGAGCAGCACGATGTCGTGCCCGGCGATCAGCGCCCGCTCGAGCTGCGGGATCACGGTCGCCTCGAAGCCGTGCAGGCCCGGCCAGGGGTCGCGGCCCTCGGCGAGGGCGGCGAGGAGGTTGTCGCGGATCTCGGTGCGCAGCGGCTTGTGCACGTGGCCGGAGGCGCGCAGCTCGCCGAGGGTGGAGATCGTGGGAGCAGAAGTCACCCCTCGAACGTAGTCCTGCCCACCAACGCGCCGCACTAGGCTTTCGTGCGGGGAGGCTCGACGAGGAGGTCCCGTTGGCCCGCAGGCTGCTGAAGACCAACGACTCGGCGTGGCTGTTCGCGGAGACCCACCGCACCCCCATGCAGGTCGGCATGCTGGCCACCTTCAGGGTCCCGGAGGACCGGCCGACGTTCGTCGCCGACCTGGTCGCGCGCTGGCGGGAGTGCCGGGAGTTCGCGCCGCCGTTCAACCTGCTGTACCGGAAGCTCCCGGTGCCGAGCTGGGTCGAGCTGGAACCCGAGCAGATCGACCTGGACTACCACCTGCGCCACTCGGCGCTGCCCTCACCGGGCTCCCAGCGCGAGCTGGGCGTCCTGGTCTCCCGGCTGCACTCGTCGATGATGGACCGCCGCTACCCGCTGTGGGAGTGCCACGTCATCGAGGGCCTGGAGAAGGACCGCTGGTCGCTGTACATGAAGGCGCACCACTCCCAGGTCGACGGCGTCGGCGGGATCCGGCTGCTGCGCCGGATCCTGTCGACCGACCCCGAGGCCCGCGACATGCTGCCGCCGTGGGCGATCGGCACCCGCGGGCCCGACCAGTCCGGCCTGCCGCCGCGCGAGCGCGAGCGGTCGCCGGTGGCGGGCGGCTCGGGGCCGCTGGACCAGGTGCGCGACGGCCTGCGCAGCGCGGCCGCGATCACCGAGGCGCTGACCCGGACGTACGTCGAGAGCGTCACCGGGCTCGGCGCCGAGGAGGACCGCGCCGTACCGTTCCGGGCGCCCAGGACGATCCTCAACGGCCGGATCCACACGCCGAGACGCTTCGCCACCCAGCACTACCCGATCGAGCGGATGAAGGCGGTGGCCAAGGCGGCCGAGGGCAGCCTCAACGACGTCTTCCTCGCGATCTGCGGCGGCGCGCTCCGGCGGTACCTGATCGAGCAGGACGCGCTGCCCGACGAGGACCTGGTCGCGAACGTGCCGGTCTCGGTGCGCACCGGGCACGACGCCAACGTCGGCAACGCGATCACGTTCCTCTACTCCCGCCTCGGTACGAACGTCGCCGACCCGGTCGAGCGGATCCAGGTGGTCAAGGCGTCCACGCGGCTCGGCAAGGACCGGCTCCCCGAGGTCGGCAGCGGCGCGATGGACGCCTACACCGCAGGGGTGATGGCGCCGTTCCTCGGCCAGGCGATCCTGGGGTTCGGCGGGCGCGGCCGGCCGGCGTTCAACCTGGTGATCTCCAACGTGCCCGGGCCGGCCGAGCGGCGCTACCTCGACGGGTCGCCGATGGAGGAGATCTACCCGGTGAGCCTGCTCTTCAACGGTCAGGCGCTCAACATCACCGGGGTCTCCTACGCCGGCGAGTTCAACATCGGCTACACCGGATGCCGGGACTCGCTGCCGCACCTGCAGCACATCGCCGTCTACTCCGGGGAGGAGCTCGGCGCGCTCGAGGAGGGGCTCGGCACCTGAGCGCTGTGGTCCTGCTCGCGGTCGCCGTCGTCGTCCTCGCCGTCGGCCTGCTCGTCGTCTCCGGGCTGCTGGTCGGGGCCCGCCGGCAGGCCGCCGCCGACGCAGCGCGGATCGAGCGGCTCGAGGCGGACCTCTCCGCCGCGCTCCGGCCGCCGCCGCCCGCCACGGCCGCCGAGAAGGCGGTCAGCCGGGTGATCCGCACGGTCGGACGGGTCCGCGAGCACGGCATCGCCGGTCTGCTCCAGGCCTCGATCGAGGACCTCCAGTCGTGGGCGCAGGAGGAGCGGGCCGGGATCATGACGATGGCCGACCCCGAGGGCCGGGTGACGCTGTTCTTCTCCGACATCGAGGACTCCACCGCCCTCAACAGCCGGATCGGCGACGAGGCCTGGGTCCGGCTCCTGTCCGCGCACGACTCGCTGCTGCGCGCCCGCGTCGACCGCTACCGCGGCCAGGTCGTGAAGTCGGCGGGCGACGGGTTCATGGTCGCCTTCCGGGACGCCGAGGCGGCGTGCCGCGCCGCCGTCGGCGTGCAGCGGGACCTCGCGCGCAGCCGCGACCTCCGGCTGCGCCAGGTGCGGGTGCGGATCGGCATCCACACCGGCCCGGTGGTCAGCCGCAACGGCGACTACTTCGGTCGCAACGTCGCGATCGCCGCCCGGGTCGGCGACCTCGCGGAGGGCGGCGAGGTGCTGGCCACCCACGACGTGCTCCAGGCGCTGGACGACGACGCCGCGGTCGTGCTCGAGGAGGCGGGTGAGGTCGAGCTGAAGGGCCTGCCGGGCAGCCACCTCGTGTACCGGGTGCGCCGGCGCCCGGGCTGACGGCACGTCGGCTCCGGCGCGACGGCTCAGGAGATGAAGCCCTCGTCCCGGAGCCACTCCTCCGCGACCTGCGCGGGCTCCTTGCCGTCCACGTCGACCCGGGCGTTGAGCTGCAGCAGCACCTCGTTGGTGAGCTTCTCGGTGATCGGGGTGATCAGGTCCTCGATCTCCGGGTGCTCCTCGGCCAGCTCGTCGGTCAGCACCAGGCAGACGTTGTAGTTGGGGAAGTAGCCGCGGTCGTCCTCCAGCACGGAGAGGTCGAGCGCGACGATCCGGCCGTCGGTGGTGAACACCTCGCCGAAGAGGCACTCCCCCTTCGCGGTCGCGTCGTAGATGGCGCCGGTCTGGTAGGTCTGGATGTTCTTGTCCGGCACCCCCTTCGGCTGACCCAGCGGGATGTCGTAGGTCTTCAGCATCCCCTGGAGCCCGTCGTTGCGGTCCTTGAACTCCGACTCCACGCAGAAGGTGCGCTCGGCCGGGGGGACCTTCTCGGCGATCTCGGACATCTTCGAGATGCCGTACTTCTTCGCGTTCTCCTGGGTGA
>Ga0164243_10009811_pt1 | contig 13859 bp, 8 predicted proteins | sample OricompcompostOP_FD_108781 | JGI IMG/M metagenome (GOLD analysis project Ga0164243, IMG submission 108781) | Organic Plus compost microbial communities from Emeryville, California, USA - Original compost - Organic plus compost (OP) | ecosystem: Engineered > Solid waste > Mixed feedstock >... | reverse complement strand
GGTCGCGGCGGCCGGAGAGCGCGCCGAGGAAGTCGAGGAACGCCATGCCGCACAGCTCGCCGAGCAACCCGCGCAGCGCGGGCGCGACGTCGTGAAAGCCGGTGCGCTGGAGCTGGCCGAGGCGCCCCGCCTGCTCGGCGTAGTCGCGCCGCTTCCAGCCGGGGTGCGAGGGAGATGGGATCGCGCGTGCGAGCGCGGCCGAGCGCTCCTCGCCGAGGAGGCCGTCGATCACGACGTGCGGGTAGGGCCGCGCCTCGGCGTACGCCGTGCGGTGCGCGCGGCCGAGCGCGACGAGCGCCGCCCGGTCGAACGACCAGGCCTCGACGGCGGGGTGGCTGCGAACGAGCGCGGACACGGCGCGTTCGTAGCACGGCGCGCGGATCCGATCCGCAGGCCGAGCTCGACGGGCCCTCGACGCCGCGGACGTACGCACGGGACGCTCCAGGGGCATGACCTCGAGCCAGCGCTCTTCGAGCTCCGGGTGCGAGGACCGGCGAGACGTACGCGAGGGCGCGGGCGAGGACGAGCACGCGCGCGGCGACGATCGGGCCGCGTCTTCGAGTCGTCGGTCAGCGGCCTGCGAGGCGGGTGGTGGACGGCACCGAGAGAGAGGTTGGATGCGACGGCGCTCCGACCGCGGATGGCCGGCGGGATCGGCCGCGATCCTCCTCGGGGACGTCGTGTCGGCCCCGGTGTCGGACGGGCGTGATACCGCTTCCCGGTGAGCCGGAGCCCGAGCGAGACGCCGCTGATGCGGCAGTACCTCGACATCAAGGACAAGCACCCCGACGGGATCGTGCTGTTCCGGCTCGGTGACTTCTACGAGATGTTCTTCGAGGACGCGGTGCTCGCCGCGCGGCTCCTCGATCTGACGCTGACCTCGCGCGACAAGGGCAAGGACGACGCGGTCCCGATGTGCGGGGTCCCGCACCACGCGGCGCGCGGCTACATCGCGAAGCTCACCGAGCTCGGCCACAAGGTCGTGATCTGCGAGCAGACGGAGGATCCAAAGCTCGCGAAGGGGCTCGTCAAGCGCGAGGTCGTGCGGATCGTGACGCCGGGCATCGTGCTCGACGACGAGGTGCTCGAGCCCAAGCGCCCGCGCTACGTGATGGCGCTCGTGCCGGCGCCGCGCGAGGGCAAAGGCAAGGCGGCCGGGGCGGCGAGCTCGGGGGGAGAGCCCGTGCTCGGCCTCGCGTACCTCGACGCGACGACGGGCGAGCTCGCGGCGACGGTGGTGCCCGCCGCGTCGGCGATCGACGAGCTCGTGCGCGTCGCACCGCGCGAGGTCGTGATCGCCCCCGAGCTCCACGCCGCGCTCGACGAGGATCCGGTGCCGCCGCGCGCCCACGCGCTGCACGCACTGCGCGCACGCTACAAGGCGCCGTGGAACCCCGCGCCCGTACCGTCGGACGCGGAGGCGCGCAAGGAGCTCGGCTCGCTCGTCGTCGTCGAGCCGCCGGTCGCGCTCGCTCCGGCCCACCGCGAGGTCGCGATCCGCGCGGCGGCGGCGGTGGTCGCCTACGCGCGCTCGACGCAGCCGGCGGGGACGCTGCCGCTCGCGCGGCTCGAGCTGTACCAGCCCGGTGACAGCGTCGTCCTCGACGAGGCGGCGATCGCGAACCTCGAGCTCGTCGAGACGCTGATCGGCAAGCACAAGCAGGGCTCGCTGCTCGACGTCATCGACGAGACGTCGACCGCGCCGGGGGGGCGGCTGCTGCGGCGGTGGCTCCTGTACCCGCTCGTCGACGTCGAGAAGATCCGGCGCCGCCAGGACGCGGTCGCGTGGCTCGTCGAGCGGCCCGCGCTGTGCGAGGCGATCCGCAAGGCGCTCGGGCGGATCGCGGACCTCGAGCGGCTCGCCGGCAAGGCCACGCTCGGCATCGCCACCCCGCGCGACCTCGGCCGCCTGCGCGACGCGCTCTCGCAGCTGCCCGACATGATCGCGCTCGTCGCCTCCGGGGCGGACGGCGCGATGGCCCAGGTCGCGCCGTTGCCCGAGCTGCTCGATCTCGCGGCGTGCGCGGTCCCGGCGCTGCCGGCGCTCGCGGAGCGGCTCGCGTCCGCGCTCGTCGACGAGCCCCCGCCGCTGCTCAAGGACGGCGGCGTGATCCGCGCCGGGTACGACGCGCAGGTCGACGAGTGCCGCTCGCTCGCGGACGGCGGCAAGGAGTCGATCCTCGCGATCGAGGAGCGCGAGCAGAAGGACAGCGGCATCGCGAACCTCAAGGTCCGCTACAACCGCGTGTTCGGCTACTACATCGAGGTCACCAAGACGAACCTCGCGAAGGTCCCGGCGCACTACATCCGCAAGCAGACGATCGCGACCGGCGAGCGGTTCGTGACCCCCGAGCTCGCGGAGCTCGAGCGCAAGGTGCTGACCGCCGAGGAGACGCTCGCCGCGCGCGAGTCCGAGCTGTTCCGCGCCGAGGTCGCCGCCGTCGCGGCGGTCGCGCGCGAGATCGCCGCGGCGGGCGCCGCGCTCGCCGTGCTCGACGCGTGCGCCTCGCTCGCGGACGTCGCCGCGCGTCGCGGCTACTGCCGGCCGACGGTCGACGACGACCTCGTGCTCGACATCACCGACGGTCGCCACCCGGTGATCGAGGCGATGCTACCGACCGGCACGTTCGTCCCCAACGACTGCCACCTCGATCCCGACGCCGAGCAGCTCGTGCTGATCACCGGGCCGAACATGGCGGGCAAGAGCACGTACATGCGCCAGGTCGCGCAGATCGTGCTGCTCGCGCAGATCGGCTCGTTCGTGCCCGCGAAGGCCGCGACGATCGGCGTCTGCGATCGCGTGTTCACGCGCGTCGGCGCCGCCGACAACCTGTCGCGCGGCGACTCGACGTTCATGGTCGAGATGCGCGAGACCGCGTCGATCCTCGCGAAGGCGACGCGCCGCTCGCTCGTCATCCTCGACGAGGTCGGCCGCGGCACCTCGACGTTCGACGGCGTGTCGATCGCCTGGGCGGTCTCGGAGTACCTCCACGACCACATCGGCGCGCGCACGCTGTTCGCGACCCACTACCACGAGCTCGTCGCGCTCGCCGACAGCCGGCCGCGCGTGCGCAACGTGTCGGTCGCGGTGCGCGAGCACAAGGGCGAGATCGTGTTCCTGCGCCGCGTCGTGCCCGGCGGCGCGAGCAAGTCGTACGGCGTCGACGTCGCCCGGCTCGCCGGTCTGCCGTCGAAGGTCATCACGCGCGCACGCCAGATCCTCGGCCAGCTCGAGGGCAGCGCCCACCTCGGCGCGTCCCCGCAGCTCTCGCTCTCGATCCTCGCCCCCGCCGCGCCCGCCGACGCCGCTTCGCCCGCCGACGCCGCCTCGCGCGCGACGGAGCCCGCCGCGACCTCACCGGTGCTCACCAAGCTCGCCGCGATCGATCCCGACCGCATGACGCCGCTCGAGGCGCTCCAGCTCCTCGCCGAGCTCAAGGCCCTGGTCTAGCCGCCGTCACGCCCGCGGTGCGCGAGCTTGCAGACGAGCCGGCGCCCGCGGCGCGCGTCGACGCGCCTGTGGAAGCGGATCGTCGGGTAGGTCGCCGCGATCGGCCCCTTCTCGCAGATGCCGAGGCAGCCGACCGTCACGATCCGGACCTCCGGGTGGGTCGCGGCGGCGTAGGCGCGGAGGTCCTCGGCGAGGGCACACGACTGCTCGCGCGGCGCGCACTTCTTCCCGGTGCAGATCACGAGCGCCTGCGCGTCCGCCAGCTCGCGCTTGCGCAGCTTCTTGCGGAGCTTTCGTTTCTTGCCCACGACACCTACAGCCTACCGGGCGGTGGGTGCGTGTGCGCGGAGCTGGGGACGGAGTCTCCTTTGTCGCCTTTTCGGACGCAGGTGTCCGAACCGGTCGACGCAGGAACGCCGTTGTCGGCCCCCTCTGGGGGTGGGAGGCCACAGCTCCGAGATCGTAGGGGGCCAAAGCCCAGACGTGCACGATCGCGGGCCCGAGGAGTTTCGCGGCTCTGCGCTTGGCCCGATGCTTGTACTGGCTGCGGCCACCAAAGGAGGGACGCCGTGAAACACCACCTGAAGAGCCTCGCGATCGGCACGGCACTGGTCACCGCGACCACCAGTGTCGGCTGCAGCGGGGACGACAGCTCGACCGGCCCGCTGGGCGACGTCGACGCGCTCATCATCCTGCAGCGCCCGAAGCGCAACGACGGGGGCGACATCTTCACGTACACGTCGTACCTGCCGGGCGCCCGGCTCGTGAAGCTCGAGCCGCCGACCGCCGACGGCGTGAAGACCACGCTGTGCTGCGATCAGGCCGGCGCGGAGTTCGCGAACATCGACATCTCCGGCTACGACATCTCGTTCGACGCCAAGCAGATCGTGTTCTCGGGCAAGCTGGCGGCGGATCAGACGTACGGTCTGTTCCTCCTGACGATCGACACCGGCGAGGTCGTGCAGATCCCGACGGATCCGGGGCGCGACTACACGTCGCCGATCTTCCTCCCCGGTGACAAGATCATGTTCACGACGAGCTCGGTCGTCGAGGAAGGTGCTCCGCAGCACCGCGACGAGTACGAGCGCCGCGTCACGCTCCAGCTCGGTCGCATCAACCTCGACGGCACGGGCGAGGAGCTCGGCCCGCGCAACCTCTCGCACCGCACGTTCCCGACGCTCACGTCGGACGGCCGCGTGATGTTCACGAACTGGGATCACATCGGTCCGATGAACGCCGGCCACCTGCTGTTCGTCGACCAGGACATGCAGAACCTCCGCGAGGCGTTCGGCAAGGAGGGCACGGGCGCCTCGAACTCGACGCTGAAGCCGCGGGAGATCGCGCCGGGGCGGTTCGTCGGGATCGCGACCTCGCGTGACCGCACGCTGCAGGCGGGCGCGCTGATCGACATCCGCCTCGGCGAGGTCGCGACCGACGACAAGGGCAACGTCGTCGCCAACCGCCGCATGAGCGAGGCGACCGCGAGCTATCGCGACCTCACGCCGGACGTGCCGCGCGGGCGCGAGCCGTCAGCCGAGACGGTCGGTCGCTACTACGACGCGTTCCCGCTGAACGCCAAGGACAAGCCCGACCTGCTCGTGTCGTGGGCCGACGGCCCCGTCGAGTCCGGCGTGCTCGGCGCGGCGGGCCTCGCGGCGAACTTCGGCGTGTACCTCTACGACACCGAGCGCCAGCAGCGCCGCCCGATCCTCGACGATCCCGAGATGTGGGACGTGTTCCCGCGCCCGCTGAAGACGCGCTCCGCGCCGCCGATCACCGGGTCGGCGGTCGACACCTCGCTCGGCGGCAAGACGCTGATCGGCGCGATGAACGTCTATCAGTCGACGCTCAAGGAGTTCGAGCCCGGCAGCATCTGGGGCGTCCGCGTGACCGAGGGCTTCTCGTCGGAGGAGGGCTTCCCCGAGATGTTCGGCTCGACGATGTTCGAGGGCATGGCCACGCTCGGCGTCGCCAAGGTCCGCGCCGACGGCAGCTGGCTCGCGACCGTGCCCGCCAACGTGCCGGTGCGCGTCCAGGCGGTCGACACGTTCGGCATGTCGCTGTTCAGCGAGCCGGTGTGGTTCAGCGGCCGCCCGGGTGAGTCGCGCGTGTGTGGCGGGTGCCACGAGGATCGCGCGGCGAGCCAGGTCATCGACCCGGGCATCACCGACGCCGCGGCGTTCGGTCCCGATGATCTCAAGGGCAGCGTCCCGCGCGAGATGCGCAAGTCCGACGTGTTCACGCGCGACGCGATCGTCGGCGTGGCCTGGGACAAGGCGATCCAGCCGATCTTCGACGCCAAGTGCGTGAGCTGCCACGACGGCGTGCCGGGGCCCGCGAACCCGTCGTACACGGTCACCGATCGCGACGGTAACTCGATCACGTGGACGTTCGACCTCCGCGGCGATCGCCTGCCCGCGGAGTGGGCGGAGCTCGGCGGCGAGTCGGCGTTCACGCGCTCGTACCTGTCGATGGCCGGCCTCGACATGGAGGCCGTCGACGAGGGCGACCTCATGATCACCGGCGACTACAAGGTCTACCTGAACCCCGAGGACGCGCGGAGCTCGATCGCGATCAAGCTGCTCAACCCCGTGCAGCAGTGGCCGACGCAGGATCCGAGCGTTCGCGCGTTCCCGACGACGCCGCACATGCAGGGCAGGGGCACCGACCTCACGCCCGACGAGTTCTACGCGCTGATCCTCGCGGCCGACAACGGCGTGAGCTTCTTCGCGCGCGAGAACAACCCGGGCGACCAGTCCTACACCGATTGATTGATCCACCGCGGAACCCAGGAGAACGACCATGAAGAACATCGGTACCCAGCTCGCCGCGGTCGCCCTCGTGCTCGCCACGGCCGTCGGTCCGGCGTACGCCGGCAAGGGCGGCAGCGCGGGGCTCATCCGCAGCGCGATCCAGTCCGGCTCGGTCGACGCGATCATCGCCGAGATCGAGCGCGCCGAGAGCCTGATGTGCGGCGAGTGCGTCGACCTCGTCGCGGGCCTGCTCGACGACGAGCGCTACGAGGTCCGCGAGGTCGCGGCGTGGTGGTTCGCGAAGCGCCCCGCGCTCAAGGACGCCATGGCGCAGCAGTTCGTCGTGGAGCTCGCCAGCGGTGACACGATCCAGACCCGCAACGCCGCCGACTTCCTCGGCCGCACCAAGACGTACACCGCGCTCCCCGCGCTGCGCGTCGCGATCGGACGCCAGCTCGGCGCCGAGGCGAAGGTCGCGATCGTCCGCGCCGTGGAGCTCATGGGCCACAAGGACGGCGTGCCCGTGCTGACGACGGCGCTCGGCGACGCGGACGCGACCGTGCGCGCCGCGGCGGTGAAGGCGTGGCGCGAGATCCGCGGCCAGCGCACCGCCGCGCCGATCGTGCCGCTGCTGGCCGATCCCGACGCGAAGGTCCGCGCCCACGCCGCGACCGTCGTCGGCGCGCTGCGCGAGCAGTCGGGTCGCGCGCAGCTCGAGGTGATCGTCACGAGCGACGCCGATCCGTTCGCGCGGCGCAACGCCGCCTGGGCGCTCGGCCGGCTCGGCCAGGCTGCCTCGCGCGAGGCGCTGACCCGGGCGACGTCCGACGAGAGCGGCCTCGTGCGCATGGTCGCGAAGGCGGCGCTCGCGTCGCTGCGGTGACCGCCTCGTCCCACAGGCGATCGTGATCACGGGCCGCGTCGGACGACGTGGCCCGCTGTCTGTTCCGAGGAGAAACGAGTTACGATGAAGTCCATGGAGCTCCGGGCGATCCTCCTCGTGGCCGGTCTGTGTCTCGGTGCGTGCGGTGAATCGCCCCCCGGCCGGACCTACTTCGAGCGGAACATCCAGCCGATCCTCGAGCAGAAGTGCACCGGCAACACGTCCGGCTGCCACTCGGTGAACGCGGGCGACCCGTTCCAGCTCGCGGCCGGCAACCTCGACGTCACGAGCTTCGAGCGCCTCCAGAAGCGCCGTGACACGCTCGAGAAGTTCGGCGCGTACCCGTTCCCCCTGTTCCTGATCAAGGCGGTGGGGCCGGATCAGCTCAAGCTCCAGTACGGCGGCGAGTTCCACGACATCGAGGTCCAGCACGTCGGCGGCTCGATCATCGAGATCGGATCGGACGCCTACTTCACGCTCCTGACGTGGCTCGAGAACGGCGCGACCGAGAACGGCCTCAAGCCACCGACGCCGCCGCAGGTCGGGGAGGGCGCGTGCTCGACGACGATCCCGCCCGACTTCGATCGCACGCGGTTCATCACCGCCGACACGCAGGCCCACTTCCAGGCGTTCACGTCCGACGTCCAGCCGGTGCTCGAGCGCAAGGGCTGCATGGCCGGCAGCTGCCACGGCGCGCCGTACTCGGACTTCTACATCACCTGCGGCACCACCGACGAGCAGCGCGAGTTCAACTTCAGCCAGGCGTGGGCGTTCGTCGCCGACGCCGTCGACGACTCGCAGCTGCTGCGCATCCCGCTCGCGGTCGCCGAGGGCGGCCACGGGCACACCGGCGGCGATCACTTCCGGCTCGACGACGAGGACTACCAGCGCATCCGCGCGTGGGCCGAGTCGATCGGGGCGCTCGACTTCGCCGGCAACAGCGCGGCGAAGCAGTTCTTCGCGCAGCGCGTGCAGCCCGTGCTGCTCACGCGCGGCTGCTCGTTCGAGGCGTGCCACAGCCCGCAGGCGGCGAACGACTTCAAGCTGCGGCCGGGCTCGATCGGCTTCTTCTCGCCGGTGGCGCTCGAGAAGAACTACGAGCTGCTGAGGAACGACTTCATGGCGCTCGAGTTCCCCGACGCGCGGCGCGGGCGAGCGGTCGCCAAGACGATCCTCGAGACCGACGAGCGCGTCACTGGCGTCGGTGGCATCGCCCACCGCGGCGGCCCGGTGCTCGAGACCCCGAACAGCGGGCCCAGCGGCGGCTCGGATCCGGCGGACTGCGGCCCGTACGATCCGGCGACGGCGAGCGCGTTCTGTACGCTCCAGGAGTGGGTGCGGCTCGAGCGGCTCGAGCTCGGCGACGAGGTGACGGCGATGGACACCGGCGATCCGATCGAGATCGTCTACGTGGATCGCGCGACCGGGCCGACCGCCGATCGCCTCCAGTTCGACACGTTCCAGGGCGGCGCGGACCTGCGGATCGTCGAGACGCAGCTCGGGGCAGGGCAGGTGATCCAGCCGGTCTCGGCCGGCGCGTCGCGCTCGCTCCTCACGACCTGCCCGGGCCTGACCGAGGGCGTCGCGGACGTGCAGGCGCCCGACGTCTCGCACGACGGCGAGCGGATCGCGTTCGCCGCGCGCAACAGCGCGAGCGAGCCGCTCGCCGTGTGGATCGTCGATCGCACCGGTACGACGTGCGTACGGGTCACGCCGCCCGCGCCCGAGGCCAACGGCCTCAAGGTCCACAACTTCGACCCCGCGTGGTCCCCCGACGGCAACTACCTCGTGTTCGCGTCGACGCGCGGCAAGAACGGCCCGACCCGCTCGCGCAAGCGCTTCCTCCCGCAGTCCGATCTGTGGCGCGTGCGGGTCAGCGGCTTCACGGCCGACCAGGGCTCGTACGAGCAGATGACGTTCCTGTCGAACTCGGAGATCAGCCCGCAGTTCATGCGCGAGGGTCGCGTGATCATGACGACCGAGAAGGCGAGCGAGAGCTTCTATCAGCTCTCGGGCCGGCGCCTGAACTGGGACCTGACCGACTACCACCCGCTGCTCGGTCAGCGGAAGGACTCGCCGTTCGCCGACATGAACGATCTCTCGCAGCGGGGGCCGTCGATCGGCTACTCGGCGGTGACCGACATCCGCGAGGGCAGCGATGGCAACTTCCTCATCGTGCTGTCCAACACCGACGACACCGGCGCGCCCACGACGCCGGCGGCCGCGGGCGCGCTCGCCGTGTTCAACCGCAGCATCGGGCCGTTCGAGGCCGGGCGCGAGACCGAGGCGGGCTACCTGGCGTCGGTGCGCGTGCTCGATCGCACGGAGGGCTACCGCACGCCGAGCTCGCTCCCCGACGGCACGATCCTCGTCTCGTACGCGAGCAACCCGGCGTCCGGGAACTTCGGCGTGTACGCGTTCAACCCGCGCACCGCCACGCGTACGCAGCTCGTCACCGGCGGCGGCATCCACGTGGACGCGCAGCTCGTCTACAAGCACCCCGGCCGCAAGCACTACGACAACCGGCGCCAGCTCGTCTTCGGCGGGCGCGCCGACGCCGATCTCGCGCAGAGCCGCGAGGCGATCGTCCACATCCCCGACGCGCCGATGCTGTTCACGCTGCTGACCTCGAACCTGCGGCGCGGTCGCCCGGTCGACGCGTTCCGCGCGGCGCACGCGCTGGAGATCGTCGCCGAGGGCATGTGCCCGGCGGGCCCGTGCTCGCCGAACCTGGGCGGCATCTACGAGCAGCGCCAGGTCCTCGGGCGAGTGCCGCTCGCCGAGGACGGCTCGCTCCGCATGCGCGTGCCGGCGCAGACGGGCGTCGTGCTGCGGCTCGTCGACGCGAGCGGCGCGACCGTGGTCACGATGGAGGAGGAGCACCAGTTCGGGGCCGGTGAGGTCATCTCGATGGGCGTCTCCGAGGCGCTGTTCGACGCGGTGTGCGGCGGGTGTCACGGCTCGATCTCGGGCTCGGAGCTCGACGTGATCGTCACGCCCGACGCGCTGACCGGGGCATCGCGCTCGCTGTCGTCGGAGCGAGATCCCGCGACCCCGAACTGAGCTCCCGGGCGGCCCGGAGCGTCGCGCAGCTCACCGCGTCGATCGCGGTCGATCGCCGTCGGCGGGGGCGCCGCGGTCGCCGTGCGCTGAATACCGGCGACGGGTGCACGTCTTCCTTGAGACCTCACACGAGGCCCGGGTACGATGCGGGCCGCTCCACGGAGGACGTATGCCCCGATTCCGCACAGCTCGTTTGATCCTCGCCTCGTTCCTCGGCGTCGCGCTCGCCGCGTCCCCGTCGCTCGCCGGGCCCAAGAAGAAGGCCGCGAAGACCAAGGTCGAGGCCAAGAAGAAGGCGCCGCCGGTCAGCGAGGAGAACAAGAAGAAGCTCGCTGCCTCGCTGCTCAAGGACTTCAAGTTCGGGATGACCAAGGACGAGGTCATGAAGATCCTCGAGAAGGACATCTCGGCGAAGTACGACGAGGAGATCGGCAAGACCAGCGACGTCGCCCGCCAGGACCGGATCCGCGCCGATCGCAAGAAGGAGCTCGCGCGCGTGAAGTCGACCTACGTCGAGTTCGCGGAGAACAAGCCGTCGCCGTGGGACGTCTCGATGATCGAGGGTGAGTTCGCGCACGGCACGAACGAGGCGATGCTGGAGCGCTGGGAGAACGACGGCGGCAAGAACAACCGCCGGTTCTTCTTCTTCTACGAGGGCAAGCTCTGGAAGATGTTCGTCTCCCTCGACGTCTCGATCCTCCCCGAGGACAAGCGCAACTTCGAGACGTTCTCGGGCGTGATGCAGGGGCTGTACGGCCCCGGCGAGGTCGACGCGAGCCAGATCACGTGGCGCACGGCCGAGTTCGAGGCGCGAGCGGTCGACAAGCTCCGCACGTACGACATGCTGGCGCTCGTCATCGAGGATCCGCGCGTCCGCCGCGACGTCCTCGCGCTCCGCGAGGTCAAGGCGCCGCCGAAGAAGGAGACGAGCGCGATCATCAAGGCGGTGATCGACGTCGACAACTCCCACAGCCCCGACGTCAAGGCGAACAGCAACGCCATCGACGCCGTGATCAACGCGCAGGGCAGCAAGAAGAAGAAGTGAGCGGGCGGTAACCGCCGCACCGGCGGCCCCACCGGCCCATCGCCGAGGAGCGACCACGCTCCGAAAACCACGACGCCCGCTGCCGGAGAGGCCGCGGGCGTTTTCGCGCGTCCCCCGCTGGGGCGCGCTTGGGGCGAAGGCGTTCTAGAGGAAGAACGAGAACCGCGCGCCCTTCGACGACTCGGCCTGCAGCCGCTGCTCGAGCTTGTTCGCGTCCTCGATCAGCTGCTTCGTGCGCTCCGCGATCGCGCGCACGCGGCGCGTGTAGTAGTACTCCGACACGCCGGGCTCGGTGCCCTTGACGAGGGCGTCACGAACGCCGTTCTGGAGCAGCATCAGGACCTTCTTCGCCGGGACGCTGTCGCTCCCCTGGGTCACGAGGTCGCCCTTGATCGGGGTGCCACCCGGGTCGTTGCGGTAGGCGAAGCCGGTCGGCGACTCGCCCTCCGCGCAGCGCGCCACCGGCGTGCTCCCGCCACCGCAGTACACGCCCGCGATCTCGACGAGCTTGGCGCCGAACTCGCCGCGATCGTCGTCGGTGGGAGCCTGGACGAGGACGCCGTACTTGAGGTTGCCGGCGAGGTAGGCGTTGTCACCTTCCTTCAGCGTGGCCGCGTTCTGGGCGTCCTTGCCCTTCTTGAGCGTCATCTCGTCGAACTTCGCCGCCTTGTTGTGGGCGTCGATCATCGACTTGATCTCGGCGACCCCGGCGTAGAACGCCAGGATCTGGCCGGCGACCGCCGGATCCACCGAGCTCTGCTTGGCGCGGAAGACGAGCTCGCTCTTGACGTCGAGCTTCAGCGCCATCTTCGTGAGCTGCTCGCCGATCTCCGCGTCGGGGCGGTAGTTCGTCTTGGTCTTCATCTCGTCGAGCAGACCGTCGAGCTCGGACAGCGTCCGCTTGGTCGCGACCACGGTCGACGGCGTCTTGGCGTCGCCGAGGATCGCGCGCACGCCGCGGAGACCGTCGTTGTAGAAGTTCGCGTCCTTCGAGATCCGGCCGATCGCGAGGCCGATCGCGAGCGCCGCCACCGCGGGCACGGCGATCTTCGCGATCTTCGCACCCTTGCCCGACGCTCCGACGTTCTCGACGGGCTTGCCGTCGTTGACGATCACGATCTCGGGGGCACGCTGCACCGTCCCGACCGCGGCCATCGCGTTCATCGCCGCGAAGGGATCGTCGGTCGGGCTCGGGATCGCGGGCGTCGCGGGCTGCGCTCCCGGCGGAGGTTGAACTCCCGGCGGAGGCGGCAGGTTCACGCCCGGGGGCGCGACGACGCCGCCCGACGTACCATTGGTCCGGGTCTGTCCCGTTGCCGGAGCAGCAGCCCCTTTCTTGAGACCCAGGCGCGCCTTCAGGTCACTGATGTCTTTGCTTCCGCCGGGTCGTTTCGCGTCGCTCAATGGAAGGACCTCCGTTTCGGACCGTGACTTTAGGTAGGTCGTGTCGTGAGTGTCAAGGATGCCCGTGTTCTGGCGCAGTTGCGGAGCGCGGTGACCTGTCGTCATGTCGCCACAGTCCGGGCGAGCGTGACCGCGCTTTCACAGTTCCCCGTCGGCGAGATCGTGGCGTACGATGTAAGGAGCTGGAAACCCGGACGTTTGTCCCGCGATCCCGGCGGCACGCGGCTGGCCCGTACGCTGCAACGTAAACCGCCAGACGCCCTCGCGCGTCTCTACGTCACCAAGCTCCTCGAAAGGCTCCCCCCGTGAACCGTCGCTTTGCTCTCGTAGTCGGTGCCTTCGTCCTCGCCTCCACGGTCGGCAGTGAGGTCGCGGAGGCAGGTCGTCGTGGTCGGATCCGCTTCGGCGGTGGTGGCGTCCGGGTCACCGCCGGTGTCGGCGCGCGCGTGCACTGGTCGAGTCGCCCGCGCGTGTGGACGCCGACGCGCTGGTCGGTCGGCGGTCGCATCCGCGTTCGGCCGTACTACCCGCGCTACCGCTACTACCGGCCGTACTCGTACTACTACTCCGAGACCTACATCCCGTCGTACTACGGCTCGGCCTATTACCCGGTGGCGCCCGCGGCGGCCCCGGTCGCGCCCGTCGTGGCGGTCGCCGCGCCCAAGCCCGAGCTGCCCAAGCTGGGCCTCGGTCTGTTCGCGGGCGGCGTCAGCGTCGAGGACATCAACCAGTCGAGCGACATCGGCGTGCTCGGCCGCCTGCGGCTCGGCAACGGTGGGCTGCTCCTCGAGGGCGAGCTCGGCAAGACGTCGTACGAGAACGATCTCCGCGTCGATCGCCGCCTGGGCGCGTCGCTGATCTGGGAGCTCGGCGCGCGCAACCGCCTGGCGCCCTACGTGCTCGCGGGCTTCGGCGTGCAGCAGGCCGACGTCGCCGACCGGTACTCCACGACGCAGAACTTCGGCGAGCTCGGCGTGGGGCTGCGGTTCGCGGTCACCCCGAAGTTCCACCTCGCCGCCGACGTCCGCGCGGGCAGCCGTGACTCGATGACGAGCGATGCGCCGGTGGGGACCGTGGGGGCCGACGGCTCGCTCATGCGCACGATCGTGCCGCCGCAGGACGGCTGGGGCGATGATGACGAGAGCTACACGCGGGCTCGCCTGAGCGCGCTCCTCTACTTCTAGATCGCCGCGCGAACCTCTCTCCGCTCGTCGATCTCGCCGGCCGCATCCCGCGGCCGGTGCCGTTTTCGGCTACGAT
>Ga0164243_10009810_pt1 | contig 13863 bp, 8 predicted proteins | sample OricompcompostOP_FD_108781 | JGI IMG/M metagenome (GOLD analysis project Ga0164243, IMG submission 108781) | Organic Plus compost microbial communities from Emeryville, California, USA - Original compost - Organic plus compost (OP) | ecosystem: Engineered > Solid waste > Mixed feedstock >... | reverse complement strand
TTCGGCGTAGGCGACGCTGATGCCCGGGTCGAGGCCGCTGCCGCTGGCGGTGACGGCGTCGGCGGGCACCGCGGGGTCGGCCGGCGCGTCGCCCCGGATCGGGGTGACGATCCCACCCTCGGCCACGTAGTCGTGGCCCGGCTGGGCCAGCTCCACCGGCACCCCCTCGTAGGTCGCGAGGAACGGGGTGGCCGGAGCCGTCTGGTTGACGCTCACGACCCGGGTGACCGGGCCGGTGAGCCCGTCGGCGCGGAACACCGCGAGCACGGCGCCGACCCCGTCCGGCGTGCAGAACGGCCGGCTGCCGTCCACGCCGTCGAGCTCACCGACCGCCCGGCTCCGGGCGCAGACCTGGGTGAGCAGGCTCTGCGTGGACTCCTCGGGATCGGTGGCGATGGTGTCCACCACGCTCTCCGGCCCGAGGTTGCTGGCCGAGGTGGACGTGGGGTCGTAGCCGTCGCCGGCCGCCGACGGTCGACTCTGGAAGTAGCGGACGATCGGGTTCCCGTCCGCGTCGGTGAAGGACTGGCCGATCAGGCTGCTGCCCACGGTGCGTCCGTCGACGCTGATCAGGGAACCGTCCGCCCTGCCGTCGAGGCCGGGGATCCGGCCCACGGCGACCATCGCGAGCGGGTAGGCGATGCCGAGCAGCACGGTGAAGACGAGCACGGCGCGCAGGGCGGCGAGGTGCTGGGCGAGCCAGGTTGGTAGGCGCATCACGAGATCCCTGGGATGAACTGGATGAGCAGGTCGATGAGCTTGATGCCGACGAACGGCACGACGAGGCCGCCCAGGCCGTAGAGCCAGAGGTTGCGGCTGAGCAGCTTCGACGCGCTGGCCGGCCGGTACCGCACGCCGCGCAGGGCGAGCGGGATCAGCGCGACGATGACGACCGCGTTGAAGATCACCGCGGCCAGGATCGCCGACTCCGGGCTGGCGAGGCGCATGACGTTCAGCGCGTCGAGGCTCGGGTAGATGCCGGCGAACATGGCCGGGATGATGGCGAAGTACTTCGCCACGTCGTTGGCGATGGAGAAGGTGGTCAGCGCGCCCCGGGTGATGAGCAACTGCTTGCCGATCTCGACGATCTCGATGAGCTTCGTCGGGTCCGAGTCGAGGTCGACCATGTTGCCGGCCTCCTTGGCGGCCGACGTGCCGGTGTTCATGGCCACGCCGACGTCGGCCTGCGCGAGCGCGGGCGCGTCGTTGGTGCCGTCGCCGGTCATGGCGACCAGCCGGCCGCCCTCCTGCTCCTTGCGGATCAGGGCGAGCTTGTCCTCCGGCGTGGCCTCGGCGAGGTAGTCGTCCACCCCGGCCTCGTCGGCGATCGCCTTCGCGGTCCGCGGGTTGTCGCCGGTGATCATGACGGTCCGGATGCCCATCCGGCGCATCTCGTCGAAGCGCTCGCGCATCCCGGACTTGACCACGTCCTTCAGGTGGATGACGCCGAGCGCCCGGGCCGGCCGGCCGTCGAGGTGTTCGGCGACCACCAGCGGCGTGCCGCCGGTGCCGCTGATCGCGTCGACCAGCTCACCGACATGTGCGGTGGGGTGGCCGCCGTTGTCGCGTACCCACTTCATGACCGCGGCCGCCGCGCCCTTGCGGATGCGGCGCACGCCGCCGTCGACGCTCTCCGCGCCGAGGTCGACGCCGCTCATCCGGGTCTCCGCGGTGAACGGCACGAAGGTGGCGTGCGGCATGACGCCCGGCTCGCGTTCGCGCAGCCCGTACTCGTTCTTCGCGAGGACCACCACCGAGCGCCCCTCCGGGGTCTCGTCGGCCAGGCTGGAGAGCTGGGCGGCGTCGGCGACCTCCGCGGCCTCGACCCCCTCGACCGGGAGGAACTCGGCGGCCTGCCGGTTGCCGAGCGTGATGGTGCCGGTCTTGTCGAGCAGCAGGGTGTTCACGTCGCCGGCCGCCTCGACCGCCCGGCCACTCACCGCGAGCACGTTGCGCTGCACCAGGCGGTCCATGCCGGCGATGCCGATGGCCGACAGCAGCGCGCCGATGGTGGTCGGGATCAGGCAGACGAGCAGGGAGACCAGCACCACGCCGGTGACACCGGCGTCGGTGATCGCGCCGGTGTCCGGCGCGGCGGCCTGGAAGCCCTTCGAGAAGATCGCCAGCGGCTGGAGGGTCACCACCGCGAGCAGGAAGATGATCGTGAGCGCGGCGAGCAGGATGTTCAGCGCGATCTCGTTCGGGGTCTTCTGGCGGTTGGCGCCCTCGACCAGGGCGATCATGCGGTCGATGAAGCTCTCACCCGGCTTCTGGGTGATCTTCACGACGATCCGGTCGGACAGCACCCTGGTGCCGCCGGTGACCGCGCTGCGGTCCCCACCGGACTCCCGGATCACCGGGGCCGACTCGCCGGTGATGGCCGACTCGTCGACGCTCGCGATGCCCTCGACGACGTCACCGTCGCCGGGGATGACGCCGCCCGCCTCGACCAGGACGATGTCGCCCTGCCTCAACTCCGGGGCGGGCACCGCCTCGTCCCGGTACGCGTTCGCCGGGGCGCCCGGCGTCCAGCCGATCAGCCGGGTGGCGATGGTGTCGCGCTTCGCCTGGCGCAGGGTGGCCGCCTGCGCCTTGCCCCGGCCCTCGGCCACCGCCTCGGCGAGGTTGGCGAAGACCACGGTGAGCCAGAGCCAGACGGCGATCGCCCAGGCGAACACGGAGGGGTCCGCGATCGCGAGCACGGTCGTGAAGACGGAGCCGATCTCGACGATCAGCATCACCGGGTTGCGCCAGAGCGTGCGCGGGTCGAGCTTGCGCAGCGCGTCCGGCAGGGACCGGAGCAGCTGCTTCGGGTCGAGCAGACCGCCGCCGACCCGGTCGCCCTGGGTGGCAGGGGTGCCGGCGGTCGGCTCCTCGCCGGCCCCGGATGTCACCGACGTGACGGACATGTTCTCGTTCCTCATGGAGATCAGAGCCCCTCGGCCAGCGGGCCGAGCGCGAGGGCGGGCAGGAAGGTCAGCGCGACGAGCACCACCGTGACGCCGACGACCATCCCGACGAACAGGGGTCGGTGGGTCGGCAGGGTGCCCTCGGACGCCGGGGTGGGTTGCTGGCGGGCCAGCGAACCGGCCAGGGCGAGCACGAAGATGATCGGCAGGAACCGGCCGAGCAGCATGCACAACCCGAGTGCCGTGTTCCACCAGGCGGTGTTCACGGTGATGCCGGCGAACGCGGAGCCGTTGTTGTTGCTGGCCGAGGTGAACGCGTAGAGCACCTCGGTGAGCCCGTGCGGTCCGACGTTCAGCGCGGTCGCGTTGTTGCCGGTGGCGAACGCCGCGGCCGTGCCGATCAGCACCAGCGCCGGCGTGATCAGGAAGTACATCGAGGCGAACTTGATCTCCCGGGCACCGATCTTCTTGCCCAGGTACTCGGGAGTGCGGCCAACCATCAGTCCCGCGACGAAGACCGTGATCACCGCGAGGATCAGCAGGCCGTACAGGCCGGCGCCGACACCGCCGGGGGCCACCTCGCCGAGCATCATGTTGACCAGCGGCACCATGCCGCCGAGCGCCGTGTACGAGTCGTGGAACGAGTTGACCGCGCCGGTGGAGGTCAGCGTGGTCGCCGCCGCGAAGGTCGCCGAGTTCGAGACGTCGAACCGGACCTCCTTGCCCTCCAGCGCCGCGCCGACCGCCTGCGGCACCGTGCCGTGTCCGCTCAGCTCGAAGACGTTGGTCAGCGTGACGCTGGCCAGCGCGAGGATGGCCATCACGGCGGCGATCGCGTAGCCCTGGCGGTTCTGCCCGACCATCCGGCCGAAGACCCGGGGCAGGCTGAACGGGATCATGAGGATCAGGAAGATCTCGATCCAGTTCGTCCAGGACGTGGGGTTCTCGAACGGGTGGGCGCTGTTGACGTTGTAGAAACCGCCACCGTTGGTGCCCAGCTCCTTGATCACTTCCTGGCTGGCCACCGGCCCACCGGTGATCGTCTGCGTGCCCCCGGTCAGCGTCGTGACGTCGGTGCCGCCCGACAGGTTCTGCACCGCGCCGCCGATCATCAGTGCGAGCGCCCCGAGCACTGCGATCGGCAGCAGGACGCGCAGGGTGATCCGGGTCAGGTCGACCCAGAAGTTGCCCAGGTGCCCGGTGCGCTGCCGCGCGAAGCCACGGACCAGGGCGATGGCGACCGCGATGCCGACGGCGGCGGAGACGAAGTTCTGCACCGCGAGACCGGCCATCTGCACGAGGTGGCCCATGGTCGACTCACCGGAGTACCACTGCCAGTTCGTGTTCGTCACGAACGAGACCGCGGTGTTCCAGGCGCCGTGCGTCATCACCGGGTCGAGGCCGAGCGACAGCCAGAGGTGGTTCTGCAACCGCTGGAAGGCGTACAGGAACAGGATCGAGACAGCCGAGAAGGCCAGCACGCTGCGGGCGTAGACGCCCCAGGTCTGCTCGGCGGCCGGGTTGACCCCGACCAGCCGGTAGATGCCGCGCTCGACGCGGGACTGCCGGGTGCCGGACACCACCCGGTACATGTAGTCGCCGAACGGCCTGTAGATGGCGACCAGCGACACCACCAGCGACAGGACGAAGATGACGCCGGCCGTTGTCGTGGTCATCAGAAGCGCTCCGGGAACAGCAGGGCGACCACCAGGAAGATCCCGAGGCCGATCGCCAGCACCAGGCCGACGGCGTTGACGGCGCTCACAGCTTCTCCACCGCCCGCACCACCAGGGCGAGCGCCGCGAAGAGCGCCACCGTCAGGACCACGAACACCACGTCAGACACGCTGACTCCTCGTACGGAAAGGTTCGTCCGCGACCGCCTCCCGGTCGCGCCGGGCAATCAAAACGCCGGGGTCACAGGGGCGACAGGGCCCATAACGGAACCATGACGAAACGACCCCCTTTTTTTGACGCCCCTTTCACACCCCCACCCCCGCGCCCCGCGCCCCCGCGCCCCCGCGCCCCACCCCCTCCCGCGATCTTGCAGTTTCTGCCCCGGCATTCCGGGTAGAAGCCGCGAAACGAGGGCCGGAAGTGCAAGATCGACGCGGTGGGGGGCGGGGGGCCTAACCTTGTCGCGTGACCGCCGAGCTGATCCTGCTTGCGGGCGTCTCCTACCGGGGCCGGGAGATCACCGGCTCCCGGCTCCGCGGGCTGCTCGCGCTGCTCGCCACGGACCTCCGCACCGGTTGCGGCACCGGCCGCCTCATCGCCGGGCTCTGGCCCGACGAGCTGCCGGAGAACCCCGCCAAGGCGTTACAGGTCCTGGTCTCCCGTGCCCGGGCACAGCTCGGCGCGGACGTCATCGAGCGGACGCCCACCGGCTACCGGCTCGCCCTGACCGAGGAGCAGGTGGACGCCGCCGCCGTACGCGGCCTCGCCGCCGCGACCGCCGACCGGGCACGCGCGGGCGACCACGCGGCGGCCCTCGCTCACGCCGAGGCCGGGCTCGCGCACTGGGCCGGGCCGCCCGAGGAGACCGAGGCCGTCGACCCGCTGGCGGCGCTGCGGGCGGAACGGGCGGCCACGTACCGCGCGTTGGTGCGCGCCCGGGCGCTCGCGCTGGCCCGGCTCGGCCGGCACGCCGAGGCGGTCGGGCCGCTCTCCACGCTGGCCACCCAGCGTCCACGGGACGAGGAGGTGCTGGCCGAACTGCTGCGCGCCGAGGCGGCCACCGCCGGCCCGTCGGCGGCGCTGGCCCGGTACGAGGCGTACCGCCGGAGGCTGCGCGACGAGCTGGGCTCGGACCCGGGCGCCGCACTTCAGGCCGTGCAGCGGGACCTGCTGCGCGGCGAGTCGCCCACGGTCCGGCAGGGCGTGCCGTACGAGCCGAATCCGCTGCTCGGCCGGGACGCCGACATCGCGGCGGTGACCGACCTGCTCCGCACCTCGCGGGTGACCTCCATCGTGGGGCCGGGCGGGCTGGGCAAGACCCGGCTCGCGAACCTCGTGGCCCGGCGGGCCGAGCAACGGGTCGTCCACCTCGTGCCGCTCGCCGGCGTCCGGACGGACGACGACGTGGTTCCCGAGGTGGCCGCCGCCCTCGGCGTCGGAGAGTCCCGCGCCACCGGCGCCTCCGCCCACCCCGGCGGGCGGGACCTCCTGGCCGGCATCGCCGCGGCGCTCGGCACCGGCCCCGCGCTGCTGGTGCTGGACAACTGCGAGCACGTCGTACGGGGCGCCGCCGACCTCGTTGGTGGGCTGGTGGCGATGACCCACGACGTGCGGGTGCTCACCACCAGCCGTACGCCCCTGGGCCTGTCCTCGGAGGCGGTCCACCTGCTGCCCGAGCTGACGCTGTCGACCAGTGTCGAGCTGTTCGGGCAGCGCGCCCGCGCGGCGCGGCCGGGCGTCGAACTGCACGGCGACACCGTGGCCTCGCTCTGCCGGCACCTCGACGGGCTGCCGCTCGCCGTGGAGTTGGCGGCGGCCCGGGTCCGGACCATGTCGGTGGCGGAGATCGCCCGCCGGCTGGACGACCGGTTCGCCCTGCTGCGCGGCGGGCCACGGGACGCGCCGCAGCGGCACCACACCCTGCACGCGGTGGTCGACTGGAGCTGGAACCTGCTCGACGAGGCCGGCCGGACGGCGATGCGGGCCCTCTCGGTCTTCGCGGGCGGCTTCACCGCCGACGCGGCGCGCTTCGTGGTCGACGGCGACCCGCTGCCCGTCCTGGAGCATCTCGTCGACCAGTCCCTGCTGAAGGTCGACGAGACCGTGACCGGCGTACGGTTCCGGATGCTCGAGACGGTCCGCGAGTTCAGCGCCGCCCGGCGGGACGAGGCCGGGGAGACCGAGGTGGTGACCGGCCGCTTCCTGGCCTGGGCGCGGAGTGTCGGGCTGGAGCACCACGAGGCGCTGCTCGGCCCCGAGGCGTTCCGCACCGCCGAACTGGTCCGCGCCGAGCAGGACAACATCGTGCAGGCGTACCGGATGGGACTTGCCCGGGACGACGGCGCCACCGTGGCGGCCACCGCCGCGGTCCTGGCCAGCATGTGGACGCTGGAGGCCGCCTACACCCGGATGCTCACCCTCGCCGAGGAGACCGGGCCGCTGCTGTCGCACTACCGGCCGACGCCGGAGTTCGTCGAGGTGACCAGGACCGCGTCGGCCCTCTCCGCGGCGAACCTGTTGATGCTCCAGGGCGCCCGGCCCGTCCGCCCGCTGGTCACGCTGCGCCGCCTGCCACCACCGTCGGCGGCCACCCTGACCGGGGCGTTGTCGATCCTGCTGGACGCCCTCCCGGCGATCGGCGCGGACCGCGCCGCGCTGCGCGCGCTCCAGGACGGCCCGGAACCGGTCGTGGCCTGTCTCGCCCACTGCCTCGGCACCTACCTCTACGAGCGGGACGGCGACCCGGAGGAGGCGCTGGACGCGGCCCGGCGCATGGTCGACGGCGTCGGGACGGGCGTCAACCCGTGGTTCCGGATCCTCGCCCACACCCGGCTCAGCGAACTGCTCGCGCAGCAGGAGGAGTGGAAGCAGGCCCGGCACCACCTCACGGTCGCGCTCGGTCTGCTGGAGGAGACGGGGCCGTGGGCCGACGTGATCCAGCTCCGCTGGGCGCTCGCGCTCGCCAACCTCGGGGCCGGTGACGTCGACGCCGCGGAGCGCTGGCTCGACCTGGCGGCCCGGGACGACCTCGGCGACGCGTACGGGCTGGCGTCGTTCGCGCTGGGCGTCCGGGCGGAGGTCCGGCTGTGGCGCGGCGAGGCCGACCGCGGACTCGACCTGTGGCGGCAGGCGGTCGCGCAGGTCACCGCGTCCGTCGATCCGCTGTTCGAGGCGGACACGTCCGGTGCGACCCCGTGGGGCCTCCAGATCCAGGCGGTCGCCGTCGTCGCGCACGCGCGGTGCGGCCGGCTCGACCTCGTTCCCGCGTTGCCCGACGAGTTGGCCGGCCACCTGTGCCGGATGCTCGCGAACCCGGCCGTGAACCCGCCCGCGTTCGTGGCGGAGCAGCCCACCTGCGGCACGCTCCTCCTGGCGCTCGCCATGGTGGACATCGAGCGGGCCCGGCGCACCGGCGACGCGGTGGCCGCCGCCACCGGCGCCCGGTTGGTCGCCCTGGCGGAGCGGTTCCGCTTCCTCAAGGACTTCCAGCCCACGATGTCCTCGGTCACGGCCCGGCACGAGGCCGAGCAGGCGGACAAGGCGGCGTACGCCGACGCGGTGTCGTCGTACGCCGCCCTCGATCCGGCCGAGCTGCGGGCGGCCGCGCTGTCGGCGCTGGCCGCCCGCGCCGGCGGTCACCGCGAGGCGTCCCGGTCGTAGAGGCGGCGTGCCCAGAGGTAGCCGAGCAACGAGATGGCGGCGCACCAGGCGAGCGCCTGCGTCGCGCTGGAGCCGATCGGTCCGCCGACGAGCAGGCCGCGCAGCGTCTCCATCACCGGCGTGAACGGCTGGTACTCGGCGAACCAGCGCAGTCCCGCGGGCATCGAGTCGGTGGGGACGAACCCGCTGCCGAGGAACGGGAGCAGCAGCAGCGGCATGGGCAGGTTGCTCGCGGTCTCCACGCTCTTGCTCACCATGCCGAGGGCGACCGACAGCCAGGTGATCGCGAAGGTGACGGCGGCGAGCAGCCCGGTGGCCGCCAGCCACTCGACCGGATTCGCGGTGGGGCGGAAGCCGACCAGCAGGGCGATCCCGGTGACCGCCGCGAGACCGAGCATGGTCTGGATGAGGCTGCCGACGACGTGACCGGTCAGCACCGACACCCGGGCGATCGACATGGTGCGGAAGCGGGCCACGATGCCCTCGGTCATGTCCATCGCCACCGAGATGGCCGTGCCCTGCGCCACCCCGGCGATGGTGATCAGGAGGATGCCGGGGGTGACGTACGTGGCGTACTCGGCCCGGCCGCCGGACGTGCCGCCGAGCCCGGCGCCGAGGGTGCCGCCGAAGACGTAGACGAAGAGCAGCAGGAAGACCACCGGCATTCCGATGATCATCAGAGTCAGTGACGGGTAGCGCTGCATGTGGCGCAGGTTGCGCCGCAGCATGGTCGCGGAGTCGCTGAGGGTGTGGGCCATGGTGCTCATGCGCTGACCTTCTCCTGGGTCGGGTGGCCGGTGAGGGTGAGGAAGACGTCGTCGAGGTCGGGGGTGTGCACGCTCAGCGATTCGACCTCCACGGCCGCGTCGTCGAGCCGGTCGAGCAGGGCGCGCAGCGAGCGGACGCCGCCGTCGCTGGGCACCCGGAGGGTGAGCGCCTCCTCGTCGCGTGGTGCGTCGCCGAGGACGCGGGAGGCCAGCGCCAGTGCGTCGCCGTCGGCGAAGCGCAGCCGGATGTGCCCGCCGGGCACCCTCCGCTTCAGCTCCTCGGCGGTGCCCTCGGCGACCAGCCGGCCGTGGTCCAGCACGGCGATCCGGTCGGCGAGCTGGTCGGCCTCCTCCAGGTACTGGGTCGTGAGGAAGATGGTCACCCCGCCCGCCACCAGGTCGCGGATGATCTGCCACATCGCCCGGCGGCTGCGCGGGTCCAGGCCGGTGGTCGGCTCGTCGAGGAAGATCAGCCGCGGTTCGCCGACGAGCGTCATCGCCAGGTCGAGCCGGCGGCGCATCCCGCCGGAGTAGGTGGCCGCCGGCTTGCCCGCCGCGTCGACGAGATCGAAGCGCTCCAGCAGGTCGGCGGTCCGCCGCCGGCCCGCCGCCCGGCCCAGATGGAGCAGGTCGGCCATGAGCTTCAGGTTCTCGGCGCCGGTGAGCAGCCCGTCGACCGCCGAGAACTGCCCCGTCACACCGATGCCGGCGCGGACCCGGTCCGGTTCCCGGGTGAGGTCGTGACCCAGCACCCGCACGTCGCCGGCGTCGGCCCGGATCAGCGTGGAGAGGATGTGGACGGTGGTCGTCTTGCCGGCCCCGTTCGGGCCGAGCAGCGCGAACACGGTCCCCTCGGCGACATGGAGGTCGATGCCGTCGAGCACGACGTGTTCGCCGTACGTCTTGCGGAGGCCGGTCGCGGCGATCGCCGGCCGTCGTGAGGTCGTCGTCATGGGAGAAGCGTGCGGCCGGCCGGGATCACGGCGGTTTCACCGCGGTTTCACGGCCCCCGTCCCGGGGCTCCCGGGGCGAAACCCCGACGCTCCGCCGCCCCTTTCGGAGCTGATCGAGGGCTGTTGACACGCCGGTGACCGGGCACGAGGGTGGGGCCATGCCGACGCCCCACCCCTGGCGCAAGCCGGAGCACGACGACCTGGCCGACCTGGCCCGCGCCTTCTTCACGAAGGAGGTGCTGCCGCACACCGAGCGGCTGCTCGCGCAGGGCCACCCCGACCGGGAGCACTACCGCCGCGCCGGCGAGCTGGGCCTACTCGGCCTCTCCGTCCCCGAGCAGTACGGCGGCGGGGGCGGCGACTTCACCCACGAGGCGGTGCTGCTCCACGAACAGGCGTACGCCGGGGAGACCAGCCTCGGCCTGGCCGTGCACAGAGGCATCGTGACCGGCTACCTGGTGGCGTACGGCACCGAGGAGCAGAAGCGCCGGTGGTTGCCCGGCCTGTGCAGTGGCGAGCTGGTCGGCGCGATCGCGATGACCGAGCCCGACGGCGGCTCGGACCTCCAGGCGATGCGTACCCGTGCGGTCCGCGACGGCGACGACTACGTGATCAGCGGCGCGAAGACGTTCATCACCAACGGCGGGCTGGCCGACCTGGTCATCGTGGCCGCGAAGACCGACCCGGAGCAGCGCGCCGCCGGGATCTCGCTGCTCGTCTGCGAGGTCGGCGACGCGCCGGAGGGCTTCCGCCGGGGCCGGCTGCTCTCCAAGATCGGTCTGCACGCCAACGACACCGCCGAGCTGTTCTTCGACGGGCTCCGGGTGCCGGCGGCGAACCTGCTGGGCGGCGCCGAGGGCCTCGGCTTCGTGCAGCTCATGCAGCAGCTCCCGCAGGAGCGGCTGGTGATCGGGATCGGCGCGGTCGCCGCCATGGAGCGAGCCGTCGAGCTGACCGTGGCGTACGCCAAGGAGCGGACGGCGTTCGGCAAGCCGCTGCTCGGGCACCAGAACACCCGCATGGTGCTCGCCGAGTGCGCCACCCGGACCCGGGCCAGCCGGGTCTTCCTGGACGACTGCGTCGCCCGGCACGCGCGCGGCGACCTCGACGTGGCCACGGCCGCCATGGCGAAGTACTGGCTCACCGAGGGGCAGTGCGAGGTCGTCGACCGCTGCCTGCAACTGTTCGGCGGCTACGGCTACACGACCGAGTACCCCATCGCGCGCATGTACGCCGACGCCCGCGCCCAGAAGATCTACGGCGGGACCAACGAGATCATGAAGGAGCTGATCGCCCGTGCCCTCTGAGGCGGGCACCTCCCGTCCACGGTCCGGGGGCCCGCTGGCGGGCGTACGCGTGGTGGAGCTGGCGAGCCTCGCGCCGGCGCCGTTCGGCTGCATGGTCCTCGCCGACCTCGGCGCCGACGTGCTCCGGGTGGACCGGCCCGGTGGCCCCGCCGCCGGCCGCCTGGCCGCCCCGCCGGGCGGGCCGTTGCAGCGCGGCCGGCGGGTCACCCAGCTGGACCTGAAGTCGCCGGAGGGCGTGGCCGACCTGCTGCGTCTCGTGGAGCGTGCGGACGTGCTGGTCGAGGCGTACCGGCCGGGGGTGGCCGAGCGGCTGGGCCTCGGGCCGGAGGTCTGCCGGGCCCGCAACCCGCGCCTCGTGTACGCGCGGATGACCGGCTGGGGTCAGGACGGGCCGCTGGCGGCTCGGGCCGGTCACGACATCGACTACATCGCGGTGGCCGGCGCGCTGGAGCCGCTGGGCCGCGCCGGGGAGCGTCCGCACGCCCCGCTGAACCTGCTCGGCGACTTCGCCGGGGGCGGGATGCTGCTCGCCGTCGGGGTGCTGGCCGCGTTGCTGGAGCGGGAACGCTCCGGTGTCGGGCAGGTGGTGGACGCCGCCATGGTGGACGGTTCGGCGCTGCTCACCGCGTTCCTGCACGGGATGGTGGGCAGCGGCCTCTGGCCCGCGCCCCGGGGGCGGAACCTCCTCGACGGCGGCGCACCGTTCTACGACACGTACCGCACCGCCGACGGCGGTTTCATGGCGGTCGGCGCGCTGGAACCGGCCTTCTACGCGGCCCTGCTCACCGGCCTCGGGCTGGCCGACGATCCCGACCTGCCGCCCCAGTACGACCCGGCCGGCTGGGACGAGTTGCGCCGCCGGTTCGCCGAACGGTTCGGGAGCCGGACGCGCGACGAGTGGACCGCTGTCTTCGCCGACCTCGACGCGTGCGTGGCGCCGGTGCTCGCCCCCACCGAGGCGCACCGGCACCCGCACAACGCGGCCCGGGGCACGTTCGTCGAGGTCGGCGGGCAGGTCCAGCCGGCGCCGGCGCCCCGGTTCGACCGTACGCCGGCACCGCCCCCGCGCCCCGCGCCCGATCCGGACCGGGACGTGCTGCCCGTGTCGTCCGTGCTGGAGAGCTGGCCGGCCCGCCCCTGACGGCGGCCGTGCGGACGCCGGCGCCGCCGGCGCCGCCCGTGGTCGGGAGCCGACCGGCCCGCCCGTGCTCACGCCGGCGCCGCCGGCGTCGTCCATGCCCTGACCGGCCCGCACGGACGCCGGTGCTGCCGGCGGCACCGGGACCGTGCCGCCGGCAGCGGACGGCGGGAGCGCCGGCGCCCCCGCCGCCGGTCAGCGCCCGCCCGTGCCGACCTTCTCGGCCGGCTCCGCGCCCGCCGGCTGTTCCGGCTCGGGATCGGGCCCGTCGTGGTGCTCGTCGAGCATGGTGGCCTCGTCGAACGGCCGTTCGCCGGAGAGGACCGCGAGAGCCTGTTCCCGGTCGAACTCGCCGGTCCAGCGGCCGATGAGGACGGTGGCCACCGCGTTGCCGGCGAAGTTGGTGAGCGCGCGCGCCTCGGACATGAACCGGTCGATGCCCACGATGAGGCCGACGCCGTCGACCAGGTCCGGCCGGTGCGACTGGAGGCCGCCCGCGAGGGTGGCGAGGCCGGCGCCGGTGATACCGGCGGCGCCCTTGGACGCGATGATCATGAAGACGAGCAGCGAGACCTGCTCACCCACGGAGAGCGGGTCGCCCATGGCGGCGGCGATGAACAACGAGGCCATCGTCAGGTAGATGGCGGTGCCGTCGAGGTTGAAGGAGTACCCGGTGGGCACCGTGATGCCGACGACCGGCCGGCTGACCCCGACGTGCTCCATCTTCGCGATGAGCCGCGGCAGCGCGGACTCCGACGACGACGTGGACACGATCAGCAGGAACTCCCGACCCAGGTACCGCAGCAGCGAGAAGATCGAGATCCGGGCCACGAACCAGAGCAGCGCGCCGAGCACCACCAGTACGAAGATCAGGCAGGTGGCGTAGAAGCCGAGCATGATCTGGGCGAGGCTCTTCAGCGCGTCCACCCCGGTGGCGCCGACCACGGCGGCGATGGCGCCGAAGGCGCCGATGGGCGCCAGCCACATGACCATGGTGAGGATCTTGAAGACCAGGCGCTGGGCGATGCCGACGGCCCGCAGCACGGGCTCGCCCCGGCTGCCCATCCCCTGCACGGCGAACCCGACCAGGAGGGCGACCAGCAGGGTCTGGAGCACCTCGCCACCGGTGAGCGCCGACAGCAGCGAGGTCGGGATGATGCCGAGCAGGAAGTCGACCGTCCCCTCGCTCTCGGCGCCCGCGGCCTTCTGGCCCGCCTCGGCCAGCTCGCTGCTCAGCTGGAGCCCGCTCCCGGGGTGGATCACGTTGCCGACCACCAGGCCGATGGCCAGCGCGACGGTCGACATGACCAGGAAGTAGCCGAGCGCCAGTCCGCCGACCTTGCCCACCTTGGCGGCCTGCCGTACGGAGCCGACGCCGAGCACGATGGTGCAGAAGATGACCGGGCTGATCATCATCTTGATCAGCGCGACGAAGCCGGTGCCCAGGGGCTTG
>Ga0164243_10009809_pt1 | contig 13865 bp, 11 predicted proteins | sample OricompcompostOP_FD_108781 | JGI IMG/M metagenome (GOLD analysis project Ga0164243, IMG submission 108781) | Organic Plus compost microbial communities from Emeryville, California, USA - Original compost - Organic plus compost (OP) | ecosystem: Engineered > Solid waste > Mixed feedstock >... | reverse complement strand
CATCGTCATCCGCACCGCGCCGGAGCTGGAGCAGCCCGACGTCCAGATCATGTGCAATCCCGTGCGCATGGACGCCGCCCTCTGGTTCCCCGGGCTCACAAAGCAGCTGGAGCACCATTTCTCCGTGCATGTGGTGCTGCTGCACCCCCACAGCCGCGGCGAGGTCACCCTGCGCTCGGCAAGCCCGCTGGACGCCCCCAAGGTGCGCCAGAACATCATGGGCTCGCCGGCGGAGTTCGAGATCATGCGCCGGGGCATCCGCGAGGCGCGCCGGATCTACCGCACCGAGCCGCAGGGCAGGCTCACCGGCGAGGAGACCCTGCCGGGGGCGCACGTGAACACCGACGACGCCCTGGACGAGTACATCCGCAAGGCCGTGACCCTGACCCAGCACCCGGTCGGCACCTGCAAGATGGGCCACGACCCGATGGCGGTGGTGGATCCGCAGCTCAGGGTGCGCGGGATCGAGGGCCTGCGCGTGGCCGACGCCTCGATCATGCCCACGGTGCCGGGCGCCAACACCAACGCCTCGGCCATCATGATCGGGGAGCTCGCCTCCGACCTCGTGCGCGGCCGGCGGCTCCCGCCCGAGGAGGGCGTCTAGGGAGAGTCCGGCCGTCAGCCCGCCGGCTCGGCCGGCGGGCTCATCCGCTCGTGCAGCGACAGCAGGGCGGACCTCAGGACCTCGCGCTCGCGGGGCGGCATGGCGCCGAACATGTCGGCCTCGACCTCCAGCATGGCCTCCTCGCCCTGCCGCAGCAGCGCCAGGCCCTCGCCGGTCAGCGCCAGCTTCAGCGCGCGGCGGTTCTGCGGATCCTGCTCGCGCGCGACGAGAGAGCGCTTCTCCAGGTTCACGATCATCTCGCCCATGGTCTGGGGCGTGACGTTGAACCGGCGCGACAGCTCCGCCGAGGACAGCCCGGGGACGGTGCTCAGGGTCGACAGGATGGTGAACTGCATGGAGGTGAGGCCGAAGGGCTTCAGCGCCTCCTCGCACCTGTTGCGCATGCCGTAGAACAGCCGCGCCATCAGATAGATCATCTCCCAGGGTACCGGCGCGCCGCGGGCGGCGCCCGCGTCGTTGGCCTGGGAAGGCTGGTCCTGGGGAGAGCGTCCGATCGCGGCCACGGCTTTGGTCTTCGTCATCAATTCGACTTTCCGCCCGGGGTCGTCTTAGATCGCAAGGCGCCCCCCTTGGCAACCGAGGCGGGCGGGGGCGCGCGGGAACGGGCACGGAGGACGCCGATGCGGTCGTGGACGGTCGTCGGGGCGCAGGCGCCTCTGCAGGAGGTGGAGCAGCCCACGCCCGAGCCGCAGGGCACGCAGGTGCTGGTGGAGGTCTCCCACTGCGGGGTCTGCCACTCCGACGTGCACTTCTGGGAAGGCTTCCTGGACCTGGGCGGGCCCGAGAAGACCCCGATCTCGGCCATGGGGCTGAAGCCGCCGCTCACGCTCGGTCACGAGATCGTCGGAACCGTCGTGGCGCTCGGCCCCGAGGCCGCGGGCCAGGGCGTGGAGATCGGCGACCGCCGGATCGTCTTCCCCTGGGTCGGCTGCGGCCATTGCGAGCGCTGCCTGAACGAGGAGGACAACCTCTGCGCTCAGGGCGCGGCCATCGGCGTGCGCCAGCCGGGCGGCTTCGGCAGCCACGTCCTGGTCCCGCACCCGCGCCACCTGGTCGATCCCGGCGGCCTGGACCCGGCGGTGGCGGCGACCTACGCCTGCTCGGGCCTGACGGTCTACTCCGCGATCCGCAAGATCATGCCCCTGCCGCCGGACAAGCCGGTGGTGGTCATCGGGGCCGGCGGGCTCGGGCTGTCGGCCATCGCCATCCTCAAGGCGCTCGGCCACCGCAACATCATCTGCGTCGACGTGGCCGAGGCGAAGCGGCAGGCGGCGCTCGAGGCCGGGGCCGCCCAGGCGGTCGACGGTTCGGGCGAGGACGTCGCCGAACGGATCAAGGCCGCGGCCGGCGGACCGGTCCCGGCCGTGCTGGACCTGGTGAACGCCTCCTCGACGGTGAAGGTCGCGCTCGGCGTGCTGGCCCGCGGCGGCCGGACCGTCCAGGTCGGGATGTTCGGCGGCCGGCTGGACATGCCGCTGATGACCTTCCCCGGCCAGGGGATCTCGATCTGCGGCAACTTCGTCGGCAACCCCCGGGAGCTGCGCGAGGTGGTCGAGCTCGCCAGGTCCGGACGGCTCAAGCCGATCCCGGTGGAGCGGAGGCCGAAATCCGAAGCGACGCGCACCCTGCAGGAGCTGCGCGACGGCCGGATCACCGGCCGGGTGGTGCTGGAGGGGTAGGCGGAACCCGGCGCCCGCGCACGCCGTTCCAGCGGCCTGAGTTCAGCCCCAGCCGAAAGCGAGCGCGCCATGGAAGGACGGCGAGTCCCCGACGACGTCGTGTTCAAGACCCGCGTGCGGGACGAGAGCATCGGCGGAGAGAACCCGTTCCGCTGGCAGGACCTGCCGAGCCCGGAGGTGTTCAAGGGCCGGCGGGTGGTGGTGTTCTCCCTGCCCGGCGCCTTCACCCCGACCTGCACCAACGAGCAGTGCCCCGCCTTCGAGCGGATGTACGACGAGATCAGGGCCGCCGGCGCGGACGAGGTCTACTGCGTGGCGGTGAACGACGCCTTCGTCATGCACCAGTGGGCGCGCCACCTGGGCATCGGAAGGATCAAGATGCTGCCGGACGGCTCGGGTCACTTCACCCGGCGCATGGGCATGCTGGTCAACAAGGAGCACCTGGGCTTCGGCTACCGCAGCTGGCGCTACACCATGGTCGTGGACGACGGAGTGGTGGAGAAGTGGTTCGAGGAGCCGGGGATCAACGACCACGGCCTGGACCAGGACCCCTACACGGTCACCAAGCCCGACTTCATCCTCGACTACCTGCGCGGCGCGCCGCTGAGGAAGTCCGCCTGACGCGAAGGACCCCTCCGCGGCCTCCCGCGGAGGGGTCCCGGCGGCGATCCGCCCGCCCGCTCAGATCGGATAGTGGGCGTGGCCGGTCTCGATGGTGATCCAGCGCAGGTCGGTGAACTCCGCGACCCCGGCCTTGCCGCCGAAGCGGCCGATGCCGGACGCCTTGACCCCGCCGAACGGCATCTGCGCCTCGTCCTGAACGGTCGAGGAGTTGATGTGGCAGATGCCCGACTGGATCCGCTTGGCGACCTGCAGCGCCCGGCTGATGTCCTTGGAGAACACCGCCGCCGACAGGCCGTACTCGGTGTCGTTGGCGATGCGGATCGCGTCCTCCTCGTCCTTGGCGCGGATCACGGTGGTGACCGGCCCGAACGATTCCTCGCCGTAGATGCGCATGGCGGGCGTGACGTTGTCGATGAAGGTCGAGTGCATCAGGAGCCCCTCGCCCTTGCCGCCAGCGGGCACCGTGCCGCCCTTGGCGACCGCGTCGTCGATCAGGTCGCGGATGTGCTGGGCGGCGTCGGCGCTGACCACGGCGCCCAGCGGGGTCCTGCCCTGGCGCGGGTCCCCGGCCACCAGCTTCTTCGCCTTCTCGGCGAACTTGCGCACGAACTCGTCGGCGATCTCGGGCACGACGATGATCCGCTCGGTCGACATGCAGATCTGGCCCTGGTTCATGAAGGCGCCGAAGCCGGCGGCCTCCACGGCGTCGTCTATGTCGGCGTCCTTGAGCACCAGCATGGGGGACTTGCCGCCGAGCTCCAGCAGCACGGGCTTCAGGTGCCTGGCGGCGATGGCGGCGATGATCTTGCCGACCCGGGTGGAGCCGGTGAAGTTGATCCGCCGCACGGCCGGATGCTCGATCAGGGCCTCCACCACGCCCGGCGCGTCGGTCGGGGCGTTGGTCACGACGTTGATCACCCCGGCGGGCACGCCCGCCTCGCGCAGGCACGAGCCGATCAGCCAGTGGGTGCGCGGGCACTGCTCGGAGGCCTTCATCACCACGGTGTTGCCGCAGGCCAGCGGCATGGCCACCGCCCGCGTGCCGAGGATGATCGGGGCGTTCCAGGGGGCGATGCCGACCACCACCCCCGCCGGCTGGCGGATGGCCATGCACAGGCGGCTCGGATGGTCGGAGGGGATGATCTCGCCGGAGATCTGGGTGGTCATGGAGGCCGCTTCGCGCAGCATGCCGGCGGCCAGCATGATGTTGAAGCGCGCCCAGCCCTCGGTCGCCCCCACCTCGGTCATCATGGCGTCCACGAACTCGGCGGCGCGCGCCTCCATGACGTCGGCGGCCTTGTTGAGCAGGGCCCGCCGCGGGTTGGGCCCGAGGTCCGCCCAGGCCTGGAAGGCAGCCGCGGCGGCGTCGCAGGCGGTGCGGCAGTCGTCCGGCGCGGCGGCGGCCGCGCGGGTCGCCACGTCCGAGGTGACCGGGTTCATGCGGTCGAAGGTGGCGCCGCCGGCGGCCGGCTGGTCCTTGTCGCCGATCAACAGTCCGATGTCGTACATTCGCGCGTCCTCAGCTTTCCTCAGGCGGCCGTTGGCCGGCCGGTATCGTTGGAGGCATCCACTCTAGCGCCGCCGGAGCCTGACCGCCACGACCAGGGCCGACGCCGCGCCCACGGCGAGCGGCGCCAGCGGGAGCAGGAACAGGTCGCGCGCGGAGGTCACGCCCGCCGCGACCATCTGGCCGCCCACCAGGGGCCCGATCACCGAACCGATGCGGCCCACGCCGAGCGCCATGCCCACGCCCTTGGAGCGGGCCGCGGTCGGATAGGCCAGGCCCGCCGTGCCGTTCAGGGCCGCCTGCAGGCCGATCAGGCAGAAGCCGCAGACCGCCACCCCGGCCGTCAGGGCGGCCCCCAGTTCGGCGCGCGCCACCGTCGCGATCGAGGCGAGGGTCAGGACGAACAGGCCCGCCACCAGCCGGGGCCCGAGCCGTCCCAGCAGCAGGGCCGCGGCGAGGACGCCCAGCACCCCGCCGACCTGGAACAGCGAGTTGGTCTCCGCCGCGCGGGCCGGGGTGAAGCCGGAGGCCTCCAGCAGCAGCGGCATCCAGCTGGTCAGCAGGTAGATGGTCAGCAGGGCCGAGGCGAACATCAGCCACAGGAGCGGCGTCACCAGCTTCAGCTCGCCCTGGAACAGGGCTCCCAGTCCCGCCGAGGCGCGCGCCTCCGCCGGGCTCACGACGAACTCGGCGTCCTCCGGGATCGGGCGGCGCGGGTCCACCTGCCTCAGCAGCCGCGCGATCCGCTCGCGCGGCGCGCCGCGGCGGACCAGGAAGGCCACGGACTCCGGCAGCCCCACCGCGATCAGCAGGGCGATGGCGAACGGCAGGAGGCCGCCGATCAGGAACAGGGTGCGCCAGGCGGGGCCCTCGTGGATGTGCGCCACGATGAGGCCGGGGATCACGCCGCCTATGGTGATGCCGACCCCGATGACGCTGGCCATGGCCGCGCGCGCCTTGCGGGGCGACAGCTCCGCGGCGATGGCGATGGCGTTGGGCATGACGCCGCCGAGGCCCACGCCGGTCAGGAAGCGGAGCGCCACCAGGGTCTCCAGGTTCCTGGCCAGCAGGCAGAGCAGGCAGAACAGGCCGTAGGCGACCGAGCTCAGGATGATGCAGCGCTTGCGCCCGATGCGGTCCCCGATCCAGCCGAACAGCGGCGCGCCGAACAGGATGCCGAACAGGCCCGCGCTGAGGACCGGCCCGAAGGCGGCCCGCTCCAGGCCCCACTCCTTCAGCAGCGAAGGCGCCGAGAAGGCCATGACCTGCACGTCGTAGCCGTCGGCGATGAGGGCCAGCAGCGCCAGCGCCAGCACCCGCAGGCTGAAGCCCCCGAAGCGCTGCTCGTCCAGCGCCTGCTCGACGTTGATCACCCTGCCGACCGCCACGCGCGCCCCCTGCCCCGTCGGCGGCTCTGCGGCCGCCCGCGGGCACGCTATAGGATGGACGGACGAAATCCAGGCCCCGGCGCGCCGGACCAGGCTGGGCCCCGGCTTGATTTCGGGGCGCCCGGGCCGCACAAGCTCAGGCCGACAGGGAAGCCCCAAGAGAAAGAGCCAGAACGGATGAGCGAGTACCCCGAGCTGAAGATGCACATCGACGGCGAGTGGATCGGCGTCGGCCAACGGCGGACCCACAAGGTGGTCAACCCGGCCACCGGCCAGACCCTGGGCGAGCTGCCGCTGGCGGACGCCTCGGACCTCGACCGGGCGCTCGAGGCGGCCGACCGGGGCTTCAGGCTGTGGCGCGCCAAGACCGCCGACGAGCGGGCGCGGGTGCTGAAGGGCGCCGCGGACCTGCTGCGCCAGCGGGTCGAGCACGTCGCGCGCCTGGCCACCATGGAGCAGGGCAAGACCCTGCACGAAACCCGGATCGAGACCATGGCGACGGCCGGCTGGCTGGAGTTCGCCGGCGAGGAGGCCAGGCGGTCCTACGGCCGGGTGCTGGTGCGTCCCACCGGCCAGCGGCACATGGTGCTGAAGGAGCCGGTCGGGCCGGTCGCGGCCTTCGCTCCCTGGAACTTCCCGGTCGGCAACCCGGGCCGCAAGTTCGGCGCGGCGATCGCGGCGGGGTGCTCGTGCATCCTCAAGCCGGCGGAGGAGACCCCGGCCTCGGCGCTGGAGGTGCTGAAGGCGCTGCTCGACGCCGGCCTGCCGCCGGGGGTGGCCCAGGTGGTGTTCGGCGTGCCCGACGAGGTGTCGCGCCACCTGCTGGCCTCGCCGGTGATCCGCAAGCTGTCGTTCACCGGGTCGGTCCCGGTGGGCAAGCACCTGATGAAGCTCGCCGCGGACGGCATGAAGCGCACGACCATGGAGCTCGGCGGCCACGCGCCGGTGGTGGTGTTCGACGACGCCGACCTCGAGCAGGCGCTGAACATCATCGCCCCGCACAAGTACCGCAACGCCGGCCAGGTGTGCGTCTCGCCGACCCGCTTCTACGTGCACGAGCCGGTCTACGACGCCTTCGTGAAGGGCTTCGTGGAGCGGGCCGAGGCCCTGCCGGTGGGCGACGGCCTGGACGAGAAGCACCGCATGGGCCCGATGGCCAACCCGCGGCGCCTCGACGCCATGGAGGCGCTGATCGGGGACGCGGTGAAGGGCGGGGCCAAGCTGCGCACCGGCGGCGAGCGCATGGGCAACCAGGGCTACTTCTGGAAGCCGACGGTGATCTCCGAGGCCTCCAACGACGTGCGGATCATGAACGAGGAGCCGTTCGGCCCGGTGGCGATCATGAACCCCTTCAGGACCTTCGACGAGGTGGTCGAGCAGGCCAACCGCCTGCCCTACGGCCTGGCCGCCTACGCCTTCACCCAGTCCTCCAAGCGCTCGATGCTGATCGGCGACGCCCTGGAGGCCGGCATGGTGGCGATCAACACCGTCTCGATCGCGGGCGCGGACGCGCCCTTCGGCGGCGTGAAGGAAAGCGGCCACGGCTCCGAGGACGGGCCGGAAGGCGTCGAGGCCTGCCAGGTGATCAAGGCCATCAGCATGGCCTGACACGGCCGAAGGGGGGACCGCCATGCCCGAGATGCGGCGCTACGAGGGCCGGACCGTGCTGGTCACCGGCGGCGGCTCGGGCATCGGCGCGGCCGCATGCCGGCGGCTGGCCTCGGAGGGCGCGAGCGTCGGGGTGCTGGACATCGATCCCGAGGCCGCCGGGCGGGTCGTGGCGGAGCTCGAGGCGGCCGGCGCCAGGGCCCTCGCGGTCCAGGTCGACGTCTCGGACGCCTCGGCGGTGCAGGCGGCGGTGGACCGCGTCGTGGTCGAGCTCGGTCCGCTGCGGCTGGCCTTCAACAACGCCGGCTTCGGCGGGGCCCGGCTGCCGCCCGAGGAGATGCCGCTGGAGCAGTGGGACCGCACCCTGGCGGTCAACCTGTCGGGGGTGTTCTACTGCATGCGGGCCGAGCATCCGCACCTCGTCGCCGCGGGCGGGGGCGCGATCGTCAACACCGCCTCGGTGCTGAGCGTCGTCGCCTCGGGGACCGGCGTGGCCTACACCGCGACCAAGCACGGGGTGGTGGCGATCACCAGGAGCTGCGCGCTGGCGTGGGGCCGCCAGGGGATCCGGGTCAACGCGGTGGGTCCGGGGTTCACGCCCACCCCCTTCGTCGCCGCCGCCACCGAGGAGTACCGCGCCCAGGCCCTGGCGCAGATGCCGCTGGGACGCTTCCCGCAGCCGGAGGACATCGCCGCGGCCGTCGCCTTCCTGGGCTCGGACGAGGCCCGGGCGGTCACGGGCGCGCTCTACATGGTCGACAGCGGCTTCACCATCAGCTGAGGCGCCGCTCGGAGTCGAGCTGGCCCATCTGGGCGGGCGGATAGCGCTCGCCGGCGGCGGCCCCCTTGGGCACGGCCCGCTCGAGCCCGGCGAGCTCGTCGGCCGACAGGCGGGCCTTCAGGGCCCCCACGGCCTCGGCCAGGCGGTCGCGGCGGCGCGCGCCCACGAGCGGGACGATGTCCTCGCCCCGGGCCAGGACCCAGGCGATGGCCGCCTGGGGCGCGGTCAGGCCGTGCTCGCGGGCGGTCTCGCGCAGAGCCTCCACCAGCTTCAGGTTCCGCTCGAGGTTGGCGCCCTGGAAGCGGGGGGTGTGGCCGCGGAAGTCGCCCTCGGAGGACAGGTCCGGACGGTGGCCGCTGATCAGGCCGCGCGCCAGGACCCCGTAGGCGGTGATCCCGATCCCGAGCTCGCGGCAGGCGTCCAGGATGCCGTCCTCGACCCCGCGGTAGACCAGCGAGTACTCGATCTGCAGGTCGCAGATGGGGTGGACCCGGGCGGCCCGCCTCAGGGTCTGGGGGCCGACCTCCGACAGGCCGATATGGCGCACGTAGCCGGCCTTCACCAGATCGGCGATGGCGCCGACCGTCTCCTCGATCGGCACGGCCGGATCGAGCCGGGCGGGCCGGTAGATGTCGATGTAGTCGGTGCGCAGCCGCTGCAGGGTGTAGGCGCAGGCGGTCTTCACCGCCTGGGGCCGGGCGTCATAGCCGAGCCAGGCGCCGTCGGGCCCGCGCTGGGCGCCGAACTTGACGCTGATCAGCACGTCCTCGCGGTCGCGCTCGTGAAGCGCCTCGGCGATCAGCAGCTCGTTGTGCCCCATGCCGTAGAAGTCGCCCGTGTCGAGCAGGTTGATCCCCGCGTCCACGGCGGCCCTGATCGTCGCCATGCTCTCGGCCCGGTCGGCGGGGCCGTACATCCCCGACATGCCCATGCAGCCGAGGCCGATCGCGGACACCTGGGGCCCGTCCTTGCCGAGGGCGCGCATCTGCATGGGAAGCTCTCCGGGCGGGCGGCGGGGGCCCGCATGCTACGAGGCCCCGCGCGGGCCGCAAGCACGGCCGTTCACGCGCCGGCGCTCCGGTGCAGGACGGGCCGGTATCCCGCGTCGAGCGCCCGCAGGGTGGAGGGGGGCGTGAGCAGGGCGAGGCGCTCCGGCGGCCCCGCCAGGCCGGCGTAGCCGGCCGGGCTCCAGAGCAGGAACCCGCCCCGGCGGACCAGAAGGGCGCCGGCCTCGGACGCCAGCATGGCGCCGTCCGGCAGACGGGCGGCGGGGCGGTCCAGGGGGTGCAGGCGCTTGCCCCGGCCGTCCAGACGCTCGGCGTGCAGGACCGCATCCATCCCGGCGGCGCGGGGCGGCGGCCCTCCGGCGCCGGCGGCCCAGGCGGCGCGGAACGCCTCGGCCTCGGCGCGGCGGCATTCGAAGCAGGGGCGGTGGCCGGCGGCAAGCGCGGTCGCCTCGTCCAGGAAGAACAGCTCCGTCCAGCTGCGCGGCCCCATGACCTGGCGACGGCGGCCCTTGTAGCCGCAGCGGCAGCAGATCCAGGCGCGGGTGGTCCAGCGGCGGTTCAGCAGGGTCCTGGTCGCCGGATCGTGGATGATCCCGCGGTTGCCGGTGAACATCCCGCGCTCGGGCGTGGAGACGATCTCGCCGAAGGGAGTCACGCGGTTCTGCAGCGGCATGGCCCGCCCCCTTGAATCCAGACCCCGGCCGCGGCTACTTCGTAACGAACGATAGGATCAGGAAACCTGCCATGGCCAAGTTCCCGAACAGCCCGAGCTTCACCGGGCCCTTCACGCCGGTGCGCGTGGAGGCCGACGTCGAGGACCTGATGGTCACGGGCGACATCCCCGTCGACATCGACGGCGCCTTCTACCGCGTCCAGCCGGACCCCAAGCACCCGCCGCTGCTCGGCGACGACATCGCCTTCAACGGCGACGGCGCCATCAGCATGTTCCGCTTCAAGAACGGGCGCGTGGACCTGAAGCAGCGCTATGTCAGGACCGACAAGTACAGGCTCGAGGCCGCCGCCGGCCGCGCGCTGTTCGGCGCCTACCGCAACCCGCTGTTCGACGATCCGTCGGTGAAGGGGCGGTTCCGCGGCACGGCCAACACCAACGCCTTCTTCCACGGCGGCTATCTCTACGGGCTGAAGGAGGACTCCCCGGCCGTCGCCATGGATCCCAACACCCTGGAGACCTACGGCTACACCAACTTCGACGGCACGGTGAACAGCCCGACCTTCACCGCCCATCCGAAGATCGATCCCCACACCGGCAACATGTGCGCCTTCGGCTACGCCGCGAAGGGCCTGCTCACGCGGGACATGGTCTATTACGAGATCACCCCCGACGGCCGGAAGGTGAAGGAGGTGTGGTTCGAGATCCCGTACTACGCGATGATGCACGACTACGGGCTGACCAAGGACTACGCCATCTTCCACGTGGTCCCCTCGACCTCCTCCTGGGAGCGGCTGGAGGCCAACCTGCCCCACTTCGGCTTCGACACCACCAAGGAGGTCCACCTGGTCGTCCTGCCGCGCAACGGCGGCAAGGAGGACATCAGGATCTTCACCGCGCCGAACCTGTTCGCCAGCCACGTCATGAACGCCTTCAACGACGGGACGAAGATCCACTTCGACACGCCCGAGGCGAAGAACAACATGTTCCCCTTCTTCCCCGACTGGCACGGCGCGCCGTTCAACCCGGCCGAGGCGGCCTCGCGCCTGACGCGCTGGACGGTGGACATGGATTCCAACTCCGGCGAGTTCGAGAGCCGCGAGCGGCTGACCGAGTTCGTCGGCGAGTTCCCGCGCATCGACGACCGCTACGCCTCCGAGCCCTACCGCCACGGCTGGATGCTGGGCATGGGCGAGGGCCCCGGCGCGCGCGCCAGCCTCGGCCACGTCGACCTGGCCACCGGCAAGGTGAGGAGCTGGCAGGCCGGGCCCGGCCGCCAGCTGCAGGAGCCCTGCTTCATCCCCAAGTCCGCCAAGGCGGCCGAGGGGGAGGGCTACATCGTGCAGATCCAGCCCCACCTGGACGACGGCCAGTCGGACCTGTTGCTGTTCGACGCCCAGCGCGTGGACGAGGGCCCGCTGGCGACCATCCACATCCCCTACCGGATGCGCTTCGGCCTGCACGGCAACTGGGTCCCGGGCGAGGAGCTGGAGAAGGCCAAGGGCAAACCGGCGCCCAGCCTCTTCGCCTGAGCCGCCGCGGGGGCCGGGGCGCGTGCGCCCCCTACCCCTGAAGCTTCGCCTGGATGGTGCAGACCAGGCCCTCCGGACGGAAATCCAGCGCGACCTCGCCGCCGAGCTCGCGCGCCAGGGCGTCCTCGATAAGGCGCGAGCCGAAACCGCGGCGCGCAGGCCCCGCGACCCTGGGCCCGCCGTGCTCCTCCCACCGGAAGGCGAGCTCGGGCCCGCCCGGACCGCCGCGCACCGTCCAGCTGACCGCCACCTCGCCCGCGTCGGCGGACAGGGCGCCGTACTTGACCGCATTGGTGCTGAGCTCGTGCAGGGCCAGGGCGAAGGAGACGGCCGCCTGCGGCGGCAGCGACACCTCCGGCCCTTCGGCGTGGACGCGCGCCGCACTGGCGCCGGCCGTGGCCTGGACTGCGGCCTGGACAACCTGGCGCAGGGGCGCGGCTTCCCAGCTGCGGCGGGTGAGCAGGTCGTGCGCCGCCGACAGGGCCGCCAGCCGCGCCTCGAACACCGGCCGCGCCTGGTCGATCGACGCGCCCGCGCGGAAGGACTGGTGGGCCAGGCCCTGGACCACCGCCAGGGTGTTCTTCACCCGGTGGTTCAGCTCGTTCATGAGCAGGCGCTGGCGCTCTTCCCAGAGCTTGCGCTCGGTGATGTCCATCACCACCCCGCGCGATCGCAGGATATGGCCGTCCTCGCCGCGGACGTACTCGCCCCGCCCCTCGACCCAACACACCGGGTGATCTTCCCACTTCAGCCGGAAGGCCCAGTCGAACTGGCGCACGGAGGGGTCGGCGTCGTCGCGCCGGGCGCGCTCCAGGATCTCCTCGATGTCCTCCGGATGGTAGCGGGCGCTCACGTCCTCCAGCGTCAGGCGGCGGTCGGGCGGATAGCCGTAGAGCTCGTTGAGCCGCGGCGAAGGCCGGAAGGTCCTGGCGACGTGGTCGAAGTCGAAGATGGCCAGCTTGCCGGCGGCCAGGGCGGCGTCCAGGTCGTCCTCGACCTGCCTTCGCGCCGTGACGTCGAGCAGCACGCCCATGGTGCGCTGGGGGGCGCCGCCGGGGCCGAGGACGATCTCGCCGCGCAGCAGGAACCACCGCGGGGCGCCGCCGTCGGCGCGGCTCAGCCGCAGCTCGGCCTGGAAGAAGCGGTCCCCGCTCTCCAGCGCTTCCAGGGCGGCGCCGACGAGCCTGTCCCACTCTCCTGGGGCGCATCGCGACGCCACCTCCGTCACGGTCGGACGGGCGTCGGGCGAATATCCCAGCAGGCGGTTCAGCTCCGGGGAGCTGTGCAGGGTCTGGCCGGCGGCGTCGTGCTCGAACACGGCCATGCGGCCGGCCTCGAGCGCCAGCCTCAGGCGCGATTCACTCGCCTCCAGGGCCTGGCGGGCCCGGTGCGCCTCGGTGACGTCGTGCCCTTCGCAGAAGATCCCGACCACGCGGCCCGCCTCGTCGGTCAGGGGCTCGTAGATGAAGTCGAGGAAGCGCTCCTCCTCCTCCCCGCGGGGGCCGGAACGCAGGCGCACGGGGGCGGCGCGCGCGACGTAGCGCTCGCCGGTGGCCCAGACCTGGTCCAGCAGCTCGAAGAAGCCCTGCGGCTCCAGCTCCGGGAAGGCCTCGCGGGCCGAACGGCCGACGGTCTCGCGCGGTCCGAACAGCTTCAGGTAGGTCTCGTTGGCGAACTCGAAGACGTGCTCGGGTCCGGTCAGGGTGCAGATGAAGCCCGGCGCCTGGCTGAACATCCGCCGTTGCCGCTCGGCCTCGGCCGCCTGCCGCCGCTCGGCGAGCACCCGATCGGTCGTCTCCTGCACGGCGCAGAACATGCCCGCCACCGCGCCGCTCTCGTCGCGCACGGGCGAATAGGAGAAGGTGAACCAGGTCTGCTCTTCGAACCCCTTGCGGTTCATCAGCAGGGGCAGGTCCTGCCGGTAGGTGGCTTCCCCGGCCATGGCCGCGTCGATCAGGGGCGAGATGTCGCTCCAGACCTCCCGCCAGATGTCGTGGAACCGCGCGCCCATGGCCCTGGGGTGCTTGTCGCCCAGGATCTCCGCATAGGCGTCGTTGTAGAGGAAGCCGAGCTCGGGGCCCCAGGCCACGAACATGGGGAACTTGGAGCCGAGCAGCAGGCCCACCACCGAGCGCAGCGACTGTGGCCAGGTTTCCGGCGCGCCCAGCGGCGATCCGGACCAGTCGAGCCGCCGCATCAGGGCGCCGGCGCCCCCGCCGCCGCTCAGAAACGAGACGGCTGCCGGCCCCGGAGACTCCTCCAGATCCTCAGCTACCGACAATTCTTCCTGACCTTTTACAGTTAAGCTTGTTCCGGAGAAGCCAATCGTCTGTATCAATAACGGGGAATACAGTCCGCGTCACCAAATCCGGGGCGCGATCAGGGCGACCAGCCGCGCAAAGCGAGCAGGACGGCGAACCCCGCGACATAGGCCAGCGGCACGT
>Ga0164243_10009808_pt1 | contig 13865 bp, 10 predicted proteins | sample OricompcompostOP_FD_108781 | JGI IMG/M metagenome (GOLD analysis project Ga0164243, IMG submission 108781) | Organic Plus compost microbial communities from Emeryville, California, USA - Original compost - Organic plus compost (OP) | ecosystem: Engineered > Solid waste > Mixed feedstock >... | reverse complement strand
AGGGCGCGTTCGAACAGCCGCTCGGCCGCGGCGCGGTGGCCGGTCCGCGATTTCACCTCGGCCCAGGTGGCGAGCACGCCGGCGTCGCCGCGGGCGCCGAAGGCGAGGGCCTGGCCCAGGGCCTGCTCCGCCTCCTGAAGGTTGTTCAGTTCGAGGTCGACGAGGGCGCGGTTGAGCCAGGCTTCGGCGAACCGCGGGTTGGCCTGGAGCGCCCGGTCGTAGGCGGCGCGGGCCTCGTTCAGTCGGCCGGCGCGGGCGAGGGCGAGCCCGCGGTTCAGGTGCGGCCAGGCGAACTTGGGTTCGAGGGCGACGCACGCCGTGAAGTCGGCCGCGGCGTCGAGCGGCCGGCCCTGTTCGAAATGGCAGTGGCCGAGCGCGAACCAGGCCCAGAAGGCTTTCGGGTCGAGGTCGACGGCCCTGCGCAAGGCCGACTCCGCCCGCGGCAGGTCGCCCCGGGAAAGGAGGGCGCTGCCGAGCAGGGCGAAGTCCCGCGCGGTCGTCGGGGTCTTCTGCGCTTCCTGGGCGCGGTCGTTGGCGGCCAGGTCTTTGCGGCCGAGGTGGGCGAGGTAGAGGGCGCGGTCCCCGTAAAGGGCCGCGGGGGGTGAGGGGTCGAGCCGTTCGGCCAGGAACAGTTGTTGGACCGCCTCCCGTTCGGCCGCCTTGCGGGCGGCCGCGCCGCCGCGGCGGCCGGCGAGTGCGACCTTGGCCCGGGCCGCCAGCAGGATGAGCTCGGCGGTCTGGCGGCGCACCTCCGCCTGCTCGCTGGCGGTGAGGCGGTGTGTCCACGAGTCGGACCGCCACGCCCCCGACGGGTCGACCCGCTGGAGGTCGAGCGCCCGCCCCGCCAACTCGATCCCGCGGTCGAGGTGTTCGGCCGGGCCGCTGGAGGCGTCGAGTAAGAACCGGCTCTCGGCCCACTCGTTGCGGAAGACCTGGAGCTTTAGTCGGGCCGAGAGGTTCTGCATGTTGCCGTGGAGCAGGCCGATCAGGCCGCCCAGCGAGATGATCAGCAGGGCGGCGAACCCGGCGATCGACGTGTTGCCGCAGAGCCGCGGGTTGCGCCGGGCCCACTTGGCCAGGCGCTCCCGGAGGCTCGGCTCGGGGGTGTTCTTCAGGGGGAGGTCGTCGAGGAACCGGTTGAGGTCTTCGGCCAACTCGCGGGCGCGGGCGTAGCGCTTCGCGGGGTCGAAGGCCAGGCACTTGCCGACGACGGCGTCGAGGCTCCAGGGGACGAGCGGGTTCGCGGCCCGGAGCGACGGCGGCTCGCGCCGCATGTCGATCAGGGCCCGGATCGTCTCCGGGAGGGGGCGGTTGTGGGGCTCGGGGAACGGGTGTTCGCCGGCGAGCATCTCGTAAAAGATCAGGCCGAGCGCGTAGATGTCGGACCGCTCGTCGACGGCCTCGGGGCCCGTCGCGCCGTCCGGGTTGAACGCGTCGAGGTGCTCGGGGGACATGTACGGCAGGGTCCCCCCGAGGGCGACCCGCTCCCCCTCCTCGCGGGTCGCGACGCGGGCCGGGGACGAGAGGTTGAAGTCCAGGAGCATCGGCGTGCCGTCGCCGGCGATCAAAACGTTCGAAGGCTTCAGGTCGCGGTGGAGCAGGCCGCGGCCGTGCGCGTGTTCGAGCCCTTCGGCCAGCCGGGCGATGATCCAGGAGGTCGCCTGGATCGTGTTGGCCTCGCGGAGGAACTGGCGGGCCGGCTGGTCGAAATCGCGGTCGTCGAGCGACTTCGACGGCCGGGCCTCCGCCGCGGCGTGGCGGCGGGTGAACCGGTCCCAGAGTTGTTGGATCCGTTCGATCGAGCCCCGGCCGAAGCTCGGGGGGAAGAACGACGCCCCGGGGCTACGGCGGTCGGACGAACCCGGGTCGTTTCCCGGGGGGGTGACCTCGCCGGCCGGCGAACCGGCGGCTATGGAGCCCGCCCGCGACTTCCCGAACAACGACCCCCGCCCCGCGCCGGCCTGCGACTGGTAGCGCTGGCTCACCTCGTCGAGCGCGGCGACGAGGCTCAGTCCCGCGTTCCCCGACGCCGGATTCGGGTCGACCGCTTCGAGCACCTGGGCGAGGTTCGCCCCGCCGAGGTAGGGCATGCACATCAGGCGCATGCCGGTCTCGGGGTCGTCGTGCACCGAATGGATCGGGACGATGTTCGTATGCTGAAGCCGGGCCAGCGCCTGCGGTTCCTCGCCCTCGGCCCGCGACACCTTCAGGGCGACCAGCCGGTTGCCGAGTTCGATCTGCTCGGCCAGGTAGACCCGGGCGAACGCCCCGCGGCCGAGCTCGGTCACGACGCGGAACCCGCCGATCACGTCCCCCTTCTTCGGCGCCACCCTCGACGGGCGGACGACCGGTGCCGGTGGCGCAACCCTTCCGGACGCAATAGCCTGCGGCGATGGTTCCCCCGGCCCCTGCCCGCGGGGCGGCCCCCCCGTCCCGAGAAGGCTGTCGTCCGGGTCGACCTCTTCGGCGTCGCGTGCCAGCGTGAAGTCGTGAAAGGGTACGTCCGGTTCGTCGAACGCGGGCGTCGGGTCGGTCGGTTCTGCCGACGGGCCCGCTCCGGGTTCGGCCGCCGGGAGTGACGGGGGGAATAGGGAGTCGTCGTCCTCGCCGGCTTCCGGGGCGTCGTGGCCGAACAGGTTCCAGCCCCCGAGCACGTCGCGGGTCGAGTCGTCCGAGATCGGCGGCCGGCTCTGGCTCATCGTGTCCCTCGGCGGCCCGGGTCGGGCCGCGGTTTGTCCGGTCTGCATCGGCCACGCGGACGGGGTCTGGGCGGTCGGGGCGCGAAAGGCGTCGACGTCACCGGCGCCGGCGTTGACCGGGGCTGCGGGACGGACCGCCTACCGAATTTGAGAACACGATTTCGTCGCAAGGGGCCCGCCGGAAGGCCCGCGGGGGGGATGAATGCACCATTGGCTGCGTATCCCTTTTTATAGATATACGTCGCGCCCGGCCCGGTGTCCAAAACAACCCGGTTCCGAACGCGCCTGTTGGGCTCGGCCTTAACGACCTGGCGTTGAGGTTGTCTAGGGGGGTGGGGTCGGGAAAACGACGGTCCGTAATCCCGAACCGGGCGATCGTGACCTAGATTTGGTGCGGGAGTCCGGGGCTGAGACGCCGGCGAACGGGGCGGAGAGCCATGCAAGGATCGAGTCAACGGGTGGACGGGGTGGCGCCGACGATCGCTTCGGAAACGCGGGGCGTCCCCGGGGACGGGGCCGCGGTGTTCGGCGGCCTGATCGGTCGACTGACGGGCGAGTTCGGCGCCCCGGCGGGTCTGCTCGACCCGAGGCGGGGGACGTGGGTGGCCCTTTCCGAGCCCACGGCCTCGGTCTTCCCGAAGCTCGGGCCCGCCCTGGTCGGGGCGACGCTCGTCACGGGCCATTCGTCCGTCTGGAAGGGCGACGAGGCCGAAGGGCGGATCTGGCTCCTCGTCCCGCTCGTCGGCCCCGACGGGCCGCTCGTCGGGGCCGTCGGCTTTGCGACGGCCGCGGCCCCCTCCACCGAATCGTCGGTCCGTTGGGGGCCGCCCTGCCCCGAACCCGCACTCATTGCCTGGGGGCAGACCGTCGTGGATCAGTTCCGCGCGAGTTACGCGCCCCGCCCCGCCGAGCCGGACGGGGGGGCGCCGCCCGCGGACCGCATCCCGACGTCGGCCCGCTTCCGAACGTCCGCCGAGCCGGCGGCCGGCGATGGCGACCGCCAACTCGTCGCCCGGCTGATCCGGCGGCTGCGGATTTCCGACTCCCCCGTGCGGTTTCAGCAGATGGCCACGACCGCGCTGAAGGCCGCCCTCGGGGCCGAGGCCGTCGCGTGGGTCCCGACGCACCACGCCGAGCCCGTGGTGGTCGCCGGCGAGGTCGGGCGGTTGAGGGGGAACGGCTTCCGGTTACTCCTGCCCGGCTCCGAGTGCAAGGGCCAGGTGCACATCGTCAACCTCCCCGACACCCCCCCCGACCCGGCGGTGCACCAGACGCTCGCCGTCGCCGCCGACGCGCAGGGGGCGGCCGGCTGGCTGATCGCGGTGAACACCCCGGCGGGCCGGCCGTTCACGGCGGCCGACGCCGAGCCGCTCCGGCCGGTCGCCTCGCTGATCGCCACCCAGCAGATCAACGCCCGCGTTTACGCCGACCTCAAGGAACTCCTCTTCGGCGTCATCCGCGCGCTCACCTCCGCGATCGACGCCAAGGACCCGTACACGTCGGGCCACTCCGAGCGCGTGGCGCGGATCGCCGTGCGGCTCGGCGAGGAGTTGGGGATGAGCGCCAACCAGCGCGGCGACCTCTACCTGATGGGCCTGCTCCACGACGTCGGCAAGATCGGGGTCGACGACGCCGTGCTGAAGAAGCCCGGCCCGCTCACCCCGGAGGAGTACCGCCAGATCCAGTCGCACGTCGAGATCGGCGTCCACATCCTCTCGGACCTGAAGAAGCTCAGCCACCTGCTGCCCGGCGTGCGCCACCACCACGAGAGCCTCGACGGCACCGGCTACCCGTGCGGCCTCGCCGGCGACGCGATCCCGTTCGAGGCCCGCATCCTGGCCGTCGCCGACTCCTACGACGCCATGTCGAGCACCCGCCCCTACCGCCGCCGGCTCACCCCGTCGCAGATCGACGAGATCCTCCGCAAGGGGTCCGGGATCCAGTGGGACCCCCGCGTCATCGACGCCCTGTTCGAGTGCCGCATGGACCTGGAGATGATCCGCCAGAAGGGGCTCGGCGAGAGCCTGCAACTCGCCGTCAGCGAGACCCTCGGCCGGTCGTGACGGCGGGGGGAGAAACGACCGACGGCCGCCGGCCCGACAAAAATCGGCCCGGCGGCCGTCGTTTCGAAGGCGACGATCGTTCCGCAACCGTCACTTGACGGGGCTGTAATCGGTCGGGTCGAGGAAAACGGACTCGACCTTCTGGACGATCTTCCCGTCCTTCTCGCTCGCCTCGCGGGCGGCCTTCCACTCGGGGTCGTCCTGGAACGCCTTCCACGACGCCTTGGCGGCCTCGCGGCTGGGGTAGGCGATCATGTAGATGAGTTTATCGGCCTTGCCGTCCTTCTCGTCCTGCGGGGTCCAGAAGCCGACGAGTTCGATGCCGTGCTTCTGGAAGAGGCGGTTCGTGTGCTCGCGGAAGCGCTTGTTGAGGGCGTCGAGCCGGCCGGGGTGGGTGTAGTACGTCCGCAGTTCGAAGACCCGCGTGCCCGCCCTGGGCGCGGCCCCGGCTCGGTTCGGGGGGGCCGTCGCCAGGGCGACGGCAAGGGCGGGGGCGGCGAGCGCGGCCAGCGCGAGGGCGAGCGGCTTGATCCGGGCGTGAGACATCGAGAGTTCCCCTGGTTGCCTTGAGGTCTGGAGACGACCCCGGTTATAGCCCGTCGCGGCGGCCGGGGCCAGCGTCGGGCCGTCCGCGGCTGCCGTTGTCCGAGGGCTGTCACTCCGCCTCCCGCCGCGTTGCCCGCGCTTGTGGCAAGGGTGCGCGCTTCAAAGACAGGCCGGGCCGACCCGTGCGCCGCCCCGGACTTCGAGCCGGCCCACGGCCCGGTTATCCCCAAACCGCGTTTTCCGAAAGACTTCTGGATGCCCTCTCCGGCCGCCCGGCCGGAGAGGGGTGGTTCCGGCCGCGACGGCATTCGGTTCGCATAGCCTGAGCCCCGATCAAACCCTCCGGACCCTCTCTCCCGGTCGGATTGCTGCCGCAACGTTCCACGCCATTTTCAGCGCCCCTACCGCTCGGTGAACGCCACCGAACCGGCGTCCGTGCCCCCGTGCTGTTTTGACTTCATTTTTACCCGTCTCTTGAGCCCGGTTTTCGTCGGCGGTCGTTCGACCCTACGGTCTTCTCCGTTGTCCCCCCGTTCACCCGGAGTCTTGTTCGATGCGGATACGCCGCGGATTCACCCTGATCGAGCTCCTCGTCGTCATCGCGATCATCGCCGTGTTGATCGCGCTGCTCTTGCCGGCCGTGCAGGCGGCGCGCGAGGCGGCGCGGCGGGCGCAGTGCATCAACAACCTGAAGCAGATCGGGTTGGCCCTGCACAACTACCACAGCGCGAACAACGCCTTCCCCCCCGCCAAGATCTACGCGGGGAGCTGCTCGACGACGAACCCCGGCGGGCTCGTTTTGAACACAACCGCCTTCGCCATGCTCCTGAGCTACATGGAGCAGATGCCGCTCTACAACGCCTACAACTTCAGCCAGGCGTCGAACAACGCGGCGTGGACCGGCGGGAACACGAACCTGGTCGGCAACGCGGCCGTGAACACGAGCGTCGTCGGGAGCATGGTCAACTCGTTCTGGTGCCCGTCGGACGACCAGCCCGACGCCGTCGACGACCAGCCGACGACGGCCAGTTGGCCCTACTCCCGGTGGAAGGCGCGGCGGAGCAACTACCTCGTCAGCGTCGGCTACTACACCGACTACGACTGCCCCGGCGCCGCGGGCACGAACCGGCCCAACCCGGCCTACCAGGGGGCCTTCTACAACGACATTTCGACGAGCATCGCCGAGCTGCGCGACGGGACGAGCAACACCTTCCTCGTCGGCGAGTCGGTCCAGGGGCCGAGCCACTTCGACGGCAGCTACTACGGCCCGTACTGGGGCTCGGGCACGCACACGTCGACCCACGGCCACATCCGGCCCCCGTCCGACGCCGGCGCCCCGGCGTTCGCCCCCAACGGGTCGTCCGGTTACCTCTATCCGACCTCGGCGATCTCGATCCGGAACAAGCCGTACGCCTGGGTCTTCAGCAGCAAGCACTCGGGCGGCGTCAACATGCTATTGGGCGACGGCAGCGTCCGGTTCTTCAAGAACTCGATCAACCTCTTCACCTGGTGGAGCCTGGCGACCATCAAGGGGGGCGAGGTGCTCAGCAGCGACAGCTATTGATCGATCGAGGCGGCGTCGCCGAACGCCCGGCGTGTGGTGCGTACCGAGGTCAAGGTCACGGGGCGGCCGCGTGCCGCCCCGACGTCCCCTCTTCGGAGGGCTTCCCCCATTGTCGACGGGCCGGTCGGCCCGCCTGACGATTTCCAAACGGGTGCCTGCTATGAGACGGCTGAAAACGATCGCGGCGCTGGCCCTGGCCGGGTTGGCCGGTTGTGGTTCCGAGGACGACGCGGTCACCCTCGTCCCCGTCTCGGGGACGGTCACGCTGAACGGCAAGCCGATGGCCGAGGCCACGATCACGTTCATGCCCGACGCGTCGAACAAGGCGACCACCCCCGGGGCCGACGCGACCGGGCCGGAAGGGAATTATAAATTGATGTACAAGAACCGCTCGGGGGTGGCGCCGGGCAAGTACAAGGTGGTCATCACCCCCGCCGCGCCCAAGCCGGCGGAGGTGAGCGGGGCGTTCGTGAACGACCCGTACATGGCCAAGCTCGCGGTCGATAGCGCCCGGTCGAACGGCGGGGCGAAAAAGGAAGCCCTGAACGTTAAGGGCGAGTTCGAAGCGGAGGTCTCCGCCAAAGGGGACGTGTTGGACTTCGACGTCAAAGGCAAACCGTCGTCCGCCACGACCGCCAAGAGGTGACGTCCCCGGGCCGAAGACCGGGCCCTTGACCCCTCGTGTACCGACAAGGCCGACCTACCATGCGCCCGAGACTGCTGCCCTTCGCCCCGTTCGTGCTGACCCTCGCCCTTGGCTGTTCGGAAGGCGGGGCCGACGACAGCGGCCCCGACTTCCCCGACCTTGCCATGAAGGTGCCCGTGAGCGGCGTCATCAGGAGCGAAGGGCGTCCCCTGGCCAAGGCGGTCGTCACGTTCCTCCCCGCGCGTGGGGGGACGGGCGTCGGCGAGACCGGCGAGGACGGGAGGTACGAACTCGCGTCGTACGGCACCCCCGGCCTCATCCCGGGTGAGTACAAAGTGGCGGTCAGCTACCTGGTCTCGGCCGAAGGGGAGCCGCAGGGCATGGAGGCCCGGTCGAGCTTTACCAAGCCCCCGGGCATGGCGACCGCCACGGAGCGGCTCTCGCCCGAAGTCTCCGACCTCGGCCGGACCAAGCTCAAGGCGACCGTGGGCCCCAAGGGGGGCGAGTTCGTCTTCGACGTCAAAGCCCCGTCCGGACTGCCGGAAGGCGCTCGGCCGGCGGCGCCCGAGGCCGAGGCCAAAGCCCAAGATAAAGAGGCGCCGAAACCCAATTCCCCCTCGCCCTGACCGCCCTCGTCCCCTGCCGCTCACCCGGACACAAGCCCCGATCATTCCTCCCTGTTGTCGCGACTCACTCCCAGGAGAACGTTGGGCCGTTGCCGAGGCTGCCGTTGAGGACGGCCGCCTTTCACGACGCGGGTCCGGCCTTCGGTCGACCCCGCGGATCGCTCTTCGCCTTTTAGTCCTAATAGTTTAGGTCAAATCGCCGGGCCGGTTCCGGTCGGGGCGTTCCACACCTCCCGGCCTGGGAGGGGTGGCGGCCCTTCGGAGCCTTCGTTTTCTCACATCACCTTGGAGTCCCGTTCGATGCGGATGCGCCGCGGTTTTACGCTGATCGAGTTGCTCGTCGTCATCGCGATCATTGCCGTGCTGATCGCCCTGTTGCTCCCGGCGGTTCAGGCCGCGCGGGAGGCGGCCCGACGCGCCCAGTGTACGAATAACCTGAAACAGATGGGTCTAGCCCTGCACAACTACCACAGCACCAACAACGCCTTCCCGCCCCCCAAGATTTATTCGGGTAGCTGCGCCGACTCGTCCAACGGCGGCAAGGGGTTCGTGCTGAACACCACGGGGTTCGCCCTGCTCCTCAACTACATGGAGGGGGGGACGCTCTATAACGCCTACAACTTCAGCCAGGCGGGTTCGAACTCGGCCTGGGGCGGCGGCGGTTCCCCCGCGAACGGGCCGGCGAATACCGTGCTGGTGGGGAACGCGGCTGTCAACACCTCCGTCGTCGGCGCCCTGGTCGGCGCCTTCGCGTGCCCGTCCGACCAGCAACCGGTGGTCGTCGACACCGGGGCCACCGACACGTCCAACTACTCGCGACAGCAGGCGCGGCGGAGCAACTACCTCTTCAGCACGGCCTTCTACACCGAATACACCTGCACCCCTTCGCCCGACTCGGCCTACCGGGGGGCGTTCTACACCGACCTCGCGACCTCGATCTCCGACTTTAAGGACGGGACCAGCAACACGATGCTGGTCGGCGAGTCGCGTCAGATCAACATCTACGACGTGTTCGGGCCGTACTGGGGCTCGGGCACCCACACTTCGAGCTACGGCCGGGCGATTTACCCGGGGAACACCGACGCCCCCTATTTCCTGCCGAACGCCTCGTGGGGCAACCGGGACGGCGTCGGCACCAACCCCAAGGGCCTGCCTTACGCGTGGGTCTTCTCCAGCCTGCACCCGGGCGGGATCAACATGGCGATGGGGGACGGCAGCGTGAAGTTCATTAAGAATTCGATCAGCACCACGACCTGGTGGTCCATCGCCACCATCAAGGGGGGCGAGGTCGTCAGCGCCGACGCCTATTGACGCCGTTCCGGTCCCGGACCCCGTGCCGCCACCGGCGGCCCTTCGGATTCAGGTGGGAGAGGCTCCATGAGCGGACGAACCGACCGATCAAGGTTCATGAAATCGTATTTGGCCGCGGCCGTCGGCTGTGCGGGACTGGTCGTCGGCTGCGGGGCGAACGAGGAGGACACGTTCGCCCTCGTCCCGGTCTCGGGGAAGGTGTTGCTCGACGGGAAGCCCCTCGAAGGGGCGACGATCACGTTCGTCTCCGACCCGTCGAACAAGCCGTCGACCGACGGGAGCGACGTGACGGGGGCCGGCGGCTCGTTCTCGGCGAAATACCGGAACCGCGCCGGCCTGGCGGTGGGCAAATATAAGGTCGTCGTCGGCCGGCCGCCGGACGCGCCGGGCGGCAAGGCGGGCGCGTTTAGCGACCCCACGAACAGCCCGTACATGGCGAGCCTGTCGGCCGCGGCCGCGTCGAAGGGGGGCAAGGCCCTCAAGCCCTGGCCGTACGGCGACAGCTCGTCGACCCCCCTGAGCCACGAGGTCTCGCCGAAGGGGGATGCCGGCCTGGAGTTCGACCTGAAGTCGTCGGCGAAGTAGCGGGCCGGCTCCGCAGGCCCGTCACCCGTTCGCATGCGGCCGCCCCTCCGGTGTCCTGCCGGGAGGGGCGGTTTTTTATTTTCGAAGCCGGTTGTCGTTGCGGCGCGGCGGTCGGCCCGGGTTTTTATGTGGGCAACCACAGCACATCACGATCCCTATAATCCATGCTTGATGTGGCGATCGGTCGGTTGAAAATCCGTCTTTTTTTGCTTGACGGCTTCAGGAGGGTACCGGTTAAACTTCGATCCAATCTCTCCATTTCGTTCGTCGCCTGTCACCTAACCTTCGGCATTCTCCGTCGCCATCCAGTCCTTATGGAGATTGGTCCGATGCGCGCACGCCGTGGTTTTACGCTGATCGAGTTGCTCGTCGTCATCGCCATTATCGCCGTCCTGATCGCCTTATTGCTCCCGGCCGTGCAGGCGGCGCGTGAGGCGGCCCGGCGGGCCCAGTGCGTCAACAACCTGAAGCAGATCGGCCTGGCGCTGCACAACTACCAAAGTTCCAACAACGCCTTCCCGCCGCCGAAGATCTACTCCGGGTCGTGCGGCGGCAAGAACGACGCGAACGGACAGACGCTGAACACGACGGGCTTTACCCTCATCCTCGGCTTCATGGAGCAGACGGCGCTTTACAACGCCTACAACTTCAGCCACCCGTCGTCCAACGCCGCGTGGAACGGGGGGAACACCGGCCTGCTCGGCAGCGCCTACACGAACACGACGGTCGTCTCGTCGATCGTGGCGAGCTACGCCTGCCCGTCCGACAAGTTCCCGCCCGACGTCGTGACCGACATCACGACGAACGGCCCGACCTGGGCGTACTCGCGGCAGAACGCCCGGAGGTCGAACTACCTGTTCTGCTCGTCGCAGTACACGGAGTACGACTGCCCGCCGGTCCAGGGCGGCAGCCCGGCGAACCGGGGCGTGTTCTTCACCGACCTCGCGTCCTCGTTCAGCGACATCACCGACGGTTCGAGCAACACGTGCATGGTCGCCGAGTCGAAGCAGTTGCACATCTACGACACGTACGGCCCCTACTGGGGCTCGGGCTGCCACACCTCGTCGCACGGCGTGGTCTACCCGCCGACCGCCTCGTACTCGTCGTGGGCCGGGGCGACGACCCCGAACGCCCCCTGGCCGTTCGACCCGTCGACCCCCGACCCCACCAAGAAGGGCTACGCCTGGCGGATCAGCAGTTTCCACCCCGGCGGCGTGAACGTCGTGTTCGCCGACGGCAGCGTCCACTTCATCAAAGACACGGTCAGCTCCTACACCTGGTGGGCCCTGCAGACGAGCCGGAACGGCGAGGTGATCAGCTCGGACGCCTACTGAGCCGCGGCCGAGGCCGCCCGCCGGCGCGAACCGGACCGCCGGGCGGCCTCGGCCCGTCTCGCGTGCGGAGTCAAAGGGCGATCGGTCGGTCCCCTCGGGGCGAGGTTTCATGTCATGCGGACGGACAAACTGCGATGCGCTCTCGCGCTGGCCGCGGCCGGGGTTGTGACGGCCGCGGGTTGTGACTCGGGGCCGAAGCTCGCCCCGGTGATCGGCAAGGTGACCCTCGACGGCAAGCCCCTCGACGGCGCGAACGTCGCGTTCGCACCCGAGCCCGGGAACGCGGTCCCGATGCAAGGGTTCGACGTGACCGGCGCGGAGGGGAACTACACGCTCATGGCTAACGGCCGGCGCGGCATCCCCCCCGGCAAGTACAAGGTCGTGATCAGCAAGGTGGAGGCGAAACCCGGCGTCGTCATCCCCGAGACGTTCAAGCGCGACCCGATCATGGCCAAGATGGCCGGCATGACTAAGGAGACCCTGCCGGATTCGGTCAGCGGCGTCGGCGAGACCCAATTCGAACGCGAGGTCCCCCCCGAAGGGGCGACGTTCGACTTCGACATCAAGGCCGTGAAAGTCGTCGACAAGAAGAAGGGCCGATAGGCAAGCCTCTTTGCGACGAACGTCGGGTCGGCCGGCCACCCCTGCCCCGGCGCTGCCGGCCGACGACCCTCCCCTGGCACTCGGTCCGAGGACTGCTTTGATGCGCTCCCCCGTCGGTCGGTTCCTGCTGCTCATCCCCGTCCTCTCCGCGGGTTGCCAGGACGCGGCCCAAGAGCCGGTCACCCCGCCCCTCGTTTCCGTCAAAGGTAAAGTCACCCTCGACGGCAAGCCCCTCGAAGGGGCCACGATCGGATTCCTGCCGGCGACCGGGTCCGCGGGGGCGGGGGACGTGAAGGCGGACGGGACGTATGAGGTGACGTACCTCGGCTTCAAGGGCCTCCCCGCCGGCGACTACGTCGTCCAGGTCAGCTACAAGATGGGGAGTAACGGCAAGCCCCAGTCGCTAGCACAGCAGTTCAGCCTGATCATGCCCAAGTCGATGATCGGGGCGAAAGAGCTTCTGCCCAAGAAGTACAGCGACTTCGGCGCGAGCGAACTCCGGGCCAAAGTGTCGCCGCAGGGGGGCGTCTTCAACTTTGACCTGACCGGCCCCCTCGACGACCCCCCTCCGATCACCGCGGATGCCGCGGCGGCCGACGACGAAGCCCCTGCCCCGCCGGCGCAGGACCTTGACCAATCCGCAAAGGACAAGGCTTCCCCGAAAGCGGCTCCGCCGCCGAAGCCGGAAGCGAAGCCGGAGTCCGAGGTCAAGAAATGACGGTTTCCGAGGCCGGCCCGGCCTCGCCTCGCCGCGGCCGGAGGTGACGCCTTGTCGGGACACGAGCCTGCGGGGGACGAGGGGGGGCGCGCCGGACGCCAGGCCTGGGTCGAGATCGCCGTCGCCCTGTCCGTGTCGACCGTGTTGCTTGCCGGCGTGGCGTGGTGGGCGTGGCCGCGAGGGCACCGGGCGGGGTCGTCGGACCGTTCCGGGGTTCAGGCCGGTCGACTCGACCGGTTCGTCGGCGACCGCGTCTGCGCGGGGTGTCACCCGGGCGAGGCGGCGAGCCATCGACGTTCCGGTCATTCGCACACGCTCCAACGCGCCGACGGGGCGGAACTGTCACGCCGGCTCGACGGGCGGACGGCCGTCGACCCGGAGTCGCCGGAGACGACCTGGTCGTTCCACGCCCGCAACGGTCCGCTGACCGTCGAGCGCCGAGCCGGCGCCGAGGTCGAGCGGTTCGTCGTGGATTATCTGTTCGGGTCCGGTCAGCACGCCTCGACCTTCATGACCCTGCTGGACCGCGACCCGGCCCACCCGTCCGGCCTGGAACTGCGGATGACCTATTACCGGGCGACCGACTCGTTCAAAATCACCCCCGGCCAGACGGCCGATGCCCCGGAGGGGCAGTTGACCGCGGCGGGACGGGTCTATTCGACCGCCGAGGTCGTTCACTGCTTCGGCTGTCACGCCTCGGCGACGTCCGCGGCCGACCCGAACAAACTCGACACGGCGACCATGATCCCGAACGTCGCCTGCGAGCGGTGTCACGGCTTCGGCCGGGCCCACGTCGAGGCCGCGCGCCGGGGCGAGGCCGGGGGCGTGATCCACTTCGGGGCGAGGCGGGAGACGGCCGACTGGCAGATGCGGCTCTGCGGCCAGTGCCACCGCTATCCCGGGATTCTTGAGGGGATCGGGGTGCCCCAGGTTCATCCTTCAAAGATCCGGCCCGACAACCCGGAGATCGTCCGGTTCCAGCCGGTCGGCTTGATGCAGTCGCGTTGCTACCGGGAGAGCCGGGGCCGGCTCACCTGTGTGACCTGTCACGACCCGCACGCGCGGGCCTCGACCGATCAAGCTGCGTACGACGCGGCCTGTCTCTCCTGCCACGGCGGGCCGCGCCAGACGGCCTGCCGGTTGTCGAAGTCGTCCGGCTGCGTCGGTTGT
>Ga0164243_10009807_pt1 | contig 13865 bp, 10 predicted proteins | sample OricompcompostOP_FD_108781 | JGI IMG/M metagenome (GOLD analysis project Ga0164243, IMG submission 108781) | Organic Plus compost microbial communities from Emeryville, California, USA - Original compost - Organic plus compost (OP) | ecosystem: Engineered > Solid waste > Mixed feedstock >... | reverse complement strand
GGGGGGGGCCGTCCGAACTCCCCGGCAGCCGGGGGGAGTTCGCTCGCGGGAGGCGGCCTCCCGGCCCCGTCCCGGGCCCGAACTCCCAGGCCGTTCACAACACTCCGCTCTTGACACCCGCCCCGCGGGGGAGGAGATTCGAGCATGACATGGGACGTCCTATGTCCTGGGTTCTGCCGGGGGCCCGGCCGCGGCGCCGGGACCCGTACGCGTCCCGGGCCGGGCCAACCCGCCGCCCCCGCACCGTCGTTGGAGCCGCCATGCCGCGCACGAGTCCGTGCCCACCGCCCGTGCCGCTCACCGGAGTCGTCCCGCCGCTGTGCACACCGCTGACCCCGGACGGCGAGGTGGACGCGGGCGGGCTGAAGGCGCTCGTCGACCGGTCGATCGGTGCCGGCGTGCACGCGCTGTTCGTCCTCGGGTCCACCGGCGAAGTCGCCTATCTCGACGACGCACAGCGTGCCGCCGCCCTGCGCACCGCCGTGCAGACGGCCGCGGGCAGGGTGCCGGTGCTCGCGGGCGCCATCGACACGACGACGCCAAGAGTGCTGCGGCATGCGGAAGTTGCGGCCGCGGAGGGCGCCGACGCGATCGTGGCCACCGCGCCCTTCTACACCCGCACCCATCCCGTGGAGATCGCCGCGCACTTCCGGCGCATCCGGGCCGCCGTACCGCTGCCGCTGTTCGCCTACGACATCCCCGTGTCCGTACACAGCAAGCTCGACACCGCGACCGTGCTCGGGCTCGCCGAGGACGGCACGCTCGCCGGGGTGAAGGACAGCAGCGGCGACGAGGCGTCGATGCGCCGGCTGCTGGTGGCGTTGCGGCGCCGCGCGCTGGAGCGCTTCTCCGTGCTCACCGGCTCCGAACTCGTCGTGGACGGCGCCTTCTTGAGCGGCGCACACGGCGTCGTACCGGGGCTGGGCAACGTCGATCCGGAGGGCTATCTGCGGCTGCACGACCACGTGCGTGCGGGGCGCTGGCGCGCCGCCGCCGCCGAACAGGACCGGCTCGTGCGGCTGTTCGGCATCGTCGACGCGGGCCCGGACCACCTCATGGGCCGCAACTCCTCGGCCATCGGCGCCTTCAAGGCCGCCCTGCGGATGCTCGGCGTCATCGACCACGCGACCACCGCGGTGCCGCAGGTCCCGCTGGAGGAGGCCGCGATCGCCCACGTACGGGCGCTACTCGAGGAGGCGGAACTGCTGTGAGCACACCCGGCACCGCGAACACGGCGGACACGGCGCCCACCGCGTGGTACCGCCAGGTCAGCGCCGGCCAGTGGAAGTCGCTCTTCGCGGCCTGGCTCGGCTATCTGCTGGACGGCTTCGACTTCGTCCTCATCACGCTCGTACTGACCGAGATCGCCGACGACTTCGGGCTGAACACCGTCGAAGCGGCCAGCCTCGTCTCCGGCGCTTTCATCACCCGCTGGCTGGGCGGCGCGGTGCTCGGCGCGCTCGGCGACCGGTACGGGCGGAAGCCGGCGATGATCGTCAGCATCCTCCTCTACTCCCTCGGCACCTTCGCGTGCGGCTTCGCCTGGAACTACCACAGCCTGTTCGCCGCGCGGCTCGCCATCGGCATGGGGATGGCCGGGGAGTACAGCGCCAGCGCCACCTACGTGCTGGAGAGCTGGCCGGCGCGCCTGCGCAACCGGGCCTCCGGCTTCCTGATCTCCGGCTACGCGGGCGGCTCCGTACTGGCCGCCGAAGCCTACAAGTGGGTGGTGCCCGCGCTGGGTTGGCGCTGGATGTTCTGGCTCGGGGTGCTGCCCGTCGTGGTGGCGCTGTGGGTGCGCCGTGCGCTGCCCGAAGCCGGCGACTGGCAGTCCGAGGTGGCGCACAGCGGCGGCACGGGAAGCGAACGCCCGAACCCCTTCCGGCCGCTGTTCACCGGACGGCGGCGGGCGGCGGCCAACTGCGTGCTGGCGGCGGTCGCCACCGCGGCCCTCTTCCTGGTGTTCACGCCGGCCGGTGCCGGGCTGACGCTGCCGCTGTCGCTCACCGCAGCCGCCTGCCTGCTCGCGTTCGCGGCCCAACTCGGCGGCCGGCGCGGCTGGTTGCTGCACGTCTCGCTGATGGTGACCGTCTTCTGCGCGTTCCTCTACTCCTGGCCCATCCAGTCGCTGCTGCCGACCTATCTGAAGACCGAACTCGGCTACCGGCCCGGGCAGGTCGCCGACGTCATGTACTACGCGGGCTTCGGGACGATGGCGGGCTGCTGGCTGGCCGGATTCGTCGGGGACCGGCTCGGCACCCGGCGTGCGTACGCGCTGACCCTGCTCGCCTCGCTCGCCTTCGTCTTCCCGGTGTTCGCCGTACGCGACAGCCTGGTCGTGCTGGGAGTGCTGCTGTTCGGGCTGCTGGCGCTCAGCCAGGGCATCTCCGGCATCCTGCCGAAGTACATCGCCGGACACTTCCCGGTGCAGACCCGTGCGGCCTCGCTCGGCTTCGTCTACAACGTCGGCGCGCTCGGCGGGGCCGTCGCACCGGTTCTCGGCGCGCGCCTCGCCCAGGGTATGACCCTCGCGCAGTCGCTGGCCGTCCTCACCTCCGGTCTCACCGCGATCGTCATCGTGCTCGTGGGCTTCAACGTGCCGAACCGGCTCAACCGGCTCCTCGACCCCGGCGCCACCGACGACCACCTGCTGCCGCCCGCCGGCACCCCGGACTCCGCAGCCGTGCCCTCGCCCGCCGCGCCGTCCGCCGCCGGCCAGGCGCCGGACAGCTGACCGCCGGCGCCTCCAACCGCCCGGCCGGGCACGGCCCTTGAGCGCGTACGGACCGCGGAGTACGCATACGTGCAGAGGGTGCGTACGGCAGAGGGTGCGTACGTGCAGGCGGCGCGTACGGGCACGGGTGCGTACGCCTGCGTGCCGGGCGTACCCGGAGAGCGGGCCGGCCCGGGCCCGGAGTGGGGGAACCGGACCGCGCCGCCGTGCTCAGTCGTCCGCGGCGACCGGCGGCGCGGTCACCACGCGCATGCCGTGCTCGGCGAACTCGGCGCGGGCCGAGTCCGGAAGACCGCCGTCGGTCAGCAGCGTGCCGAAGACCTCGCCGCCGCCGACGCGCGCGAAGCAGCGGACGCCGAGCTTCGAGGAGTCGGCCACCACGATCGCGCGGGCGGCGCGCTCCGCCATCAGACGGTTGATCCGCGCCTCCGCCTCGTCGTGCACGGTCGCCCCGGTGCCGGGGTCGATGCCGTTCGCGCCGATGAAGGCGATATCGACGGCGATCTGCTGGAGCACCAACTCGCTGAACGGGCCGGAGAGTTCGAACGACCGCGAGTGGGCGACTCCGCCCGTGACCACGATCTTGATCTGTGGCCGTACCGCCAACTCGTTCGCGATGTTGAGGGAGTTGGTGACGATCGTCAGCTGCGGCTGCCGCCCGGCCTCGGCGAACTCCGGCCGCGTCGCCAGCGCCCTGGCGATCTCGGTGGTCGTGGTGCCGCCGCTCAGCCCGACCACGTCCCCCTGCCCGACGAGTTTCGCCGCCGCCTCCGCCACCGCCCGCTTCTCGTCCGCGTGGTGGCCGCGCTTATAGCGGATCGGCAGGTCGTAGGTGACGGAGCTGAGCACCGCGCCGCCCCGGGTGCGGGTGAGCAACTGCTGCTCGGCCAGGGCGTCCATGTCCCGGCGCATCGTCGCGGCCGACACCTCCAAGGCGGTGGCGGCCTCGCCGACGTCGATACGGCCGTGCTCACCCAGCAGCTCCAGCAGCGCGTTCATCCGCTCATGGCGCTTCACCCGACTCCTCCTCGGTCCTCGGTGCGGTCAGCACCCGTACCAGCCGCGCCGCCTCCTCGGCCACCGCCTCCCGCGCCGGAGCAACATACTTCCGCGAGTCCACCAACGACGGCTGCTCGCTGAGGACTTCGCGCACCCGGCCGGTGAAGACGGACACCAGATGCGTCGAGATGTTGATCTTCGTCATGCCCGCCGCCGTGGCCGCGCGCAGCTCGTCGTCCGGCACGCCCGACGAACCGTGCAGCACCAGCGGCACCGGCACGGCCTCCCGCAGCCTGCCGATCAGCTCCTTGTCGAGAACCGCCGTGCGCTCCCGCATCGCGTGCGAGGAGCCCACGGCGACGGCGAGCGCGTCCACACCCGTGGCCCGTACGAAGGCGAGCGCTTCCGCCGGGTCGGTGCGCGCCCCGGGCGCATGCACCCCGTCCTTGCCGCCGACCTCGCCCAACTCGGCCTCCACGAAGGCACCGTGGGAGTGGCACCAGGCGGTCAGCTCGGCGGTGGCGGCGACGTTCTCCTCGTACGGCAGGGACGAGGCGTCCACCATCACCGAGCGGATGCCGGCCTCGACCCCCGCACGCACGAGGCCGGGCTCGGTGACGTGGTCCAGGTGCACCGAGACGTCCGCCTCGGTCGCCTCGGCGAGGGCCAGCGTGGCCCGGGCGAGGGGCAGCAGACCGCCGTGGTAGCGCACGCAGTTCTCACTGATCTGCAAGATGAGCGGTCTGCCCGTCCGCTCGGCGGCGGCGACCAGCGCCTCCGCCGTCTCCAGGTGCACGACGTTGAACGCGGGAGCGCCGACGCCCGCGGCACGGGCTTCGCCGACGATGGACGCGGTGGATACGAGCGGCATGCTCCTCAACTTCCCTTGGCGCGGGGGCGGATGGCCACGGTGAACGGCGCCGCACCGGGCGCCGCCCGCGGAGACAAACGGCGGCCGGCACAGCGACCGGGACGGCCCCGTCGGTCAGGGCCGGTGTCGGTCAGGGCCGGTCCAGCTGGACCGAGCGGCTCAGGCTGCGCGGGCTGTCCGGATCCAGCCCACGGGCGCGGGCGCGCTCCAGGGCCACCCGCTGCGCCAGCACCAGGTCGGCCATCGGGTCGCCGTCGTGCCGTACGAAATCGGCGCCCGTGGACGACACTTCGGCCTCCAGGCCGGCCGGAGCCGAGCCGAACAGCCACGTGACGCGCCCCTTCGAGGCGATCGCGATCGGCCCGTGCCGGTACTCCATGGCGGGGTAGGACTCCGTCCAACTCTGCGCGGCCTCGCGCATCTTCAGCGCCGCCTCGTGCGCCAGCCCGACCGTCCAGCCCGAGCCGAGGAACGTGAACTGCTCGGCGTCCAGCCACTCCTGGCGCACGGGGCTCTCCAGCGCCGCCTCGGCGTCCCGCACCGCCCCGGACAGGTCCTCGCCCAGGTGTGCGCGGAACAGCGCGAGCGCGGAAGTGGCGAACCGCGTCTGCACGACGGAGCGTTCGTCGGCGAAGGGCAGCGCCACCGTCTCGTCCGACAGATCCGTCGCCGCCGTGTCGGGATCGCCGAGGACGGTCACCGTCGGAATCCGGCCCCGCACCTCCTCCAGCAGCCGCAGCACCTCGGTGGTGGTGCCGGAGCGGGTGATGGCGACGACGGTGTCGTAGTCCCGGTCGGCGCTCAGGTGCGCCTCGGACGCGGCGAAGGCGTCCGTCGGGCCGAGGCCCGCGCCCTCGCGCAGCGCCGCGTACGCCTGAGCCATGAACCACGACGTGCCGCAGCCGACGACCGCGACCCGCCGGCCCGGGCCCGGCAGCCCGCGCGCCGTGCCCGCCGCCCGCGCGGCCTGCCGCCACGCCTCCGGCTGACTGGCCAACTCCCGCTCCATGAAGGTCTGTTCGCTCATGCCCGCTCCTCGTCCCGTGCAGGGTGCCGCGTGCTGTCACCGGTCGTTGCCCGGGTGTCACCGCTGCCGCTGCGCGTTGGTCATGCGTGATGCTGCGTATTCGAAGCCCGCTCCGAGCAATAGTACGCAGCGCCTCAACTTCCCTCCATGCCTGTGGAAAACCCTCCCGGAGGCGAGCGACCGCCCGCTTCGGTACGTTATGTGGGTAATCGCGTGCCGCATATCGCCGAGCGGCCGGGGCTCCCGAGCGTGGGGCGATGCGCGACCCGCTGTCGCCAGGTGATCGAAACGAGTCGAAGAGTGACGACACCGCTCAGCCGGTGTCCTTCTGCCGTTCCCCTCGCACGAGAGACCGGAGCACGCGCATGAGCACTCCCTCGCCCTCCTCGCCGCCGGCCGCTCCGCACCGCTACCGGACGGGGCGGCTCATCGCCCTCACCGGTGCCGTCGTCGGCGTGGTCTACGGCTACGACATGGGCAGCATCTCCGGCGCCCTCGTGTTCCTGAGCAAGGACTTCGGGCTCTCGTCCGCCGAGCAGGGCCTCGTCAACAGCGTCCTCGTCTTCGGATCCATCCTCGGGGCCCTGCTCGGCGGCAAGTTGGCCGATGCGGTCGGGCGCAAGGTGGCGATGCTGGTGGTGGCCGCGTCGTACTCGGTGTTCGTCGCGCTGTCCGCGTTCGCGCCCAACGTCGTGGTGCTGGACGCGATGCGGTTCCTGCTCGGTGTGGCCATCGGCATCTCGATCGTGACCGCGCCGCTCTACATCGCCGAGTCCACTCCGGCGCGCATCCGCGGCGCCTCGGTCGCGGCGTACCAGGTGGCCGCGGTCGCCGGCATCACGCTCACGTACTTCGTCAACTGGGGCCTGTCCGGCGGCGGTCACTGGCGCTGGATGCTCGGGCTCGCCGCCATTCCGGCCGCGCTCGTGATCGTCCCGCTGCTGCGGCTGCCCGACACCCCGCGCTGGTACGTCCTCAAGGGGCGCACCGAGGACGCGGTCCGCACCCTGACGCACACCGACCCGGAGGTGGACCCGCGCGCCGAGGTCGCCGCGATCTCCCAGGCGCTGCGCGAGGAGCGCGGGGGCTCGGTGACGGCGCTGCTGCGCAAGCCGTATCTGCGCGCCGCCGTGTTCGTGGTGGGGCTCGGTTTCTTCGTCCAGATCACCGGGATCAACGCCGTGACCTACTACAGCCCGACGATCTTCCAGAAGATGGGCTTCGGCGGCAGCGGGCAGAGCTTCCTGCTGCCGGCGTTCGTCCAGGTCGCCGGTCTGCTCGCGGCACTGGCGGCGGTGCTGACGCTCGACCGGCTGGGCCGCCGCCGGGTGCTGCTGTCGGGCATCGGCGTCATGCTCCTGATGCTCGGCGTGCTCACCGGGATCTTCGGCGTCGGTGCGCTCACGGGCTCGGCGACCTGGCTGGGGTTCGTCGCGGTGCTGCTCTACACCGCGGCGTACAACTTCGGCTTCGGCTCGCTGGTCTGGGTGTACGCGGGGGAGGCGTTCCCGGCCCGGTACCGCGCGATCGGCGCCTCCGTGATGCTCACCAGCGACCTGGTCGCCAACCTGCTCGTCGCCCAGTTCTTCCCGACGGTGCTCGCTTCGGCGGGTGCGGTGTGGACGTTCGGCGGGCTGGCCGTACTCGCGCTGTGCGCCGTGCTGTTCACCGCGGCGACGGCTCCCGAGACCAAGGGCAGGCAGCTGGAGGAGATCCAGGACTACTGGCGCAACGGCGGCCGTTGGCCCGAGATGACCGAGTTCGCGAGGACGGTGGGCGGGCGCGGTACGGGCTCGGGCGGCAGCGATCCGGACACCGCGACCGGCACCAGCACCAGCGGCCTGTCCGGCTGAGCCCGCGCCGGCTCCCCGCCTCCCGCTCTCCGCTCCCGCGCCGACTCCCCGCTGCGGAGCGGGACTTGTGGAACGGGCGGCGCGTTCCTAGCATCACCGGTGTTACATCACTTGTGTCAAAGAGGGTCGGGTCGACGAGGCCCGGTTCGACGAGGCGGGGGCAGAGCGCGATGGCGTCGGGGATCGGGGCGGACCGCCAACACAGCGGCGGCGCGGGCCCGTTGAGCGGAGTACGCGTCGTGGAGCTGGCCGGCATCGGCCCCGGGCCGTTCGCCGCGATGCTCCTCGCCGACCTGGGAGCCGACGTCGTACGCGTGGACCGGCCCGGCGGCCCGGCGCTCGGCATCGACCCGGCCGCCGACCTCACCAACCGCAACAAGCGCTCCGTCGTCCTCGACCTGCGGGACGAGCGCGGCAGGGACGCGGCGCTGGACCTCGCCGAGCGCGCCGACGTGCTGCTGGAAGGGAACCGGCCGGGCGTCGCCGAACGGCTCGGCGTCGGCCCCGACGACTGCTTCGCCCGCAACCCGCGGCTGGTCTACGGGCGGATGACCGGCTGGGGGCAGGACGGCCCGCTCGCCGGCTGCGCCGGCCACGACATCGACTACCTCGCCGTCACCGGCGCCCTCGGCATCACCGGCCCCGCCGACGGGCCGCCGTACGCGCCGGCCAACCTGCTCGGCGACTACGCCGGCGGCGCGCTCTACCTCGTGATCGGGGTGCTGGCGGCGCTCCGGCACGCGCAGACCGAGGGCGGCGCGGGCCAGGTCGTCGACGCCGCGATCGTGGACGGCGTCGGCCACCTCACCGCCATGCTGCACGGCATGCTCGCGGCCGGCGCCTGGCGGGACCGCCGCGGCGTGAACCTGCTGGACGGCGGCGCACCGTTCTACGGCACCTACGAGACCGCCGACGGCCACCACATGGCGGTCGGGGCGCTGGAGCCGCGGTTCTACGCCGAGTTCGTGCGGCTGCTCGGGCTGGAGGAGCAGCTTCCGGAGCGCGAAGTCCCGGGCGCCTGGGGCGAGTTGCGGGCCGCGGTCGCCGCCCGGTTCCGCTCCCGTACGCGTGCGGAGTGGACCGAGGTCTTCGAAGGCACCGACGCCTGCGTGGCCCCCGTGCTCTCGCTGCGGGAGGCGCCCGGGCACCCCCAACTGGCCGCCCGCGGTGCTTTCTTGGAGCGGGACGGGCTCACCCAGCCCGCGCCCGCGCCGCGCTTCTCGGCCACTCCCGGCGGGGTGTCACGGGCGCCCGCGCGCCCCGGCGCGGACGCGGCGGAGGTCGCGCGCGACTGGCGGGTGCCCGCGCTCGCCGAGCCGCAGCGGCCGCCCGAACAACCCGCGCCGGACGGGGAGTCCGGGCCGCAGGATCCGCACCGAGCACCACGGGAAGGGCCGGGATGAGCAGCGGACGAGCAGAAGGAGCAGCGCGGATGGAGCGCCGGATCTTCACCGAGGACCACGAGGCCTTCCGGCAGACGGTCCGTACGTTCCTCGCCAAGGAGGTCGAGCCGTACTACGAGCAGTGGGAGAAGGACGGCGTCGTCCCCCGGGACGCGTGGCTGGCCGCCGGGCGGCAGGGGCTGCTCGGCACGGCCGTGCCCGAGGAGTACGGCGGCGGCGGAGTGCCCGACTTCCGCTACAGCGCCGTACTGACCGAGGAGTTCGCCCGCGCCGGCGCCTCCGGGCTCGCGGTCGGGCTGCACAACGACATCGTCGGCCCCTACCTCACCTCGCTCGGCACCGAAGAGCAGAAGCGCCGCTGGCTGCCCGGCTTCTGCTCCGGCGAGACCATCACCGCGATCGCCATGACCGAGCCGGGAGCCGGCTCCGATCTGCAGGGCATCCGCACCACCGCGGAGGACAAGGGCGACCACTGGCTGCTGAACGGCGCGAAGACCTTCATCTCCAACGGGATCCTGGCCGACCTGGTCGTCGTGGCGGCGCGTACGACCCCGGAGGGCGGGGCGCACGGGCTCAGCCTGCTCGTGGTCGAGCGCGGCGCGGCCGGCTTCGAGCGCGGCCGCAACCTCGACAAGATCGGCCAGAAGGCCCAGGACACCGCCGAGTTGTTCTTCGACGACGTACGCGTGCCGAAGGAGAACCTGCTCGGCGAGGAGAACGGCGCCTTCGTGCACCTGATGACGAACCTCGCCCAGGAGCGCATGGCGATCGCCGTCGCCGCGATCGCCGCCGCCGAGGACGTGCTGGAGCTGACCACCGCGTACGTCAAGGAGCGCGAGGCGTTCGGGCGCCCGCTGGCCAAGCTCCAGCATGTGCGGTTCGAGATCGCGGAGTTGGCCACCGAGTGCGCGGTCACCCGCAGCTTCGTCGACCGCTGCATCGAGGAGCACGCCGAGGGCCGGCTGGACGCGGTGCACGCCTCCATGGCCAAGTGGTGGGCGACCGAACTGCAGAAGCGGACCGCCGACCGGTGCCTGCAACTGCACGGCGGCTACGGGTACATGACCGAGCAGCGTGTGGCGCGCGCCTTCACAGACGGCCGCATCCAGACCATCTACGGCGGCACGACCGAGATCATGAAGGAGATCGTCGGCCGCTCGCTGCTCAGCTGAACCGAGCCCGAACCCCCGCATCCGCCCCGAGAAAGGTCCCTTCCGTGAGCACCGAAGCGTATCTCTACGACGCCATCCGCACCCCGCGCGGACGCGGGAAGGCGAACGGCGCCCTGCACGGCACCAAGCCCATCGACCTCGTCGTCGGACTCATCGACGAGCTGCGCCGCCGGTACCCCGGGCTCGACCCCGCGGCGATCGACGACCTCGTGCTCGGCGTCGTCAGCCCGATCGGCGACCAGGGCTCGGACATCGCCAAGATCGCCGCGATCGCCGCGGGACTGCCGGACACCGTCGCCGGCGTACAGCAGAACCGCTTCTGTGCCTCCGGCCTGGAGGCCGTCAACACCGCGGCGGCCAAGGTCCGTTCGGGCTGGGAGGAGCTGGTGCTGGCCGGCGGCGTCGAGTCGATGTCCCGGGTGCCGATCGGCTCCGACGGCGGCGCCTGGGCCATGGACCCGATGACGAGCATGCGTACGGGCTTCGTCCCACAGGGCGTCGGCGCCGACCTGATCGCCACCGTCGAAGGCTTCTCCCGCCGCGACGTGGACGAATACGCCGCCCGTTCCCAGGAGTTGGCGGCCGCGGCGTGGAAGGAGGGCCGCTTCGAGCGCTCCGTCGTGCCGGTGCGCGACCGCAGCGGGCTGACCGTCCTCGACCACGACGAGCACATCCGGCCCGGCACCACCGCCGACTCCCTCGCCGCGCTCAAGCCGTCCTTCGCCGAGATGGGACAGCAGGGCGGCTTCGACGCGGTCGCGCTGCAGAAGTACCACTGGCTGGAGGAGATCGACCACGTCCACCACGCCGGCAACTCCTCCGGCATCGTGGACGGCAGCGCACTCGTCGCCATCGGCAGCGAAGCGGTCGGCGAACGCTACGGCCTGCGCCCGCGCGCCCGCGTCCTCGCCGCGGCCGTCACCGGCACCGACCCGACCATCATGCTCACCGGCCCGGCGCCGGCCTCCCGCAAGGCGCTCGCCAAGGCCGGACTGACCGTCGACGACCTGGACCTGGTGGAGGTCAACGAGGCGTTCGCGGCCGTAGTGCTGCGCTTCGTACGGGAGTTGGCGCTGCCGATGGAGAAGGTCAACGTCAACGGCGGCGCGATCGCCATGGGCCACCCCCTCGGCGCCACCGGCGCGATGATCGTCGGCACTCTCGTGGACGAGCTGGAGCGCCGGGACCAGCGGTACGGGCTGGCCACGCTGTGCGTGGGCGGCGGCATGGGCGTCGCCACCGTCGTCGAACGGCTGTGACGCCGCAGCCCTCTGCAGCCCGCCGCAGCGCTCCGCAGCGCCGGGCCCGAACCCCGGCCGGCGCCCCGACTTCCCGCACACGCACCCCACTTGGAGACCTTCCGCCATGTCCGAGTCCGCCCACGCCGCCGCGTCCGAACCCGCCGAGCTGCCCGGCGCCATCCGCTGGGAGCAGGACGACACCGGCGTCGTCACGCTCGTCCTGGACGATCCGAACCAGTCCGCCAACACCATGAACGAGGCGTTCGCCGCCTCGCTCTCCGCCGCCGCCGACCGGCTCCAGGCCGAAGCCGACGCCGGCACGCTCCGCGGCGTCCTCGTCACGTCCGCCAAGAAGACCTTCTTCGCGGGCGGCGACCTGGACGAGCTGATCAAGGCCCAACCCTCCGACGCCGAGCGGCTCTTCGAGGCGAGCATGCGCATCAAGCGCGACCTGCGCCGCATCGAGACCCTCGGCAAGCCCGTCGTCGCCGCCGTCAACGGCGCCGCGCTCGGCGGCGGCCTGGAGATCGCGCTCGCCTGCCACCACCGCGTCGCGCTCGACGCTCCCGGCTCCCGCATCGGCTGCCCGGAGGTCACGCTCGGGCTGCTGCCCGGCGGCGGCGGTGTGGTCCGTACGGTGCGGCTGCTGGGCATCACCGACGCGCTGCTGAACGTGCTGCTCAAGGGCCAGCGCTACGTGCCGCGGGAGGCCGCGGAGAAGGGCCTCGTGCACGAAGTGGTCGGCACCGAGGAGGAGATGCTGGCGGCGGCCCGCGCGTTCATCGACGCGCACCCCGAGTCCCGGCAGCCGTGGGACGAGCCCGGCTACCGCATCCCGGGCGGCACCCCGGCCCAGCCGAAGTTCGCCGCGACCCTGCCGGTGTTCCCGGCCAACCTGAAGAAGGAGACGGGGGGCGCGCCGTACCCGGCGCAGGAGAACATCCTCGCCGCCGCCGTCGAAGGCTCGCAGGTCGACTTCGAGACCGCGCAGACCGTCGAGGCCCGCTACTTCGTGGAGTTGGCCACCGGGCAGACCTCGACCAACATGATCCAGGCGTTCTTCTTCGACCTCCAGGCGGTCGGCGCGGGACGCAGCCGCCCGCAGAACGTCGAGCAGCGCACCGCGCGCAAGGTCGCGGTGCTCGGCGCGGGCATGATGGGTGCCGGCATCGCCTACGCCTGCGCGAAGGCCGGCATCGAGGTCGTGCTGAAGGACGTCTCGCTCGAAGCCGCGCAGAAGGGCAAGGACCACTCCGCCGCGCTGCTGGAGAAGGCGCTGCGCCGCGGCCGTACGACCGAGGAGAAGCGGGACGCGCTGCTGTCCCGGATCACTCCCGCCGCGGACGCGCAGGACGTCGCCGGGTGCGACGTGGTCATCGAGGCGGTCTTCGAGGACCCGGGGCTCAAGCACAAGGTGTTCCAGGAGATCGAGGACGTGGTGGCGCCGGACGCCCTGCTGTGCTCCAACACCTCGACGCTGCCGATCACTTCGCTCGCTCAAGGCGTGCGCCGCGAGGCCGACTTCGTCGGGCTGCACTTCTTCTCGCCGGTGGACAAGATGCCGCTCGTGGAGATCATCAGGGGCGAGCGGACCTCGGAGGAGGCGCTGGCGCGCGCCTTCGACCTCGTGCAGCAGATCAAGAAGACGCCGATCGTCGTACGGGACTCGCGCGGCTTCTTCACCTCCCGCGTCATCGGCCACTTCCTCACCGAGGGCGTCGCGATGATCGGCGAGGGCGTGCCGCCGGCCACGGTCGAGCAGGCCGCGGCGCAGGCCGGCTACCCGGCGAAAGTCCTGTCCCTGATGGACGAGTTGACGCTCACCCTGCCCCGCAAGATCCGCGAGGAGACCCGGCAGGCCGTGGAGGCGGAGGGCGGCGAGTGGCCCGAGCACCCCGCGGACGAGATCATCGACCGGATGATCGACGAGTTCGGGCGCACCGGCCGCAGCGCCGGAGCGGGCTTCTACGACTACGACGAGGACGGCCGCCGGAGCCGGCTGTGGCCGGGGCTGCGCGAGCACTTCGGCGGCGGCACCGACCGCGGCAGCGGCGGCACCGACGCCGAGACCGTTCCGTTCGCCGAACTGCAGGAGCGGATGCTGTTCGTGGAGGCGCTGGACACCGTACGGCTCTTCGAGGAGGGCGTGCTGACGTCGGTCGCGGACGCCAACATCGGCTCCATCATGGGCATCGGCTTCCCCGCCTGGACCGGCGGCGTCATCCAGTACATCAACGGCTACCCCGGCGGCACCGCCGGATTCGCCGCGCGGGCACGGGAGTTGGCGGAGAAGTACGGGCAGCGGTTCGCGGTTCCGCGGCTGCTGGCCGAAAAGGCGGCCGCGGGGGAGGAGTTCCGCGACTGAGCGCTGCGGCGGCCGCCGGGCGCCGCGCCCGTACCTGTTCCGTCCGGCGCGGGAGCGCGGGTGAACTCCCCGCGCTCCCGTAGCCGGGTCGCTAGGCCCTGTCTCAAAGTCCCGTCTGCACAGCGGGGTCTGGCACGCACGCTCGCTGCGTTGTCGATCGTCGGCGCAGCACTCCCCCTGAGCTTCGCCTGGGAGGTGCC